>Ga0070741_10001337_pt1 | contig 76492 bp, 81 predicted proteins | sample Coa_R1_4_FD_66440 | JGI IMG/M metagenome (GOLD analysis project Ga0070741, IMG submission 66440) | Surface soil microbial communities from Centralia Pennsylvania, which are recovering from an underground coalmine fire - Coalmine... | ecosystem: Environmental > Terrestrial > Soil > Unclassified ...
AGGGCGGGATCGACGGCCGCGATCGCGGCGCGGTAGATGCGGACGAGGTCCCGCTTGAGATCATCGCGAGTCTTCACAAACCAAGAACAAACTCATCGAACGACTCGATCAAGCGGCGCGCGACGATCGAGCCCGCCGGCCAGGACGAGTCATCGCGAACGGAGCACATCGATTCTGCCGTCGGCGCGCGCCACCAGGACCATCGACGCCATCCCTAGAAACAGGCCGGTGCCGACCACGCCGGGGATTGCGAGCAGATCGCGCTCGAGGCGGGCGGGATTTCGGATCTCCTTCACGCCGCAGTCGAGGATATAATTGCCGTTGTCGCTGACGAACGCCGCGCCATCCTTTTCGCGGACCCTTGGCTTAAGTCCCAAAGCCGAGATCCTGCGCATCGCGAGCGGAGCGCCGAACGGGATCACTTCGACGGGAAGGTTGCCGCGCGAGCCTAGGCGCTTGACGAGCTTTTCCTCACCGACCAGGACGATGAACTTGCGGGAGGAGGCGGCGACGATTTTCTCGCGCACCAGCGCGCCGCCGTAGCCCTTGATCAGATTGAGGCGCGGATCGACTTCGTCGGCACCGTCGAAATCGATATCGATCCGGGGAGCGTCGGCGAGCGAGACGACCTCGATGCCAAGCGAGCGGCCAAGCTCCTCGCTGGCGCGCGAAGTGGGCACGCCTCGCACCTGGATGAGGCTCGCGCCGAGGGCGTTGATAAAGGCGGTGGCGGCGCGGCCGGTGCCGAGGCCGATTACGTTGCCGGGGCGCGCGTAGCGGAGCGCATGGCGTCCGAGCGCCTCGAGATGGTCGGTTTGGTTGTTCTCCATCGGAAGCTCCCCCCGAAGTTCCGACTACTTGCCGTTGCGAATCAGGTTCATGAATTCCTGGCGGGTTTCCAGATTGGTTCGAAACGCGCCGAGCATCGCGGACGTTGTCATCCTGGAATTCTGCTTCTGCACGCCGCGCATCCGCATGCACATGTGCTCCGCTTCGAGCACGACGGCAACGCCGAGCGGATCGATTTCCTCCATGATGGTCTGGGCAATCTGGGTGGTGAGGCGTTCCTGGACCTGGAAGCGCCTGCAGTAGATCTCGACCATCCGGGCCAGCTTGGAGATACCGACGATGCGCTTGTTTGGGAGGTAGGCGATATGGGCCTTGCCGATGAAGGGAAGGAGGTGATGTTCGCATAGGGAGGAGAAGTCGAGGTCCTTGCAGACGATCATCTCCTGGTAATCCTCCTCGACGAACAGCGCGCCGTTGATCGCGACCTTGGGATCCTGGGCGTAGCCGCTGGTGAGGAATTCGAGAGCCTTGACCACGCGGCCGGGGGTGCGCTGGAGGCCTTCGCGGTCGGGGTCCTCGCCGATGTGGCTAATCAGGGTGCGGACGGCCTGTTCGGCGCGGGCGCGATCTCGCGCGAGCTGGGTTTCGGAGCGATTGCCGTTGCGGTGGATTATGGATTTGCGTGCTTGCGCCATCTGCTGAACTCCAGGGCAAGTTCGATCGCCAGCGAGGTGCCGCCGCCGCTCATGATGTTGAATCCCGCAACCTCTCCGGCCAGCGATTTCATCAGTTCGAGATTTTCCCGGATCGAGAACGCCCGGGCTTCCTCCTCGCTCATGCCCGAGTAGCGATCGAAATAGCCGCTCGCGCCGCTCAGGTCTTTGACCTTGTTCTTGATATGCTCCGCCATCGAAGCCCGCTTCACCGGCAGAATTCCCACGACCGCCCGCAGCGACAGGCGATTTGCGTGGGCCAGGAAACGTCGCGTCGTACCGGCATCAAAGACCGGCTGAGTGATGACGAAACGGGCTCCGGCCGCGGCCTTGCGCTCGAGCAGTTCGATTTCCCGATCGAAGTCTTCCCGGTTCGGATTTGCAACCACCCCGGCGTACAGTCGCGGCAGGGTTTTAAGCGGCGCCCTGCCCTCGCCGGTGTCGCCGCGATTGAGCGCGGCGACAATCTCAAGCAATCCAATCGGGGTCAGGTCGCGGACCGCGGATGCGACATCGGGATGGCCCTTCGGGACGGGATCTCCGGCCAGCACGACGATTCCATCCACACCCAGAGCGGCGGCGCCCAGCAGATCCGATTTCAGGGCAAAGCGATTGCGATGGCGGCAAGAGAAGTTGAGGACAACGGGAAGACCAAGGCGCACCTTGATGAAGGAAGCGAACACCAGACCTGACATCTTGACGCGTCCGAGCGCGTTGTCGGTCAGATTGACGGCATCGATATGGCCTACGAATTCCTCGAGCCGGCGAAGCAGAGGATTGGGGTTGGCGCCGCGGGGCGGCGCCACCTCCAGCCACAGGGCCGGCCGGCAGGCGGCCAGGGTTTCCTCAAGCCCCGGCACTCAGCGGCTCCCCTGCAACCGGGATGAGGACCAGCGATGGTGGATGGAAGCCATGCGAACGGCGAGCGCGACTGCGCCCGAAACTAGGCCTGCCTGCGCTCGGTCGCCTTGACCTTCTGGTACTTGCGATAGTCGTATCCGGTCGCCATCGCCATCAACAGCGGCTCCATCCCGCCTTCCTTTTCACGGCGGAGAACCCGCAGGCGATCGAAGAATTCACGGAAGTCCTTGTCGATGCGGTTGAGGCCGTTGGCGGGTTGCAGGAAGAAGTCGTGCAGCCGGGTGACGGTGAAGCGCAGGGACGAGAAGCGCAGTTCATTCGGAAAGGCGTCCCATTCGGCGAGCGAAAGGGTCCTGATCGATTCGTAGCCGCCGAGCAGGGCTCTGAAGCGCTCGAGCGAATAGCTGCCGCCCACGAAGCAAAGCGCATTGACGGCGGTGGCGATATCGAAGATGAACTTGCCGCGGCACGCGGACTCGAAATCGAGCACCGCCATCAGCTTTTCGCCGCGGAACAAGAGGTTGTCGGCGAAGATATCGCCATGGATGACGCCCTTGGGCAGTTTGCCCTCCAGGTAGCGGGTCAGGTATTCGACCTCGTCGTCCAGCGTGCGGCAGATCTTGCGGAAGTAGTTGGGCAGGCGGCTTCTGACGTTCAGGTAGAGGTCGGCGATACGCTCGAAGCTGAAGCGGTTGTCGATGCCTTTTTTGTAGGCCTTGCCGATGACGTGAAGTTCGCCGATGGCGCGGCCGATGGTCTCGAGTTGGGAGAACTTGAGCTTTTCGGCCGAAGGGCTTCTGCCCTCCTGGTACTTGAAGAGCGAGACACACTTGTTGTTGAAGGTCCGATAGTACCGGCCCATCCGATCCTGCATCGGATGCGGGCAGGGGAAGGAATGCTTGCGCAGGAAGGAGAGCAGATCGATCTCGCGCTTGAGTTCGTTCTCGCCCTTCACCTCATCGATTCGCAGCAGGAATTTTCCCTTGGCGGCCTCGATAAGGTAGTTGCTGTTGACCGAGCCTTGGGCGATCGGGGAAGCGCTGGTGATGCGGCCCAGCGAATAGTCGTCGGCCAACTCCTTGAGGAAGGGTTTGTTAAGCTCGGTATACACGGCCATGAAAAGATCTGCTTCGCCCGCGGAATCCGCGGGAAGTCTAGAGCCAAGTTTGAAGCGGGTCAACTAGGGGGTCCGAAAAGACCATTTGAACGCTCGGTATGTCGCCCCGGCGGCGGCTCCCATGGGCTTCGAGAGGCGGATGGTTGCCTCGGGGGCCTGCAGCGCCTAAATGAAAACTCATGCCGACGAAAAGCAAAACCGAATCTTCGCGCAAAACCGCAAAACCCGCGGGAGCCGATTCGACATCGCTTGAGGGACGCAAGGCCCCGGATTTCCAGCTTGTCGACGACCGCGGCCGGACGGTGCGGCTCGCCGATCTGACCGGGTCGAAGGACCTGGTCCTCTATTTCTATCCGAAGGACATGACGCCGGGCTGCACGACGGAAGCGTGCGCTTTCCGCGACAGCCTGGAAGCGATCCGGAGGGCGGGAGCGCAAATCGTCGGGGTGAGCGGCGACTCGCAGGCATCGCATGAAAAATTTCGCGACAAGTACGATCTCAACTTCCCGCTGCTGAGCGACCCGGACAACCGCGCCGCCAAGGCATACGGGGTGTACAAGAAGAAATCCCTCTACGGGCGCGAGTTTATGGGTATCGAGCGCACTACTTTCATCATCGGAAAGGACGGGGTGGTTCGCAAGGTTTTTCCGAAGGTGAAGGTGGCGGGCCACGCCGAGCAGGTGCTGGCGGCGCTCAAGGAAATGGACTGATCAGGAATTGCTTGCGCTGTCGGCGTCGAGCAGGTTCTCGCGCAGGAAGGCGCGCAGTTCCGGCTGCACCATCCGCTTGGCGATTCGATGAGAGGCCTTGGGATAGTAGCGGGTTTCGACTCGCGCACCCCGCTCGCGCAGCGCCCCCGCAAGCTGCATCGCCTGGCTGACGGGCATGGCGCGATCCCGTTCGCCGTGGAGAATCAGCACGCTGCAATCGAGCCTTTGGGGGAGATGCTGGATGACGCTGCGCTCGGACAGCACCCGCCTGCTGGGCCATACCTGATGGATGATCGCGAGCTTGGTGCCCAGCGGAGCCTGCGGCCATAGCTTCAGCATGTCGTAGGCGCCTGATTGAAGGATGAGCGCGCGGGGACGCGAGTCATAGTCCATCAGCAACCCGGCGGCGACCGCCCCGTCACCGGCGCCCCATACGGCGACCCTGGAGGGATCGACCTCGGGCTTCGCCTCAAGCAGATCCAGGGCGCGGCGTGATGCCGCCACGGCCTGCGGTCCCACGAAGCGTCCCGGCCCGGACGAGCGGCCATAGCCGGGAATACTGACGCAGGCGACATGAATTCCCATCGCGACCACGTCGGCATTGTTTTCGACGCATCGTTCCGCAGTGTCGGCGTCGCCGTTGAGGACCAGCAGGGCAGGCAGACGGCCGGGTTCGGTGCTTCGGGAAAGATAGCCGGCAATCTGGTAGTGGTTGGGCCCGAGCGAGATCTGAAAATTGAAAGGCTCGACGTTGGGATGGCGGCGCAGGAAGGATGAGGGCGACGGATGGCATCCACCGAGCGCCATTGCGGCCATCGCCGCGGCGACGACCAGCGCGGCGCGAAGCGCGAATCGTGCGGGTCGCGCGGCAAGCCTTTCGGTCGCGTTCATAAACACGGCAAAATCTACTAGCCGATAAGGATAAAGGAAATACCGGGGGAAGGAAGCCGAAACACGGGCGCATCGAGCGTGAAACAGCATCGGCGTTGAATCATAGCGGCTATTCGCCGATACTTGTTGATTCTCACGGCCCCCGGGACCGTTTTCGACCGCTTTGAAGGCGGGAATTTCATATGACGACACAGGCATCGGCAGCGATCGATTTCACCAAGGGCAACGGCGTGGTTCCGGTGGTGGCGGTGGACCATGCAAGCCATCGCGTGCTGATGTTCGCATACATGAACCGCGACGCGTTCGAGGAGACCGTGGCGACCGGACGCGCATGCTACTTCTCGCGCTCACGCGGGAAGCTGTGGCGAAAAGGCGAAGAATCGGGGAATTTCCAGGTCGTCAAAGAAATCCGCATCGACTGTGACGAAGACACGATTCTGCTGATGGTGGAGCAGAAGGGGGACGCGGCCGCGTGCCACACCGGTCATGAATCGTGCTTTTACCGCCGCCTCGAAGACGGCGAATGGCGCGAGGTTGAGCCGCGCAAGGTCGATCCCGCCAAATACGGCCCCGGCTACGGGCATCAACCGAAAACCGGCCGATGACGCGCCGGCATCGATCGAGCGAGATGGCATCCGACAAAATTCTGAAATTCGGCATTCCCAAGGGAAGTCTCGAGCAGCAGACGCTGGAGCTGATGCGCAAGTCCGGATGGCGCATCTCCGTGAGTTCCCGCTCCTACGTCCCAAGCATCGACGATCCCGCCCTTGCGTGCAGGATCCTGCGGCCGCAGGAGATGCCGCGATATATCGCCGACGGCTCGCTGGATGCGGGAATCACCGGCAGCGATTGGATAGTGGAAAACGACGTAAAACTCGTCGAGGTGGAAAGCTTCATCTACTCGAAGGTCTCGCTGACACCCTCGCGATGGGTGTTGTGCGTGCCGGACCGATCGCCGGTCCAGCGGCTCGAGGATCTCGAAGGAAAGCGGGTCGCCACCGAAATCGTCAGGTTCGTGAAGCGGGTTTTTGCCGAGCGCAAGGTAAACGCCGAAGTCGAGTTCTCATGGGGAGCGACGGAGGCGAAGGTGGCCGAAGGGATCGTGGATGCGGCGGTGGATGTGACCGAGACCGGATCGTCGCTTCGCGCCAACGGCCTTCGAATCGTCGAGGAGCTTCTGAGCTCGAATCCCGTCCTGGTCGCAAGTCCCGAAGCGTGGGCCGACGAATGGAAGCAGGCGAAGATTCGACAACTCGGCGTGCTTATCCGGGGCGCGCTGGATGCCGAGAGCAGGGTGGGAATCAAGATGAACGTGGCACGGGAAAACCTGGAGAAGGTGATTGCCCTGCTCCCATCGATCACCGCGCCCACGGTTTCGCAGCTCTATCCTCATCCGAATCTCAAGGGCAAGGAATGGCTTGCTGTCGAGACCGTGATAGCTGAACACACGGTGCGCGAGCTGTTTCCCAAGCTGCTCGAGGCGGGAGCGGTCGGAATAGTCGAGTACCCGCTCAACAAAATCATCGGATAGGCCGGGCGCCCTGCCCTGCTGTAACGACCCCGGGCACGCTGCTATATCGGCGGCGGAGGGGTCGTCCATGCCCATCACTCTCAGAGAAGAAACGCACAACGGCGTGCGGTCGATCATTCTCGCGCACGCTTCCGAATACAACACGATCACCCCCGAGCTTCGCGATGAACTCGCGGCGGCGATAGACTATGCCGATCGCGACGACAACGTGAAGGTAATCCTGCTGCGGGCGGAAGGGCCCGCCTTTTGCGCCGGCTATCGGCTCAACACGGCTACGGCGGCGCAGGACGGGGAGCGGTCGCGAGGACGGGTGTGGGATTCCATCGCCGACTACCGGATGATTTCGCGCTACGTGGATGTCTACCTGAAGCTCTGGTATGCGGCGAAACCCACAATCGCGGCGGTCCAGGGATGGTGTATTGGGGGCGGGACGGACATGGTGCTGTGCGCCGATATCATCATCGCCGCCGACAACGCGTCCTTCGGCTATCCACCTTCGCGCGTATGGGGGACACCGACCACCGCGATGTGGGTGTATCGGATGGGATTGGAACGGGCGAAGCGGTACCTGCTTACGGGAGACGAGATCCCGGCCGTCGAAGCCGCGCGGCTCGGGCTCATTCTCGAGACGGTGCCGGAGGAGCGGCTTGCGGAGCATGCGATCGCGTTTGCGGAGCGAATGGCGCGGGTTCCGGCCAACCAACTGCAGATGATCAAGCTGTTGTGCAACCACAGCGCCGAGCAGATGGGGCTCGGGACCTCGCGCCTTCTGGGGTCATTGTTTGACGGTATCGCCCGTCATACGCAGGAGGGACTGGATTTCGTGACGCGGGCGCGACAGGTCGGATTTCGCCAGGCCGTGCGTGAGCGCGACGAGCCTTTCGGAGACTACGGCTCGGGACCGAGGTCAAAAAGGCGCCGCGGCAAGAAGGAAAAGTCATGACCGCAACCGATGTGACTTTTCCCGCGGCGGACGGCCGCGCGATGCGCGCGGCGCTCGCGGCTCCCGCGGAAAGCGTGAAATTTCCCGGGGTAATCGTTATTCACGAGATCTTCGGGCTGAATGCCGATATCCGCCGGATCGCCTCACGAATCGCGGATCTGGGCTATGTGGCGCTCGCGCCAGACCTGTATGACAAACCGGGTCCGCGTCCGATTTGCATCGCGCGGACGCTGCTTACCCTGAATCGCGGGAGCGGGCCCGCCTTCGACGATCTGGATGCGGCCCGCCGCTTCCTGCAGGGACAGGCGAACGTCGATTCCTCGCGAATCGGAGTGATCGGGTTCTGCATGGGCGGGGGCTTCGCGCTGCTTTACGCGGTTCGCGCTCCGATGGGCGCCGCCGCGGTTTTCTATGGCGACGTGCCGAAGGACTCCGAGCGCCTGCATGGAGTATGTCCGGTGCTTGGCGGATACGGCAGAAAAGATCGCATATTCGCCCCACAGGGCGAGCGGCTAAGGAAGCTGCTTGCAGAGCTCGGCGTGGATCACGACGTGAAGATCTACCCGGAGGCGGGGCACAGCTTCATGAGCATGAACTCCAGCATCCTCGCGGCGCTGGGAGCGATAAGCCCGATGAAAGCGGGTTACAACGAAGCGGCGGCCGAGGACAGTTGGAGCAGGATCGAAGCTTTCTTCGGCCGCCATCTGAAGGGCAAGTAGCGGCGGGCGCGCCGAGGCCGGTCAGGGATGGCGCTTGGCGGGGTCGGAGGGCTGGCGGTTGTGCCAATGCTCGATTCCGGGAACACCGCGCGGGGTTTCGTCATCGAAGAGGATCGTCACCAGGCCCCATATTCCAACGATACCCCAGAAGGCGCCGCTTCCGAGAGGCGGGAACCCCGCTGAGGTGGCAATCGCCACCAGGGCCATCAGCAGGTCTCCCACTCTCGAAAGCTCGTGCATGGTTTATTCGCCGGTCCAGACGGGTTTGCGCTTCTGGGAAAACGCCAGCGGACCTTCCACCGCATCCTTGGAGCGGAACAGGCGAGCCTGTCCTTCGTAGTGTTTAGCGATGGCTTGTTCGACCGGGAGACCAAGTCCGGTCAAGGCGGCCTCCTTGCTGGCCTGCACGGCGAGGGGCGAGCATTCCATTATTTCGTTCGCCCATCGCTCGGCAGTGGGGATGAGGTCCTTGAGGGCGACCACTTCATTCACAATGCCCCATTGATGGGCTTCCTGGGCAGTGATGTGTTTGCCCGTGAGCATCATCCCCATCGCGATCTTGAGCGGAATATGGCGAGGAAGTCGATGGACACCACCGGCGGCCGCCATCAGGCCGACGCGGGGCTCGGGAAGGCCGAAGCGGGCGTGTTCGGCGGCGATGATGATGTCGCATGAGAGGGCGATTTCGAAGCCGCCGCCCAAGGCGAATCCGTTCACGGCGGCGATAATCGGCTTGAATATGTCGTAGCGGGCGGTGATTCCGGCGAATCCGCCCTTGGAGCGCATGAGCTGTTCGCCGCGATGCTCGGCGGTCCATCGCAGGTCGTTGCCCGCGGAGAAGGCCTTGTCGCCGGCGCCGGTGACGATGGCCACCCACATCGCCTTGTCGGCGACGAAATCGTCCCATACCTGGTCCATTTCGAGATGGCAGGCGGGATGGAGGGCATTCATGCGTTCGGGCCGATTGAAGGTGATATAAGCGATGTGGCCGCGTTTTTCGTACTTGATGAATTCGAGATTCATGTTGTCCTCACTTCCTGTCTTCGTGCTCATCCAGAAGCTCGAAGAAAGCATCGATGCTCTGCATGAGCTGGCGCCGGATCTGGGCCCGGGAGCCTTCAATATAGTGCATGGTTACTCGCCCGGTGGTTCCGTCCGCAAGAGTAACGCGGGCGTCTTCGACGGCGGCGACTTCGCCATCAAAGATGCGCATTCCATAGACGAGCGCGCCGCGCCGGGTGGCGCCCTTAACCAACCTAAGCCTGCGAGGCATCCGCGTCTCCCTTACAGCGATTCACGCAATTTGTATAGCACGGGGGCGGCGGGCGCCACGTTGACAAGGCGCCGCGGGGCCAAGAGAATCCGGGCAATGCTGGGGCGGGCGATCATTTCGTGGCTGGTATTGGCGGTTTTCGCGACCGTAAGCGCGTCGGGATGCGGCCTTTTCTATCAGGCGGGCAAACGGGTGAAGGTTTCTCGGATGTCGGGGGAACTCAGGCAGGGCGACTCGATGGCGGAAATACACAACCGATTCGGGGAGCCGGACCTACGCCAGTATCCGAACGATACGACGGAAATCTGGAGCTACGCGTACAAGCCGAATACCAACGACATAACCGCCACTCTTCTCTATACTTCCACCAAGGAAGGCGACCTGAGCACCTTCCTGGACTTGAAGTTTGTCAATGGCAGGCTCGTTTCATGGACAGAGGCCGAGCATACGATGCCGACCAAGGAAAGGTCGGGTTTCGCGGCAGGGATTGGAGCGCCGCCGATTTCGGGGCCGGGCCCGTCCAACGGTCCAATAACGCATTATTGACCCGCGCGAAGCCATACTGACTTGCAACGCCACGTCACCATCGTATGTAATTGGGACGGACTCGGATTACCCGCCGGAGGCAGAGCCGAAGATGTCCCTAAACGGCTCGGGGTCTAGAGCCTTCGGGGCGGCGATTCGTTAATGGCAACCGCGAGCAAGAGCTTCGAACACATCCTGCTCGACCGCTCCTGGGTGTCTGCCCAGGATCTCGACAGAGCGCGCCAACGGCGCAAGCCCGGCCAGGAACTGGCCGACGTGCTGATCGAGATGGGGGCGCTGGAGCCGCAGCGGCTCGCGCGCGCTCTGGCCCAGGAATACCGGATGCCGTTCCAGGCGCATATCGATGAGCACGCGATCGACAACTCCCTGATAACAAAGATCCCGATCAACTACGCGAAGAAGAACCGGCTGCTGCCGCTTCACAGCGACGACAGCGGCGTGACGGTGGCGATAGCCGATCCCGCCAACTACGAACCGCTCGACGATCTGCATATCCTGTTCGGCGCGCCGGTTCATCCGGTGGTGGCCCCCTCGGAGGTAATCAACGAGGCGATCAACCGCGCCTACGACCAGGCCACGACGACGACCGCCGAAGAGCTGATGTTCGATCTTGACGAGGAGCGGCTGGACGTGGTGGCGAGCGAGCTGGCGCATGAGCCGCGGGATCTGCTGGACGCCGACGACTCCGCGCCGATCATCAAGCTCGTCAACGGCATCCTTTCACAAGCGGTCAAGGACCGCGCAAGCGACATCCATATCGAGGCGTTCGAGCGCGACATGGTGGTCCGCTTCAGGGTGGACGGAATGCTGTACGACGTGCTGGAGCCGCCCAAGCGCTTCCAGGCCGCCATCACCTCGCGGGTCAAGGTGATGGCGGGTCTGAATATCGCGGAGAAGCGGCTGCCGCAGGACGGTCGAATTCGGCTGCGGATAGCGGGCCGCGACATCGACATCCGCGTCTCGACCATCCCGACCGCGTTCGGAGAGCGGCTGGTTTTGCGCCTGCTCGATCGCGGCCAGGCGGCAATCGACTACAATCTGGACCATCTGGGATTTTCGGGCGACAACCTGCGCAAACTGGATCGGCTGATCCGGCAAAGCCACGGGATCATGCTGGCCACGGGTCCGACCGGCTCGGGCAAGACGACGACGCTGTACGCCTGCCTGAGCAGAATCAACTCCCCGGAAAAGAACATCATCACGATCGAGGATCCGATCGAGTACCAGCTTCGCGGCGTCGGGCAGATGCAGGTGAATCCGAAGATCGATCTGACCTTCGCGAGCGGCCTGCGGTCGATTTTGCGCCAGGACCCCGACGTGATCATGGTGGGCGAGATTCGCGATGCGGAGACCGCGGAGATCGCGATCCAGGCCGCGCTGACCGGCCATCTGGTATTTTCCACCCTGCACACCAACGATTCGTTCGGAGCGGTCACGCGGCTGCTCGACTTCGGGATCGAGCCGTTTTTGGTGTCATCGTCGATTCTTGCGGTGCTGGCGCAGCGCCTGGTCAGGCGGCTGTGTCCTGACTGCCGCGAGCCGTACGTGCCCGCGGAAACCGAGCTGGCGCGGATCGGATTGCATACCGCCGAACTGGAGAAGCCGATCTATCGGGCCAAGGGATGCCGCGCGTGCCGCAACAGCGGCTATCGGGGACGTCTTGCGATCCAGGAGCTGATGGTGATGGACGACGAGATCCGGGCGCTGGTGATGCAGAACAGCGACGCCGCGACCCTGCGCCGCCATTGCACCTCGATGGGGATGAAGCTTCTGAGGCAGGACGGCGCGGACCGAATCCTGGCCGGCGAGACCACGATCGAGGAACTGCTGCGGCAGACCCAGGAAGAAGTCATCTGAGCGGATGCCGCCGCAGAGGACATCGTCCCCCACCCCACTTCGCCTTTCGTCCATCCCCGTGCGCTTCCGGCGGGGCCGGCGGTGTGCCGGAAAGGAGACCGATCGGAGCGCGGGGATTGCGGATTAGCCCGCGAGCCGACTTTCGCGTAACTTTCACATCATGCCGGTTTTCGCGTATCGCGGATTGTCCACCGAGGGCCGTTCGGTCTCGGGGGTCATCGATGCCGACAGCCCCCGCACGGCGCGCGGCAAACTGAGAGCCTCGGGGATATTTCCGACCGAACTTGCGGAGGAGACGGGAGCCGCGCCCAAAGCGGCGCGCGAATGGGTTCCCTTCCGGCGCGGAACGATATCCAGCTCGGACCTTGCGCTGATGACGCGCCAGCTCGGCTCGCTGCTCGGGGCGGGAGTGCAACTGGTGGATGCCCTGGGGGCGCTCAGCGAGCAATCATCGCGCGCGGGAGTGAAGCGGATGCTCTCGCAGGTGCGCGAGCGCGTGCGCGAAGGATCATCGCTGGCCGATGCGCTTAGAGCGCATCCCCATATCTTCTCCGGCCTGTACGTGGGCATGGTTCGTGCGGGCGAGCAGGCGGCGGCGCTCGAGACGGTCCTCGACCGCCTTGCCGAATACAACGAGCGGCAGTCGGAATTCATGGCAAAGGTCAAAGGCGCGCTCACGTACCCGGTGATCATGATGGTGGTGGGAGCGGCGATCATGACGTTCCTGGTCACCTACGTGGTGCCGCAAGTGGCGACCATCTTCGAGCAGCAGCACGCCGCGCTGCCGGCGGCTACGCAGATCCTGATCGCGATATCGTCATTTCTGATCGCCTATTGGGCATGGATCCTGTTCTTCCTGCTCGCGATGACGGCCGGGATTGTCTACGGGCTTTCGACCGCGTGGGGACGCCGGGTCTACGACACGGTGGTGCTCAAGATTCCCTACCTTGGGCAGACGGTGGTCAGGATCATATGCGCGCGGTTCGCGCGGACGCTGGCAACGCTGCTCGCGGCCGGCGTGCAACTGCTTCCGGCGCTCGATGCCGTCAAGGCGGTCATCACGAACGGGCTGCTGCGCGATGCGGTCGAGAAGAGCCGCGAGGAGATTCGCGAAGGACACGGGATGGCTCATACGCTCTCGCAGAGCAGACTGTTCCCTCCCCTGCTGATCGAGATGGTCCGGGTCGGGGAGCGGTCGGGAGAGCTGGAGCGGATGCTGGAGCGGGTGGCGGATAACTACGAGCGCGAGGTCGAATATTCGCTGAGCCAGGTGACGACCATCCTTGAACCCGTGATGACGTTGATGATGGCGGCTGTTATCGTGTTCATGATGCTGGCCGTGCTGATGCCGATCTTCCAGCTCAATCAAATTATGCAGTAAGCGCCAGAGGTGCCGAGATGAAAAGAAGCTATCGCGGCCAGGACGGATTCACTCTCATCGAGATAATGGTCGTCATCCTGATCATCGGCCTGCTGGCGCTGATGGTCGTGCCGCGGCTGCGCGGAGTGGCCGATCGGGCCAAGCGCACGAAGGCGCAGGCGGACATCCAGGAAATCAAGCAGGCGCTGGACCGCTACTATCTCGACAACGGCTCGTATCCGACCACGGACCAGGGTCTGCAGGCGCTGGTCACTCCGCCGACCACGGGTCGGGTTCCCGCCAACTACGAACAGGGCGGGTACATCGAGAAACTCCCTAACGATCCGTGGGGCGATCCGTATTTTTACCAGAGCGACGGCAACACCTATGTGCTCAAGTCCTTCGGTCCTGACGGCGTTCAGAGCGCCGACGACCTGGATGGAAGCTCGGGCTGAAAACGCGATCGCGCGCGTGCGCCTGCGGATTGCCGCGCGCCTTTCGAGCCATCCCCTAAGAGCTTCGGCGGGATTCACGCTGCTTGAGCTCGCCATCGTCATTTTCATCATGGCGCTGATGTTCACGCTGGTGGTGCCTTACACCGGCAGCTACCGGAAGGCGCGGCTCAAGAGCGAGGCGCGGCGCCTGGCCGGGCGGGCATCGTACCTTTTCGATGAGGCCTCGGCACAGAAGGTCTTCCTGCGGCTGGTGTTCGACCTGAATCATCAGGTTTACAGCGTGGTGCGGATGGACCCGTACGCGATGCCGACGCCATCGTTCCGGCCGGATCGCACCAGCGCGGGAGCGCCAGTGACGATGCCGCCCGCAGTGGCGATTCGCGATGTGACCGTGGGCGACATCGGCACCTTCAATGCGGGCATGGTGTCGACGCAGTTCTACCCCGAAGGCTACGTGGACGCGACGCTGGTGCATATGGTCGATCTTTCGGGCCACGTGATGACGCTCGCGTTCAACCCGGTCACCGGCCGCGTGAGCATAGCCGAAGGCGACCTTTCGATGGCGGAGGCGCTGACGCGATGATTGGTGGTTTCGGCGGGCGGGAGGCTTCGAGGCGCGCGGCCGGCTTTACCCTGCTGGAGGTGATGGTCGCGATCGCGGTGCTCGGGGTGGCGATGCTAGCGCTGCTCACGCTGCATCATCAGAGCCTTCGCAGCGTGATCCACGGGCGCGATGTGGCGCGGGCGGGGATGCTGTGTCAGACGATAATGACGCAGGCGGAACTGGAGCAGTTCCCTCGGCCGGGAGTCACCAAGGGAGACTTCGAGCGTTTCTTTCCCGGCAAGTACCGGGGATTCCGATGGGAGCGGAACGTGCAGGCATCGGGAATATTCCCCGATGTGAGGAAGGTCCGCGTGACCGTTTACTACGGCCCGAAGTATTCCAAGTCCTTTTCGATCATCGAATTCATGCACAATCCGCTGCCGGAGCAGCCGGTGCCGTGATGACCGTTTCGCGCGAAACAGGCCGGTCGGAAGCCGGCTTTACGCTTATCGAGCTGATGCTCGCGGTGGCGATTCTAGGGCTGATCCTTGCGATGCTTGCGGAATCGTTCCACGCGGTCTCCAAGAGCAAGCTTCACGCCGAGGAACGTCTCTATTCCGATCGCTCGGGCCGCACGATCCTGTGGCAGATGACCAACGAGATCCGCAGCGCCGTTCAGACGCCGCTTACGCCGAGCCGGGTGCTGATGCTCGGGTCAGCGAAATACCAGGGCGGGGTTCCCGTAAACAGCCTGACGGTTTCCACGCTCAATCCCGGCCACCGGCGTTCGATCGACGGCTACGGCACCGAAGAGATCGTCAGATATGACGCGATCCCCAATCCCAGGCATCGGGGATGGTTCCTGCTGAGGCGTTCGCAGTACAGCGCGCTCGGGTCGGGGGCGAATACGATGCCTATAATCGTCGCGGACAACATGCTTCAGCTCAGGATTCGCTACTTCGACGGGCAGCAATGGGGCGACGTGTGGAATTCGGAGAACATGTCGCCCGGGCGGCAGATTCCGGCCGCGGTGATGATCGATCTGACGCTGGCGGGCCCGAGAGGGAAACCGCTCTCGTTCTCCACGGAAGTGTCGCTTCCGATGTCGGTGCAGCAATGGTGAAGAAGCTGAGCAAACGGGAACGCGGCGTCGCCCTGCTCGCGGTGATGCTGGGGGTGGCGCTTATGACGCTGATCGTGGTGGACTTCAGCACCACGGCTGCCCTCGGGTACATGTCCGCCGCCAACCAGGCCAACGAGCTCAGGGCCTACTATCTGGCGCGATCCGCGGTGGCGGTGGGACTCGGATTGCTCGCCGAGGACTCCCGAATCGACTCGGTCACGCAGCCGCCGTTCGACAGCCTCAGCGACATCTGGGCGGTGCCGTTTCCGCCGGTTAACGTTGAGGGCGGGACGGCATCGATCTCGATCGTCGATGATGCGCGCAAGCTGAATATCAATCAGATCGTTAATCCTTCCAGCGGCGAGATCAACACGGACTTCGCCGGAGAGCTCGAGCGGCTGTTCACGATTCTCGGGGTGTCACCGCAGATAATTCCCGCGATCGCCGACTGGATCGACGCGGACAGCGTTACGCCCGCCACCAGCGGCGCGGAGCTCGACTTCTACATGCGGCTCAGGCCGCCTTACGCTCCGCGCAACGGGCCGATGCCGACGATTGGGGATCTCAAGATGATCCGGGGGATAGACGATGCGACGTTCAACCGGATCCGGCCGTTTCTGACGGTGATGCCTGAGATGCAGGTGAACGTGAACACGGCGCCTCCCGAAGTGCTGGCGGCGGTGAGTCCGAAGCTGTTCGCGAACCCGGATGCGGTAAAGGCAATCGTGACGGCGCGGATGATCCGGCCGTTCGGCAACATGACCGACGTGGGCAATATTCCCGCCGTGGGTCAGTACATTTCGGATCTATCGAAGGTATTAACCACCCGGAGCAATTACTTTACGATAAGCGGGATGGGGACGTACGCGGGGGCCCGGATGCTGGTTCACTCGACCTTCCGCCGCCAGCCGAACGGGACCGGCCTGTTGGCGGTATGGCAGGAAGATTGACGGGTGTTGACAGAGACTCCTCAAACATTGCACGAAGATATGCGCTCGGCGCATGGGGGAAAAGGCGGCCGCCCTCCGTCTTGCCTCCATCCGGAGGAATTCGAACGAGAAAACGGACGCGGAAGACCGCTTTTCCGCGAGCCCGCCGGGCAGCTAGCTGAATGCCGCAGCGTATCCTAGCCGTCGAGATTGCCGGGGACCGGTTGCGCGCCGCCACCGCGGACCGCACCTGGAACTCCTTCCAGCTCATAGGCGTCTTCGAGGCTCATCGACTTGGCGACGAGGAGGACCTTGCTCCGGCGCTTGGACGGCTGATCGAGAAGGCGGGACGTCCCGATGTAGTCATTTCCGCGCTGCCCGGCGATTCGGTGGCGAAGCGGCTCCTGGAACTTCCCTTCAAGGATCTTCGCCGGCTTCATCAGGTGGTTCCGTTTGCCCTCGAGGAGCATCTGCCGTTTCCGGTGGATGGAGCGGCGGTTTCGTTCGTGAGGGTGGGCCGTGCGGGAGACAATTCGCTGGTGCTGGCCGCCTCCGCGCGCAAGCACGACATCCAGGGACATCTGCAATTGATGGCCAAGGCGGGGCTGGATCCGAAGACCGTGACGATCACGCCGTTCGCGGTGGCGGCGCTGTTTTCGCGAACCCGAAACGGAACGCAGCCGACGGCGCGCCTGGTGGTGGATGCCGATCCGGGCGCGACTTCGCTCGTGCTTCTGGACAAGGACGGAATACCGCGGGCGATGCGCACGATTCCGGGAGGACTCATCCTTCCCGACGGCACCGTGCGGCCGGCGGAAGAACTCGCGCCGATCGTGAACGCGATGCGGCAGACGATGCTTGCGCATACGGCGGAACTCGATCATGCGGACCTGGTGGTGACCGGAAAGGGCGCCACGATTCCCAAGGTGAGGTCGACGCTGTCCGATGCGCTGGCGCTGGTACCGCGCGACTTCGATTGCTCGAAGCTGTTCGACGGAGCGCGCTCGGATCTGATTCCATTCCTGAGTCCGATCGCGATGCTGCTGGGCGAGATGCCGAACCGGCCCGCGGAGCTGCTGAATTTCAGGCAGGGCGAATTCGCGTTCAGGGGAAGGACGCGGGGCGATCTGACCCCGTTCTACACCACGGGAATCCTGGGGGCGTGCCTCGGCGGGTTCATCCTGCTGCACCTTTCGCTCGGCGTATTCGGCAAGATTCACCGGCTTCACCTCATCGACCGCGAGATCGCGCGAATCGCGGCGCCGGCGCTGGGCGGCAACGTGGGCTCCGATCCAATCCAACAGCTCCGCTCCGGGATCAGTTCGATGAACAAGCAGTTGCGGATTCTGGGCGGGGACATGAGCCGGAATTCCGCGCTCGACACGCTGCTCACGGTCTCGCAGGCGCTGCCGCCGCGGATCCCGGCCGAGATTTCGGATCTGCAGGTCGATCCGACAGGCCTGCGAATCACGGGGATGGCGGATTCGTTCACCACGGTGGACGAGGTGAAGCGGGCGCTCGCGGAGTCGGGACAGTTCGAATCGATCGAAGTCACGCATGCGAACTCCAGCAACGAGGCGAACAAGGTCGATTTCCGGCTGAGTGCGGACTTCAAAGGGGCCGGAGGCGCCGAATGACCGGGCCTGGGCAATATCTTCGGCAGTATATCGAGCAGCTCCGGCGCAGAGCGGCGGCGATCATCGATCCGCAGGTGAGCAGGTTGCGCGCCCAGCTCGACCCGTATATCAGCCAGGCGCGGGCGCGTTATCAGAAGCTCGAAAAACGCGAACGGATACTGGTGCAGATCGCGGCGGCGATGTTCGGGGCGTTCCTGTTCTACAACCTGATGGTCGCGCCGATCATCGACTATGTTGACGGCCTCGATGAACGGATAGTGGCCAAGGAACGCGACCTTGCCGGCGTGCAGCGCCTGGTGGCGACCTACGCCGCGGTGAAGGCCGATCTGGTCGCGGCGCAACACAACACGGTTCCCGGCGGAAAGGACTTCTCGCTCTTCTCGGTGGTGGAGGCGTCATTCAGCAAGAGCGTCGGCCACGACAAGATCGCGTCGATCACCCCGTCGGCAGACAGGAAGCTGCCCGACGGGCTGGTTCAATACAGCGTGCAGCTCAAGCTGAGCGACGTGAGTCTGGCGCAAGTGGTGGACGCGCTGTACGCGGTCAAGACGCTACCGGTGCCGGTCGGGATCGCGAATCTGCGAATCGAGCGGCGCTCGCAGAACACGCATTCGTTCGACGTCGATCTGACGTGCGTCGCGCTTGCCCGCAATGCCTGATTTCAAGCAATACCTGAGCATCGATTACTGGCGCACGCATCGGTTGGAACTTGCCTATGTGATTACGGCGCTGGTGCTGTTCGTCGCCTGCCTGTTCTCGACTTTCCCTTACACTGCCGCGGTGAAGGGCGCGCTGACGCCGATGGGACTCAGGTTCGCCAGCTCGGGGCAGCGGCTCGCCCTGCCCTTCGGCGCCCGCATCGAGAACGTCAGCATCCGGTCGCTCGCCCCCGGCGGGCCTCCGCTGTTCGAGAGCAGCAGCGTGCGCGTGTGGCCCTCGCTGGGCTCGCTCCTGCTGTTCCATCCCGGAATAAGCGCGAGCGCCGCCGCATACTCGGGAACGCTCAAGGTGCACGTGCATCGGCGCGGCAATGGAGCGTTCGTGAGCTTCGGCGCCGACGGGATAGACCTCGCGGCGCTGCATCTCTTTCACGAAATCGGAGCCGCGCTGGGAGGCCAACTGTCGGGCGACGGCGAGTTGACCTTCGATCCGGCGTCGCCGTCGGCCGACAGCGGCCTTGCGCAACTTCGCGCCAAGGGTTTTCTTGTACGATTCGCAAGCCCGATGCCGCCGATCAGCCTGGGCGAAGTGGATCTCAAGCTTCATATCGACGACGGCGTCGCTCACGTGGACAGCTTCAAGAGCAGCGGCGGCGATCTGGCGATCGACGGTCACGGAACTATCCGCATCGACCGCGCCGACTGGCATCAGAGCGCGCTCGCGCTGCAGTTCACGATGGTGCCGTCGCCGACGGCGCGTCAGCGGTTGTCGTTTCTCCTGAATTTTCTGCCGCGCCCGCCCGGAACCGGACCTTACAAGCTTACGGGCACGATCGCTGCGCCGGTGCTCGGTTGATCGCCGAACGCCCGGGCGCGAAGGACCACGGGTGCGGATGAATCATTCGGGAGCGTTGCGGAAGAATTCAAGCACGGTTTCCTTGTAGCGCCGGTCGCCGGGCGTGTTGAGGTGATCGCGGCCTTCTATCTCGACGAAGCGGCTGCCCCGGATTCGCGCCGCTGCACCGCGCGCATCGCCGACCATCGCATCCTTGGTACCCACGACAATCATCACCGGCACCGTGTTTTGAGCGAGCGCGCGAATGTCGACGGGGGAACGCTCGGCGCCCATGCACGCGGCAAGCGCCTTCAGATCGTTGCCCAGGGATTGGGCGAATTGCCTGAAGAGCCTGGGGGTTTGGTCGCTGATGGCGGAGGGATCGCCGGCAAGGAGCGCCTCGACGATCGCGCGCCGGCGCGCGGGATCGTTGATCGACATTCCGTCTCCGATTCCGCCCGGAACGACCGCGCGGAAGCGGTTCGGATAGCGGACGAGCAGGCCCAGAGCGATCCTCCCGCCCATCGAATAGCCCATCAGCAGCGCCCTGCCGACTCCCGCCGCGTCCATCATGCGGATGACGTCATCCTCCATGATGGTGGAGCTGTAGGCCACCGTGTCATGGGGCTTGTCGCTTCGGCCGTGGCCGCGGCAGTCGATGGCAAGGACGCGATAGTCGCGCGCGAGCAGATCGATCCATCCGGTGACGCCCCAGTTGTGATCGGCATTGGAGGCAAAGCCGTGGACCAGGACCACCGGGTTTCCGTGGCCTCGGTCGAGATAGTGAATTGTCACGCCGGCGGAATCGAACGACGGCATCTCGGTTTCCTCCCATAGAGTGACCCGGGGCGCGCATCGGCGTCGCCTCGATCTCATCTGCCCCGATAGACCGGCTTGCGCTTTTCGATAAAGGCGCGCGGCCCTTCTCTCGCATCCTCGGAGCGCATCACTTCGCGTGCGCATTCGTTTTCGATTGCAAACGCTTCTTCGAGCGGGCGTCCCGAGGTTCTGCGCACGGCTTCCTTGATTTTGCGAAGGGCGATGGGTCCGTTGGCGGCGATGGTGGAGGCGAGCTCTTCGGCCTTGTCGAGCAGGCGCTCCTTTGGGACGACGTGATTGACAAGGCCGATTCGCCACGCTTCGTGAGCATCGATGCGATTGCCGGTAAGGAGGATTTCCATCGCCTTGCAGTAGGGAATCTGACGCTGCAGGCGGGCCAGCGAGCCTGCGGCGGGAATGATCGCCCACTTTACTTCCTGAAGGCCGAAGCTTGCGCTTTCGGAGGCGATGCGGATGTCGGTTGCCTGGATGAGTTCCATGCCTCCGGCGATGCAGAAGCCGTTTATGGCGGCGATGATCGGCTTGTCCACGTCGTAGTTGCGCAGGAGCGCGAAGTCGCCGAGCTTGCGGTTGGCGAGCAGCTTTCGGTCCCATTCGTCTTCGGGCTTGCGGGCGCCTGTGAAGAGCGGGATGAGGCGGCCGAGGTCGGCTCCGGCCGAGAACGCGACATCGCCCGCCCCTGTAACCATCGCAACCCGTATTTCGTCATCATGGTTGATCTCCTGCCATGCCTCGGCGAGCAGGACGATGGTTTCGGGGTTGAAGGAATTGTGGACTTCGGGGCGGTTGAAGGTGAGATAGGCGACATGGCCGCGTTTTTCGAACAGAAGTGCGGGCATTGGTTCGTTCCTCGCGGGGAATGGGTAGATGAGGCGAAAGCTAGCATGGTTTCAGCTTTACCAGCCACTTTTCCGCCCGTATCATCAGCCTTGGGTCGTTTTCCGCCCGGCTCCGGAGGCTGAGATGCAAAGATCCGTCGCGATCTTGTTCGGACTGAGCGCCGCAATTTGCTCGGCGGCTTTGGCGATCGAAACTCCAAGAATCATCCCGCGCTCGCAGCGAATCGATCGTCCGATCGAACAGGTGTTCGGCACCCTGAAGCATTATTTCAACGACTCGTCGCTGAGCGGTTTTCGGCTCAACAACGCGGATCAGAAATCGTGGACGCTGGTGGCGACGCGCACCGACATCGACGGCGCCAACTGGAACAACTGGGCATTCTGCAAGGCGCCGGTGGAGGAGATGCTCTATCAGTTCGAGGACGGAACGGTGACGGTGACGGTGCAGCTTCAGAAAGCTGGCAATCAGGCGACGTTCACGACGATCAGCGCCGACTTCAACGGCAACTACGGATTGGGATCGCGGGAGGCGAAGATCGCCTGCACGTCGAAAGGGAATCTCGAGCAGGACCTGATGGCGGTGGCCGGCGGGTCCAAGGGCAATCCTTGAGCGCATCGCCGGAGATCCCGGCGGTCGGGATCGCATCGCGGCTTGCGTTCCCGCAACCTCGTGCGCTGCGATCGCGCGACATCTTCGGGCTTGTTCGGCGTGCGTGGCCGTTCATCCGCCCGTATCGCCGCCATCTGCTGTTCCTCTTCCTGATAATGCTGCTGGCCCTGCCGGTGGGGCTGGCAATCCTGGATCTGATTCGAATCTTCTTCGACGTGGTCGGAAATGGGCATCCGCTGAAGCCCGAAGAGGCGCGGCTGCTCCGGGTGCCGATTGACGCGAGCCGGGAGCTGGTGCTGTGGCGCGCATGCATCGCGGGTGGAGCGGCAACGATGCTCGTGGTGCCGCTCAACGCGGTCATACTCGCCTATGCGGTGTGGATCCTGCAGCGGGTGTCGAATCTTTTTCGGGTGAACCTTTACGTCCGGATGCAGGATCTGTCGGTCCGGTTTCACGGCGAAGAGAAGATCGGCGACGCGATCTTCCGGATGTTCCAGGATTCGGCGGCGATTCCGCAGGTGGTCGATGGGCTGGTTATCCAGCCGTTGCGATGGGCTCCGCTGGCGCTGGGAACGCTCGGGTATCTGTTCATGTTCAATCGCGCGATGGCGGTGATCGCGCTGATCGTGCTGCCGATCGATTTTCTTCTGGCCGTCGCCTATGGAACCGCGCTGCGCCGCGCCTTCATAGCGGAGCGCGAAGCGGCGGCGGCGGCAACCACGCGAATCGAGGAAACTCTCGCCTCGATCAAGGCGGTGAAGGCGTTCGGGCGCGAGGAGTACGAAACCGGCCTCTATGCCAGGGACAACTGGGATGCGTTCATGGCGGCGCGCCGCGCGCGGATGATGCTGGTGCGCTACCGGGTGCTCTCCAACACCGCCCGCGCCCTTGCCTACGTCGCGGCCGCGTACATTGGGGCCCGCTACGTGCTGATCGGAGGTTACGCCGGCGCGGCGAAGACGGCGGCCTCGCTGGGGCTTTTCCAGGCGTCTCTGTCGATCTTCGGATGGATGACGGGCGGCGCGCGGCAGCTCACGGATCGATGGGCGAGCCTGCAGGACGTCGGCATCGCGATTTCGCGTGTGCTGGAGATGCTGACGATGCCTTCGACGGAGAAGGTAAAGAGCGGCGATGTGATTGCGAAGGGCCCGGCGTGTTCGGTTGCCTTCGAATCGGTGCGATTCGGTTACGATCCGCGCTCTCCGGTGCTCGACGGAGTTTCGTTCGAGGCGCGGGCGGGCGAACTAACCGCACTTGCGGGGCCGAGCGGTTCGGGGAAGAGCACGGTGATCTCGCTGATGCTCAGGTTTTTCGATCCCGATTCGGGCCAAATCCTGTTCAACGGAGCGCCGATAGATCGGTTCGATCTTGCCTCGTGGAGGTCGATGTTGTCGGTGGCGTTGCAGGAGAATCCTCTTTTCACCGCAACGATCCGCCAGAACATCCTCTACAGCCGCCCGTCCGCATCGGAGGAGGAAGTGCGTATCGCCGTGCGCCGCGCGGGTCTCGACGAGTTCATGCGTTCGCTCCCGGCCGGGCTGGACACGATGCTCGGTGAGAAAGGTGCGAAGCTCTCGGCGGGACAGGCGCAGAGAATCGGGCTTGCGCGGGCGCTACTTCGCGACGCTCCGATTCTGCTGCTCGACGAACCCACCTCCGCGCTGGACGGGCGAACGGAAGCAGCAGTGATGGAGGGAATACGGGAGTGGATAGCGGATTCGCCGTCGCATCGAATCGCGATCCTCGCGACGCATCGGCGGACCAGCGCGGTGAAGGCGGATCGGATCTACCGAATCGAAGCGGGGCGGCTTGAGAGCGCGGACCTGGGATGGTTCGAAAATCCGCCGCGGGCGGGGATGCGATGAACGCGAGCGTAGGGGCCAAACAGGTTTCGCTCGACGGCGCCGGCAACGACGCGCGCGCCAATCTTCTGTACGTCGACGAGCAGCATTCGCTCTCCGCGCGGGAAACGTGGAATCTGTTGGTGCGCAGTTGGCGCTTCATCCGCGACTTTCGCGCTCTCGTATGGGCCAAGACGCTTCTCGCGCTGATGTCGCTGACCTTTTTCCTGATGACGCCGTGGCCCTTGAAGATCGTAATCGACAACGTCCTCGACAGCCGTCCGCTGACGGGAGTTCCGCGGGCGCTGATCGCTCCGATAGCGGGCGGCGATCGGGCGGCGATTCTGGCGGTCGTCACGGGATTCCTTGCGATCGCTGCCTTGCTGGTCGGGATGGTTGCCGACCGGGCGGTGGAGCTGAGCACGGAGGTGCAAAGCGGCGGCCTTGACCAGGCGGGCTTCACGCAGAACGACGCGAACGACGGATGGAGCCTGTGGAACGGGCTGTTCGGATACCTTGAAACGCGGATCACGCTCGATCTGACGCAGAGAATCACGCAATCGGTGCGCACGGCGGTCTATCGCGCGTTTCTGAACTCGCCTCTAAGCCTCTATTCGGATCAGAAGATCGGCGACGCGGTGTTTCGGGTGATGCATGATTCGGCGGCGGTTACCGCGGTTTTCTACCGCGGGGTTCTTGCGCCTTTGGCGTCGATCACGATGTTCGCGATGGCGCTCGGGGTGCTGTGGGCGCAGTTTCCGCACGAACCCGTGATTCCGGCGGTTGCGGCGATGTTCCTGCCGATATTCGCGATCTTCGCGACGCTTTTCGGGCGCGCACTGCGCAATCAGAGTCAGGCGATGCGCGAAAGCGGAAGCGGCGTGATGGCGGCGTTCGAGGAGCGGCTTTCGCAGGTCCAATTGATCAAGGCCTTCGGACAGGAGAAGCACGAATCGCAATCGATCGATCGCGCCAGTTGGAGCTCGTTTCAGTCAACGCTGAAGATGCTGGCAATCGGTTTGCTACTGTTTCTCGTGGTCACTCCGATGGTCGGCTTCCTGATGTACACCGCGATGTACCACGTGATGAAGGAAGTGATCGAAGGCAGGATGACGCTGGGCGATATAGCGCTGCTTGCCGGGTATGGGGCGCTCCTGGCGCGGCCGATGGCGACGCTGGGCGGGACCTGGGCGGCGATGCAGATTCCGGCGGCGGGCCTCCGGCGCATCCACAGCGTGCTCGACCGCCTCGAGCGGCGCGACGATCGCATCGAATCCGCCGTTCTTTCCGAGCCGATCGCGAGCGTGGAGTTTCGCGATGTGAGCGTCGGTTACGCGCGAATCGCGCCGATACTGAATTCGGTTTCCTTCCGACTCGAGCGGGGCGAGATGGTGGCGCTTGCGGGAGCGAGCGGCGCGGGAAAGACGACATTGATCCTCGCCCTGCCCCGCTTCCTCGAACCGCTTTCGGGCGCGATCCTGGTCAACGGCGCCGATTCGCGCGCGCTGTCGGCGGATTCGATTCAGCGCCGCGTGGGATTCGTATTTCAGCAGGAAGCGCTCTTCTCCGCATCGATCGAGGAGAACATCCGCTACGGCCGACTCGACGCGGGAACCGAGGATGTTCGCGAGGCGGCGGCGATGGCGGGTGCGGCGGAATTCATCGAGCGGCTTCCGGACGGTTATGCCACGGTGTTGGGCCGGCGCGGCACCCGGCTCTCGGTGGGCCAGAAGCAGCGGATAGCGATCGCTCGGGCGCTGCTCGCCCGGCCCGACGTGCTGATCCTTGATGAACCGACGGCGCCGCTGGACGGCACCAGCGAGGCGAACCTGATCGCGACGCTTCGGCGCCTTGCGGCGAGCCGAATCGTGCTGATCGTGGCGCATCGAGTCAGCACGCTGGCGGCGTGCGATCGGGTGCTTTTCGTGAACCAGGGCACGCTCAGCGCGTCCGGCACCCATGAGCACCTGATCGACACATCGCCGGCCTATCGGGCCTACCTTGCCGCAACGGCCTCGGAGATTCATCCCTAACCGCTCGCGCGGTCAGGCGGGCGGCGACCGCGACGCTCGCCGATTCCATGAAGGATGACATCGAGCGCATCCGCAACACGCTCATCGATCTCGTCGCGCCCCGCGTCGTTGGGCCATCCACGCGCCATCGCGAGGAACGCCGCGCAGGCCGCGCGCGCGGCCAGGTCCGGGTTCAGGCGGCGGCGGAATTCGCCCGCGGCCTGTCCCCGGCGGACGATCGAAGCGACGAGGGCACAGAACCGGCCGTCGGCGCCGGTTGATCGCGCCGAGGGTACGAGTTCGCCCGCAAGGGGTCGCAGCGTGTCGAGCTGGCGCGCCGCGGACGCGGCCATCATCCGGAAAACGATGCGCATTGCGCCCCAGGCGCCTCCCCGGTATTCACGGACGCCGTCGCAGAGGTCGCGATGGAGGCGGCGGCCGTACTCGGCCAGCAGATCATCCTTGGCCGCGAAATGAAGAAAGAAGGTCGCGCGGGCGACGTCGGCGGCGCGGCAGATCTCGTCCACGGTCACATTGTCGAAACCGCGCCGCAAGAGCAGCGTCATCGCCGCGCGATAGATCTGTTCGCGGGTGCGTTCCTTCTTGCGCTCGCGGCGCGAACGTTCCGCATCGGGCCTCGTCTTCGTTTCGCGCATATTACTGAACCAGAGTCTATTAATGGAGCATGATACAGGCAAATCGGAAGATTGCCTTTCGCCGGCGAGCGCCGAGGAGTAAAATCGAAATTGAGGAGCATTCGTCCTTGTCAGAGACCGACGATCGTTCGCAGGCTCGCAGACCCGAGGTCGTGGTTGACTTCGACCTGCTGCGGGGTCTTGCGGCGCGCAATTTCCGCGACCTCGGAGGGCACCCGGTGCGGGACGGACGCCGGGTTCGGCTCAATCACGTCTATCGATCGTCTCATCTCGCCGAGATTCCGCCGGACAGCCCGCTTCATTCGCTGCAGCTTCGGACGCTGGTGACGCTGCAGAGCAGGATGGAGGTCAAGCACATCGGTCCGCCCGCCCATCAGGTGCGCAGCGGCGTGCGATGGGAGCACATCCCGATCGGCGATCAATGGTTCACCGAACACGGCTACACGCGGATGCCGAGCGAGCCGGGGCGCGCGCACCTGGAACTGGTGATTCACTATCGCCAGGACTGGCAGCGCTTTTTCAAGCTGCTGGCCGAGCGCAACGTCTATCCGCTGCTGTTTCACTGCTCGGCGGGGCGGGATCGAACCGGAGTTGGAGCCGCGATGCTTCTGGAGGTGCTGGGAGTCGATCGCGAGCGAATCGTCGCTGATTTCCTCGAGAGCAATACGACCTTCCCGCGCGACCTGCTCAGCCCGAGTCAGCTCGAGCCGGTCTTCGAGATCATCGACGAGACCGGAGGGATCGACGGCTTCATGCGCGAGGTGCTTGGGCTGCATCCCGCCGACCTTGAAGCCATCCGCAACGATCTTCTCGAGGACTGATCCCGCCAAGAGCGCAGGTCTTCAGGCGGACAGGTAGCCATCGCGCAGGAGCGACTTCGCGATGATCATCCGCTGGACTTCGCTGGTGCCTTCGCCGATCTCGGAAAGCTTGGCGTCGCGCATGTAGCGCTCGACGGGAAAGTCAGTGACGTAGCCGTAGCCGCCGTGGATCTGGACGGCCTTGGTCGTCGCCCACATAGCGGTTTCCGACGCAAACAGCTTTGCCATCGCCGCCTCGCGCGCGAACGGACGTCCCGCATCGCGAAGGGCGGCGGCGCGGCAGATGAGGACCCATGAAGCCTCGATGCGGGTGGCCATATCGGCGAACATCCACTGGATCGCCTGGAATTCCGCGATGGGCTTTTTGAACTGGCTGCGTTCGAGGGCGTATGCACGCGCTTCCTCGAAGGCGCCGCGCGCGATTCCGGCGGCGAAGCCGGCGATTCCGATTCTGCCGGCCTCGAGCACCTTGAGCGTCTGGCGATAGCCTGCTCCGATTTCACCGATCACGTTTCGCACCGGCACCACCACATTCTCGAAGACAACCTCGGCGGTATCGGACGCGTGCAGTCCCAGCTTTTCGATCTTCCTGCCGTTGGAAAGGCCCGGAGTGCCGCGATCGACGATGAACGCCGAGATGCCGTCGCGGCCCGCCGCCGGATCCGTAACCGCCATCACGACGTACACGTCACCGACCGAGCCGTTGGTGATGAACATCTTGGAGCCGTCGATACGGTAGTTGTCACCGACGCGCACGGCTTTGGTCTTCATCGCGGCCGCATCGGAGCCCGAACTGGGTTCGGTGAGGCACCATGCCCCGAGTTTTTTGGCGGCAAGCATCTCGGGCACGTAGCGGTCGCGATGCTCATCGGCGGCGAAGGCCGCGATATGTCCCGTCGAGAGGGACATGTGGGCGGCGCAGGTGAGGCCGACGGATGCGTCGTAGCGCGACAATCCCTCGACCACCAACACCTGGGAAAGGGTGTCGGCGCCGCCGCCGCCCCATTTTTCGGGAAAGGCGACGCCGAGAAAGCCCAGTTCGCCGAGCTTTTCGATGACGTGGCGGGGAAAGGTTTCCTCCTTGTCCCATTTCGTCGCGAACGGTTTGATTTCGCGCTCGGCGAACGCGGCAAGCGTGTCGCGGATGCGCTGCTGTTCCTCGGTAAGCTCGAAGTTCATGAGGTTACTGGCGTGCCTGGACGTTCTCGCGGACCCACTTGACGATGTCCTCGGTCGAGGCGCCGGGAGTAAAGATCTCGCGCACGCCCATTTCCCTGAGCCGCGCGGCATCGTCGTCGGGTATGATGCCGCCGCCGAAGACGGCGATGTCGCCGGCGCCGCGTTCGCGAAGCTGCTTCATCACTTCCGGAAACAGGGTCATGTGCGCGCCGGAGAGGATCGACAATCCGACCGCATCGACGTCCTCCTGAACGGCGGCCTCGGCGATCATTTCGGGGGTCTGATGGAGGCCGGTGTAGACGACCTCGAAACCGCCGTCGCGCAGGGCGCGGGCGATGATCTTTGCGCCGCGGTCATGTCCGTCAAGACCGGGCTTTGCCACCAGAATTCTGAGTCTCTTTTCAGCCATATCCGTAAATCAAATCCATCCTGGATCGCGATACACTCCGAACTCGGAGCGGAACACGTCGCTGATCTCTCCGACCGTGGCCTCGCGCCGGACCGCCTCGAGAATCGGTTCCATCAGGTTCTCACCCGAGCGGCAGGCCTCCGCGACGCGGGAGAGCGCCTCGCGCACCGCGGTGGAGTTGCGTTCGCGCTTGATCTTGCGCACGCGCTGGACCTGGCGCTCCTCGATTGCGGGATCGATTTTGAGCGTTTCGATCGGAATCTCCTCGGGCACGGAGTACTTGTTGACGCCGACGATGGTCTTGATGCCCTGTTCGAGCTGGCGCTGGTAGTGGAAGGCGGCCTCGGCGATTTCGCGCTGCGGATATCCGGTTTCGATCGCCTTGACCATCCCGCCCATCTCATCGATCCGGCGAATATACTCCATCGCCTCGTTTTCGATCCGGTCGGTAAGGGCCTCGACGGCGTAGCTGCCGCCGAGAGGATCGATGGTATTGGTGACGCCGGTTTCCTCGGCGATTATCTGCTGGGTGCGAAGGGCCACGGTGACGGCCTGCTCGGTCGGGAGCGCCAGGGTTTCATCCATCGAATTGGTATGAAGCGACTGCACGCCGCCGAAGACGCCGGCGAGGGCCTGGAGCGCGACGCGGACCACGTTGTTGATCGGCTGCTGGGCGGTAAGGGATGCGCCCGCGGTCTGGGCGTGCGTCCGAAGCATCATCGAGCGCGGGTTGCTGGCTCCAAAGCGCTCCTTCATGATTCGCGCCCACATCCGGCGCGCCGCGCGCAGCTTGGCGACCTCCTCGAGAAAGTCGTTGTGGATATTCCAGAAGAACGAGAGCCGCGGAGCGAAATCGTCAACCGAAAGCCCTCGGCGGACGGCCTCCTCGACGTAGCAGATGCCGTCGGCGATGGTGAAGGCGAGCTCCTGGACGGCGGTCGAGCCGGCCTCGCGGATGTGATAGCCGGAGATCGACACGGCGTGCCATCGCGGGACCTTGCGCGCGCAGAATTCGATCATGTCGGTCACGACCCTGAGCGACGGCTGCGGCGGGCAGATCCATTCCTTCTGCGCGATGAATTCCTTGAGCATGTCGTTCTGGATCGTGCCGCCGACGCGATCCCACGGCACCCCCTGCCGCTCCGCCACCACCAGATACATCGCAAGCAGGACGGACGCCGAGCAGTTCACAGTCATCGAGGTGGTCACGCGATCGAGCGGAATCCGATCGAACAGCCGGACCATGTCGTGGATCGAGGTGACGGAGACGCCTTCGCGGCCGACTTCGCCGCGGGCGCGCTCGTGGTCGGCGTCATAGCCCATCAGCGTGGGCATGTCGAAGGCGGTGGAAAGGCCGTCCTGCCCCTGGGAGAGGAGATAGTGAAAGCGCGCGTTGGTGTCCTCGGCGAGTCCGAACCCGGCAAACTGGCGCATCGTCCAGAGCCGTCCCCGGTACATCGAGCCGTACACTCCGCGGGTGTAGGGATATTCGCCGGGATAACCAAGGGATTCCTCGTAGGCGCCTTTCACGTCCTCGGGGGTATAGAGCGGCTCCACCTCCATGTCGGAGATGGTGGAGAATCTGACCGGGCGTTCGGAAGCCTGCCGGTAGGTGCTGTCAAACCATTGGCGTTTGGAGTTCACGATGCTCCTCGTCGGTTGCGTTCGAGCACCTGGCCGGCGATGACCAGGCGCTGGATCTCGGAAGTGCCTTCGTAGATTTCGGTTATCTTGGCGTCGCGGAAATAGCGCTCGACCTTGAACTCGCGGGTGTATCCGTAGCCGCCGTGGATCTGGATTGCCTCGGTCGCCGCCTTCATCGCGGCCTCGGCGGCAAACAGCTTCGCCATCGCCGACTCCCTGGTGCAGGGCTTGCCGGCATCCTTGAGCGACGCGGCCTTGAGGGTGAGCAGGCGTGCCGCGTCAATTTCGACAGCCATATCGGCAAGTTTCCATTGGATCGCCTGGTAGTGGGCGATGGGCTGGCCGAAGGTCTGCCGTTCATGGGCGTACTTGAGAGAAGCCTCGAGGGCGGCGCGGCCGATTCCGACCGCCTGCGCGGCGATTCCGATTCTGCCGCCGTCGAGGGTTTTCATCGCAACCTTGAAGCCCTCGCCTTCGCCGATCAGGAGGTTGCGGCGCGGGACGCGCAGATCGTTGAAGCTTAGTTGGGCGGAGTGGGCGCCGTGGATGCCCATCTTGTCCTCGACGCGCACCACCTGCCATCCGGGGGAATCGGTTTCGACCGCGAACGCACTGATCCCGTGATGCCCCTTTTCGGGTTGGGTCATCGCAAAGATGATCGCCACCCTGGCCTGCGGCGAATTGGTGATGAAGTTCTTGGTTCCGTTGATCACGTAGGAGTCGCCGTCGAGGACCGCGCGGGTTTTCTGGCCGGCCGCATCGGAGCCTGCCTGCGGCTCGGTCAGCGCGAAGCATCCGAGCCATTCGCCGGAAGCCATGCGGGGCAGAAAATGTTTTTTGAGCTCATCGCTGCCGAGTCCGAGGATCGGCCAGGATGCGAGCGAGCAATGGGCGGAGACGATCACCGCGGTCGCGGCGCATTCGACCGCGAGTTCCTCGATGACGAGCGCGTAGGCGACCTGGTCGAGTCCGGCGCCGCCGTATTCCTCGGGCACGAACGTCCCGAGCATCCCGAGCCGTCCGAGTTCCTCGATCGCCTCGGTGGGGAAGCGATGGGTGCGGTCGGCATCGACGCCGATGGGTTCGAGTTTCTCTTTTGCAAAGCGGCGCGCGGTATCGCGGGCGGCGCGCTGCGCTGAGGTGAGTTCAAGCTCCATCGGTCTTGTTTTAGCTCACCCGGCGGTGATGGTCGATAGAAAGGGGGCGGATCGACCGATGGTCGCGAACGGATGCTCTGAACGTTCGTTCAGACTATCCGTTCGGAAAACGAGGAAGCGCGGGCCGGCCCCGGTCACCGATGACGCCACGCGGGCTGGCGCTTTTCGACGAACGCCTTCGTGCCTTCGACGCGATCCTCGCTCGAAAACGTGACCGCAAAGGCTTCCTGCTCGAATCGAAGCCCGGCATCCTCCGTCATCGTGAAGGAAGCGCGCAGGGCCGCCTTTGCCTGGCGGATCGCGAAGGCCGATTTGCTCACTATTTTCTCGGCGAGCGCGCGCGCCGCCTTCATGAGTTCCTCGGGCGCGACCACCTGGTTGGCAAGTCCGAGCGCGAGCGCGGTTTTCGCATCGATCATCTCGCCCGTGTAAATCAGCTCGCGCGCTTTTGCCTGACCGATTCGATGGGCGAGGCGCTGGGTGCCGCCGAATCCGGGGATGAGGCCCAGGTTGATCTCGGGCTGGCCGAAGCGTGCCTTTTCGCTCGCGATCACGAGATCGCAGGCGAGCGCCAGTTCGGTGCCGCCGCCGAGCGCGAAGCCGTTGACGGCGGCGATCACGGGGATGGGCAAATCCTCGATGGAGCTCAGGACGCGATGGCCGAGGTGGGAGAAGTCGAGCCCCTCAGCCGTTGACATCTCCGACATCGCGGCGATGTCCGCTCCCGCAACGAAGGCGCGGTCTCCGGCGCCGGTGATGATCAGGACGCGCACGGCAGGGTCGTGGCGCACTTCGCGGATCACGCGGGTCAGGTCCTCAAGGACCTCGCGATTGAGTGCGTTGAGGGCGGCCGGGCGATTGACGGTCGCCACGGACACGGGAGCCTGCTCGAAAATCACGTGCTTCAGTTCCATCGCTCTTTACTCCTCGGCGCGAAGCGGGGGCGCGGGCCGGGTCGGACTTTCACCCTTACAAAAACCGGTCTGGCGCAACCAGTTGCGATCGCCTTCGGACACGGTGCCGCTCGGCGCGGCGTAGGCATAGATGACGGTCTTGTTCTGGGTGTTTATCTGGCATTGGACGTCCACCTCGGAGCCGCCGGGAGCGCGGACAGGCACCTGCTCCCACGCGGTGGCGGGGGCGTTCTGCTGGAAATAGGACTGATTGCCGGTGGTGATTCCCGATGCGTAGCTGACCGGGGCGGCAAGGGCCTGCTCGCACGCCTTGCGCGCGTCGAAATCGCATCCGATCTTCTCGAGTGCCGACTGCGCGGTTTGAGGACCCGAGGCGGCGCATCCCGCCGCGACGGCCATCAGGAACGCGGCCATCGACATTCCAAGCCCGTCGAGCCTGGTTGCAGCGGGCGCCATCAATACTCCGGCTTGAAGTCGAAGTGGTGAATCGCCTCGATGAAGCGGACGGTGCGCGTCTTCGACCTCATCACGACGCTGTTGGTCATCGCGCCGCCTGAGAAGAAGCGGACGCCGCGCAGATAGTCGCCGGTGGTCACGCCAGTCGCTGCGAACATCACGTTGTCTCCCGCCAGTTCTTCGAGCATGTAGCGGCGCTGGAGGTCGAGGATTCCGGCCGCAAGGCACGCCTCGGCCTCCTGGGCGTTGCGCGGCATGAAGCGGCATTGCATCTCGCCACCCACCGAGCGGATGGCGGCGGCGGCGAGGACGCCCTGATGGGCGCCGCCGATGCCGATGAGCATGTCGATCTCACTTTCGACGCGGGTAGTGGCGATGGCGGCGGAGAGGTCGCCGGCGGAGAGCAGCTTGATTCCGGCGCCGGCTTTTCTTACCTCGGCGATGAGTTTTTCATGGCGCGGGCGGTCGAGGATCGCGATGCGCAGGTCTTCGACGTAAACCTTTTTGGCCTCCGCCAGGGCCTTGAGATTGTCGGTGGGCGAGCGGTCGAGATCGATAACGCCGCGGCCCGCAGGTCCGACGGCGATCTTGTCCATGTAGGTATCGGGGCATCGCAGTATTTTCCCGCGCTCGGAGAGTGCGACGCACGACAGGGCATTGGGGCCGCCGGTGGCGCAGATCAGCGATCCTTCGAGGGCGTCGAGGGCCACGTCGACTTCGGTGCCGGCGCCGTTGCCGACGATCTCGCCTTCGTAGAGCCACTCGGCCTCGTCGGGTTTGCCCTCGCCGATCACGATCTTGCCGTCCATCGCGATCGCATTGAGGGCCTTGCGCATCGCCTCGCAGGCCGCCCGATCAGCCATCCGTTCATCGCCCTTGCCGATGAACCGGGCGGCGGCAAGTGCCGCGGCCTCGGTCGCGCGTACCACCTCAAGCGCAAGGTTACGCTCCATCAACGTCTCCGTTCAGTTGCCGTTGGCGACACGGTTGCGGCCGAGCAGGGCCTCTATGAGAGAGAAGCCGCGGCCGACCTTGATGCCGGTTTTGGATCCTTCGCTTTCAGTATAGCGCCGCGCCGCTCGTTGGGGACCTCGGAATTCCCCGGAAGTCATGAGCGCAAACGGGACCGGTTCCGATGAGTGGGTCTTGAGTTTGGAAGGAGTCGCGTGGTCCGGCATCAGGAGAATCGCGAACTCGCCCATGTCGGCGAGCCCGCGAACCATCGGTCCGATGATGAGTTCGTCGATCTTCTCGATTGCCTCGGTCTTCAGGTCGGCGCGGCCCATGTGTCCGGCCTCGTCCGGGGCTTCGATATGAAGCAGCAGGAAATCGCGATCGCGCAGGGAGTCGAGGCCATAGCGGGCCTTGGCGGCGTAGTCGGTGTCGAGGAAGCCGGTGGCTCCGGGAACCTTGATGGGAGCGAGTCCGGCGAGTCTTCCGATTCCGTTGACCAGATCCACCGCGGAGATTACGGACCCTTCCAGTCCGAAGCGCTCCCTGAGGGTGGGTACGGCGGGCCGAGTCCCCTGCCCCCAGAACCAAATGCAGTTGGCCTCGGCGAGGCCGCGCTCACGCCGGGAGCGATTCACGGGATGATCGGCAAGAATCGCCTCGGCGCGCTTCATCAGCTCGCGCAGGCGTTCAGAGCCTTCGCCCCTGGGAAGATGCGATTCGACTGCCTTGCCCGTGATGTCGTGGGGAGGAGTGAGGATGGCGCCCTGTTTGCCGTTGCGCCAGACCATCAGATGGCGGTAGCTGACGCCGTTGAAGAACTCGATTCCGTCGCCCGAAAGGTCCTTGCTCAGGTCGGCGACGATTCGCGCGGCCTCCTCGCTCGTGATGTGGCCGGATGTGAAGTCGTGCATGAGCGGGGCGCCGCCTTCTGACGGTTTGAGCGAGACGAGATTCATCCGAAAGACGATGTCCGCGGGGCCGACGTCGATTCCCTGGCTTGCGGCTTCGATTGGGGCGCGGCCGGTGTGATAGCGCAGCGGATCGTACCCCATCATCGTCATCGTGCCGACGTCGCTTCCGGGCGGCATCCCATCGGGGATAGTGGCGACGAGGCCCAGGGTGCCGCGGCTTGCGAGCATGTCCATATTGGGTTTGCGGGCGGCCTCGAGCGGAGTTCTGCCGCCCAGTTCATCGCAGGGCCAATCCGCCATCCCGTCGCCGTGGATAATGACGTATTTCATCGCCGATGCTCAGTCATTCTCGAGGATTCGCATCACCTTTTCGATATCGGGCTCGACCACGATCGTATTGCTGAGGTTCTTGAGGGCGGTGTCGGGATCCTTGAGCCCATGGCCGGTGAGGGTGCACACGCAGGTTGAGCCGGGGACGATTGCGCCGGTACCGCCGAATTTGAGCAGTCCTGCCACGGAGGCGGCCGAGGCCGGCTCCGCGAAGACACCGATCGAAGCGATGAGCCGATAGGCGGCAAGGATTTCGGCGTCGGTGACGATGTCGATGATTCCGCCGGATTCGTCGCGCGCGTTGGTGGCTCCCTTCCAGCTCGCGGGATTTCCGATTTTGATCGCGGTGGCGACGGTATGGGGGTCGTCGATCGGACGCCCCATCACGATCGGAGCCGATTCCGCCGCCTGATATCCCATCATCCGGGGAAGCCGCCCCGCCCTGCCCAACGCCTTGTACTCTTTGTAACCCGCCCAGTAGGCGGTGATATTGCCGGCGTTGCCGACCGGAAGGAACTGATGCGTGGGCGCATCGCCGAGCTGATCGCATATCTCGAAGGCGGCGGTTTTCTGTCCCGCGATGCGGTCGGGGTTGACGCTGTTAACGAGGCGGATTCTGACCGGGTCGCGCTCGGCGAGGTCACGGACGACCTTGAGACAGATGTCGAAGTTGCCGATTATCTCCATCACCCGCGCGCCGTGCATCACCGATTGCGAAAGTTTGCCGAGGGCGACCGCGCCCTTCGGGATAAGGACGTAGGCCTTCAGGCCGGCGCGTCCGGCGTAGGCGGCTGCGGAGGCGGCGGTGTTGCCGGTGGAGGCGCAGATGACGGCGCGGGCGCCTTCGCCGAGGGCCTTTGAAATCGCAAGCGTCATTCCGCGGTCCTTGAAGGAACCGGTGGGATTGACGCCTTCAAATTTCAAGTAAACCTTTATGCCCGGGCCGATCCGCTCCGCAATCTGCGGCGCCTCGATTAGTGGGGTGTTGCCCTCGTTGAGGGTGACGACCGGGGTGCTGTCGTCGACCGGCAGGAAGCGGCGGTAGTGCTCGATCAGGCCGGGCCATCGTGTAAGCCGCCCCGCGGCGTCGTGCTGATGGGTCGGCATAGGGTCCTACAGATTCTCCTCGATACGGATGAAAGCGGGATTGGCGTCGACCATCCTGAGCGGTGCGATTTGGCGAAGCGCGCGCTTGAGGTTGCGCTCGGGAGTGTCGTGGGTGCGCATGATAATCGGCACGGTCTTTTCCGCTCCGCGGTCCTTTTGGATCACGGACGCGATGGAGATGCCGTTGCGCCCGAGGATGGAGGCGATGGCGCCCAGCACGCCCGGCTTATCGCGCGCCATGAACCGCAGGTAATATTCGCATACCACGTCGTCCATCGGCTTTACATGGGCGCGCGTTACGTGCTCCATCGGGAGTCCGAGGGCGTGCGAGCGGGCGGTGGCGCCAGCTATACGGTCGCGCGCGATTTCGAGCACGTCAGCCATGACCGCGGTCGCCGTGGGCATCTGCCCGGCCCCCAGCCCCCAGTACATCGTCGAGCCAAGGGCCTCGCCGTGGATATAGATGGCGTTGAAGGCGCCGCCGACGCCTGCCAGCAGGTGGCTCGCGGAGATCATCGTCGGATGCACGCGTGCCTCGATCGCGCCGGCATCCTCCTTGGCGATGGCGAGGAGCTTGATCGCGTAGCCAAGTTCGCGGGCGTAGGCGATATCGTCGCGCGTGACGCGGGTAATCCCCTCGGTGTGGACCTGCGAGGGTTTGAGCAGGACGCCGAAGGCGAGGCTAACGAGCAGGCAGAGCTTGTGGGCGGCATCGTTGCCTTCGATATCGAGGGTGGGATCGGGCTCGGCGATTCCGCTCTTCTGCGCTTCCGCGAGCGCCGCGCCGAACTCGATCCCCCGCTCGCTCATCATCGTGAGAATCGAATTGCAGGTGCCGTTGACGATTCCGTAGACGGCGCGCTGGCGATCGCCGGCGAGAGCCTGGCGGAGCGTGCGGATGATCGGGACGCCGCCGCCGACGCTGGCTTCGAAACCTACCGCCCGGCCGTGGCGGGAAGCGGCTCTGAAAATTTCGTCGCCGTGTTCGGCCAGAAGCGCCTTGTTGCCGGTGACCACGTCTTTGCCGGCCGCCAGGGCCTTGAGAATCAGCGAACGGGCGGGCTGCTGGCCGCCGAAAAGCTCGACGACGATATCCACATCGGGCCGCACGACGAGAGCGGCGCTGTCGCGGGTGATGAGAGAGGCGGTGATACCGAGGGAGCGGTCGGGTTTGAGGCTTCGGTCGGCGACAGCGGCGAGTTCGAGCGGGCATCCCAGCTTGCGCGCGTAGGCGGCGGCGTTGCGGCGCAGGAGCTTGACCACTCCTCCTCCGACCGTGCCGCATCCGAGCAGGGCTATGCGAACAGGTTTCAAGCGATCATCCCGGCGCGAGCTGGTGCTCTGAAGGACTCAGGAAACCGCGCGCCGGGGGCTTCGCACTTCGAGCCGCGACAGGGCATGACGGATTCCGCGGATCGCCTGGCGGGTGCGATGCTCGTTCTCGATAAGGGCGAAGCGGACGAAGCCGTCGCCGTCGGCGCCGAAGCCGACTCCCGGCGAAACGGCGACCTTGGCTTCCTTGATCAGGAACTTGGCGAACTCCATCGAGCCCATGGCGCGGAACGGCTCCGGAATCGGCGCCCATACGAACATCGTCGCTCGTGGCTTTTCAACCGGCCATCCCGCCCGGTTCAACCCGTTGACCAGCACATCGCGCCGGCTCTTGTACATCCGGTTGATCTCGGCGACACAGTCCTGCGGGCCGTTGAGCGCGGCGATGGCGGCGACCTGGACGGGCGCGAACATCCCGTAGTCGAAGTAGGACTTCAGGCGCGCCAGCGCCGCGATCATTTCGCGATTTCCGACCGCGAACCCGACCCGCCATCCGGGCATGTTGTAGCTCTTCGAAAGCGTGAAGAACTCAACGCCGATTTCCCTGGCCCCTTCGACCTGCAGGAAGGATGGAGCCTTGTAGCCGTCAAAGCACAGGTCGGCGTAGGCGAGGTCGTGAACCACCATGATCTCATTCTCGCGCGCGAAATCGGCCACGCGCTTCATGAAGCGGAGATCGACGGTCGCCGTGGTCGGGTTGTGCGGGAAGTTCATCACGAGCAGCTTTGGCCGCGGCCACGTCCGGCTTACGGTCGCGGTCAACTCGTCATAGAAATCCTCGCCGCTGGCCCGGAGCGGGACGCCCTGCACCTGCGCGCCCGCGATGATGCATCCGTACTGGTGGATCGGGTAGGTCGGCGTAGGGGCGAGTACCACATCGCCCTGATCGAGGATGGCGAGCGCGAGATGGGCGATGCCCTCCTTGGAGCCGATGGTGACGATGGCTTCGGAATCGGGGTCGAGTTCGACGCCGTAGCGGCGTTTGTACCAGTCGGTGATAGCGAGGCGCAGCTTGTAGACGCCGCGGGAGACGGAATAGCGATGGTTGGGCGGCTTGGTGGCGGCTTCCACCAGCTTGGCGACGATATGCGGCGGCGTGGGAGCATCGGGATTGCCCATGCCGAAGTCGATGATGTCCTCGCCGGCGCGGCGCGCCTGAAGGCACAACTCGCCGATCGCGTTGAAAACGTAGGGCGGAAGCCGCTTAATCCGGGGAAAATCCATCTTCATGAGCATCCACTCGCTATGCACATCGCCGCGTATGAGCCATTAGTTTTAACCGACGGTCAGGGCCGTCGCCAGTAGGGGGGACGCGAATTCCCCCTACCCTCCCTGGTCCACGGCGCTGGGCGCGGCGATCTCGATCGCCTGACGCGGCCGCAGCGACCAGTAGATCGGCGCCGCGAGCAGGGAAATGAGCCCCGCGATCTGCCATTCGAATGGAATTCCGGCGGTGTCCGCGATCACGCCTCCCGCCAGCAACCCCATCGATCCGCCCATGGTCTGGAACGTGCTGCTGAAGGACAACAGGGTGGCGCGCTGGCCCGATTCGACCTGTTCGTTGAACCAGCTCTGCACGAGCGGCTGCATCGCGCCCGTAGCCAGGTTCATCACGAACAGCATCGCGAGCGACATCAGGGGGCGATGTCCGAAGACGCCGGCGGCGAAGAGCATCAGGCTTGCCGCGACGATGAGCATCGCCACCCTGCCGGCCCTGGCACACTCATCGCCCGCGATTCGGATCATCACCTCCGCCCCGACCATCCGGGCCACGGTCAGCACGGAGTAGATCCATCCGATGACCCATACGCCGACATTGAAGCGTTCGTTGAACATGATTGGCCATTCGAGCCAGTACGGCGCCCATGCGGCGAAGGTTATGGCGCCCGCGACACTGAGCCACAGGACGGTTTCAGCGCGAAAGCCTACGCCGATTCCGTCGCGGACCTGGCGGGCGACGTGGCGCGGGATCGCGGAGAGGGAGATTCGCTCGGCGCGCCGCCTTTCCCCGCGCATCAGGGTTGCGCCGACGGCGCAGGACAGCAGAAATCCCGAGGCGCCGAGTAGCCATGGCCATGCGATATCGATATCGGCGACGTAGGCCCCGACCATCGCCGAGCCCATGAAGCCGGCGCTGGAGAGCTGCGAGATTCGCGAGAACAGGCGGTCCTTGACCTCGTCGTATCCGGCATCGTCGAGCGCATCGACTCCCCAGGCATCGATCGCGCCATTGCAGAAGGTGGTGCCGATGCCGTCGATGCTCTCGGCGATGAGGAAGACGAAGTAGTGGTGGGCGAAGAAGTACACCATGAAGGCGGTGACGCGGAGCAGAGTTCCGAGGACAAACGAACGCCGCCTCCCGAGCGCATCGGCGAACGCCCCAGTGGGGACGTCGGTAAAGAAGAGGATAATGAAATATGTCGCCAGCACCGAATTGATTTCAAACTGGGTGAGGCCGCGCGACTTGAGAAAGATCGGATAGACGCCGAACAGAAAGCCTCCCGCGAACGAATAGGTGCACCAGACCGCGTAGTAGCGGCGGATGACGCTTCTGATGGAGAGAGTATGTTTTCCGGCCGCTTCCATTGCGGTCACCGTTTCCTTTTGCGATGCCGCCCCGCGTTCGCGTTGAGGACAAAAAAACCCCGGGCTCCGAAGAGGCCCGGGGCTTTTGGTAAAGCCTGATTTCGGAGTCCGCTCAATTCATGAGGGTATGGCGCGTGTTGCGCGTTATTTGGGCTCCGAAATCCGACATGGGATGGAGAGTAGTCGCGGGGTCCGCGCGGGTCAAGCTGACCTGATTCCGGAATCAATCGGCGCTTCATCGCCGTAATGCGTTTCTCTGCCCGCCCGCCATCATCTAGAATTGCATAGGCGCACCCGAAACCTCACGATGGCCGATTCTCCGACGACCGCCGCCCTGCCGGATTTCTCCGCTTCCGTACCGGAACCGGGACTTGCGACCCGGGCCTGGCGCTTCATCAACGTGGTATGGCTCTCAGCGCGGATCTACGCCGGATACAAGTCGATCCAGCTCTGGACGCGATACGTGTCCGGGCGCAATCGGGAGGCGTTGTTCCGCCGCCAGGATCTTCGCGGGGCGCGTGCGCTCTATGGCACGGCGGTTCGGCTCGAAGGCCTTCTGATTAAGGCATCGCAGTTCATCGCGACCCGCGCCGACATCCTTCCCGACGAATGGGTCTCGACGCTGGCGGGTCTTCACGACCGGGTGCCGCCGCGCCCGTTCGGGATTATCCGGCGGCAAATCGAATCGGAACTCAAACATCCGCTCGAATCGATCTTCGCCGAGTTCGACGAAGCTCCGCTCGCCTCGGCATCCCTCGCGCAGGTGCATGCGGCGCGGCTGCATGACGGGCGCCGATGCGCGGTGAAGGTGCAGTATCCCGGCATCGAGGGAATCGTGCGGGCCGATCTCCGCAATCTCACCCTGGTTCTCAAGTGGCTTGCGTGGCTCGAGCGCGACTTCGACTTCCGCGTGGTGATGCGGGAGATCCTGAAGTACATCCCGATGGAGCTGGATTTCGAGCACGAGGCGCAAAACGCGCGGACCATCCGGAAGAACTTCGCGTCGTGCGACGACGTGGTGGTACCGGAGGTTTACCCGGAGTTCACCACGCGGCGCGTGCTCACGATGGAGCTGGTGGAGGGGATCAAGATCAGCGATGTGGCGGCGCTGGAGCGCGCGAGCATCGACAAGCGGGCGGTGGCGCAGAAGCTGATCGATCGCTTCTGCGACATGATACTGCGCGACGGCTTCTTTCACGCCGATCCCCATCCGGGGAACATCCTGGTCCAGCCCGGTCCGCGAATCGTGTTCCTGGACTTCGGGCTTGCCAAGGACTTTCCGGTTCACGTGCGGGAAGGGATGGTGCGGCTGACGTTCGCGATCCTGATTTCCGATCGCGACGGGATCATCAAGGCCTTTCGCGATCTGGGTTTTCGCACCCGGGACGGCTCGCCGGAGACGCTGCTCGCGCTTGCCGACCTTTTTCTCGGGCAGACGCTGCGAAACAACAAGGCTTACGCGGACAAGGAACTGGTCGAGAAGTTCTCCGACGAACTGCCGCGGGCACTTCGCGCCAATCCGATCGTCGAGGTGCCCGGCGACGTGCTGTTGGTGAACAGGGTGATGGGCCTGCTGAGCGGGCTTGGGAAGACGCTGGACTCGCGGGTGAATCTATTCGCTACACTCATGCCCTACGCGCAGCGGCTGATGCCGGCGGAAGCGGCGGGATTTCGCTGATCCGAGGGACAATTCCTTCCTTCGTTCCGCAAAGTCATGTCATCCTGCATGATGATCACTGGCCGGCGTTGCGATGATGCCGGCCCTCCACGGGAGTCCGTATGTCCGAAAAACGGGAAAGATTGACCAAACTTGCTTCCGAACTTGCCGCCGAGTTTGCGACGCGCGCGGCGCAACACGACCGCGACAACTCGTTCCCGGTCGAGAATATCGACCGGCTGAAGGAGACGGGCTACACGGCTCTCGTCATTCCCGAAGAGTACGGCGGACTCGGCGCGGACCTGGAAGACTACGTGATGTGCCAGGAGAGACTGGCGCAGGGATGCGCGGCGACGGCGATCGCGATCAACATGCATCTGTTCGGCCTCGGCAGCATGGTGGAGCGCGCCACGGGGCGGCCCGAGGAAAGGCTCTTCTTCGAGACGGTCGGGCGCGGCCGGCAGATCATGGGCGGCGGAATCAGCGAGCCGGAGACGGGCGGCGACTGGGGCTTCTTCGCGACCAGGGCGCGGCGCGACGGCGAATTCTATGTCGTCAACGGCCGCAAGACCTTCACGAGCCTGTCGCCCGTGATCGATCTGTTCATGGTGATGGCGACGCTGGAGGACGCGGATCCGCCCGCGTCGGCAACCTTCGTGATTCCGCGCAACACTCCCGGCATCGAGCTGGTCGAGACGTGGGATGCGATGGGTATGAGGGCGACGGCGAGCCATGATCTCGTCCTTAAGGAAGTCCGGGTTCCAAAGATCGCGATGTCGGAGCCGCGGCGGGTCGGTCCGATCGACAGCCAGGGGATCTCGCTGTTCGCGTGGTTCAGCCTTTCGGTGGCGGCGGTGTACACGGGGATAGCGATCGCGGCGCTGAACTTCACGCGCGAATTTACGGGCCGGTACAAACCGCTTACGCTGCCGCGTCCGATCAAGCATCTGCCGGGAATTCAGTTCGCGGTGGCCGAGGCGGAGACTCTGATCGCGCAATCGCGCGCGCTCTACACGACACTGGCGCATCAGTACGTGCGCGAACGGGATTCATTCCAGGGCGAAGCGGGGCTCGCGCGCCTGGTGACGGCCAAGTACGCGGGCACGAACAACGCGCTGCGCGCGGTCGATCAGTGCATGGAGGCGGTGGGCGCCCACGGCTTTCTCAAGCGATTTCCGATGGAGCGTTACTACCGGGACGTGCGCGCCGGGGTGAATCATCCCCTGTCCAACGCGCGCGCCCGAGAGCTTATCGGAAAGGCATCGCTGGGCATCAGCCTCGGCGAGGCGCCGCGTTGGTGAGGACCGGGAGGAGGCGGAACAAACGCCGTTTACGAACCCTGTCGATTGATCGCGCCTGCGCGCTTTAAATCGAATCCGCACCTGTCCTATCGTCGTGAGACCTGTGGCAAGCGAGATCGAAAACCTGGCGCTGCGAGCGGCGCGCGCTGCCGGACGCATTCATCTCAAGCGGCTCAGCCGCATCAATATCAGCCGCAAGTCGAACTCGATCGACCTGGTGACGGAGGCCGATCGCGAGGCGGAAGCGGCGATAATCGAGGTGATCCATCGCGCATTCCCGACGCACGCGATTCTGGCCGAAGAAAGCGGCGCGACCGCGCACAAGTCGGATCATCAATGGATTGTCGACCCGCTCGACGGGACGACTAATTTCGCGCACGGGTTCCCGCAGTTCTGCGTCTCGATCGCCTACCAGCATCGCGGGCGCACGGAGTTCGGCGTGGTTTACGATGCGCTGCGCAAGGAATGTTTCACGGCGCGGCGGGGGCATGGCGCGCGGCTCAACGGCAAGCCTATCCATGTGAGCACGACCGACTCACTGACCACCTCGCTGCTCGCCACGGGCTTCCCATACGACCGGCGCGAGCGCCGGCGCTTTTATCTGTGTTTCTGGGAAGCGTTCATGATGCGATGCCAAGGGGTGCGGCGCACCGGAGCGGCGGCGCTCGATCTCGCCTATGTGTCATGCAGCCGCACCGATGGCTTCTGGGAGTTCGGCCTGAAGGCCTGGGACGTCGCCGCGGGGGCGCTGCTGGTCGAGGAGGCGGGCGGCCGCGTCACCAACATGGACGGATCGCCCCTGGACCTGCACGGCGGCAATATCGTCGCATCCAACCGCCGAATCCACGCCGAGATAGTTGCGACGCTGGATGAAACGCGGCCGGAAGCGGAGCGGCGGCATGCGGAGATGCTCCGCGAATCGCACGCCGCGGCATAGCGGCACGATCGGACAGCCAGCCCGCCCCGCTCAATCAATCTCCCGACAAAACAATCGCAAGCGCGGTAGCGGCACGTAACGCGCCGCGGCTTCGATCCATGACAAATGCGACGCGCGAGTTCGCGATCGCGCGGAATCGCGCGTCGGTCTTTGCGCGGCAAGCAGAAAAAAATTTACCCGTGCAATCGCGCGGCCGTACGATCTGCCTTATCGGCAACCGCCGAGACTCGCCTGAAAAATCACTCGATGCCGGATCCCAGGAGATTCGGCCGCGGAGCGACCCTTGCCCGGGAGGAGCCGCCATACCTACGTTCCCGCATTCGACGGATTGCGCGGCGTCGCGATCCTTCCCGTGCTCATGCTGCACGTGGGCGCGACGGTTCTGCCCAACGGTCCCCTGCTCTTCGAACTGACGCGGGGATGGTACGGTGTGGACCTGTTCTTCGTGCTCAGTGGATTTCTGATCACCTGGATTCTCGCCGGCGAAATTGAAGCGACCGGAACGATCGATCTGAAGCGGTTTTACGCACGGCGGGTTCTGCGGCTTGGACCCGCCTACCTCTCGATGCTGGCGGCGGTAACGGCGGGCGCGCTGATGCTTCATCGGCCGGAGGTCGCCGACGCGCCGAGAGTAATCCCCGCGCTCATCACGTACACCTACAACTACCAGATTGCGGCGGGCGGACCGCATTTCGACGTGATCGTCGTGCTCTGGTCGCTGTGCGTGGAGGAGCAGTTCTACCTGGTGTGGCCGGCGATCCTGAGAAAGCTCGGCCCGCGGTCGGCATTGCGTTTCGCGATCGGCGCGGTCGTCGCGCTAAGCCTCTATCGAATCGCGCTTTACCTGTGGCTCAACTGGGGCCATCTCGGATATCCGACGCCGCGTTCATCGGTATGGATATACTTTGCCACGGACACGCGAATCGGGGTGGTCCTGCTTGGATGCGCGGCGGCGCTCTCGCTGAAGCATCCGCGGGCGCGGCTGGTATGGAGGAAGGTTCGCCAATCGCGGATCGCGCCCGATGCGCTCGCGGTCGCGGCGTGCATCTGCGCGATCTTCATCACCGGCGGGACTCCATCGAGCGGATCGTGGCGCGCGGCGACATTCGGCTACACGCTCGGCGCGTTGTGCACTGCGGCGATGATCGGGGCGATATTCGTCAATCCTTCATCGATCGCCGCACGCGCGTTGTCGTGGCGGCCGCTGGTCGGGCTTGGGCGGATTTCGTACGGCGTCTATCTGTTTCATGCGCCGATCGCGTGGGCCGTCCTGCATTGGATGCCGCTTTCGAGGGCGGGTTGGACTCGAATGCTCCCGACGGGCGCGGCCTACGCGGGGGCAAGCGCCGCGATTCCGATCGGCCTCCCGATCGGCCACAACACGCTCAGGTTCCTCGTCGCGGCAGGGGTTGTTTCGGTGATCACGTTAGTGGTTGCGGCGCTGCACTACCGGTACATCGAGCGATGGTTCCTCTCGCTGAGAACGCCGCGCGAGGAATGATGGCTCAGGACCGGGCGATGAAGAGGCCGCTCTCGGTGGATACGCGAAGCGCGCCGGCGCTGGCGATTTCGCGCTCGATCCGAGCGCGGATGGCGGAGAGGGTGTCGGGCGATGCAAGCCGCGTCGAATTCATCGAGCGGAAGTAGTCGAGCACGGGCTCGACCTCGGTGATTCGCAACTGGCCGCGAACCGTCTCGCATCCAACGTCGGAGAATACCTTCCCAAGCGCCGCGGCGCCGTTTGCAAGTCCGAAGCGCTGATGGACGCGGCTTAGGGGCGCGACGCCGATGAACGGCTCAGCGATCTCGTCCAGTTCGCGCATGTGCGATGGGCCGATGGTGGTGGCGTAGAGGGCGGCGGAAGGCTTGAGCGAGCGGCGAATCTCGCGCAGCGCGCCTTCGAGATCGGTGACGTGATAGAGCATGTGGTTTGCGATCACGCCGTCGAGGGAGGCGTCGCGGTACGGAATCGCGATGGCATCGATCTGCTGAAAGCGGAAGGCCCCGATGGAGTTCAGGTTTGCCCGCGCATCGAGGAGCATCCCGAACGAGAAATCTGACAGAACAAGGTTCCAATCCGTGGGGATTCGGTCGCGATTGGTCTTCCACAGGGCGCCGAGACCGCATCCGAGCTCCAGGACCCGCGCGCCCGCGGGAAGGGCGAGCCGATCGAAGACCCATCGATGGAACGGGTAGCGGCTGGTGCTGAACCGCTGATGAAGGCGGAAGCGGGCGGCAAGGTTGCTGCCGTCGCGATATTGCCCCTGGCGAAGGGTGGCGTTGACGGGCGGAGAAGTCGGCGCCATGCAAGAATGATCGGCGGCGCTGCAAGCCGGGTCAAACGCGGCATACGCCTTGTCCGGGCCCGATCCCTGATATATTGATGAAGTCCTCCGCCCTCGCGCCCCGGTAGTGAAAAGGACATCACGGAGGTCTCCGGAACCTCAAGTCCGGGTTCGATTCCCGGCCGGGGCACCACTGGTCGCCATCGCTCCGGCAGAACCCGCTCAAATTGAAGTCGGGTTCCGCGCTATCAGGAATCAGAAGTATTAAGCTTGCCTGTCGGTCGAACCTCGATGCGATCGGGAAAGTCGTCGGAAAAGCGCGTGGAATAGGCGAAATGCTCGCGCCATGACTTGAAGCGAGCCCCAAATCACGCGATTTCCATCTCGTTCAATCAAAACCTCGTCGCAGGCGAACCGGGAATGGACTATCAAGGCGTGTTCGGCCAACGCCAGGAGGTCGTCGAAACACCTCAATAGTGACCAACGCAGGAGATTGTCAGAGGCCGGACCTCTTTGAGTTCACGAGGCGTTCGAGGCTTCGGGCGTTGGGGATGGCGTGGCCGCCGTTGTCGTTGTTGAAGTAGGCGAAGACGTCGTGGCCGCGTTGGAGGAGTGAGCGGATCTGTTTTGCCCATTCGCGGAGTTCCGCGGTCGAGTACGACGACGAACACCATTCGCGAGGGCCGTGGAAGCGGAAGTACGCGAAATCTGCCGTCATCGTCATTTCGGGTACGGGGTAGCGGCTCGAATGGGCGATCACGAGGGCGACACCGAACCGGCGGAGCACGTTGAGCATCGCCGGTTCGAAGCACGAGCGATGGCGGAATTCCATCGCAAGACGGCATCGGCGGGATTCCGCTGATGCGAGGAACCGCTCTACCCTTTCAAGGCTCTCGGGGTCCGAACGAAAGCTCGGCGGGAACTGGAGGAGGAACGGGCCGAGCTTCCTTCCGAGCGCGGACGCGCGCTCGACGAAAACCCGCCATGGCTCCTCGACTTCGCGCAGGCGGCTTAGATGGGTGATGACGCGCGATGCCTTGAGCGCGAAGACAAAGCCCTCGGGCGTTTGCCGATCCCATTCGCGGCAGGTCGATTCTCTCGGCAGATGGTAGAAGGATGAGTTGACCTCAACCGAGCGGAACCGGGCGGCATAGTACGCAAGCCACTGCTTTGATGGGAGATCATCCGGATAGAAGCCGCCCCGCCATCCGCGATAGTTCCATCCCGAAGTTCCGGCATACAGCTTCGCCATCGCGATTCCCGATCATGGCAACCGCGCATCCGAGCGGAAACCTTTCGGACAGGGGCGGATGAAAGCTCAGGCGATATCGGTCCGGGGCGCGCGGCGGCGCGCATTGGTTCGCTTATGCGATCGATAATCGCCAACCGGGTTTGATTCGCGCGACTTCGATGGCATCGTAGCGGCGCTGTTGTCACACAGTCATGAGGCGAATCCCGAGAACGATTCTCGGTTGTCTAATCACCCTGGTTCTTGCAGCTTCGCGTTCCTTCGCGCTGGACCTCGGCGTCGGCGCGCAGGAACCTTCGCAGCTTCACAGCGCGCCGGCCGAAGCTGCTGGCGTGGAAAAGCAGGTCGTTGAGCTTCCGCTCGCCGAGATGTTTGGGGGGTGCTGGAAGGGAGAGGTGCTGAAGGTCGATTCGATGCGGACGCTCAACGGATGGCCTCCGCTCGGATTCTGGCATCCGAAGTCCTTTACGATGTGCTTCGAGCGGCGGGGGAGCGGCAGATGGGAGGTCAGCTATTCGTCCGCGCGGTTGGAGACCGCACCCTCGCCCTACTTCCAGCAGGTCTCGCAATCGCTGCGCGTGCTTTCGGGGGGCGACGAGGATTCGCTGGTGGTTGAGTCGCGAATCCGCTTTCGGGACAGTTGGTCAGTCAAGGACGAAACGATGACGATACATCTCCATGCGGCGCCTCCGGACGCTCTGCGGGCGCAGGCGATGGTGCTGGTGGAGATGAACGGGGCACCGTGGATGGAGGCGTCGTGGCACACGGACTTCCGCCGCTGCGAAGCTCCCTCCCAGGCGCGATGAAATCGGCTCAGGCGATTCTGCGGGGTTCCGCGTTGCCGAGATCGAGCACCACGTGGACCGCGCCGCCCTCGTAAGAGTCGTGAACTTTGAATCCGCTGTTGGCGAAGACGTCGAGCATCTGCTTGTTGTCGCCCATGACATAGGCGGAGAAAGTTGTGATTCCGTTTCGGCGCGCGATGACGGCGAGGTGGTGGAGCAGCAGGGAGCCGATTCCGCGGCCCTGGTATTGGTCGAGGACGGCGAAGGCAACCTCCGCCCGGCCATCGTCACCGCATAGATAGCGGCCGACTCCGAGGAAGAGCTCGCTCTCATCCGCGCCGATCGTGGCCACAAGACCGACGTGGCTTTTGAAATCAAGTTCGGTAAGGCGGCGCAGATCGTGCTCATCGAGCGAGCGCTTGTGGCCGAAGAAGCGATGATAGACGGAGCGTTCGCTCAGGCTGTGGAAGTGGCGCAGCAGCCGCTTTTTGTCATCGGGCCGGATGGCGCGAATGCAGATTGGAGTGCCATCGCGCAGAACCTCCCTGACGAGATAGTTGCTCGCTTCGCTCATAGGATGTCCCCCGGGTATCGCGGCGCAAGCGTCCATTTGGATGCGGCTAGGCGGCGGCCGGATGGCCGGAGCCGATGCCTTCGGGCTCGAAGATCATCGCCAGCGCCTGTTCCAGTCTTTGCGCGGTGCTCCGGTCGTCGATCGTGGTGTCGAACACGAGGTGGCACTTGGCCGGAACCTCCCTGATGGGTGGATACTCCAGCCGCTGATGGCGGTAAACCTCGGGCGTGGCATCGGATACATCGGTGCCCTGCGCGGCGCGTTCGGCAAGCCGTCGAAGCGCTTCCTCCTCGTCGACCCGGCATTCGACAAACAGGATGGGCACCCGCATCTCCTCGGCGAGCGCCATCGCGGCGCGCCGGTGGAACTGGCTCTTGAACGTCGCATCGAGCACGGCGCCGCGCCCTTCGGAAAGCGACCGGCGGGCATGATCGATCAGGGTATCGTAGGTGAGTCGGTCGAAGCCGGCGCCGTAGATGCCGCCGCCGTATTCGGCGCGGGGATGTTCGCGTTCGGAGATGCCGGCAAGTCTTTTTCGGATTCGATCGGAGTTGAAGATTTCGAAGCCGGTCAGGCGGCGGAGCCGCTCGGCGGCGGTTGATTTGCCGCTTCCTACCAGTCCGCATACCACCAGCAACGCGGGGCGGCCGCGCGCGGCATAGGACAGGGCGAGCGCGAACTTGGAACGCGCGCGATCGCGCGCGCGTTCGCGCTCCGCCTCAGGCACTTCCTCGTCGAGGCTTTTGAGCGTATCGACCTTTCCGCGCACGCAGGCGCGATGACACTTGTAGAAATTCGACAGGGTGGCAAGGTCGGGGTCCTCGGCCATGCGCGCGTAAATCTCGACCAGCTCGTCGGCCAGATGGGAAACGCCCATCGAGTCTAGATCCATCGCCAGAAACGCGATCTCGGAGGCCACGTCGGCGTAGCGGAGCGCCTCGTCGAACTCGACGCAATCGACGATGTCGAGGTTCTCGTTCATGCACACGTGCTCGCATCGCAGGTCGCCGTGTCCCTCGCGAATCCGCCCATCCATCGCGCGCTTGTTGAGCAACTCGCGATGGGAATCGATGAACCCTCTTAGGTAGCGTTCGAGCGCCTCGAACTCCGAAGGTTCGATGGTGTAGCCGACGTGTGGGCGGCTTTCCTCGATGTTGCCGAGGACGACGCGGCGCACGGCGGCCGGAGAGCCGTAGCAATCCGCGCGGGCCGACGACACGCCGGCATGGAACGAGACGAGCTTTCGGGCGATTGCCTCGATGGCGGGTGAGCCTGCCGCTCCCGCGCGCACGATGTAATCGAGCATCCGATCCTCGGGCAGGCGGCGCATCTTCACCGCGTACTCGCATACGCGTTCCTGATAGAGGTCATCAGGACCGCCGAGCACGTAGCGGCTGCCGTCATCGATGATCGGAACGACATCGAGATAGACGCCGGGAGCAAGGCGGCGATTGAGCCTTACTTCTTCGCGGCAGAACAGGAAGCGCGTCCCAAGATCGAACGCATCGACGAAGCCGAAATGGACCGGCTTCTTGATCTTGTAGACGAGGTCGCCGGCGATGAAGACGTAGGACATGTGGGTTTGTTTGAACTCCACTGCCTGCGGTTTTTCCGGATAGAAGTCCGGCCGCATCATCGCGGCAACAAGCCGGGAGTGCGCGGTATCCATCTTGATTGCCCCGCCGGTCCGCTCAGTCCTGGTCCAGATAAGCGCGCAGGATGTCGCTGCTGGTTATGACGCCGACCAGTTTTCCCTCCTCGACGACCGGCAGCGAATCGACCTTCTGCTCGAAGATCAGGCGGGCCGCCTCGTGCATGGGCGTGGTAGGAGTGACGGTTAGAGGGTTCTCGCTCATCGCGAGCTTCACCTCGGTATGGTCGAGGTAGCCGGTGTGCGCCCTGATGTCGCGGTCGGTGACGATCCCTACCAGGCGTCCGTCGGCGACGACGGGAGCGGAGCGGAAGTTTCCTTCCTGCATCCGGGCCTGGATGGCGGAGAGTTTCTCGTCGGGGCTGGCCGTGACCGGATTCGAACTCATCCATCGCGCGACCAGGTTCTTGTCGGGCTCGCCGCGCCGGACGCAAAGGACGGGGCATGGAGCCTCGCGCAGGACCATCTCGGCGATACTGCCGAGGAGGACGCGGGAGAAGCCGCGCCGTCCGTGCGTGGCCATCACGATCAGGTCGGCGGCGTGGCGTTTGGCATTGCGGATGATGGTACCGGCCGGCTCGCCCATGTGGGTGAGCAATTCGTACTTTATGCCGTGGAGGCGCTTGGCGGCGATTTCACGGAGCTTTTCGCGCGCCGCCTCCTCCTGCCCCTTGTAGATATCGACGTACACGGGCATCCCGGTGGCCGGAATCACCATCGGAACCACGTGCATCAGCAGCACGATTCCATCGTTGTCGCGGGCGATCTGCGCCGCCACGTCGAGGGCCGCCAGCGAGTTTTCATCGAAATCGATCGGGCTCAGGATTCTTCGGAACGGATATGACATCGCAGACCTCCTCGGCCATGTGTCTCGGCAAAAGCTTTTGCGATTGCCGTGCCAGATAAAATATCCGACACGCTCATGACCCGGCCTCGCCCCGGGAAATCGAGTGTATCGAATCGCGACACCGCCCCGGAGAACGCGTGATGCCAACCGCACCGGAAAGACACGAAGGGGCCCGATAGGGGCGATGGAATCGATGGCAGGCACCTTGCGTAAGCGATGATGAGTTCTTCAGGTTGGAGCACCCGACCATGCTCGTTGATAGATGGATGACACCTCATCCGGTTTGCGTCGCGCCGAGCGATACGCTCGGGAAGGCGGGAGCCTTGATGGCTTCGGGCGGCTTTCGTCAGCTTCCGGTGGTCGCAAACGGCAAGCTCGTGGGAATCGTGACGGATCGGGATCTGCGTCATTACGACGGCAACCTGGAATCGACGCAGGTAGCCGCGGCGATGACGACGTGTCCGGTGATCGTGAGCCCCCAGGACACGGCCGAGACCGCCGCCCGGCTGATAATCAAGCACAAGGTAGGCGCGCTGCCGGTCGCCGAGAACGGAGCGGTGGTCGGGATCATCAGCACGAGCGACTTGCTCAAGGCGATGTTGAACGTGCTGGAAGCCGCGAAACAGATAATCCAGAGATAAACGCGGGGCGCCCCGCACAGCAGGGAAGTCGAGGTCATATCGTGAACGGATCGAAGAAAGGATTGATCAGGAGCCTCAGCCGCAAGGGGACCCGTTCGGACAAGAGCCCGCCGGTCGAGCGCAAGATAAGCCTGAGGGAGCCGGCGGTGTGCGAGAAGTGCGGCGCGATCTATCAGCGCAAAACCTGGCGGACGGAGCGCAGGCCCTCGATGGCGCTTTTGGACAAGGCGACGTGGACGGTATGCCCCGCCTGCAAACAGGCCGCCGCGGAGGTTTACTTCGGCAGAGTGGTCGTCACGGGAAAGGGCGCGCTCGAACGCCGCGAGGCGATCGAGCGGCGGATTGCCAACGTGGCGCGCCTGGCGGGAGCACGGCAGCCGGAACGCAGGATCGTGTCAAAGGACTGGACCAATTCCACGCTGGAAATCCTGACCACCTCGCAGAGACTCGCGCACCGGATCACGAAGGAGCTGACCAAAACCTTCGGGGGCAAAGCCACGTACAAGTGGTCCGAGGATGACGGGAGCCTGCTCGCCACGTGGCGATGCCCCGAAGCAGGCGCGAAGGGCTGAACGCGCTATTTCTGTTGGATCGTCCTGATGTACTCGACGATGCTCATGATGCGGGCTTTCACCTCCGCCTCGCTGACGGGGGTGAATTCCTCGCCTTCGCGCTGAAACGTGGTGCCCCAGAAGGGCATGTCAAAACGCTCGTGCTGGGGGATGCCGCTGCGGCCGTCGATCGAGTCGTACACCCGCTGGGTGGGAAACACACCTTTGTTCGTCTTGCTGAGGATCGTCAGGTCGGGCGGTTTGACGCCCGGGATGACATAGAGCGCCTCGCCGTGGCCTTTTCCGTCAACGCCATGGCATGACGCGCAGTTTTCCATGAAGTCGCGTTTGCCGTTGTCGGCGGAGAACGCGGGCGCCGCCCAGAAGGCGACAGTCAGTCCGGCGAGTGCGGCCAGGGCCGCGCCTGCATTTCTTGTCGATTTTCGCATCCTGCTCATTCCCCCCTTATGGTCAGCACGGGACAGGCGGCGCCTCTTACCACGCGGTCGGCCACGCTGCCGAGGAAAAATCGGGGCACTCCGCTTCTTCCGTGTGTGCCCACCACGATCAGATCGATATTCAGGACGGACTGAAGCTCGACGACGCGTTCTGCCGGGTCTCCGGTAATCACGATCAACTCGTGAGGAAGGTCGGAGAGCCGGCGCGAAGCGACTTCGCGTAACCTGTCCTGGGCAGACTTCTCGGCGTCAGGAGTGCTGGTCAGCGTGCCGCCGAGCGGAACCGCGACGGTGGGACATACGTGGACGACGTAAAGATTGGCGTCGTTCTCGCCGGCGATCTGCTTGGCGAGGTCGAGCGCCTTGAGAGAGCTTTTTCCGAAGTCGATAGCGCAGAGGATGCGATTGAATGCGCGCGGTTTGCGTTTTTCGCGCTTCTCCTTTGCGAGCCGCTCCTCGGCGGCACGTTTCAAGCGGGCGATGAGTTCTCTGTCGCTCCTTGCAGCCCAAAGGTTCTGGGCCGCAGCTGCCTTCTGGCGCAGCTTCTCGCCGAGTCTGTCCTTTTCGTCGTTGGGCATTTTGCAGTCGCCTCCGGTTCAAGGGGCACAAGCGCCGAAATCATCAGGCCGCAATGAACGTGCCATCACCGATATGACAAAGCCGGGAGCGACTTTGCGGATTCATGTTTCGAGGCCCTGCCACTAATCGAATCAGAAGCGCCGGCGTGCATCGAAAAGAGACAGCCCTGCCCCACTTAACGAAATCCTCCGATGGCACAGGGCGTGCTCGCAAAAGGGGGCGCGGATGGAGCAATCCACGATGCCAGCGGAAGCAGCAAAGCGACAGGAACCGCCAGAGGCAGGCCCGGCCAAGGGCCTGACCTCGGTCGAAGCCCGGCGGCGCCTGGAAAAGTTCGGATGGAACGAACCGGTGTCGGCAAGGCGCGCGGGACCGTTCATACAGTTCCTGCGCTTCTGCACCAATCCGCTCGTACTCATCCTGCTGGTTGCCAGCGCGACCTCGGCCGCTCTCGGGCAGATCATGGATGCGGGGTTGATCGCGGCGATGGTGGCGCTGAGCGTGGTGTTGAACTTCTTTCAGGCCTATCGGTCGCAGCGGGCGATTCTCGAGCTGAGAAGCCAGGTGGCGCCAAGTGCAACGGCACTGCGGGACGGAAGATGGGTCGAGCTTCCGCGGCGGGAACTGGTGCCGGGCGACGTGATACGGCTTTCTGCGGGCGACCTGGTTCCGGCAGACGCTCGTCTTCGCGAGAGCCAGGACCTGCACGTTCAGCAGGCGGCGCTGACGGGCGAATCGATGCCGGCGGAGAAGGAAGCGGTCGAACCCGACGAGAGCGCTTTGGGGCCGATGCGGCGCGATCTGGTTTTCCTTGGGACGTCGGTGGTCAGCGGGACGGCAGTGGCCGAGGTTGTCGCAACCGGACCCCGGACCGCGTTCGGCGACATCGCGGCCCGCCTGGCGCATCGTCCTCCGGAAACGGAATTCGACCGCGGCACACGCCAGTTCGGAATTCTCATCATGCGCACGGTCGTGTTCCTGGTGCTGTTCATCCTTATGGTGAGCATCGCGATGCATCGGAACGCGTTCGAGTCGCTGTTGTTCGCGGTCGCGCTGGCAGTCGGGCTGACGCCGGAATTTCTTCCGATGATCACGACGGTGACGCTTTCGATCGGGGCGCTGCGGATGGCCCGGCGGCGCGTGATCGTAAAGCACCTCGATGCGATCGAGAATTTCGGCAGCATCGACATCCTCTGCAGCGACAAAACCGGAACGATAACTTCGGGAGAGATGGAACTCGAAGGATGGCTGGATGGGCGGGGACGGCCGTGCGACAGGGTGCTGTTTTTGGGCTATCTGAACAGCAGCCTGGAGACGGGGATCAACAGCCCTCTCGACCGCGCGATTCTGGCCCATCCCCATCCCGAAGCCCTGCTCTACCGGAAGCAGGACGAGATCCCCTTCGATTTCGAGCGTCGCCGCCTGTCGATCGTGGCATCGCATCGCGAGCGAATCGTTCTGACCACGAAGGGTGCGCCGGAGGACGTGCTCGCGGTTTGCTCGCGGATCGAGATTGACGGCGAATGCCGCGATCTCGATGAGCTGGAGCGGCGGCGATGTCTGGACACGTTTCGCTCCCTGAGCGCAAGCGGGATGCGCGTGCTCGCGGTCGCATCGAAGGAAGTCGATAGAGCGGCGGGGTTCACGGCGCGGGATGAGCGCGATCTGACATTCGCCGGGTTCCTGACCTTCGCGGATCCTCCGCTCGGGGGTGTCGCCGAGACGATCGCGGCGCTGCGGGCGGACGGCGTTCGGGTGAAGATTCTCACCGGGGACAACGAACTGGTTGCCCGACACGTGTGCGAGCGGGTGGGAATCGATTGCCGCAGGATAATCGTGGGCACCGAGGTGGCGCGCGCCACCGACACCGCGCTTGCGCACATGGTCGAGGAGGTGGATGTGTTCGCCCGCGTCTCCCCGAGCCTGAAAAACCGCATCATCAACGCCCTCAGGTCGCGCAGGCACACGGTGGGGTTCCTCGGGGACGGAATCAACGATGCGCCTTCGCTCCATGCGGCCGACGTGGGCGTGTCGGTAGCGGGGGCGGTCGATGTGGCCCGCGACGCCGCCGATATCATCCTGCTCGATCGGCGGCTCGAGGTGCTGCATCGGGGAATACTCGAGGGGCGCAAGGCGTTCGGCAACGTTCTCAAGTACATCCTGATGGGTACGAGTTCGAACTTCGGCAACATGTTCAGCATGGCGGCGGCATCGATGTTCCTGCCGTTTCTGCCGATGCTGCCGACGCAGATTCTGCTCAACAACTTTCTTTACGACCTCGCGCAGGTGACGATTCCGACGGACAACGTCGATCCGGCCTTTACGCAGTCGCCGCAGCGATGGAACGTCGGGATCATCCGGAACTTCATGCTTCTTATAGGTCCGATAAGTTCGCTCTTCGACTTCCTGACGTTCTTCGTTCTGCTGCGAGTGCTGAACGCATCGGAGGAGCTGTTTCACACGGGATGGTTCGTCGAGTCGCTGGCGACGCAAACGCTGGTGCTGTTCGTGATTCGGACCGCGGGGCGGCCGTGGAGCAACCGTCCGAGCGCGCCGCTCGCGGCCACGACGGTTCTGATCGTGATGCTGGCTGTGGCGATGCCGTATCTGCCGGTTGCCCGAAGCCTCGGGTTCGTACCGCTTCCGGCGGGATACTTCGTGTTTCTAACCAGCGCCGTGGTTTGCTATTTGACGCTGGTCGAGATGGTCAAGCGAAGGCTGCTGCGATCGATCCTTCCGCAAGCCTACGAACCTCCGGCCTCATCGGGGTAATGAAGCGCGCCGGAAGGAATCGCCTTGGATAACATCGAGATAATCCGCCGACTTGGAGTGGCGCTGGCGCTGGGACTGCTCATCGGCCTGGAGCGCGGATGGGAACAGCGGGAGCTCGCCGAAGGCCAGCGCTTCGCGGGTTTTCGCACTTTCGGGATCGTCAGCCTGCTCGGGGGAATCGCCGCGCTGCTGCTGCCGGAATCGGCGCCGGCGCTGATCGCGGGCGGCCTTATCGCGCTCGGGCTTATCTCGGCGGCCGGATACTGGCGCACGTCGGCGAAGCGCGAGGATTTGAGCGCCACGACCGCGGTGACGGTGCTGCTGTCGTTCGCACTCGGTGCGCTTGCGGGGCGGGGAGAGCTGGTTCCCGCAGTGTCAGCGGCAGTCGTCGTGACGGTGCTGCTGGGTTTCAAGCTTGAACTGCACGCGATGGTGCAACGGATCGAACGGCCGGAGCTGCTCGCGACGCTGAGGCTCCTGCTGATTTCGGTGGTCCTGCTGCCGGTCCTGCCCGATCGGGGCTACGGCCCATGGGAAGCGCTCAATCCGTACCGGATCTGGTGGATGGTGGTGCTGGTCGCGGGCCTTTCCTACATCGGTTACTTCGCGATCAAGCTGATGGGCGGGCGGCTTGGGATGCTTGTAACGGGGCTGTTCGGCGGCCTCGCTTCATCGACCGCTGCCGCGGTGGAGCTTGCCCAGCAGGGGAAACGCAACCCGAAGCTTGCGCCGCTGCTTGCCGAAGGCGTGGTGGTCGCATCCGCCGTGATGTTCCCGCGGATGCTCGCGATTGCGGCCGTGAATCCGGCATTGATTCGGCCTCTTTCGATTCCGCTTCTCACCGCGGGGATGGTGGCGCTCGGAATCGCGATGGTCGCGCTCACAATGTGGGGCGATGTGGGCGATCAGGCTCATCCGGAGCTGCGCGGGCAGAATCCGCTGGATCTGTGGATGGCGATTCGGTTCGGTGCCCTGCTCGCCGTGATCATGCTGCTTGCCCGGGGAGCGGTCGCGATGGCTGGAGACGGGGGAGTCTACGTGCTCGCGGCGCTGTCGGGACTTGCGGACGTTGATGCGATAACGCTGTCGCTGGCTTCGCTTGCGGCGAGCGGGCAGACATCGATCGCGGCGGCGGTAACGGGCATCCTGATCGCCGCAGTCGTAAACACTCTGGTTAAGCCGGCGATCGTCGCGTTCACGGGCGGAGCGGCGATGGGATGGCGGGTGGCGTGGCCGCTCCTCATCGCGATCGGTGCAGGCGCAGTCGCGATCGCAGGATTCGGGACGCTGTGATGGGCGGCCGGCCGCGGATCCGGGCGGGATTCGCGACCGGCCAGGCCGTTAGAATCGATGCGAGGGGAACTGGTCGTCGATCCAGTTTTTGGCGTCAACCTCGCGGGCGAATCCGCCCTCCAGTTTCTTTTCCTTCCAGAAAACCTCCCACTTGCCGGTTTCCCTGTTCAGTACGATTTCGTAGCCCTGGTAATTCTTTCTCTCGTTCTCCATTCACTTACCCGCACTTGATCGGGTCCATTCTCAATGAACCTCGGCAAACGCCTTGAGGAGATCATCGGTTGAGATGATACCGATGAACTGCCCATCCTCGATCACGGGCACGGCGCCAATCCTGCGTTCGACCAGCAGCCGGCTTGCGTCGAAGATCGAGGTGTTAGAGGTAACAGTTATCAAATCGCGGCTCATCACCTCCTCCACGGTGACCGTCTCGGACTTTCCCATCGCGCTCCTCACGTCGCGATCGGTGATCATTCCAATCAGCCGGCCGCCGCCGACAACCGGGAGGCTGCGGAAGTTTCCCTCCTGCATCAGCTTGTGAGCCAGCGTAATCGGATCGTTCGGCGAGATCGTCACGGGCTGCGCGGTCATCCAGTGTGCGACGGAAAACCGATCGGAGCGCAGGTTCTTGACGGTGAGCACGGGACATTCCACCTCGCGCATCACGGTTTCCGCGACGCTGCCGAGCAGCAGGCGGGAGAAGCGGCGGCGATGGCTTGCCATCACGAGCAGGTCGGCGGGAAGCCGGGCGGCGGTATCGACGATCACGGTCGGCGGATGGCCGATCTCGACGCGCACCTGGTGGCTTACGTCGCGCAGATGCTTGCGTGCGAGATCGGTGAGCTTCTGCCTGATCTCGTCGGCCTTCGGTTTGTACAGGTCAGTGTAGAAGGGAGCGTTCTCGGCGCTCAGCACGATGGCGATTACATGGAGCACCACAACTTCGGCGTTGTTCTGCCTGGCCACGAGGGCGGCATAGTCGAGCGCCGAGATGCCGTTGGAGTCCATGTCCACAGGACAAAGGATCTTGCGGAAGAATGGGGTCATGGATGACCTCCGCGTGCGGCTGCGGGGGGTGCAGCGCGCCGCCCAGCCGCATCGAGCCACAGGCTCTTGAGCCCCTGCGGCAGTTGGCTGAATACGTGGCGGGCCTCCCCTTCGGCTCCGGTCTCGCTGCCGAGCGCCTCCTGGAGGGCGCCGAACACGGCGATCACGGCCCTTGCGGCGTCCGCATCGGATGGAAGCGCGGCGGCCACAGCTACTTCGCGGAGGAATTCGCGATGGTGGATTCGGCGGACCTTGCGCCCCGGTCTTTCGAACGACGCCCACAGGGCGCGCAGGGAGGAAGGAAGCGGCGCGGCGACATCGTCCGCCTCTTCAGGCGTCGGGCGATCGCCGAGTTCCTGGAAGACGACGAAGATGAGCGTCTCCGCGCGCCGCTCATCGCATCCGGTCCGGTCCATCACCCTCGTGACAAATGTCCGATCGTCCATCGCGGAAACCCTCGACAGGGAATCCCCGTGCAGTCAGCATCCGCCGTGCCAGAAGGCGATGGGAAGGAAGATCGAGGGGAATTGCGCGGCCGTGTGACCTAACGAATCAAAGCCGCCGCCTCCTGCTGTCTCTTTTCGATACAAGGGCGGGGCTGCATCCAGGTGCGAGGGCCAAGGTTAGAGATAACCCAGCTTCCGGGCTCCGCGTTCGAGTTCCTCGCGGAACTTTGGATGGGCGATCGCTATGAGGGCGGCGGCGCGCTCGGCGGTCGATTTTCCGGTCATGTCGGCGACTCCGTATTCGGTGACGATGTACTGGGTGTCGGCGCGGGGGTCGGTGGTAGGTCCTTCGATCTTTGGCACGATTCGGGAGATCGCTCCGTTGGCCGCGGTCGAGTATGCGGCGAGGATCGATTTTCCACCGCGGGACAGTTGCGCGCCGCGCACGAAGTCGAGCTGTCCTCCCGGCGCGCTGTACTGCTTGCCTTGAATCGCTTCGGAGTTGACCTCGCCGTCGAGTCCGACTTCGAGGAACGCGCTGATCGAGACGACGTTGTCATTGCGACCGATCACGTAGGGATCGTTCACATAGTCGACCGGATGAGCCTCCATGCTGGAGTTGTCGTTGATGAAATCGTAGAAGGCTTCGTCGCCGGCGGCGAGCGTGTACACGTTCTTGTGGCGATTGATGTTCTTGTAGCGATTGGTCACGGCGCCGGAGCGGATGAGGGCGACGAGCGACGGCGTCATCAGCTCCGTGTGGATTCCGAGGTCCTTGTGTCCCGTGAGCGCCTCGCAGACGGCGTTGGGCACGGCGCCGACGCCGATTTGGAGTGTGGCCTTGTCGGGCACCATCTCCGCGATAAATTTCCCGATCCGGCGATCGAGCTCGTTTGGAACGCGGGCCGGAATGGAGAACAGGGGGCATTCGTTTTCGACGATCGCGCTCACCTGCGAGATGTGCACGGAGGAATCGCCGAACGCGCGCGGCATCTTCGGGTTGACCTCGACGATAAGCTTGCGCGCGGAACGCGCGATCGGGATGGTGTAGTCGCTGTTGGTGCCGCAACTGAAGAATCCTCCCTTGTCCATCGGGGAGACGGTCATGATGAAAACGTCGATGCCGATGGCGGCGAGCGTCCGGGGCATCGCGCTGAAATTCCCCGGCATGTAGAAAACCACGCATCGATTGTCCTGCTGCCCGCGCTCGAACAAGGTGCGCTCGATGATGGTGGGGAAGAAGGGATGCGGTTTGACCACATCCATGTACTCGTACTTGAGAATGGTGGTGGCGGCGGCGGCGACCGAATGGGAATAGTAAACGCGAAGCTCCTCGACGGTTCGTTTGCGGATGCGCTCCTCGATGGCCTTGAGGAGCGCGGGCGGCTCGCTTACCGCCATCCCCATCGAGAGCTTCGCGCGGGGCGGGATAATCTCGACGGCGGCTTCGGGTGTGGTGAGTTTGGCTCGGTATTCGGATTCGTACACGGCAACTCCAGGGGACGTTGATTGGGGCGCGATAAAATCTCAAGCTCAGCTTGAAGAATTTATCCAGCCGCCTCCGCTTCCCTGGGATTCATCCTTCATGCCAAGCGCGTTTGCGCGCGAAAAGGCGAGCGCATTTTGCCAAATGCGTTGGAGGCGCGGTCGGGCGTGTGTTTCTCAAGGACACATCGGGCAGTCCGAATGTATCCTTGCCGCCTGAGGCGGTGCGGCAATTCCTAGAGTTTTCCTGAGCCATGTCGAGGGCATAGCCCTTGCTCCGTCCTGGGATCGGAACACAAGGGGCAAGGTGGCAAATGGGCGCTTCACAGGATGATCCTTCGAAACGACCGGCCGCGCCGGGAAGCTTTTCCGCGCGGCCTGACCCGTCCAATCGTTGTTGCAACGTGCTGTTCCTGTGCCGAGACAACTCGACCCTGAGCATCATCGCCGAGGCGTTGTTGAAGCGATGGGGAGGAAAGCTGTTCAGGGCGTTCAGCGCCGGACCTCAGGCGGCATCGGGAATCAATCCGATGGCTGCGCAGGTGCTGAAATCGCAGCGGATATGGCGCGACGATCTGAGGCCGCGAAGCTGCGATGAGTTCGCGGCGCCGACCGCGCCGCCGATGGATTTCATCATCAGTGTCGGCGAACGTCCGCCCGAGGGCCTTCCTTCGGCGTGGCCCGGAGATCCGCGCGTCATGCATTGGCGCATCACGGAGCCCTTGATCGACGGCGGCGCGGCGGCGCAAGCAAGCGGAATCCGGAAGAGCTTCGCCGAACTCGAAACCCGCATAAAGCTTTTCACGCTGGTGAACGGCAGGGAGACGATGCGCCGTGCGGCCGCGTAGCGCGGCTTCTCCAGTCCGCATCGCGCCCTAGCATTCCTCGGTCTCGGCGAAGGCGCTCAGGTGAAGGCGTCTTAGCCGCGAGGATTTCTTGGACTGATGCTCCTGCATGCGGCGAAGGATGTCGTCGAGGGCGTTGAGGGCAGCAAGGATATGCGGTCCCTTGTTGAGCATGACGCACTCCGCCCGTTCTCCCATCGCGGCGTCCGTGATTTCCGCGCGTGAGGGCTGGCCCCTTTTGGCGAGGGATTCGAGCACCTGAGTGGCCCAGATGACGGGCATGTGCGCGGCCTCGCAGATCCACAAAATCTCCTCCTGCACCTCGGCCATCCGCTCGTAGCCGCATTCGACGGCGAGGTCGCCGCGGGCAATCATCACGCCCACGGGATACCGCTGCATCGCGGCGAGGATGATAGCGGGCAGGTGTTCGAAGGCTTCGCGCGTTTCGATCTTAAGCACGACGCCGAGGTCGTCGCGCGCAAAGCGCCCGAGGCGGGCGTAGAGATTTGCGACGTCGCGGGCGCGGCGCACGAACGACATTCCCACAAGGTCGGCATTGACGCCCACGAACTTCAGATCCTCGATATCGCGTTCAGTGATCGCGGGAAGATTCATTCGCGTATCGGGAAGGTTGATGCCTTTGTCGGCAAGGAGTCTTTCGCCTTTTTCGCGCGCCTGAGTGATCTCGACCCTCAGCGCATCGCCTTCGTTCTCGCGGATGATCCCTCCGATCCTGCCGTCGTCGAACCAGATCCTCTCGCCGCGCCGCACCTGCGGAAAAACCTCGGGAAGAGTGCAGGAGATGACGGCGGGAGTGAGTAGGCGGCCGTCCGCGTCGAGTTGCGCACGATGACCCGGAACGGGTTCGCGAGTGAGGACGAGGAAATCGCCCTTGCGCAGGAGAATTCCTTCCTCGCGGGCAGGCAGCGATGCCACCCTGCCCTCGCGGATCGCATCGCTGCCCACATCGACGCGCAGCAGGACGGTTTGCGCGGTTACATACGCGGTTTGCTCGCATCGAGCCCATCGCGAGGCTCCTGCGGTTCCGATTACTTCGAGAACCCGGCGCTTGCCGCGCGCATCCTTGAAATGGATTCGCTCTCCGGCCTTAACTTCGGCGAGCCAATTCGAATCGACCGGCAACACGGCATCCGCATCGGGAGGCGAGCCGCCCGGCGAATCGGCCGGCGTGATCCAAATGCGCGCCGGATGGATGACCTGTCCCATGATGTCGCGGCGAGGATGCCACACGACGACCTGGGGACCTGGTTCGAGAGGGCCCGTGCGAAGCTTCGGACCCGCGAGGTCCATCAGGATACGGCATTCGCGTCCGAGTTCGCGACGGGCTCTACGGAGATGCTCGATCATCGCTAGCCATACGTCGGGCGTGTCATGCGCGCAATTGATGCGCATGCAGTCCATCCCCTGCGCGACCAGCGCGCGGACCATCGGATAGTCATCCGCCGCATCGCGCGACATCGTCACGATCACGCGCACGCTTCGATGCCGCGGGGCGGGCCCGAACAGCGAGTCGGTGTGCGATGCGAGCAGCGAGCGACCCTCGCGAAAACCGGGGGCGCCGGTGCCGGATGGAGCTTCAGCAGGTCCGGCTCCGGCGAGATGGCGAAGCGCGATGAGCACCGCCTCCAGCGTCGCCATCACATGGCATTCGCTCCGCCCCAGAGAGGAAAGTCCCAAGGCGGCAAGGTCGTCCTGGAGCGTGCGGATATCGTGGCGGCGCATGGCGAGGTAGTGGACCAGGTTCACGGCGCTCATGCGGTAAGAGCGATGGACCCGGGCGATGCGCGGTTCAAGATCGCGCTCGTGGGAGAGCAGAGAATTTCGAAGGGTCGAGAGTTGCTCGATCAATCGCTCCAGGGAGGTCTCATCCATGGAGCGTTGTCCGCTGTCATTGTTCACCCTGTTTTCGAGCGCAGGCGGCGGCACGTCCATTTCGTGGCGACGCGCCATCCGGCGTTCGGTAACACATATATCTCACCCTGTTCTTAAGAATTTCCTCGCGACGGTTACATGTCGGTTAATCTTCGCCGTGCGGCCTTCGTGTCGCTCAAGGCGCCATCGCCGCAGCCCGTACTGTAGCCTAATGACACACGATCCCGGCGCCTCGGAGGATTTCGGACGAGGCGCGCATCGCTCATCCGGAACCCTTTCGCTGGCTCGCATCTTGCGGAACCCCTCTGAAAGGGAGTTCCCGGGGAGAGGCTTCGTCAATGGTATCCAAGACACCCAGTGTGGATCAGAAACGGCGCGAGATGCTTCGGGAGATGCTCGTGAGGACGCGCGACGAGACGTATCAGCGCATCCGCGAAATCCGGGCCGAACAGGAGCAGGAATCGGACATCGCCCCCGGCGACGAAATGGATGCCGCCCGCGCGGCGGCCGACGTCGAGACTCACGCCGGCCTTATCGCCAATGCCGAGCTGCGTCTGAAGGATCTCGATGATGCGTTGGCGCGGTTGGAGGAAGGAAGATACGGAGTGTGCACCGACTGCAATCAGCCGATCCCCGTGGAGCGCCTGATCGCGGTGCCGTTCGCGCTCTACTGCGTCAAATGCGAGGCGAAGCGTCCCGCTGAGCGAATCCGCCCGAGCGAGGGAGGAACGATACCGCCCTACGATCAGCAATGGTCGCCGCCGGAGGAGATGGAGGAACCTGGCGAACGGCAGTACCGTCCGGCCGGAGCCGACGAGGACCTGACCACTCACTATGAGACGCCGTTCGGGCCCGAGGAACCGGTCCTACCCAAGCCGGGCAAGCGCAAGCCCGCCCGGTCGCCGGACAGGCGGTCCAGATAAGCAGGAGAGGAAGGAATCCAAAGACGATGGCTGTGTTGAGAAAGTGGCGTCGTCCGCGAGAGCTGGATTGGTTCAGGCGCGAAGTCGATGACCTTCTCGATCGGTTCCGATTCGATCGCGACTGGCTCAAAGAGTGGGAGTCGATTCCGCTGCGGCCGCCGGTTGACTGTCTTGTCGAAGGCGATCGATTCATCGTGCGCGTCGATCTGCCTGGAGTCGACCCGAAGGAAGTCGAGATCAAGGCGGCGGCCGGCGTGCTGACCATTCGAGGCCATCGCGTGGAGAAGCATCCGGGCAAAGGCGTTCGTTACCTGCGCCGCGAAAGAAGGCAGGGACCGTTCGAACGCATCATCCAGTTGCCGGAGGGCGTAAGCGCAGAGGATCTCAAGGCCGCGTATCGAGGCGGAGTTCTCGAATTGACGACCCATCTTCCAAAGGAATCGAGAGAAATAAAGGTGCGAGTCGAGGCGGAGAAACCGCAGCCCGGGAGACCGGAGTGAATCGGGAGAAAAAATTGATCCATCGGACAAGACTGGCGATTCTGGTTGCCGTTGCGATGATGATCGGGACGGCGGGGACGGCGCGCCCGGATGAAGTCGCGGAGGGCCGCCGGTTGTTCCTTCAGTACTGCGCCTCCTGCCACGGGATCAAGGGCGAAGGCAACGGACCGATCGCGCCGCAGCTCACGACGCCTCCGGCCAATCTGCGCCTGCTTTCGCAGCGCTACGGAAATCCTCTGCCGGAGGATCAGATCGCGCGCTTCATCGACGGGCGCGCCGAGGTCAAGGCGCACGGCCCGCGCGATATGCCGGTATGGGGCCGCCGATTCCAGCAGGAGTCCGGTGACGAGGCCAAGGTCAAGGGCCGAATCCGCAAGCTCGTCGCCTACTTGCAGTCGATTCAGAGCGGAACGCGAACCGCGATGCTTCCATAGCAGGCAGGCTTTCGCGGCGCGCAGGTTTTTCACGATTCCCGGTCGAGAGGCGGGCCGCTCGCCGCGAGAACACGCGGCTATTGCGACTTGGACCCGACGCCGCATCGCATCCTGATGATGGTGCAGAACGATCCGAACGTGCAGCAGCGGTTCCTAAGCTTTGTGAGCGCGTCCGGCGGCGTTTGAGCGCAGGCGCTCCGCCGCTCATGCGCGGCGGAGCGCCCCGATGGGAGGCGTTCAGTAGGCGATGGGCTCAAGGCGCGAGAGAATCTCGTCGCGTTTGTCGGCCAGCCATGGCGGCATCTGCAGCGTCGTGCCGAGGCTCTGGTACGGTTCATCGCGCAGGAAGGCTCCCTCGAGCGTGTAGGCGGCCTCGAACAGCGCGCCGCCCGGGGTGCGGAAATAGACGGACATGAAATATCCGCGATTCTTGGGATCGGAGCAATCGGTGTATCCCATCCCTTCGAGGTACGCCTTGAAATCCGCCTGAGCGCGGTCGTCTTCGACCTTGAAGGCGACGTGATGGACGGTGCCTTCGCCGAAGGTCCAGCTTCCCTGCGGCAGGTCCGGGCGATGGGTCAGCTCGACGATGCGGCCGGGCGCTCCGTCGCCGACCTCGAAGCGGGACTCGCTACCATCCCTGCCCGCGTCACGGAATCCCATCGCATCGCTCATGAAATCGATCATCTCGCGATCGTCGCGGACTGCGACGGTAACTCCATAAACGCCGCGGACCGCCAATTCAGGCGGGATATCCGAGCCGGTCCATGGCTCGCGCGAATCCTCGGCGACCTCGACCAGCTCGTAGCGGATTCCGCAGGGATGATGGAAGGCGAGGCGGCGGTTTCCGAACCGCTCAACGACCGCGTTCTGGAATCCGTGATGGGTCAGGCGGCGGCTCCAGAAATCGAGCGCGGGAGCGCGCACCGAGAGGCTTATGGTCGTGACCTGCCCGGAGCCGACGCGGCCGACACGCCCATCCTGGCGCATCGGGAAGCAGGTGATGAGGGTGCTTTCCGCCCCCACGTCGTTTCCATAGTAGAGGTGATAGATGGGCACCCGGCCGTCATAGAGCAGGGTTTTCTTGACGTTGCGCAGGCCCAGGGTCCTGACGTGAAAATCGTAGTCCTCCTGCGCGCCTCCGACACATAGAGTCACATGATGGTGACTGCGAACGGGAGTTTCCATGGCGGACTTCCTCGGAAAAGGGAATTGACGCGTTCCGCCGCGGATCGTGGCTCCAAAGCCTCCCGAAGGTCAACCGGAGCGAGGGCCGCCCGTGGGGCCGGGCGCAAGGGCGAGCCCGGATGTCAGGCGGCGGCCGCCTGGGCGCGGGCCCGGCGATGGAACCGGTTGAGGCGGAGGCCGAGCGCGATCAGCATCACGCCGAATCCGATCGCATAGGCGCCTATCACCCACGCGAGCCCGAGCGCCCCAGCCATCGGGAACCACATCAGGACGATCGCAAAAAGGATCGAGATGATTCCGCTGAGCAGAAGCCATATCTCACCGGTCAGCTCCTTGCGCAGGCGCATCGCCGCGGCAATCTCCAGGACTCCGGTCGCAAGGCTCCATGCCGCGATATAGATGAGCAGGCCGAGCCCGGTGATCGCGGGGGAATGGAAGGTGACGGCGCCGATGCCGATTCCGATGAGGCCTTCGAGCAGGATGAGCCATGGATCCTCCATGTGGCTCCATCCGCTGATAGCCGCGATGGTGAGGAAAATTCCGTCAACCAGGGCGTAGGCTCCGAACAGGATGATCAGGGTGGCGATCGTCAGGCCGGGCCAAATGAAGGCCGCCACGCCGAAAAGGATCGCGGCCACGCCGCGCAGCACGAACATCCACCAGTGTCGCGCCAGTCTCGCCAGCATATCGCCCTCCCCTTTTTTGGGCGCGCGACGCGGGTCCGCGCGCGGGTTGTTTATTCGTGGTTTCTCAGCGGCACGTTTCCGAGCCCGTACACCATCGCGGTCTTCGTCGTCCCCAGCATCACCCAGTCGGCGCAATCGAGCTGCACCTGCTTGTAGAACTCCTCCGACAGCGTGAGGGCGGACTTGTGCACCTCGGTGAGGCGGTCGAATTTGCATTGAAAGGCGAATTCGCCGGAGAGGGGCTTTTCGAGCGCCCGGCTGCGCCATATGGCGATGGTGGTCTTGCCGTTGTAGCCGTGGCCAAAGTGAATCTTGCCGATGGTGTTTTGGACTTCCTCGACCGCCACGTTGTTTACCAGCGAGATCTTCGTATCCGGCCGCACGTCCACTTTCTCCAGCGCCGGGAAGACGGAGGCGATGTCCTCGATGCCGCGGTCGAGGACGACCCTTGGCGATGTGAGCACGCATCCGTGTGAATAGACGCTGCGCATCCCGCCGAGCTGCTTGCGGTCGAGCAGGAGTTCCTCCTTGAACTTAATCTCCTCGTGTCCGGCGGCAAGCGGCCGTACGTCCACGGAGGCGGCATCCTTCAAGTCGGGGCTTCGGTACTTGATCGTGAGTTCATGATCGGCGCGCGGCCATCCATCGTCGTAGAACGTTCTTTTCCGCAGGATGAAATGATTGTTGTAAAGGTCGAAGTGGGGAGTGTCGTAGAAGAGGACCTCGCGGACCTGGCTGTTGAAGGCGTCGTCATCGATATCGACCTTGAGATCGAATTTCTTGACGGTCTTGTGGACGGCCTTCCAGAACTGCATGAAGCCTTCCTTGCTGGTGAAGCGGTCGGGCTTAAGCAGGATCTTGTACTCGCGATAGTGGATTACATCGTCGGAGAGATGCCTGGTATCGGGATGCTTGCTTATGTGCTTGTCCATTGTGCCCGGTCGCGCAAACGGATTATCGCGCGCAATTCTAGCAGTTGCGGGGCATCGGGACGCAAGACAGTCCGACGGCATGGTTTCGCCGCCGGGCGGCCCGGATGCTAGATTCGCGGGCGCGCGGGAGGATTGCGATGGAATATCGAATCACGCAGGGGCGTCTTTCGATCGGGAACTTCTCCCTCTATTACGAGACTGCGGGCGAAGGCTTTCCCCTCGTCTTTCTTCACGGCCTCGGCGGGAACCATCTTTCGTGGTGGCAACAGGTGCCGTACTTCATGCGATGGTACCGATGCATCACGCTGGATCAGCGAAGCTTCGGGATGTCGCCGGATCCCGAGGGCCTGTTCAACCGCGCGCATTCCGAAGACCTCACCCGCCTGCTCGACCATCTCGGGATCGACCGATGCGCGCTAATCGGGCAGTCGATGGGGGGATGGACAATCGTGGGGTGCGCCCTGAAGAACCCGGGGAGGGTGGCGGCGATGGTGATGGCGGACACCCCGGGAGGAATCTTCACCAAAGACATGAAGTTTCCCGCGCCGCCGTCGCCGATCGTGATGGATACGCCGCCGCCGATTGGATCGCTGCCGACTTATGCGCGCGATTATTTCAAGCGGCGGCCCGCGATGGCGTACCTGTACGACGAGCTGCGGATTCTCGGGGCACGGCCGCCGGCGGATGCAGGAGCGAGAATCGCCTCGTCGCGCTATGACCCGGAGAAGGTGCGCGAACGGCTCACGATGCCGGTGCTGTGCATGGTGGGCGAGCAGGACGAACTCATTCCGCCCGAGATGATCCGATCATTGGTCAAGGTGCTGCCGAAGGCGGCGATGATCACGGTGCCGGACTGCGGCCACTCGATTTATTTCGAGCATCCGGAGGTCTTCAACCAGATCGTGAGGGATTTTCTCCGGTCCGCGATCGAGTAAAGCGCCGCGAAGAGCCGCGTTTGGCCGCCCCGAGGAACCGTGCTTATAATTGATCTTGATGCAGCGGGCGGCAAATTGGACCCTGGCCGGACTGCTGATCCTGGCGATCGTCGCGTCGGCATGCATGACGCCTCCGAACCCGTCGAACGGAGCTGCATCCGTGGGCGGCAGCGCGGCGGGAGATCCCTCCTCGATCGCCTCATCGACCTACACCGCACCCAGCACCGTTCATCCGGAGCCGCTCAAGGATGGCAAGGTTGACCAGGCGCAGAGCCAGGCACTCACCGACTATCTGAAGGCGCATCGTCTGCCGCTGGTGGGCGCGCAGGTGCTTGCGGCTCCGGACGGCCGACGTCAGGTCATCTTGTTCGGCTACGTGGCCACCGACTACGGGAAGGGTGATGCGGAAGCGAAGACGCGCCGATACATCAAGGATCCGCAGGTGACGGTGGACAACAGGATCAAGGTCGAACCCACAATCGCAAATCTCAAGGACGAGGACTCGCCCGATTCGGCGCGCGCTCAGGCCGACATCCAGGCCTACGAAAACCAGCGCTACGAGGAACAGCTCCAGCAGCAGCAGATGTATCGGTACCAGAACCCGAGTCCGATGACGATGGTGATACCGTTCCTCGGATTCTTCGGCGGATCGTTCGGGGGCGGAAGCTTCGGATTCGGCGGAGGCGGGATCGGGCCGGGGATGGGAGGCGGCTACTATCCTCCACCCTCATACCGCACCTATCCGTCGTACCCCGCTTATCCTTCCTATCCCACCTATCCGTAGTCGTTCAGACCAGCTTGAAGCGTTCGCCAAGGAACACCTGGCGTACCTGCTCGCTTGCCACGATCGCGTCCGGCGGGCCTTCGATAAGAATCCTGCCGCTGTGAATCACGTAGGCGCGGTCGATAATCGAAAGCGCGGCGTGCACGTTGTGATCGGAGATCAGGATTCCGATTCCGCGGTCGCGGAGGTACGTGACGATTCTCTGGATCTCGATCACGGTGATCGGGTCGATTCCGGCGAACGGTTCGTCGAGGCACAGGAACTGCGGATCGAGCACAAGCGCGCGGGTGATTTCGACCTTGCGGCGCTCGCCGCCTGAAAGCACGCCCGCGCGCGACTTGCGCAGCCTCGCGATGTCGAGCTCATCGAGGAGAGATTGCAGGCGGCTTTGCCGTTCCTCTTCGGTAAGCGGCAGGGTTTCGAGGACGGCCAGCAGGTTTTCCTCGACGGACAGCTTGCGGAAGACGGAAGGCTCCTGGGGAAGATAGGAGATTCCGCGCCGCGCGCGCTGATACAGCGGGAGCATCGTGATCTCCTCACTCCCGAGCAGGACGCGGCCGGAGTCCGGCTTCACAAGGCCCACGAGCATGTAGAAGGTGGTGGTTTTGCCGGCGCCGTTGGGTCCTAGCAGACCGACTACCTCGCCCGGATTGACGCATACGTCGACGTGATCCACGACCGTACGGCCGCCGTAGATCTTGGTCAGATGCTCACCGCGGAGGATTTGGAGGGATTCACCGGCTGCGGCAGCGGGCGTGTCGCGCGTCCTGAGTTGTTCAACCTTGGCCATCAAAAGCCCCGACTCATTACGTTTTATAGGCTTTGCGGCAAAAGGGGAATGCACCCGCGATTCTTCCCCGGGGCAAACGCCGCTCCCATTCGATCGTGGTTATATTGAAAGTCGGAGACTCTCCTTTGAAGGCACGTATTCGCAGAATCCTCGATGACACCCCGAAGACCCGCGCGCCGTATGCCGCCGGGAGCGATGCGCCCTCGGAGCGGGAGCTGCTGGATGCGTACTCGGAGGCGGTTGCGGGCGCGGCGGAGAAGGTGGGACCTTCGGTGGTCAACCTCGAAGTCCGCGGCGCACAAGGCCGCGACCGTCCTTCGGCAACGGGCTCGGGGTTTGTCTTCACCCCCGACGGGTTCATCCTGACCAACAGCCACGTCGTTGACCGCGCGGCCGAGGTGTCGGTGATGCTGCACGATGGGAGGCGGGTCGGCGCGGAGATCATCGGCAACGATCCAGACACGGATCTGGCGGTGGTGCGCATCGGCGCCCGCGATCTCGTTCCCGCGCATCTGGGCGACTCGCGAGCGCTGCGGGTCGGACAGATTGCGATTGCGGTCGGTAGCCCGCTCGGCTTTCAGCATACGGTGACCGCGGGCGTGATCAGCGCCGTCGGCCGTTCGCTGCGCTCGGTTACGGGAAGGCTGATCGACAACGTGATCCAGACTGACGCGGCGCTTAATCCCGGCAACTCCGGGGGACCGCTGGTGGATTCGCGGGGGCGCGTGATCGGCGTGAACACCGCTATGATCCTTCCCGCGCAGGGGCTGTGCTTCGCGATCGCGATCGACACGGGGAAGTTCGTCGCGGCGCGGCTTATCCGCGACGGGAGAATCGAGCGCGCGTATATCGGGATCGCCGGAGCGAACGCCGCCCTGCCCCGCCGCCTGGCCAGATTCCATCGGATTGCCGCCGACACCTGCGTGGTCGCGGCGGCGGTCGAGCCGGGCAGCCCGGCCGACAAGGCGGGGATGAAGGTCAACGATCTGATCGTTGCATGCGGAGCGGCGCCGATCCGCGGAATCGACGACCTGCAGCGCACGCTCGCGGATGAACCGGTCGGCGCGCGCATCGCCGTCACGGTTGTGCGCGGCGCGGAGAAGCTGGTGCTCGAAGTCGTGACGGCGCGTCCGCCGCGAAGGACCTGAGTGCCGGCCTGAAGGCGGTGCGCGGCTAGAGATATCCTTCGGCCTTGAGCCGTTCGCGGATTCCGCCGGCGCGCACGATAGCCTGAAGAAATTCCGGCATCGGCGCGGCAACACGTTCGATGTTTCGGGTCAGATTCACGAGTTTCCCTGATGCGAAGTCGATTCGCATCAGCTCTCCTTCGCAAACCATCGCGGAAACTCCGGCGCATTCGATCGCGGGCAGCGCGTAGTTGATGCAGTTGCGGTAGAAAAGCCCGTTTATCGATTCGGCGGCCAGCGCGGCGATGCCGAGGCGGCGCAGGAGGAGCGATGCGGGACGGCTCGAACCGGTTCCGAAATTGCGCCCCGCCACGAGTATGTCGCCCTCGCTCACTTCATCGACCCATCCGGACCGATAGGTGGCGAACACGGCGCGCAGTTGGACCTCGAGCGGCTTGCCGAACACCGTCTGCGGCATCATCAGGTCGGTGTTGAGGTTGTCGTCGGGGAAGAGCCACACCCGTCCCTCGATAACGAGCGCGTCGGAATTGCTCATTGGATGTTGTCCAGGAAGGGAGTGGGATCGCATATATGGCCGGCGACGGCGGATGCGGCGACGGTGGCGGACGAGCCCATGTAGATGCGCGCGGCGGGACTGCCCATCCGCCCCTTGAAGTTCCGCGTGCTGGAGGTGATGCAGACTTCGCCGGGCGCGAGCACTCCCATATGGCCGCCGTAGCACGCTCCACACGTCGAATTCGTCACCATCGCACCCGCCTCCATCAGAGTCTCGACGTAGCCGCGGCGCACCGCTTCCTTGAGCACGTGCTGCGAGGCGGGAGTCACGATGAAGCGGACGCCGCGGGCGACCTTGCGCCCGCGGACGATGTGCGCCGCAATTCGAAGATCCTCGAGCTTGCCGTTCGCGCACGAGCCGACAAAGGCCTGATCGATGGGTACGCGCTCGGCAAGATCGGCGACCCGCATCGTGTTGTTCGGGATGAAATCGGGGCGCGCGATATACGGGCCGAGCCGGTCGAGATCGATTTCGTGTCGCGCCGCGTAAACCGCATCGGGGTCGCTCTCCGCCGGTTCGAACTGTTCGTCGGTAACTGCGCGGAGATAGTCGATGGTCGTCTTGTCGGCGGGAAAGGTGACGAACTCCGCGCTCAGCTCCGCGCCCATCGTCGCGAGCGTCGCACGATCATCGAGGGTGAGTTCGGCGACGCCGGAACCTGCGAACTCGATGTTGCGGCCTTCCATGCTGCCCGCGACGGCGGCGATATGAAGGAATATATCCTTGCCGAAGACCTTGCTGGGCTTGCGGCCGCTCAAATCGAATCGCACGGTCGGGGCGACCTGGTACCAGGTCTTGCCCGTGCATACGATCTGAAGCATCTCGAGCGGTCCCATCCCCCGCGCGACGCAGTTGAGCGCGCCCGAGGCGCAGGTGTGCGAATCCGCGCAGGCCAGGATCTGGCCGGGAAGCGCGAGGCCGTTCTCGATAACCACCTGGTGGCAGATTCCGTGGCGGCCGACGTCGAAGAACCTTTCGATTCCGAAGCGATCGGCGAACTGGCGCGCTATCCGCTGGCCTTCCGCATCACCGACGGTCGGCGCCGGGATGGCGTGATCGAGGATGATCGCCACTTTTTTCGGATCCGCGATCCGCTTCGGCATCTCCGCCGCCGGCGAGAACATCAGGTCGATCTGAACGATCTTGTCGACCTCGCAGACCACGATGTCTCCGGGGCGGACGACTTCCCTGCCGCTGTGGCGGGCGAGAATCTTCTCCGCCATCGTCATTCCCATCGCACTTCGCTCTCTCCGCAGCGCCGCCGGACTCACGCCGGCGATTCACCGCCGATCGCTGTATCGCTTGCCAAGCGCGTCGGTCTCCTCGACGCCGAGGAGATCGAGCAGCTCGCGAAAGGCCGCGTTGGTGCCGTCGTTCGCGACCGAGCCGGTGTTCTTTAGCTGCGTAATGATATCGCGCGCGGCGCGGTAGTAGGCAAGAAGAGTTCCGGAATGGATCGTGACCTTGAAGCCGAGCTTCGCGAGCTCATCGACCGGCAGCAGTTGCCCGTTGTAGAGCAGCGGGACGTCGCCGAGCCTTTCGGCATAGGCGCGGAGGTCGTCGGCGGTGCGGATTCCATCGACGAAAATCAAATCCGCCCCCGCATCGCGGTAGGCGCGGGCACGGCGGACGGTATCGTCCCATCCGTTGACCGCGAGCGCATCGGTTCGCGCGATGATGACGGTGTCGGGGTTGGCGCGCGCGTCGCAGGCTGCGCGCACCTTCGGCACCATCTCCTCCATCGGGATCACCTGCTTGCCCGCGAGAAACCCGCATCGCTTCGGCCACACCTGGTCCTCGATATGAGGGGCGGCGGCGCCCGCGGCCTCGTATTCACGCACGGTGCGGCGGACGTTGATGGGATTGCCGTAGCCTGTGTCGGCATCGCAGATCACCGGGATTGCGACCGAGCGGGCAATCGTGCGCGCGTTCTCGACCATCTCCGTCATCGTGAGCAGCCCCAGATCGGGAAAGCCGCGCGCGGCGGCGGTTCCGAAACCGGTCATATAGACGGCCTCGAAGCCGAGGCTTTCGGCGATTTTGGCCTGGAGGGCGTCGTAAACAAACGGCGCCACCACCATCGATGGACCCACGAGCCTGCGGCGCAGCAAGCCGGCGATGTTCATGAGCGATGCTCCCGATCGCCCATCTAGCACCATGCGGCGGCTCCGCCAACGCCCGCAAGACGGCGGGGAGTGCGGGCGCACGGTTTCGACGCGGCCTATTTCTCGCAGTTGCCGGCGGAGCTTACGACCTTGGCATGGCCGCCGCCGCTCACGTCGCAATCGGGAGGATCGACATCGCTGGCCTCGGCCAATCCGCCTCCACTCGCTGTCGCGCGGGCGAAACCGCCCGGCGTCGAGCAGACGGCGTCGGCGACGGAATCGGGACCGGCGGCCTTCGCGTTCGCATTGCAATCCTCATCCGCTTCGGCGATGGCGCTCGCAATATGCTGCTGATCCGAGCCTTTGGTGGCGGTGGATTTGGCAATGCCGCCGTCCTTGGTGCAGAACGATTCCGCTTCGCCATCGCGCTGCGCGGTGGCCTTGGAGGAGCAGGTTGCGCTCGATTCGGCATCGGCAAAGCTTTCACGGTTGGCGTCGGCGCGGGAGGAACCGCCATTTTCCTGATCGGCGAACGACTGGCTGTTCTTTTTCGAATTCGCGATGGAGCGTCCGCTGCCGTCGGATTGGGCCTCGCACGTGCTGCCATCGGTTCCCTGGTTCGAGACCACGCCTGACTTGGAAACACAATTCGCGCCCTTGCCAGCGGCGGCTGGACTCGAAAGGAGGGCAATGATCGCGATCGTGGCCAGCGCCGGCGCAATCGTCCGTTCGGGCATCATGAGCAATCTCCTTCTCCGGCCCGAACCAGCGCCGGACAACGCGGCTCCGCGAGGCATCGTGGAGCCGGGCTCAACGAGCTTGTCAGGAAAGTGCCGCAGTCACAATACGGAGAACTTTCAGACTCTGTGTCGGATTGAGACGGGACTTTTGTCCAACTCGGGAACGAAGCGTTCCATCAATGCCGGACCGTTCCCCTGCGGACAAAGGACTCGGGTGCGACGTTTAGTGCTCCGTTGGGGCTTGGCGAAAGCGCGTATCCAGCGTCAAATGCCGGAGCGCGATTCCCGTCGCCAGCCAGCTTCTTCAGATGGTCCAGCGACAGCCCGCATGGCTCCCTACTGTTCTCTCGGGGCGTGTGTATTACTAACCGGCTCACTTGCGCGCGGACGTTACCTTTGTTCATGCAGTCGGAGCCGCCATTTTGCAGGGCTACGGGTTCTTTTGCCACCGCCATTGTCCGCCCGTGCAGCTTTTTCCGGACTTTTGGCCCGTGACAAGCGAGAATCCAGTACGCTGTCGTTGAGAGACCATTGTTCAAACGCGCCGGGCCTGGTGTTCGGGTTGTTTGGTTCGAACGGCCGGGGAAGACCACGCTAATGCGGATGCCGACGCCGTTCCCGAGGAGTGGCGGAAAGCCGACAGAGGCGGAACACCGAGTCGTTCGGTTTTTGGCTTGGGGGGATGTCGTGCGAACGCGGGCACCACCAACGATGGCCCTCACGCCTCCCCGCGACAAGCCGGTGATTGTCCATTGAGCGACGCTCTCGATCGCCCATCCAACGCCTTGCGGCGGCCTCGCCAACGCCCCGGCGACAAGGGAGCACACGTGCTCCCAGTCTTGCCGGAACTACCTCGGCGATATTAACTAGAAAGCCTTTGCCGCGACTCAGGCGAGGTAACTGCGATGGTCCAGCTCTGGTGAAGGTACGGATATGGTACTCCGCAAGCGTTCCGTGATTTCCGCGGGTGTGGCCATCGGAATATTCCTTGCCCCCCTTACCAATATCAGACTTGGCGACCTCCAGCCGGTCGACATCTTCCTGGGCGTGGTATTCGTAGGGATGACGGCGGCGGTTCTGTTAAGAGGCAGATTCGCCATCGATCGGCGCCGGGGCACGCTGCTCATCCCGTATGTTGCTCTGCTGGTCACCATACTGGTTCTGGCGTTTTTGAGCGCGCGATTGACGTTTTATCCGCCGAGCGAAGCGGTGGCGGATCCGCTGAAGACGGCTCCGATCCTTTCGCTGGCCCATCTGTTTCAGCTGGTAGTGTCTCTCAATTGGTAGAAAAGCTATAAGGCATCGCCGACGGTTGAGCGAGTTTACTATCAAGCGACTATGCAGCCTGTGCTGATTTACTCCGGGACTCGAGTTCTTGCCAACCG
>Ga0070741_10001338_pt1 | contig 76479 bp, 68 predicted proteins | sample Coa_R1_4_FD_66440 | JGI IMG/M metagenome (GOLD analysis project Ga0070741, IMG submission 66440) | Surface soil microbial communities from Centralia Pennsylvania, which are recovering from an underground coalmine fire - Coalmine... | ecosystem: Environmental > Terrestrial > Soil > Unclassified ...
GCGATGACCGACGCTCGGTCAAAGCTCTTCCGTTCCATCCACCGTCGATCCAAAGCCGCCGCCTGACTCTTTCGTCGAACCGACCCCGCTCAGGCTCATTCCGCTATTGGAAAATACTGCGGGCGATGACATCGATCATACCGAAGCTGTAAGTGTCGGCGGCAAACTCCGCATTGAGCAGCGTGAGTGCCGCGCAGCGGATATCGTCCAGGCCCGCGCGCTGCAATCGCCGCCGTAAGCTCCGCGGAAGATGGGGATGCGGGCAATGCAGATCCCAAGCCTCGAGCACTCGGCGCATGCGCGCCGAGTCGCTGGAATGCCACACGCAAGACTCCCAGTCGGTGTCGACGATGACGGCACGGCCGCCGGGTTTTAGAACGCGACACAGCTCGCTCAGTGCCATGTCGACGTCCGCCACGTACTCGTACACCTGCGTACAGACAGCCGCGTCGAACGATGCGTCGCCGCATGGCAAACGCGTAACATCGCCCGGACCGATGTCGACGTTCGACCAAGCCGCGCAGCGTTGCTTGGCGAGCGCGATCATGCTCTCGGATACGTCGATACCGCACAGCTCGCCCTGCTCGCCGACCAGCTCGCGCATCTGCGCGAGCAGCAAGCCCGGGCCGCAGCCGAGATCGACCACGCGCTCGCCCGGCCGCAACGCAAGGGCGCTGAGCACGGCCTCACGTTGCGCAACGATGTCAGGGGTCAGGTAGAGCGCCTCGACCTTGCGCGAGGCTTCTTCGTCGAAGCGCATCGCCATTGGTCTTATGCCTCGCCGAGGATCGCCTCGCACCAGCGCGCGACCGCCAGCACGGTTGCGTCGGCTCCGGGGCGCCCGATTAGCTGCAAGCCGAACGGCAAGCCCAGAGCATCGTGTCCGCAAGGGATGCTGATCGCGGGCATCCCCGAAGAGTTGAAGGGGGATGTCAGGCGCGTAACGGCGGTGGGCAACGGCAGCACGCGGCCGCCGATTTCGATCGTGGTCACGCCCTGCTTGGGGATGCTGACCGGCAAAGTGGGTATGACGAAGACATCGGCATCATCGAGCGCAGTGACCATATTGTCGCGCAGCCAACGACGCAGGCGCTGCGCCTTGATGTAATCGATCGCGCCGATGAATTGGCCGACCTCGAGGCGCACGCGCACGTCGGCAGCGATGCCATCGCGGCTCGATGTCAACAGCTCCCAGTTCGCCTGACACCCTTCGCTCGCGATGGTGATCCATTGCGCGGCCGGCACATACTCTATGCCTTCTACATACCGCTCCTCCATCGAAGCGCCCTCGCCGGCGAGGCGCCCGAGCATCAGCTCGATGCGTTCGCGCACGCTCGCCTCGAGATGGTCGTAGAAGAACGGCTGCGGCTTGATCAGCCGGGGACGCTCGATTCGAAGCACGCTCATCGATCCCGCCGGCAATGCGGCCATCACCTCGAAGGCAGTTGCGGCGTCCTCAACCGATCGCGCCAGCGGTCCGATGTGATCGAGCGTCCAAGCGAGCGGCCACACCCCTTCGCGGCTCACGGCCTCGTAAGTCGGCTTGAAGCCCACCACACCACAACACGCAGCCGGTATGCGGATCGAGCCGCCGGTGTCGGTGCCCACCGCGATCGTGGCGAGTCCCCCCGCCACGCTCGCCCCCGACCCACCGCTCGAGCCGCCAGGCAAATGGCCGGGCGCGACCGGGTTGACGACGGGACCGAAGTGAACGTTGGCGCTGGTGACGCCGTAGGCCAATTCATGCAGGTTCGTCGTGCCAAGGATGACGGCACCGGCCGCGCGCAGATTGGCCACGACTTGCGCATCGCTGTCAGCGATATCGCCGGGCATCGCCTTGGTGCCACAAGTGAGCGGGTGGCCTTTGACGTACATCAGATCCTTCACGGCAACGGGCACACCCGCAAGCGGACCCAATCGATCGCCGCGTGCCAGGCGCTCGGTCAGGTTCCTTGCCTCGTCGCGCACTCTGTCGGGCTCGACGGTAATGAACGCGTTGAGATCGCGTTGCCGCTCGATGCGCGCAAGGAAGGCATCGGCCACCTCGAGCGGGGAGACCTGCTTGGTCTGCACCAGTCGAACGATCTCCGCCGCGTCGGTGAAGGCAAAGTCAGCTCCTTCCCCCTCGCCACTGGCGGGTGGTGCCGCCTGCCGCGCTTCGGAAGCTTCGAGCTCGACGGGGATCCGATCGGGCAAGGGGAGCATGTCGCCGGTCTGCGGCGCACTGCCCAAGCTTTCGATGTCCTTCAGATGCATGGCCAAGCGCTCTTCCCAGAGCGCAGCACGGTCGAGAAACGGATAGTCGCGCGCGGCCGCCGAGGCGCCGAGCAGTTCGCGCAGGGGAAGCGATTTCGATGACATGGGATGAGTGGGGCTGGGGGCTAGGGACTGGAGACCAGGGCGAGGAGATTAGCGCAACCACATAGACGCTGCACTGAAGCTCCTGACTACCAGCGGCCCTTGTCGGTCTAATCGTCGACGGAATCGCTCACGCTGCCCCTACTTGTGCTGCTGCGTAGCTCGATCCAGCACCTTCAGCGTCTCCGACCGAAACTCACGCCAATAGAGCACGCCGACGATCCAGGTGGTCGCAGCGATAAACAGCCACGCGTTGAGGAACCAGGCCAGCGCAGCGAGCCCGAAATAGTACGCGCGCAGACCGTAGTTGAAGCTGTCGGAGGCAGAGCTGGACAAGGTTGCGGCGCGGTGGATGTAATCCAGCTCTTGCTCCGCGCGCTCGGGCACTTTCGGCGCGGCCCCGATCAGCACCGAAGTAAAGTTGAACTGGCGCAGCGACCAGGTGAACTTGAAGAATGCGTACACGAAGATCGCCAGCAACAACATGATCTTCAACTCCCACATTTGCGAGGTCGTCGCGCGCGCGTTGAAGGGCAGACCTTTGACCACTTCGACGACCTTTTCGGTGGTACCGAGCAAAGCCAGCAATCCACCGAGGATCAGCAGTGTGGTGGACGCGAAGAAGGTTGCGCTGTTGGCGAGGTTGGCGACGATGGAGGTGTCGATCATGCGCAATTCACGCTCGATGATGCGCATCCACCATTCTTGTCGATACTTGCCCATCACCGACATGAGACTCGCCACCCGATGGCCGCGCACGTGCGCGAAGCGCGCGTAGCCGAGCCACAGCGCCAGGAACCATGCCAATGCCACTACATCGAGCAGCTCGATGCGTAGACCTCGCCAGGTAAAGGCCATGTCGAATTTCGCTTCCGGGCCGCAGGCTCGTCGTTGAAGGGGCGTGGAAGGCGTGCCGTCAGAGAAACAAGGTGAGCACGCCGGTGTAGCCGTACAACCGATTGTGCGAGATCTCGCCGTTGCCGAAGAATCCGATCAAGGGTACTTCGTCGAGCGCTTCGGCGATGATGCGCAGTTCCTCCGAGTTGTCGCCGAACAAGCTGGCGCCGCGGCCCAGGCAGGAAAAATACAATGCGCCGCGCGGCACGCGATACAGGCCGGTCTTGATGCTGTCGAGCATGCGCATGAGGTCGTCGCTCGCGGTGCCACGATCGCGCCGGCAAAACAGCATGCGCTGACCGGGTTTCACCGCATCCGAGATGGCCACCATCTTGCCCGCCCGGTCCAAACCGACGAGATTGCGCACGACGTAATCATCGACGTCGCTGCCTTCCACCACCAGCCCGGCGAAGATGTAACCGCCCAGACCGGCCAGATTGGCCCAGAGGTTCGGCCCTAGATCCTCGCGCAGAACGTCGAGCGCAGGCCGATCATCGAGGCGGATCAGCACGTTCTGCTGCGATTCGGTCACCCTGTGGCGCGGCCCAAGCGGCGAGCAGCCTTGTGTGAGGCGAGTGGCGACGATCACCTCTTCCGAGAACAGCACGCCGGAAACGCCCCCTTCGCTCACCCCATCGGCATACTGCAGACTGCGGCCGCGCGAGCTGGTCAAGCCCCCGACTACGAAGCCGGTTTCGGTGCGGCCGGCGATTTCGCGCACCAAGCTAGTCAACGAGCGATTCGAAGCATCGGCGTGCAATACGGCGAAGCTCGCGCGATGGTTGCCCCAGTCGAATCGACGCTGCGAGACTTCACGCGGCGAGCTCAACGTCGGCAGCACGCGGAAGCTGCTTTCATCGAAGCTGCAGCACATGACCGCCAGAGCGGGCTCGTCGAGGTACTCCCGCCCAGTCGCGCACACGCCCACGCCAATGGTGCCCACCCACTTCGCAATGCCGGTGCGTGCGCGCAGTTCATCGACGATTTCGGCGAAGTGATCCGCGAAAGCGTCCGTCGCGTACACGAAACCGAGCGAAGCGCTCTGCGCACCCACTCCGCACTGGCTCACGCACGCCTCCACGGCCGCGCGCCATTTTGGTGCGGTGGCATGGCCATAAGCGAAGCGATCGGTGATGACGCCGGTGGTCATGGTCGCAGGATCGAATTCAAATGGCAGTCATTCTAGCTGGCCGTGCTCGCCACAGTGAAGAGCCACCGCATCGGTCGCACGAACTATAATCATGGTGTTGCCAGCTCGAGGAAATCATCATGACCGCTTCGCAGTCCACGCTCGCCGCCGACGAAATTCTTCTGCGCAGCGATGCGGGCGGAGTCGCAACGCTGATGCTGAATCGGCCCAAGCAGTACAACGCCTTGTCGGAGGAGCTGCTCGCCGCACTGAACGAAGCGCTTGAAGCGATCGAGCACGATGAGCGCGTGCGCGTCGTGGTGATCGCAGCCAACGGCACGGCCTTTTGCGCGGGTCACGATCTCAAGCAGATGCGGGCAAACCCCTCGCGCGAGTACTACCGCAAGCTGTTCGCTCAATGCAGCAAGATGATGTTGGCGATTGCGCGCATTCCGCAGCCCGTCATCGCGCGCGTGCAAGGCATCGCCACCGCCGCGGGCTGCCAGCTGGTCGCGCAATGCGACCTCGCGGTGGCGGCCGAGTCGGCTCGATTTGCCGTCTCCGGCATCAACGTGGGCCTGTTCTGCTCCACCCCCAGCGTGCCGCTTGGCCGCAATGTGCTGCGCAAGCAAGCGATGGAGATGCTGCTGACCGGCGACTTCATCGATGCGAACACGGCGAGGCAATACGGATTGGTGAATCACGTGGTCCCGCTCGACAAGCTGGACGACGAGGTCCATCACCTTGCCCGCCGCATCCTCGAAAAGTCCGCCGTCGCGGTCGCGACCGGCAAGCGCATGTTCTACAAGCAGCTGGAGATGGGTCTCGAAGGCGCGTACCAGTACGCGGCCGAGACGATGGCGTGCAACATGATGGTTGAGGACGTCGGCGAAGGCATCGATGCGTTCATGGCCAAGCGCTCGCCGCAGTGGAAGCATCGATAGGCTGACCGGTTGCCTCGGTCGTTTGCCAAGCGCCTGCGCTCCCACCTCGGCCTTACCGCATAGGAGATCGGCATGATGCACATCGGACGTGTTCTCGCCTTTCTGTTCGGCATGACGATCGCGATCGCCGCGATCGCTGGCGGATCCAACTACACGATTGCGCCGGGCAGCAACCCGAACTTCGCAGGCAAGGTGCGCGAATGGCCGGTACCGACACCGCAATTTGCCCGCGATCCTGCGCCCGGTCCCGACGGCGCCATTTACATCGCGGTGATGAACGGCAACAAGATCGCGCGCTTCGATCCGAAGACCGAGCGCTTCAAGGAGTGGGAGCTGCCGGCCGGCGCGCGCCCGCATGGCCTGCTGCTCGATGCCGAAGGCAATGTCTGGTACACGGGTAACGGCAACGGCACCATCGGCAAGCTCGACGCGCGCAGCGGTCAAGTCACCCAGTACAAGGCGCCTTCCGGGGGCGACCCGCATACCCTGGTGACCGACGGCAAGGGAACGATTTGGTTCACGGTGCAGAACGGCGGTCGCGTCGGCCGCCTCGACATGAAGAGCGGCCGCATCACCGAGTACCAGAGCAGCGGCAATCCCTATGGCATCGCACTCGACAAGCAAGGCAACGTGTGGTTCTGCCGCATGCGGGCGGACAAGCTGGGGCGCATCGATGCGGCGACGGGCAAGATGAGCGAGGTCGACACCGGATCGGGCAGCGCGCCTCGGCGCATGGCGGTTGCGCCCGACGGCACGCTGTGGGTCACGCTGTTCGGCAATGGCAAGCTGCTGCATTTCGATCCCAGCAAGGGCACGCCGATCAAGAGCTACGATCTGCCGGCCGGACGCGACGGTGGTCCTTACGCCGTCACAGTCGACGGTGCGGGCATCGTATGGGCCAACGAAATCAACACCGACACCGTGGTGCGGTTCGATCCATCGCTGGGCGAGATGAAAGTGATCAAGCTGCCCACCGCCAATGCGGGCATCCGCAAGATGATCGTCGACGCGCAGGGCAAGCTGTGGTACATGGGGAGCCACAACGGACGGCTCGGCGTGGTCGAGTGATCAACACAGCGATGCACGCCCCTTCATGACAATCGCTCCGAGGCGGCTTTCCTAGCGAGCGTTCCGTCAGCGGGAACTCGCCTGGCCTCCGGGCGCGCTGCGCAGGTACAGATCGAACCGCGATCGGCGCTGTCCAACCATGGACAGGCGAGCCAAACGCGCCACACGTGTACTCCCTGTCCCCACCTGGCGCGTTTAGTCGAGGGGTACACCGTTCGGGCCGATTGGTCGATTCCCGAAGCTTCGGTTCACGGTCGTCCGATATGCCATGCTTACGGCCGCCTGCTCACGCAGTGCCGACAAGAGAACACTTCAGTTGATCAATTGCGATTTCCTCTCGCGACCCCCGGATGGCCGCCGATGGCTGCTGTGGCGCGTTCTGCTCTGCGGGCTCGCGCTCGCCGCTGCGGTCGATGGCGCTTCGGCGCAGCGCACCGACCCATTCGCCACGCGCGCTCAGCGCCCACCGGCGCCGAGCGCCTTTTGGCCGGGCGCAGGTCTGCCCTGTGCGCGGCCCGACGTATTGCCCGATCCGCTGCGCTTGTCCGAGGTCATCGATCTCGCCCTGTGCAACAACGCGCAGACGCGCGAGTCGTGGGCGAGCGCCAAGGCGCAGGCGGCGGCGCTCGGCATCGCGCAGTCGTTCTATCTGCCCGACATCACGGGCAGCGTCAGCGTGCAGCGAAGCGAAGTGCGCAATGTGCGCAACAGCGGCGGCACCAGCACGCTGGATGCGGCGATCAGCATCAACTATCTGCTATTCGACTTCGGCGGCCGCGACGCCAACGTCGAGTTGGCCCGTCAATCCCTGCTCGCCGCCAACTGGAGCCACAACAATACCCTGCAGTTGGTGATGCTGGGCGCCGTGCAGGGCTATTACCAGCTCTATGCGACCCAGGAGGCGGTGCAGGCGACCCTGGCAGCGGAAAAGGCGGCGCTCACCAGCTTGGAAGCCGCACGTGCAAGGCAGAAGGCAGGCACCGCCACGCGGGCCGATGTGCTCCAGACCCAGACGGCCTATTCGCAAGCTCAGCTCAATCGCACGCAAGCCGAAGGCGACGCTGCGGTCGCCAAGGGCGTGCTGGCGAACGCGATGGGGTTATCCGCCGAACGGCCACTGCGCATCGCGCAGCCGCCGGATCTGCAGATGCAAAAGACCGCCGAGCAAGCAGTCGAGAGTTTGATCGAGACGGCACGCTCTCGCCGGCCCGATCTCGCCGCGGCGGAAGCACAAGTGCGTGCGGGCCAGTCCAACATTCGGGTACAGGAGGCGGCCGCGAAGCCGAGCCTTTCCGCATTCGGAAGCATCGGGCAGACGCTTGCGAGCCCCGGCAGCGACCCGCGCACGGGCGCGATCGGACTGCAGCTGACGATTCCGCTGTTCACCGGCTTTCGCAACACTTATCGAATCCTTCAAGCACGCGAGCAACTCGAGATCGACCAGGCCACGCGCGACCGGCTCTCCACCGATGTCGCCCTCGACGTTTGGCGCGCGTATCAGGATCTGCGCACGCAGCGCCAATCGCTCGACACGGCGAACGATCTGGTCGCGAGCGCGCAGGAGAACTACAACGTTGCTCTCGGCCGCTATCGTGCGGGCGTGGGCACCATCACGGATCTGTTGAACGCCCAAAGCGCGCTGGTCAATGCCGAGCTGCAACGCATTCAAGCGCGCTTCCGCTGGAACTTGGCGAAGGCGACGCTCGCGCGCTCGATCGGCGTGCTCGATCCGGCATTGATCGCAGGCGCGCTCGCCCCCACTTCCGGTGGGCAATAGACGACTCAGATGACACGAATTTCGCACACCCTCTTGCGCCTGAGCGCGCTGCTCCTGATCGCTGGTCTCGCACTGACTGGATGGACATACTGGTTCAAGGCGAGCGACAGGCCGCTCCATCAACGCTATCAGTTCGAGGAAGTGACCACGGGTGACCTCACCCAGACGGTCACAGCCAATGGAACGGTCAATCCGGTCGGCCTGGTCAACGTCGGCACACAGGTCTCGGGCACGGTTCGCAAGCTCTACGTCGATTTCAACGATCGCGTGAAGGCCGGCCAAGTGCTGCTCGAGCTCGATCCCACCACCACGCAGGCGGCGGTCGAGCAGAGCAGCGGGGAACTTGCCAACGCACGCGCCACCCTTCGCCTCGCACGCGCCGACGAGCAGCGCATGCGCGAGCTGTTCGCACAGGAGTACGTCTCGCGCCAGGATCTGGACAAGGCCGTTCAGGCGCGTGAAGCGGCGGAAGCGCAAGTGCGTACCGCGCAGGGCAAGCTGATGCGCGATCGTGCCAACCTCGGCTACACCGTCATCCGCTCGCCGGTGTCGGGTGTGGTGGTATCGCGTGAGGTTGACCTCGGCCAAACAGTGGCGGCGAGCTTTCAGACGCCGACGCTGTTCAAGATCGCGCGCGATCTGTCGCGTATGCAAATCGATTCGAACGTCGCCGAGGCCGACATCGGCAAAGTGCGCACCGGACAGCTCGTGCGCTTCACCGTCGATGCCTATCCCGAGCGGCGCTTCGAGGGGCGCGTGCAGCAAATTCGCCTTGCTCCCATCACCCAGCAGAACGTGGTGACCTACAACGTCGTCGTCGAGGTTTCCAACCCGGATCTCGTGCTCATGCCAGGCATGACCGCTTATCTGAGCATCGTCACCGATCAGGTGGAAAATGCGCTGCTGGTGCCCAATGCCGCCCTGCGCTTCAAGCCGAGCGATTTGAAGGCCGGCGATGCGAAGAGTAGCGACACCAAGGCCGGCGACGGACGCTCCGGCGCAGCGGGCGGTGGAAGCGGCGGCCAAAGCGGCGCGCCGACGAGCGGCCGCGGAATGAACGGCGGACCGAAGCGCCCGACGGTGCCGACCAACCCGACCGTCTACGTCGCGCGCGACGAAGCGGTTGTGCCAGTGGTCATACAGATCGGCATCTCGGATGGCCGGCGCACGGTGGTCAAGAGCGGCGATTTGAAGCCTGGGGATCGGGTCGCCGTCGAAGAGCTATTGTCCGATCGCAAACAGTCTCCCGGCGGCACCCAACAGCCATTCCGAATCCGCGCGTTCTGATGAATCGCCCCACGCCCAAAGACGAACACAGGGCGGCCGCGCGCCCCCTGATCGTCGTCGAGAATTTGTACAAGCAATACGAGACAGACGCCGGGCCGCATCCCGTCCTACGCGACGTGAACTTGCGCATCGACGCGGGCGAGTTCGTCTCCGTCATGGGGCCTTCGGGCTCGGGCAAGTCGACTTTCATGAACATCCTCGGCTGTCTCGATGTGCCTACCAGCGGGCGCTTCGTGTTGGATGGCAACGATACGTCGCACCTGTCGGGGGACGAGCTGGCGCGGCTGCGCAATCGATTCATCGGCTTCGTCTTCCAAGGCTTCAACCTGCTGCCGCGCGCCACGCTGCTCGACAACGTGTCGCTGCCGATGCTGTACGCGCGGCGCTCGACGCGAGAGCGCGAGGCGCGCGCCAAGGAACTGCTCGCCCGCGTGGGCTTGGAGCGCTACGCCAACTATCTGCCGAGTCGCATTTCGGGCGGCCAGCAGCAGCGCGTGGCGATCGCACGTGCGCTCGCCAATCATCCCAAGCTGCTACTCGCCGACGAGCCGACCGGCAACCTCGATACCGCGACCAGTCACGACATCATGCAGTTGATCGCGACGCTCAATGCCGAGGAAGGTATGACAATCGTGTTGGTCACGCACGAAGTCGATATCGCGAACTTCGGCAAGCGCATCATCCACTTCGTGGATGGGCAGGTCGACTCGGACGAACGGGTAGAAAGGACGATGCGCCTGCGGGCCGAGTTGGGCAGCGGCGCTTGAGAGGTTGTTCGCACGCCACAGATCGATAGACGATGCAGAACCGCTTACATCTTTGCGATAGGCATGAACGCCCTCCCTCGAACACGGTCAAGAGAGGGCGAGCGTCGAGCAGATCAGGCGCGACCGAACTTCTCTTGCGCCTTCTTCAAATTGACTGTCGGACTCTTCATGAAATTGTCCATGGCCTCGTCGCTGCTGAAGCAGTAGGTTTTTCCATCCGAGCGCGTCATGTTGATTTTGCAGTCCGTGGGTACGTTCTTGCCGTTCGCGAGTCCCCACGCACATTGATTGTTGAATTCCGCCGAGAACGCGGAAGTCGACAGCGCGAGCAAGGCGCCCGCGAGGATTGGTGTGATTCGTTTCATGATGGTCTCCTCTCGAAGCATGTCCGGTCCGGACAGCAGTTGGCTTCCAGCGCTCATCGCTGGCAGCTGACCCCGGTCAGCGAGATTCGTTCCGACCTCGTCTCGCTCCCACAGCGCTTCGAAGGCCGTAGACATGCAATGCGATTGAACAACTCGCGCGCGCTCGATCCCGCACCAGCAGCGCGGCTCACCCTTGCGGAGGTTGCCTGACATGCTTCCCAACATGCTGCGCGAAGCCTGGCGCGCAATGGCTGCCAACAAGCTGCGCACCTTCCTCACGATGCTCGGCCTGGTCATCGGCGTGGGTGCGGTGGTGCTCATGATGGCGATTGGAAAGGGCGCGCAAACTCTGGTCGAAGAAGCCGTCGCCAGCATGGGCAGCAACTTGTTCATCGTGCTTTCCGGTGGCACCACCGCAGGCGGTGCGCGATCGGGCAGCGGCTCGGCGCCGACGCTGACGCTCGCCGACGCCCAAGCGATCAACGAATTGCCGACCGTCGCGGCTGTAGCGCCGATCCAATTCGGCAGCGCGCAGATGGTCTACGGCGCGAACAACTGGAACACCCAAGTGATGGGCGTCACCCCGAGCTACTTCGATGTGCGCGAATGGCGGTTGGTTGCCGGGCAGCCGTTCACCGAAGCCGACATCCGGGCGGTGGCCCGCGTCGCACTGCTCGGCCAGACCGTGGTCAAGCAGTTGTTCCCACCGAACGAAGATCCGGTGGGCAAGACCGTGCGCATCCGCAATGCGCCTTATGTCGTGCTCGGCGTGCTCGCGCCCAAAGGGCAAAGCTTCGACGGCCGGGACCAGGACGATACGGTCCTCGTTCCGTTGTCCACAGCCCTGCGCAAGCTGTACGGGTCGTCGTTTCCGAACAGCGTGCGCTTTATGATGGTGAAGGCGATCTCGGAGCAGACGATGGATCGCACCGAGCGCGGGATGGATGGGTTGCTGCGCGCGCGCCACCGTATTGCAGCCGACGGTGAACCGGACTTCACCATCCGCAATTTGAGCGCGGTGGCCGACGTGCAGGCGCAGACGACCCGTGTGATGTCGCTCATGCTCGGCGCGGTGGCGTCGGTGTCGCTGGTCGTCGGCGGCATCGGCATCATGAACATCATGCTGGTGTCGGTGACCGAGCGCACGCGTGAGATCGGCATCCGCATGGCGATCGGAGCGCGGCGTTGGGACATCTTGCTGCAGTTCCTGCTCGAATCGGTGATCGTATCGGTGATCGGTTGCTTGATCGGCGTCGTGCTCGGCGTGGGCTCTTCTGCCCTAGTGAGCGGGACGACTGGCATGACGGTGGTGGTGACCGGCATGTCGGTGGTGCTTGCCTTCATGGTCGCCGCGGCCGTTGGCGTCTTCTTCGGGTTTTACCCGGCCCATAAGGCGGCTGGAATGAAGCCGATTGAAGCCCTGCGTTACCAGTAGCGACTGCTCCAGCAGCGCTGCAGCGGTCGGCGCCGCACGCCCGGAGCTCATCGCCACAACCGGGTCGCATCGCGCTCGTGGCGGTTGTTCTGCCGCTCGGCGCTCCTCAGCTCGTGCTTGTTCCTTCAGCCTGTCTCATGCCGTGAGCCCGGACACAGCGAGCGGCCTACCGTAGCTCACCGTAGTAGTTCACCGTAGCCCGGATGCAGCCGAAGCGAAATCCGGGAAAGAGAAGAGAAAGGCCACCGTCGCCCGGATGCAGCGAAGCAGAATCCGGGAAATGAGGAAAGACCGGCCGCGGATCCGGCAGACCGCCCGCGTTTGCAACGACTTCCCCGGATTTTCGCCTGCGGCCTCCATCCAACGACTTCCCCGGATTTCGGCCTGCGTCCTCCATCCGGGCTACGAGACCACTTGCCGGCTCTCTCATGCCTCGGGTTCGCTACTTTGGGGCTTGACGTGGGAAATTTTCCCACCCATAATGCGGGCAACTATCGAAATCTGATCCGGGAGCGATGATGAAGGTGGGATTTACGGCGCACTTCGTCATGCTGGCATTCGCATCGGTGTTCGTGGTGAGCAGTGGGTCCGCGATTTTTCTCTCGCGTCTCATGGCGCATCGGACCATTCATCACGACGCGCAAGAGGTCACCCAGTTCGTCCAAGGCTTCGCACCCGAGCCGGTGCTGCTGGACTACTTCACCCAGCCGCGCAACCGCGCCGCGCACGCGGCCGCCATCGCGCCCTTTCTCGATCGGATCGCGGCAATGCCCGGCGTGATTCATGTCAATGTCTACGATGCGTTTCGCACCGTACTGTGGTCCACCAAGCCGGAGATGATCGGCAAGGTGCTGCCGATCAACGAAGAGCTGGACGAAGCCTTCGAGGGCGAGGTCGCGGTCGAGAGCAGCCTGCTCGATGCGAGCAATTACCTCAAGCCCGAGCACCTTTATCTGCAGGAGCATGACAAAAACTTCGTCGAAACCTACGTCCCGATCTGGCGGTCCGACCGCTCGCAGGTGATCGGTGTCATCGAGCTCTACCGCGAACCGCACGCCCTGTTCGCAATGACGCGGGCATTGATCCGCGGCGTATGGGCGAGCGCCCTCGTCGGCGGAATGTTTCTGTTCGTTGCACTCTACTGGCTCGCGCGCCGTGCCGACGCCGTCATCCGCGCGCAGCAGCAGCAGCTGATCGAGACCGAGACGCTAGTGGCGGTCGGCGAAATGGCTTCCGCTGTCGCCCACAGCATACGCAACCCGTTGGCATCCATCCGCTCCTCAGCGGAGCTGACGCAAGAGATCGCCAATGGGGAAGCGCGCACGGTCACGGCCGAGATCATCCATCAGGTCGACCGCATCGCGGCATGGATCACGCAGCTGCTCGTCTACTCGCAGCCTGCCACGCCGAAAATCACGCGAGTCAACGTCGTACGCACGATCGACCGAGCGGTCGCCGATTTCAAACCCGAGTTGGACAAGCACGGCATCGTCGTGCGTACACGTCTCGATTCCGATCTCCCGCTCGCCAACGGCGACGAGGGCGTGCTCGGCCAGGTTTTCAACACGCTGATCTCCAATGCGATCGATGCGATGCCGACCGGCGGGTCCCTCGACATCGTGGCGCAGCGCGAGCCCCAGCAGACGCGCGTGCAGGTCACGCTTACCGACACCGGGCAAGGCATCGCACCCGAGCAGCTCGAGCGGCTCTTCGTTCCCTTCAACACGACGAAGAAGAGCGGATTGGGCGTCGGGTTGCCATTGGTCCGCCGCGTGCTCGCCCGACTGGGCGGCACCATCGATGTCGACAGCGCACGCGGTGCCGGCACCACCGTGCGCCTGTCTCTGAGCGTGGGGTAAACGTATGCCTTATTCGATTCTCATCGTCGAGGACGAGAGCACGCTCGCCGCGAACATGGCGCGTTTCCTGGACCGCCACGGCTACGCAACCAAGATCGCCACGCGCGCCGACGCGGCGTTGCACGAGCTCGAGCTGTTCAAACCCGACGCCATCGTTCTGGATTACAACCTGCCAGGGATGGACGGGTTGGAATTTCTTACGCGCGTACGCCGATCCGACCCTCAGGCGAAGGTCATTATGGCCACCGGCCACGGCAGCGAGCAGGTTGCGGTCGACGCGATGAAGGCGGGCGCCTACGACTACTTAATCAAACCCGTTGCTCTGGGACAACTCAAAACGATCCTCGATCAGGCCGTGTGCGACGAGCAGATCGCGCGCGCACTGCGGCATGACAAGCGCCCGGCCTCGATCGAGAGTGGGCTCGCCAAACTGATCGGCGAATCGCAGCCGATGCAGGAGTTGCGTGCGTTGCTATGCAGGTTGCTCGAGGCCGAAGCGAGCTTGCGCGACAACGACCTGCCCGCCGTGCTCATCACCGGCGAGACCGGAACCGGCAAGGAGCTGGTTGCGCGCGCGCTGCACTTCGACGGGGCGCGCGGCCGCGGTCCGTTCGTGGAAGTCAATTGCTCGTCGATCCCGGGAAATCTGCTCGAGGCAGAGCTGTTCGGCTATGAGCGCGGTGCCTTCACCGACGCCAAGGAACGCAAGCTCGGCCTGATCGAGGCGGCCGAAGACGGCACGTTGTTCCTCGACGAAATCGGCGAGATGGATCTCACCCTGCAAGCGAAGCTGCTCAAATTCCTCGAAGACAAGACTGTGCGCCGCTTGGGCAGCGTGCGCGAGCGGCACGCCTCGGCGCGGATCGTCGCGGCGACCAACCGCAACCTCGAGCAGCTGGTGCGCGAGGGGAAGTTTCGCTCCGATTTGTTCTTCCGCTTGCGTATCGTTCAAATCGAGCTGCCGCCATTGCGCCAGATGCCTGCCGACATTCCTCTGCTGGCGCAGCACTTTCTGCGGCGTCAAGCCGAGCGCTACGGTAAGCCCCAGCTCGAATTTTCTTCTGCCGCGCTGGCGTTGCTCAAGGCGCACTCGTGGCCGGGCAACGTACGGGAGCTGCGCAATTTGATCGAGCAGAGCGTGATCCTGTGCGCCGACGCGCAGATCGGTGTCCAACATCTGCATTTGACGCAAACGCTCGACGCACCGGAGCAGGCGACAGTTCCCGGCACTCTCAACTTGGGCGACGCCGAACGCCGGCTGCTGGTGCAAGCGCTCGAGCAGACTGATTGGAACGTGACGCGAGCTGCGCGCCTGCTCGGCGTGTCGCGCGACGTTCTACGCTACCGCATCGAGAAGTACCAGCTGCGCTTGCCCTCTTAAGGACGGGTCCTCCCGTCACCGGTTCTTCCATTCCTCGGTGTGGACGCGGCAGCTCGCAAGCTGTCGCGTCGTCCGTTTGTTTGCCACCGCGCGGGCGCCGATTCTCAGTGCAAAGAAGTGGGTCGGATGACCCACGGCATCCTGGGGATATGCCCCACTCAACCGCCGTCCGGTCGTCGCAGCGTGACGACGTCGTCATTCAAACCCTTGTCTCTCCACGTCTTTCCATCGCATCGCGCGCATGCTTGCAGGTGGCATACGCAGTGCAATCCTCGAAGGCATTCAATGATCCAAAGAGGCTGCCATGAAGCGAGTGCTGGTCTACTCCCACGACACGTTCGGGCTGGGCAACATCCGGCGCATGCTGACCATTGCGCAGGACTTGGTGGCGGCGGACCCGGATATGTCGGTGCTCATCGTCTCCGGCTCGCCGATGCTGCATGCATTTCGTATCCCAGCACGTATCGACTATCTGAAGCTGCCGTGCCTCACGCGCACGATGTCGGGCGACTACAGCGTCAAGTTTCTCGATCTCTCCTACGACGAAACGATCCGCCTGCGCACCAATCTGCTCACCAGCACGCTGCTCGATTTCGATCCGGATCTGATTCTCACCGACAAGAAGCCGCTGGGCGTGGGCAACGAATTGGAAGCCGCGCTCGAGCTGGTGCAGCGGCGCGGCAAGCAAACCAAGCTCGTGCTTCTGCTGCGCGACATTCTCGACGCGCCCGAAGCGACCCGTTCCGTATGGCAAAAGAACGGCTACTTCGATGCGATCGATCGCTACTACGACCAGGTGCTCGTGGTCGGATCGCCCGAGGTCTTCGATCTTGCCGAAGAGTACGCTTTCCCGAGAGCCGTTCGACAAAAGCTTCGCTATTGCGGATACCTGCGCCGGGAGCGCAGCCGGCAGCGCGTGCAGAGTCAGTCGCCGGCGCCGTGCCGTGCCAAGCAGGTGCTCGTCACACCAGGTGGCGGCGAGGATGGCTTCGAGCTTCTGTCCGCTTACGCGCGTGGCCTGCCGCTGCTCGCGCCAGCGCCGATCCACAGCGTCATGGTATGCGGCCCCGAGATGGCGGCTTCGCAGCGCCAAGCGCTCGCACAGCTCATCGGCGATCGTGACGACGTCACGATCCACGAGTTCTCCGACGACATGATGGGGCTCATGGAGGCCGCCGACGTGGTGGTGTCGATGAGCGGCTACAACACCGTGTGCGAGCTGTTCAGCTTGCGCAAGCGGGCGGTGCTGGTCCCGCGCATCAAGCCCGTGCTGGAGCAGTGGATTCGGGCGAATCGCCTCGCGCGCCTGGGGCTGGCGCGCACCATCCATCCCGACGACCTGACCCCACGCGCGCTCGCGCTCGCGGTGGGCGAAGAGCTCGACCAGTTGAACGTGCGGCCGCGCGCGCTCTACCAGCTCGACCTCGATGGCTTGCCGCGCATCCGCAAGGCCATCTCGGAACTGCTGACTTCCAGGTTCGTTTCCGATGCGCACCCACGGGTGCTTGCGGCCGCCTCGTCATGAAAGCGCCGGCCTCGCCCGTGGCCTTCCTGGTCAAGACGTTCCCCAAGCTGTCCGAGACCTTCATTCTGGAAGAGATTCTCGGACTCGAGCGGCTCGGGCTCGATCTGCATGTCTATGCCTTGCAGCGGCCGACCGACTCGATCCAGCACGAAGCCGTGGCCAACGTGCGCGCGCTCGTCTCCTATCTTCGCCCTCACCGACAAGTTTGGCTGCACGACCTGATCTGCCATCTGAGTCTGGCTCTGACCCATCCCGTCCGATACGCGAAAGGCTTCGCACTCGCCCTGCGCCGCGAGGAGCCGGGCCGATGGGCCGATTTCAGCTTGGCCTGCGCCCTTGCGAAACAGCTGATTCGGCGTCGGTCCACGCATCTGCATGCGCACTTCGTCTCGCAGCCTGGCGCGGTCGCCGAGCTCGCCGCCGGCCTGTGCGGCATCGGGTACAGCATCTCCGCCCATGCCAAAGACATCTACACGAGCAGCGCTAGGGTGCTCGAACGAAAGCTGAACGGCGCCCGGTTTACCGTCACCTGCACGCGCCACAACCAGCAGTACCTGCGTTCGCACGCGCCGAGCGCAAGGCAGGTGCATGCCATGTATCACGGCATCGATGCTGAGCGCTTTCGCCCGCTGCCCGACCCGGCTCGGCCGGGCCGCCCGTTGATCTTGAGCGTCGGCAGGCTGCGCGCTAAGAAAGGGTTCGGCACGCTGATCGCGGCCTGCGCGCTGCTGCGCGAGCGCGGCATCGCGTTCGATTGCGAGATCGTCGGCTACGGTGAGGAGCAGCCCAATCTCGCCGCTTCCATCGACGCTGCCCACATCGGCGACCGCGTGCGCCTGGTCGGAACGATGAACCACACCGCGCTGGTGCAGCGCTATGCGGCCGCCGCGATCTTCGCCGCGCCCAGCCAGATCAGTGCCGACGGCGATCGAGATGGCATTCCCAACGTCATGCTCGAGGCGATGGCGATGGAACTGCCCGTGGTGGCGAGCCGCGTATCCGGCATACCGGAAGTCATCGTCGACGGTGTCAACGGCAGGTTGGTCGAGCCGGGCAGCGCCACCGCGCTGGCCGATGCGCTGAGCGAACTGCTCAGCAGCGCAACGCTGCGCGAGCGGCTCGGTCGGTCGGCGCGCCGCACGGTGATCGAGCATTTCGACAACGACAGTAACCTGCGCCTCCTTCATGGGCTGCTGAGGCAGGCGATTGATCAGCCGCAGGCGCTCCATCGAGGGGAGAAGGCTTATGCATGATGCGCTTACCCCTACCCGGGCCGCGGCGCCCGTTGCGCCCGGGGTCGACCCCAGTCGACCGCCCGCGCCGCCCGTCGCGTCGCCATCGAAGCCCTGGTCGAGCGAGGTCGCCTACATCCTCATGGGATTCCCGCGGCTCTCCGAGAGCTTCATCTCGCAGGAAATCCATCTGCTGGAGGGCTTGGGCGCGCGCCTGCGCCTGTTCGCCGTGAAGCGCGGCGACACCGACAAGGTGCACGGCGTGGCCGCTTGCATCCGCTCGCCGCTCAGCATCTTGCCGCCGGTCACCTCGTTGTCCGGGACCCACCTCACTGCTTGGCTGTGGCGCAATCTGCCCGGCTACAAGCGCGCGCATCTGGCGCTGCTGCGTCGTGTTCCACGCCGCTATCTGAGCACCTTAACGGCGGCGATCGCGATGTGCTGGCGATATCGACCGGGACGCTTCGCCACACCGCGCAAGGTGTACATCAAGGAGTTCTTGCAGGCCGGCTACATCGCGCGACAGCTTCTCGACGCCACGCAAGTGCGCCACTTGCACGGTCACTTCTGTCATGGCGCCACCAACGTGACTTGGTTCGTCAGCCAGCTCACCGGCTTGCCGTTCAGCTTCACCGCGCACGCAAAGGACATCTACCAGAGCGACCAGAACCCAGGCGACCTGCTCGCACGCAAGCTGCGCGCCGCACGTTTCGTCGCGACCTGCACCGATGCCAACCGCAAGCATCTGGCCGCGCACGCCCCTTCCTCCGACACGGTCCGCACCGTCTATCACGGGCTCGATGTCGATTACTTCTCGCCGGCGCACCGGGTCGCACCGGCCCATGGGCTTCCCCTGATTCTCGCGGTGGGCCGTCACGTGGAGAAGAAAGGCTTTCACCATTTGGTGGCGGCCTGCGCGCTGTTGCGCGATGCCGGTCATGCGTTTCGCTGTCTAATCGTCGGCGAGGAAGGCGATCAGACCGATGTGCTTCGCCGGCTGATTGCGCAGCACGGTCTCGACGCGCTCGTCACCATGCACGGCGCCGTGACCCACGAGCAATTGCGCGCACGCTATGCCGAGGCCACGCTGTTCGTGCTGCCCTGTCTGGTCGCCGCCGATGGCGATCGCGACGGCATTCCCAATGTCCTTGCCGAAGCGATGGCGATGGCATTGCCCGTGGTCACGACGCCGGTATCGGGCATCCCCGAGCTGGTGGAGGACGGCCGCAACGGCGTGTTCGTGCGCGAGCAAGACGCGCACAGCTTGGCCGGCGCGTTGGCAAGGCTGATCGAGCGGCCGCAGGAGCGCGCGCGACTCGGCGCCTGCGCACGCCAGACCATCGTCGAGCTGTTCGACGCGCGCCGCACGACACTCGCGTTGAAGGCACTCTTCGAGCACGCGTTGCAGGAACAGGAGCAGGCAGCATGATGCGCGATGCCGAGCAGGCTACCGCGCCCGACGCGATAGCAGCCTGCGCCCACCGCCTGCGCCTGACCGAGGCGTTCAGCGCGCTCTCGCCCGTCGCCTTGGCTCGGCACTTCGCCGCTCGCGGCAACGGCCACTATTTCCCCGTGCCCGACCCCGATGAGACCCGGCGCACCAAGATCGACGCCATCATGGAGGGCCGCTTCGACTTCAACGGCGAGCAGCACGTCCTCGACGATCCGATCGATTGGCTGACCAATCCCAGCGCCGATGTCGAGTGGCACATTCTGCTCCACAAGTTCTACTTCGCCACCGGTTTGGGGCTGGCGTTCGCCGAGACCGGCGATGCGGCCTATCTGCGCCGCTGGGTCGCACTTACGTCGTCGTGGATTGCGCAGACGCCGCCCGGCTTCATCGCGGCCGACGTGACCGGGCGGCGCGTGCAGAACTGGATCTACGCCTACTTCTACTTTTCCTCGCGCGTAGGCTCCGACGAGTGCCCGTTTGGCTTCCTGCAAAGCTTTCTCGTGTCCTTGCAGGAGCAGGTCGAATATCTGTGTGCGCATCTCACCCCCGCGCGCAACCACCGCACCCTCGAGCTCTACGCCATCTTCCTCGCCGGCGTGGCCTTCCCCGAGTTCGCCGATGCCGAGCGCTGGCGCGCGTTCGCGCTCGGCGAGATCGTGCACAACATGCAGAGCGATCTGCTTCCCGACGGCGTGCAATGCGAACTGTCGACCGATTACCACCATCTGGTTCTGAAGAATTACCTATGCGTGCGACGGCTCGCGCATCTCAACGGCATCGCCGTGCCGCAGACCATGGATCAGAGATTGGTTCAGGCGCTCGAGTTCTCCCTTCACGCGCACAAGCCCGACGGCATCGTGCCGAGTCTGAGCGACGGCGACGCGCGCAGCTTCCTCGATCTGCTGCAGCAAGGCCACGAGCTGTTCGGACGGACCGATATGCTCTACGTGGCCAGTGCCGGCGCCCAAGGGACGCCGCCCAACAAGCGCGCGCACGGCTTCACTGCGAGCGGTTACTACATCTTGCGCAGCGGCTGGGGCACCGGGCGGCGCAGCTTCGCGAGCGAGCACTATCTCATCTTCGATTGCGGACCCTTGGGCGCAGGTAACCACGGTCACCTCGACGCCCTCAGTTTCGAGCTCGCCGGCAATGGCCGCTCGCTCATCGTCGATCCGGGTCGCTACACCTACAGTGAAGCCGGCGAAGAGAATTGGCGCGTGCGCTTTCGCGGGACGGCCTATCACAACACCGTCACCGTGGACGGGCGCAATCAAACGCGCTACGTCCCTAAAGTCGTGCAAGCCGGAACCCGGCATCCTAGCGGCAGCCTGCGCCATCGGGTGGTGGGATCGGCGCCCGATTGCAGCCTGAAGTCCTTCGTCGTCACCGAAGGCTTCGACATGTTGCACGGCGTAGCACGTAGCCATGAGTACGACGCCGTGCACGAGCGTCGCATCGTGTTCGCCTTCGGCGAATATTGGATCCTAACCGACACCATGCATGCGCTCAGCGTGCATCGCTACGACAGCTGGCTGCATCTCGCGCCTGAGGCACAAGGCTGCGCGACACTGGATACCTGGCACGGAACACTGCTCGTGAACTCTCCCGGCCTTGTCGTGGCACACGAAGATCGCGACGGCATCGAAGTCGGCCTCGAGCAGGGCTATGTGTCCTATCGCTATGGCGAAAAGCACGCAGCGCCCATCTTGCGACTCACTCAGCAGGCGGCAAGCGCGCGTTTCAACACCGTGCTCTATCCCTACTGCGAAGCACCCCCGCGCATCACCGTTCGCGAAGTTGCCGTGCATGACGTCGAGGAAGGGTCCAAGCCGTCAGCGCCTCGTGCACTGGAGGTGCAGATCGGCGAAGGCTTGAGCGGCTTCACCGACTATTTCCTGTTCGGCTGCGATCCCGATCGGACGGTGCGCTTCGGGCGCTATACCTTCCGCGGCTGCTATCTCGCCATGCGCAAGGACGCCACCGGAGAATTGATCGAGCTGCACACCGACCGCAATGCCCGCCTCGAAGCGAACGGGCGCCGCATCGGCTGGCATGGATTACGCGCATGACGAGCCTCCGTCAAGCACCGAACGATCGTGTGCTCCCGCATCTCGCGCGGGCACTCGATGCGACAGTAATGGCCGGCCTTTTCCAGCACCACATCGATGCTCGTGCACGGCGTTCCGCCCACGTGCAAAGCTGCGCCATCGAGCGCATCAAGTACCGGCCGGGGCGCAACTGCGTGCTGGGCTACCGCGTTCGGATGATCGATGCTCGGCGCGGCGCATTCGACCATCGCCTCTACGTCGGGCTGTATCCAGCCGCCGATGCGCGAGCACGCTTCGATCGAGCACAGCAGGAGGCGAATGCCCCTTGCGAATTCTTACCCGCAATCAGCCTGATCGAGCCGTTCGACATGATCGTGCGCAGCTTCCCGAACGATCCCAAGCTCCACGCACTGCCGCATCTGGTCGACCACGCGAATATGCGTCACGCATTGGGCGAAACGCTCGGACTTGGCGATTGCGGCGAGCGCACGGCGATCGCCGACGGCCCGTTCGAGGTCATCACCTATTTTCCCGAGCACAGCTGCACCTTTGCGATCGACAGGACGCTTCGGCGTGCCGGCACAACCACCATCGATCGCGTGTACGCGAAGACGCGTCACGACGACGCCGGTGCGGCGACCTTCGATGTCATGCATCAGCTGTGGCACTCGTCCGCGCGTCGAGAGGGCCGCGTCGGCTACGCGCGTCCGCTCGGCTATAACGCATCGCTGCGATTGCTGTGGCAAGACGGCATCGATGCGGTGCCGTTGTCGCGTTTGCTCGATGGCGCCGCGGACCTCGCGACTTGGCGCCGCGTCGGCACCGCCGTCGCCGCGCTGCACGACACCCTCGCGTCGACGAGGCGCGAGCAGACGATGGCGCAGTTGCTCGTGGAGCTGAACGAGACAGCAGATTTGGTCGCGCGGGTCGTACCGGAGCTGGCCGCAAGGGCCATGCAGCTGCTCGATGCGCTAAACGAGCGCGCAAGCGGCTTCGATTTCCAACTCGACGCGACGCTGCACGGCGACTTGCATTCGAACAACATCCTCATGGACGCCCAGCGCGTCTACCTGATCGATCTCGAGCGCGTCACCCGCGGCGCGGGGCTCGTGGAGCTCAGCAGCCTGCTCGCCGAAGCCGCGTATCGCGCTTGCCTGCTCGGCCAAACGGTCGACTGGCCGGCGGCGCAAACGCTCATCAGCGCCTACGAACACGCGCGCGGTCTGCGTCTGAATCGAGATGAGGTCTGTTGGCACTTGAGCGCGTCGCTGTTGCGCGAACGCGTGCGCCGCTGCATCACCTCGCTCAAGCCAAGCTGGCTTGTCATCCTGCCGCGGCTGCTCGCCATCGCTCGAGCGATCCTGGAAGACTCCGCCGTGCTGCACCAACTGCGACAGCGGACCACCATATGAACGATCGCGCTTCCACATCCGTCGACGATGCCTTCGCGCCCTTCTGCGACGCGCAGGCGATGCAGCCTCTGCTGCAGGAGGCCGCGTGTCACTTGTGGGGAGAAGCGCTGAACGTAGTCGAGTCCGAGGTGGCCCATGCTTGGCGCAAAATCTATGTCAAGCCAGCCTCCGCGCACAAATCATTCATGCAACTGTGCTACCGCGCGACGCTCGCGCGGCGCGGCAGTTCGCCTTTCATCGGCTGGATGCATGGCAGCGCGACACCGCACGCATCGCCGTCGCGCCGGGGGCCGCGCCAATACATCGTACCGGTGAACGGTATATGGCTCGCGTTGCACAGATTCCCCGACGACGAGGTTCTCCCGCAACTCCCGCAGCTCAGCGATCTCCCTCGCATACGGCCCACACTCGCGGCGCTGACGCGCGGCCGGATCGCCGACGCAGACATCGAAGTCGTGAGCTATCGCCCCGGCGAGCGCTGCACGCTGCGCTTCGCCCTGCACGAGGAAAGCTCGGGGCGAGAGCGCGTGCTGTTCGCCAAGACCTTTCGCGACGATCGTGGCCAAGTGATCTTCGATCGCATGCTGCAGCTATGGGCGCAGGGAATCACACGCGGGGCCGGTGCATACGTCCCACTGCCGATCGAGTATGACGGCGACACCCGAACGCTTTGGCAGCATGGCGTTCCCGGGCCGCGCGCCCTCGCATCGATCGACGATACGGGCTTCGCGCATGTCCTGCACGCGGCGATGCGCACGCTCGGCTTGCTGCATACCTCCAAGCTCGAAGCGCTGCCGTGGGCCGATCGTGCGAGCCTGCTCGCCGATACCCGTAAGCGCGCGGCGAAACTCGCGCTCGTTCATACCGAGCTTGCCTCGCCGCTCGAAGGCGCACTGGCGACATGCGAGCGCGCGCTCGATGTTCTGCCTCGCTTTCGGCCCGTGCCCATCCATGGAGATGCTCATCTGGGCCAGTTCCTGATCGCCGACGGGCAGGCAGTCATGGTCGACCTCGACGAGCTGGCGATGGGCGATGTCGAGCAAGATCTCGCCGGCCTGATCGTCGATGTGCTTTGCCACAGGTCAGTCTCGGAAGAGGCCGAGGGCTGGATGCAAAGCGCTCTGGATGCCTACGCCGTTCATCGCGGTGCCTCTCACTGCTCGGCCCTGCTCGAGTGGCACCTGTGCATGCAATTCATCAACAAGGCCTATCGCATCTTTTGGAAAGGGGCGGTGCGGCACGACCTGCGTGTCGCGCAGGCGGTGCAACGCGCGCTGGACGCCGCGCAGTTGCTGCACAACCGATTGGAGTTTCCATGCTGACCCCAAAAAGGATTCGACCTGGGGCATCGATCCACCGCCCGTTGCGCCATTTCGCGCGCCGACAACTACTTCATCATCGCCGCTCGATCGCAGCTGCCTTCGTGAGTCTCGGCGCCGCGGTGCTGATGGATCTGCTCGCGCCGTGGCCGATCAAGATCGTGGTGGACCACGTGCTGCTGCACCACCCGCTGCCGCACACGCTGCAATGGCTACAGTCGTTGCTTGCCGCCGGACCGGTGCTCGCGCTGGCCGCGCTGGCGGCCTCGATCGCACTTCTCGCGCTGCTGTCCGGAGTGTTCGCCTATGCGCAAAGCTATCTGAGCGCGAAGGTTGGTCATCAGATCGTCTATGCCCTGCGCCGGGAGTTGTTCTCGCATTTGCAGCGCCTGTCGCTTTCCTTCCACACCCGGGCGCGCTCGGGCGAGCTGCTCACCAAGGTCGCCTCCGACACCAATTTGCTGCGCGATGCGCTGGCGGACTGGGCGGTGAAGGCCGTCGCGGAGGTGTTATTCGTCGTCGGCGTTCTGAGCGTGATGTTCGCCATGAACTGGCGGCTGGCGCTCGTCGTGCTGGCGACGCTACCGCTGCTGTTCCTGATGATGATGCACCTCAATCGAAAGATCCGTCTGTCCGCGCGCGCGCAGCGCAAACAAGAAGGCCGGCTCGTGTCGCGACTCAACGAGGTGCTTTCGTCGATCTCGCTGGTGCAGGCGTTCGGGCGCGAAAGCTATGAGCAGGCGCGCTTCGACATCGAAAGCACCAACAGCCTCGAAGCGGGACTGACCAGCGCGCGCACCAGCGCCGCAGTGTCGAAAGCAGTCGGCGTCATCTCCGCATTGGGCATGGCCGGCACGGTGTTGGTCGGCGGGGTGATGGCCGTACGCAACCAGCTGACTCCCGGCGAGCTGCTCATCTTCATCGCATACGTTAGCAGCATCTACAAGCCGATCCGCGATCTCGGCAAGCTGTGGGCGAAGTTCTCGCGGGCACAAGCGAGCGCCGAACGCGTGGCCGAGATTCTCTCCCTCGACCCCGAGATTCGAGACCGGCAGGATGCCAAAGTCGCGCAGCAGTTGCGCGGCGACATCGAATTTCGCGACGTGAGCTTCTCGTACGAAGGTCAGCCGCCGGTCCTCGACGGTGCCTCGTTCCGCATCCACGCCGGCGAACAGGTCGCGCTCATCGGCAAGTCGGGCGCCGGCAAGTCGACCCTCGTCAGCTTGCTGCTGCGTCTATACGAAGCGCAAGGCGGCGCCGTGCTGATCGACGGGCAGCCGGTGAACGCATATACGCGCGAGTCGCTGCGCCAGCGTATCGGCATCCTCCTGCAAGACACGATTCTCACCGGTGCCACCATTCGAGAAAACATCGCGTACGGCCGGCGCGACGCCTCGGAGGCGCAGATCGAACAAGCGGCTCGGCAGGCCTGTGCGCACGGCTTCATCGAAGCGCTGGCCGACGGTTACGACGCCGTCGTGGGCGAGCGAGGGTGCACGCTGTCGGGTGGTCAGCGCCAGCGCATCTGCCTTGCACGCGCGCTGATCAAGGCGCCCGATGTGCTCATCCTCGACGAGCCGACCTCCGCGGTCGACGCCTTCACCGCCGCCGTCATCGATCAAGCGGTCAGCGCCGCACAGCTGGGCAAGACGCTGATCGTGATCGGGCATCAGTTCGCATCGCTGCAGCGCTTCGATCGTGTGCTCGAGTTGATCGACGGCCGGGTGCGCGACGTCACCGCGCGTTACCGCCTGGCGGTCGGCGACTGCGGCGATGGCTCGGATGTCAAGGCAAGCTGATGGAAGCACGCACGAAACCTCGCCTGCTTTTCTACTGCCAGCACTCGGTGGGCATCGGTCACTTGATGCGCTCGATGCTGCTCGCTCGACGTCTCAGTGAGCGCTTCCACGTGTTGTTCCTGAACGGCGGGCCACTTCCGCCCGGGGTCGCGGTGCCCTCCGAAGTCGAGCTCATCGACCTGCCTCCGCTGGGGATGGTCGACGGCCACGAGCTGATCTCGCGCGAGGCGCATACGGACTTGAGCGCGGCGAAGGCGCAACGCCGCGCGCTCGTGCTCGAGGTCTTTCGGCGCTGCGCACCGCGGGCGCTGCTGATCGAGCTGTTTCCCTTCGGGCGCAAGAAGTTCGCTTTCGAGCTGCTGCCCCTGCTCAAGGCCGCGCGTCGGTCCACCCCAACGCCGCCGCTCACCTTGTGCAGCGTGCGCGACATCCTGGTGGCGGCCCGACCCGACCAACAGCATCACGACGATCGCGCGGCATGGCTATGCCGCCGCTATTTCGATGCTGTGCTGGTCCATGCCGACCCGCGCTTGGCACGACTCGGGGAATCGTTCCGGCCGCGCCGCGCGCTGTCCACGCCGCTGTACTACACCGGGTTCGTCGCGCCGCAATCGCAAAGCCGCGCCGTGCAACGCGGGGAGCACGCATTAGTTTCGGCAGGCGGCGGCTTGGTGGGCGGTCCGCTGCTGCGTACCGCGATCGAAGCGCACAAGCGCTTGCCGCGTACCGCGCGCCGAGCGATGCGCGTCGTCGCGGGTCCCTTCCTCCCCGAAGGCGACTGGCGCGCACTGCAAGTCATGGCCCATGCCGAGCCGGACATCGAGCTGGTGCGCAGCGTCCCGGCCTTGGCGGTCGAGATGCACCAAGCTGCGCTTTCGATCAGTCAGTGCGGCTACAACACGGCAATGGACATCCTTGTGTCGCGCACCCCGGCGCTCGTGATTCCTTACTGTGAAGCTCGGGAGGACGAACAGCTCAATCGCGCGCGCCGGCTGGAAGGGCTCGGATTCTTGCGCATGCTGCCCCCGCAGCAGCTCGATGCCGAGCATCTCGCGCGGGCGATCCTGGCCATGCACGACTTTCGCAGTCCCACCCGCCCGCTCGATCTGTCCGGCGCGGACACTACGGCGCGGCTAATCGAGGCCATGATCGCGCAACGCGGAGCAGATGCCGCGCGCGGCAAGTACCGGATCGGCCGGGAGGTCTTTCCGGCAGATCGTTCTGGGCATGGGCCTCTTCCTACCTGGAGAGCAGCGTGATGTGGCTTGATCCGCTGCAGCGCGCGCTCTCCACAGCGCAGGGCCCGGTCGCATTCTTCTTCCGCGACGACGATGCGGGCTGGGGCGACGCGGCGCTGCATCGGCTGGTCGATGCGTATACAGCTTGGGCGCTGCCGATCGACCTCGCTGTCATCCCACGTGCGCTGTCTCCGGCGCTCGCAGGCGCGCTACGGGCACAGCGGCAAGCGATGCCGTATCGCCTGGGCCTGCACCAGCATGGCTACGCGCATGTCAATCACGAGGCGCAAGGCCGTAAGTGCGAGTTCGGTCCGCGCCGAAGCGCTGCAGCGCAGATGGAAGACATCGCGGCGGGGCATGCCCTGCTGACCGATGCGCTCGGCGAGATCGATCCGTTCTTTACGCCGCCCTGGAATCGCTGCACGCAGGCGACGGTCGATGCCTTGGGCGCACTCGGGTTCGCAGTCCTGTCGCGCGATGCGGGCGCCGCTGCGCTCGAGCTGGGACCGCTGTGCGAACTGCCGGTGACCGTGGACTGGTGCAAAGGCAGCGCGTTGGCCACGCAGCGATGGAGCATCCTGGGCGAACGGATTGCGAAAGCGACCGAGCGCAACGCGCCGATCGGAATTCTGCTTCACCACGCGGTCATGGAGGACGCCGACTTCGTTCATTTGCAGATGCTGCTCGCGATGCTGTCGGCCTCGCCGAATGCGCGATGCGTTCTCATGCGAGACCTGCTGGCGAGTCAGCGCGAGCGCGTAGGCGAGCAGCAGAGGTCGCGTTCGAGCGCAGGCGCTGCGGCCGCGCCTTCGAGCGAGTGGCGAACGGCGCACTAGCGAACGACGGACTTACAAACGACGCGCCGGACCGGTGCCGCGCAGCGTTCAGAACACCAATGATCTGCTCCATATTGCGCCGGCTTCTATTGGCGGTCCTATTGATCAGCGCGACGAGCGCGACGGCCGCAGACGATTACTTGGGCAAGACCTTCCGCGTCATCGGGGTATGGTCGCAAGGCGTGCTGCGCACGCATCGCATTCAGCTGCGCGAGCCCGAGGAAGATGCGCAGCGCGGCCAAGTGCTCGGCCGCATCACGGATATCGAGAAGACGGCACGCAAGCTACACGTCGGCCCGGTCGAGGTGAGTTGGGCGGACGACCAAGCCATCGAGCAAGACGCGCTGGCGAAGCTGGCGGTCGGCGACACGGTGCGTGCCTCGGGCCGGATCGTCGGGCCCGGCGCACTACGCGCGACCAGCGTCGAGCCGCGACCGACGGCGGGATGGCCCATCAGGGACATTCAACTCACTGGCATCGTGACCAGCAGCCGTTCCGAGGCGGGCTACCTGGAATTGGAGATCATGGGGCTCCCCGTGCATCCGATCGCCCGCGGCTACAACCGCGACGAATCGCTGACGTTACGACAGGACGCGCGCCGGCCGGTCGCGCCGCTACGGTTCGATGTGTTCGGCAAACCTTTGCGCATCACCGGCGAGTACGACATGACCTTGCGCGAGCGGCGCAATCACCCGCTCGACGATGCCGACGATCGCAATATTCGGGACGACGTTTCCCATGAGTTCAAGCTGGAGTTCTTCCTGCCGTACTCCGAGCATCTCTACTTCTTCGCGGAAGCCAAGGCCTTCTACAACGACGAGTTCAGGCGGACCAACGGCCAGACGAGCCACGAAGGCGGACTCGCGCGCGGGCTGTCTTGGGTCTACGTCGACGGTTTCGCCGACAACCGGCTCGGTGTGCAAGTCGGCCGGCAAAACGTGCACGAGCCGCGCGAATGGTGGTGGGACGACGATCTCGACGCGGTTCGCGCCTATTTCGACGACGGTCCCTGGCACGCGGAAATCGGTTTCGGCCGCGAAGTCGCGCGCACATCGACACGCGATGCGCGCCTCGATCCAGCAGAGGAAGACCTGAATCGATACTTCGGTCGGCTCAGCTGGTTATGGGCGCCGCGGCAGACGCTGGATGCCTTCGTGCTGCACCAGGACGACCGCTCTGCGCGGCCAGCAATCGGCAGCGCGGTCGATTCCGACGATCAGGACAACGACGACGGCAATCTCACCTGGTTCGGCCTGCGAGGATTGGGGCAGCGCTCGCTCGATCGGTTCGGCACCTTGCGCTACTGGGGCGACGTGGCGTGGGTCGCCGGCAAGGAAACGTTGACCCAGTTCGATGACGACGTCGTGGTCGGTCACTCGCGAAACAAGGTCCGCGGCTTCGGCTTGGATGCTGGCCTGAGCTGGCAGACACCATGGCCTGGCACGCCCGCGTTCACGATCGGCTTTGCCCATGGTTCCGGGGATTCGGACCCGAACGACGGCACGGACAGCAACTTTCGCCAGACCGGCCTGCACAACAATAAATGGCGCTTCTTCGGCGTACATCGCTTTCGCATCTACGGCGAGCTGCTGCGACCTGAGCTGTCGAACCTCGACATCCTCACCCTCGCGGTGGGCCTGCCCTTCCTGCAGAACAGCTCGGCGGAACTGATCTATCACCGCTACCGCCAATCTCGCGCAGCGCAATCCCTGCGCGACGTACGCATTAGCGCCGAGCTCGACGGCAAGCACCGCGATGTCGGCGAGGAGATTGACCTCGTGCTCGGCATTCGGGAGGGCGGCTACATCGACCTCTTCGTCACGGCGGGATTGTTCAAAGCCGGCAGCGCGTACGGAGAGCTGTCCGGTAAGACCGCGGCAATCTTCAGCCTCGAATTCGTGTTTTTCTTTTAGGTGCTCGGCCGCTTTCTAGAAAAACCCGGCGCTCAACCACTCCGCGACGATCGCCGGCTTCGCTTGCCGCTCGACTTCGACCGTGACGTCATGGGTCGCCTGCCAGCGCACACCCGGTTGCGCATCGAACGCCTTCAACACGAAGCGCCCGCGAATGCGCGAATTGACCGGCACCGGTGCGATGAAGCGCAGACGATTGAACCCGTAGTTCACCTGGGTTTTCGTGCCCGCTACCGCAGGGCAAGCCTGGTACGCCATCACCGACAGCATCGAAAGCGTCAAGAAACCATGCGCGATCGTGCTCTTGAACTGAGTCGCCCCGGCGCGGGCGGGATCGATGTGAATGAAGTATTGATCCTGCGTGAGCTGAGCGAATGCATCGATCATCGGCTGATCGATGAGGAACCACTCCGACGTCCCCAGCTCCTGGCCGACCTTGGCCGTCAATGCCTCGATGCTCGTGCTCCGAGTTGGGCCTTCCACGAAAACCTCCCAAATTGATAGGAATGTGGAAGTTTAACGCGCGTGCCACAGCCACGGCCTCGGGACCGGCTTGGAGCAGCGGCGTGGAATGCGTGGACTTAGGTACCGAACGGCAGCGCGTTACCGAGCTTCAGCTTGAGCCGATCGTGGATCCACTTGGAGTCGAACCACTCGATCGGGCTTACGGGTAGACCGTCGAGCATTACGGCGAAATGCAGATGGTCGCCACCGGCGAGTCCCGTTGCCCCGCTGTGGCCAAGCGTTTGGCCACGGGCCACCTTGTCGCCTTCCTTCACGTCCATTGAGGACAAGTGCCCGTACAAGGTCTGCAACCCGTAGCCATGATCGAGCACGACGCAGTTGCCATAGATGCCGAGGTAAGCGGCAAAGATGACGACCCCATCGTTCGCGGCCGGCACCTTGTCGGCGCGCGTCGATGCCATATCGAGGCCCAGGTGATCCTGTTCATCGACGTTACGCGCTTGGTAGACATAGGAGCGGCGATCGGCGAAGCTGGCTTTGATCGCCGTGTTCACCATTGGCAGGAAAGGCTCGCGCCAGAGAAACGCGTGCTGGGTCTTGGCGGTGAGACCAACGAGGAAGGCGTTGTTCTTCTTGCGCAAGTCGCGGTTGATCTGCAAATAGTTCTCGAGCACGCTGCCCTTGTCGGCGAGATCAGGCGTCTGACTCATGATCTCGGCGGTCACCTTCTGCATGAACTCGTCGGTCAATGTGATGGTGTCCCGGCGCAGCGGCTTGGCGAAGAACTTGTCGATGAAACGCACTTCGGTCTCATTGCCCGCCTCATCCGCGGCGATCACCTTTACGCTGGAGACGTCATCCATGTCGTAGGGAACGCTGAACAAGGCGAAGCGGTCGTGCGGACCGCCGCCCGGGAGCGGGTAGCCGGGAAAGAATCGCGTTCCGGCACGCACGCCGTCGCGCGTCGCGGTGTCGCCGGTGCGATAGACCACCGCTTCGGCGCCCCCTTGCGAAACATACGTGAAGGTGGACAGCACCTGAACGGTGGGGGGAACGAGTCGAACGGGCAGCTCGACCTGCGTGACCACAGGACCGGGCCGACGTAACAGCGCCGGCACCCGCTCCGCGGTCACGCGAATGATCGCGCTGCCCGCCTTGAGATCCTTCACCGCATCCTTGCCGACATCGACGCGAATTTCTTCTGCGGTCTTGCCTTTACGCCAAAGCGCCCACATTGACGGCATCGCATTGTTCGACTCGGCCAAGCGCTGCACGACATCGCCTTGCAGCAGTTCCACGTGCACGGGGCCGATGCCGCGCTCCGGTTCCGTGATTCGAATCGTCACCGGCGTCTTGCGGCCGATGACCTTTGCAGCGGGTTCGATCGTGATGGCGGGCGCAGGACCGGTCCGCGTCAGCAATAGGCCGGCACCTGCGAGAACTGCAACGAGAATGAGAAGGAGGATGAGCTTGCGCACGCCGCTGCCCTTGGAGTTGTCCATGATGTGTCCCTGTGTAGCACGGAGGATGTGGCTTGGAGGTGCGACGCGTGGTCCCGCCGCAGCTTCACGCGTTTTCGAAGGCCCGAGCGGAGCGCTCGACTATGGCCCCCTGTTCCGCGCTACGAATGGGCCCGAAGATTACATGGATTTCGCTGAAGAGAGTAGCGCTTGACACGCAATTCGAGTGGACGCGCATAAAAAGCCGGCGGCGCTCGAGCACTGCGATCAGATCTGCTCCGAGCAGAGCGCGCAGCTGCAAGGGCTGCTGCGGTGCAGGGCAGGAACTGACGAAGGCCTTATGGCCCTCCGAATATGCTGATCGACAGGCCGAGCTATACTGCCGCGGGGACGTAGCGGGGAAAGAGGAGGAGAAGAAATGAAGCTCTATGCAGATCCAATCACTGTGAATTGCCGCAAGGTTATTGCCGGTCTCGACCTGCTTGGTGTCAGGTACGAGCACATCCATGTCGACTACTTCGCCGGAGAGCAAAAGAAGCCCGAATATCTTGAGATCAATCCGAACGCTGCGCTGCCCGCGCTGGTCGATGACGACTTCAAGCTGTCGGAATCGAATGCGATCTTGCAATATGCGGCCGAGTTGAAAGGAGCCGAACAGCACTATCCACGCGAACCGAGGGTGCGTGCGGACATCAATCGCTGGTTGTTGTGGGAAGCCGCCACTTGGTTTCCGAGCTGCTACACCTTCCTGGTCGAGAACGTCGTCAAGCCGCTGCTGCAGGCCGAGCCTGATCAGGCTGTCCTGGACCGCGAAACGCCCAATTGGCACCGGCTGGCCAACATTCTCGACAAACGGCTGGAGAATCAGAAATGGCTGTGCGGCGATGGCGTCACGCTTGCCGACATCGCGGTGGCTGCGCCGATGCATCTGCATCCTTGGCAGAAACTCCCGCTCGATGCGCATCCCAACCTCAAGCGCTGGATCAAGGACGTCGAGCAGCTGCCGTGCTGGAAGAACTCCGACCCGGTTCCGATCCTCGGCTTGAAGGCGGCCTGAGCGCATCCCACTCGGCGCCGAGGCTTCTCGGCGCCGGCATATTCCGATACGACTGCAGAGCAAGCGCCATGACTTCTGAAGCCTTCGTACGCGGCACGTTCAACTACACGAAAGACAACGGAGTCGTGCCGGAGATCTACTTCTACGACGCCGGCCCTGATGTAAAGCCGCACGACCCCGGCGATGATCCGCACGAGATGTCAGTGTTCGACGGTTGGTCGCGCGCCGAGAGCTTCTCGCTCGATCGCGAAGGCTTCGCCCTGCGGGCGTTTCGCTCGACGTTCAGCCGTTTCGACGACGACGAGGCGATCCAACGCGAGTTCTATCCTCAAGTGGAAGCCTTCGTGCGCGATCAGGTTGACGCCCGCCGCGTCCATATCTTCGACCATACGATTCGCGCGAAGGTGAACAAGGACAAGCAGACCACCGAAGATTCCACTTCGCGCCGCGCGCCAGTGCTTCTCGTGCATTGCGACTACACGCCGCATTCTGGGCCGCTTCGCGTGCGACAAGTGCTGCCCGACGAGGCCGAGGCGCTGCTGTCGAGGCGAGTCGCGTTCTACAACTTCTGGCTGCCGCTGCGGCATCGCGTCGAGGAGATGCCGCTGGCGATGTGCGATGTCACCTCGGCGTCGCCGGGCGATCTTCTGCGCATGCTGTTGCGTTATCGCGAGCGCACCGGCGAAATCTACGTGATGCGCCACGCGCCGTCGCATCGCTGGTGGTACTTCCCGCATATGGAGCCGCACCACGCGTTGCTACTCAAGACCTACGACTCGCTGACGGACGGTCGTGCGCGTTTCATGGCGCACAGTGCGTTCGTCGATCCCACGACGCCTGCAGATGCTCCGATGCGGGAGAGCATTGAAATTCGGACGATGGCGTTCTATTGATTCGTGAGGCGTGACTCGTGATTCGTGGCTCGTGAGTCGTCACTCGTGATTCGTGACTCGGCGAGAATCAGCCGCGATCGAGGCCGTCGCTTGCGAGATAACCGCCGTCGACCACGATGCATTCCCCGGCGACGTGATCGGACGCCGCGGAGGCCAAGTAGATACAGGTGCCAACCAAAGCAGAAGGAGCGCCCCATTTCCCCGAGGGCGTACGGCGGATGATGGCGCGCTCCAGTGACGTTCCGCTCAGCTCGGCCGTCATCTCGGTCAGAAAGTAGCCCGGGGCGATCGCGTTGACTTGGATTCCGAGCGGCGCAAGCTCGACGGCGTTGGCTTTGGTCAATCCGATCAGTCCATGCTTGGCAGCCGTGTACGCAGCCTGCAAGCCCTTGCTCGGCGCCACCACGCCGTACACCGAGGCGATGTTGATGATCTTGCCCGCGCCGGCAGCGGCCATAACGCGCGCGACATGTTTGGTGCACAAGAACGCGCCGGTCAGGTTCACGCTCAACACGCGTTCCCAAGCGGCCAGCTCGAGCTGCATCACCGACGCTCGGTTCACCTGACCGGCATTATTGACGAGGATGTCGATGCGGCCGCAGCGCCGGGCGACATCTTGCACCATGCCCTCGACCGATGCTTCGTCGCTCACGTCCGCTTCGTAGCTCAGGGCTCCGTCGCCGAGCGCCTTCTGCACCTCGGCATTGCGCTCGGCGCGCCGCCCCGCAATCACCACACGCGCGCCGGCATCGCGCAAAGCCAGCGCCAGTGCTCGCCCCAGCCCGCTATTGCCTCCGGTCACGATCGCGACGCGCCCCGCCAGTTCAAACAGCTCGCTGCTCATCTTCTTCTCCTCTCCGCTCCGTCAGCGCGGTCGAGCGCCTCTTCAAGGACGTTCGCTGATATGGCCGCTCTTGCTGCGCCGCTCGGTGTACTGCGGCAAGTTATCGGTGATCTCGTACCACGGCGCCTTGAATCCCACGAAAATATGATGCACCGGCCGCACGCCCGGATCGCTGTCGAGCGTTCCGACCGCGATGGAAAGCGTTTCGGGGCGAGACAAGCGGATGAACTGGAGCGGTGATCCGCAGCGCTTGCAGAACGTGCGCAACACGTCCGGAGACGAAGAAAACGAGGCCACGTTGCGCTCGCCGGAGACGAATTTGAAGTCGCCTCGCTTGACGTCCGCGTAGCTTGCGAATGCCGCACCATGTGTCTTGCGGCACTGCGAGCAATGGCAATGCGTGATCCCACTCAACGGACCGGAAATCTCGTACCGAACATTACCGCAAAGACAGCTGCCCGAAATCATCGACGCTCCTTCTCATGCACAATGCGTGTCGCGCATTGACATTTAACTCACTCGCCATGCGAATGACAACCGTCGCACCACTCTCGAAGGTGTGGGCGATCAGTGCTTCCTCAACGGCTCGGGAACCTCGACATTTGCGTATCGCCGGCCAAGGCAGCCGCGGCAGCTGGAGCGGTTCGTTCGCACCGGTTGCCGACCGCCTGGCATGACGGCTGCCGGCATACGGGCACGACCGGCCCATCTTGGGCTGAGGCGGTCGCTCACCTTTGCAGTTGGCACCTTCCATCGGGCAAGCCCGCTCGTTCGACCATGTCGACATCCGAACCTCGATCCCCATCCGCCTCGGTTGCGATGCGCGTGAACGCGATGTCCGATGGCGGCATTCGCGTCGAGCTCGCGGGCCGGCTGGACACCGACACTGTCGAAACGATCTGGAAGCCCGCGTTGAGCGCGCTCGCCAACAATCCGGTCGCACCGATCATTGTCGACGCCGCGCGGGTCACCTACGCGGACGGGGCGGGCGTGGCCATGCTCGTCGACCTGCTGCGCCAGCCTCGGCCTGCTGAAGCGTTCGTCCGCATCGAGGGGCTGCATCCGCGCTATCGCGCCTTGCTGGATCAATTCGACCCCACGCACTTCCGTCCGCCACTCTCGACCGAGCCACGCCGCGAACCGCTGACCGAGCGATTGGGCCGCGGCAGCGTCGCGTTCGTGCGGCATGCGCTCGACGCTCTGGCGTTCCTCGGCGAGCTGAGCGCGGCGCTGGCGGCTACGCTCGCCCGCCCGCGCGGGCTGCGATGGGGCGACGCGATTCAGATCGCGCAGCGAGTGGGTGCCGACGCCCTGCCGATCGTGTCCCTGGTTGCCTTTCTGGTCGGCCTGATCCTGGCCTTTCAGGCGGCGATTGCCATGCGACAGTTCGGTGCCGAGGTGTTCGTGGCGAACCTGGTCGGCATCTCGCTGCTCCGGGAACTCGGGCCTTTGATGACGGCGATTCTGTTGGCTGGCCGGTCGGGAGCGGCATTTGCTGCCGAAATCGGGACGATGCGCATCAACGAGGAAATCGATGCGCTCGTCACGATGGGTCTGGACCCGGTGCGCTTTCTCGTCGTACCGCGCGTGCTCGCGGCGCTCCTGATGACCCCGCTGCTCACGCTCTACGCCGATCTGATCGGTCTTCTCGGCGGCTCCACCGTAATGCTGACCTATGAGATCCCGTACAACGCCTACATGCGCCAAACTTTCTCCTTCGTGGCGCCGTCGGACTTTCTCGGCGGCATCGCGAAGTCCTTCGTCTTCGGATTGATCATCGCAGCCGTCGGTTGCTTGCGCGGCCTGCAGACCGAGAGTGGTCCGGCCGCGGTGGGCCAATCCACCACCCGCGCGGTGGTCACCTCGCTCGTGCTGATCGTGGTAGCGGACGGGCTCTTCGCGATCGCCTATTATTATCTCGACATATGAGCGACGCGCCGACCGCGCCTATCATTGAAGTCGAGGATCTGAGCGTGGGGTATGGCGGAAAGCCGCTGCTTGCTCACGTCTCGTTTCAAGTGCGCCGCGGTGAGATCTTCGTCATCCTGGGGGGATCCGGCTCGGGCAAGAGCACACTGCTCAAGCACATGATCGGGCTTTACACCCCCATATCGGGGCGTGTGTTGATCGAAGGAGAAGACATTGTTGCAGCCGAAGGCGATGAGCGCCGAGCGATTCTTCGCAAATTCGGCGTCATGTACCAACAGGGCGCCTTGTTCGGCTCGATGACTTTGCTCGAGAACGTGCGGCTGCCCCTCGAGGAGTACACCGAGCTGAGCGACGAGGCGATCGACCTCATCGCCCGCACCAAACTCGACCTCGTGCAGCTATCAGGATTCGAGACGCGCATGCCGGCGGAGTTGTCGGGCGGCATGCGCAAGCGCGCGGCAATCGCCCGCGCGATGGCCCTCGACCCCGACATTCTGTTCCTCGACGAGCCTTCCGCCGGTCTGGACCCGATTACCTCGGCCGAGGTCGACGCGCTCGTCTTGCGCCTGTCGCGCAGCCTCGGTATGACGTTCGTGGTGGTCACGCACGAGCTACCCAGCATCTTCGCCATCGCTGACCGCGTCATCATGCTCGACAAGCGCGCGAAAGGAATCATCGCCGAAGGCGATCCGCGCAAGCTGCGGAGCGAAAGCACCGATCCCTGGGTCCGGCGCTTCTTCAACCGATTGCCCGCGGAGGCGGACTGAGATGGCAGAGGCGGCAGCGTGAGCCAGGCGGCGCGACGCGCTCGTCATATTCGGCTCGGCGTGTTCATCCTCGGTGCGGTATTCATCGCTTTGATCTTCGTCATCGCGTTCGGTGCGGGGTTTTGGTTCCGGCCGCGCGTCACGATGGAAACCTACTTCGACGAATCGGTGCAGGGCATCGACGTCGGCTCGCCGCTCAAGTTTCGCGGCGTCACGGTCGGCGAAGTGAGCCACATCGGCTTCACCTATACACAATACGAGCAGGACAAGCCGGCGGTGCAGCGTCGTCGATACGTTCTGATCGAAGCTTCGCTTCGGCCGCGCGAGTTGACCGGCCAACTCGGCACCATCGATCGCAAGCTGATCAACGCCTGGATCCAAAGAGGCCTGCGCGTGAGGATGGCGGCACAAGGCCTCACCGGCACGTACTATCTGGAGCTCGACTACGTCGATCCGCAGCGCAATCCGCCCTTGCCGATCGACTGGACGCCCGACAACCTCTATATTCCGTCGACGAGAAGCGCGGTGACGCAGATCGTAAGCGGCGCCGAAGCGTTGATGCGCAAGCTCGAGCGGGCAAACATCGACGAGCTGTTCGTCAATCTCAACGGCCTCATGCTCACCATCAACCAGACGCTGCAAGCGCTGCAGACCGAGCGCATGGGCACTCAGGTGGTGGAGCTGCTCGGCGAGGTGCGTGAGACCAATCGCAAGTTGCAGTCGGTGGTGGCGAATCCGGCGTGGCAGACGCTGCCGAAGGACGCGGCTGCCACCTTGTCGAGCGCGCGGCGTCTGCTCGAGAACCCGGAGCTGCCGAGGACCATCGATCGCCTGGGCAAGACCATCGAGGACTTCGACCGGGCCGCCGGCCGCCTCGATCGCGCGCTGGTCGGACCCGAGCGCGATCTGCCCATGATTCTCGACAACTTGCGTCAGACCACCGAGAACATGCGGGATCTGACCGCGACGCTGCGGCGCTCGCCGTCGACCGCGATCTTCGGCGAAGTCCCGCGCCCGCTGCCCCGTTCGAGTCAGCCGAGAAGGTAAATCGATGGTTCGTTCAGTCTGGGTCGTTGCGTTGCTGGCCGTAGTCATGGCCGCGTGCACCTTGAGTCGGCCGGTGCCGCCCAAGCACACGTGGTTGCTCGACACCGCTCGACCGCAAACGTCGCAAGAGCAACCGCCACTGCCCGGCGTGCTGGTGGTCGGAAGCGTGAACGTGGCCGAGGCCTTCGCCGGTAGGCCGATGGTGTACCGCTTCGGTGAGAACCGCTACGAGTCGGACTACTACAACGAGTTTTTCGTCGCGCCGCGTGACATGCTCGCGCAGCGCATTCTCGAGTGGCTGCAAAGCGCGCACTTGTACGAAACCGTCACCCCGCTCGCCGGTGCGCAGGCGCCCGACGCGCGAATGCTGCAGGCATTCGTCAACGAGATGTATGCCGACGTGCGTGATCGCAGTCGGCCTGCGGCGGTGCTCTCCATCCAGTTCTACATCACCGCAGCGGATCGCAGCGGCAAGCCGGTGCGCTTCGCTCAGCAGCTGCGCGAGGTCGCGCCCATGCGGGACGATTCGGCGCAGGCGTACGCACAGGCGCTGAGTCAAGCGCTCGCGGCGATTCTCACAGAGTTGGAACGACAGGTTCGGGCGGCGCGGCCGTGAGCGTGAGAATCAGACTCCAGGCGCTTCACGATCGGAGGTTGTCGCGCTAGCGATCAAGACGCGGCGGCGGCGGTGGAATTGGTCCGAGGTTTCGGCAACTGGGTTCTACAGAGGCGACGATATATGGACAGCTCGCTCGGGATGCAGTAATACTGCTTTGGCATTGTTTATTGGTCAAGGGATGGGTTATAAGCCATCAGATGAGATCGACTTGTAGCAGGACCCAGATGGCCAAGCCGACGGGAGACATTGGACCGACTCGAATGTCGGTCGTCGATGCCGGAAGCGTCGATGTGGCCTTCGAGAAGATCGCCTTTCCTAAGTCAAAGGACGAGGTTGAGTCTTTCATCGTCGAAGACTTTCTCGCTACCGTAACGAAGGCCCTTGCCTCACAGGGCGAGACCTTCATTTTTGGCAATCCGGCCAAGAATGTCGAGAATGACTTTGACTTCGATGTCGAAAGCAAACAAGGATGCGCATTCCTTGAGCTAATGGAGATCGCACCGCTTGAACTGTTCGAAGGCGGCTACGATAAAGTTCCGCCGAAGTACAAGCCTTATGATCTTTCGCAAATTGTTGTTCAGAAGATTCTCGGAAAGGCCAAACGGTACTCAGGCAAAATTGGACGCCCGCTATTCCTTCTGACATACATCACTCACTGGGGATTCACGCCAAGTGAAAGCACGATAGCTTTGCTGCGCTACCTCTTGGCGCAGGCAAAGCACCCATTTAACGCCGTCTTCTTGTACTCGCCGATTGAGAAGGGATTTGGCGACCCAAGGTGGCTCTACCCGGTTCCGCCGGAGCTTATTGCGGGAGTCAATCCGGAGCAGCTAAAAGACAACGAGGTGCTAAATCTGGATCCAGCAAAGTGGCAGGCGGTAAAGTCTGGGTCCTAACAGCGCAGTGCACCGGACGCGCGATGAAGCCGCGCGCCGGTGACTGCGAACGTTGGGCAGCACGCGGTTTTCTCCTATGCACGAAGCATCTCCGGCTTAACGAGCAGGCGCTTTGCACTCGACCGCATGTCCTCGGCAATGCGAGCATCGTGGCTCCAGGCCCCGCACATCGCGCACGTGCATACGCTCGGATGCGTCGTCGGTCCCAAGACGTTGCCGCGATCCTCACCTCGGAAGCAAGAGCAGCCATGTCGGTAACGCGGGGCGCGCCGGCGTTTGCATTGTGGTACCTATGCCATGCAACTCGCTGTGGGCATCGCGGCAATTTCAACCGTTTCGGCTTCGGCGCGCGTTCGATGCCATGCTTTACACACAGCTGCCCAACATTGCGCTCGAGCGGACGCGCGGAACAGCGGCCTCTTGCTTTGCTGGCGCTTCTTCCGCGCGCCGCACAGCTTGAACGTTCGGCGGCTACCGACCGGTGACACGGACAAGATGCGCGAACTACGTAAGACAGTCTTGGACTACTTCCTGCGACACAGTGACGCGGACTGGGACAACGTCCGACGCCATGTCGAACAGATTGTTCGCGAGAGAAGTATCGCGACAGGAGGCACTCCGATTGTCCCTGCCGTAGATCGGATTCTCTGGGACTTAATCGTTGAGCGACTGCTTAGCCTCGGATCGTCAAATGGACAAGCCGAGGCCCGGTATCCCTTCGTCTATATCACCGACATGGGGAAAGCGATTGCTTCTGGTCAGGAACAACTCTACGACCCCGACGAGTATGTCGCCTCGCTCAAGCGCCGAGTGCCAAAACTTGACAACGTGATTTCGCAGTACCTGCTTGAAGCCGTAGGTAGCTTCCAACGTAACCTGCTTTTCGGGGCGGCCGTTCTATGCGGCGCCGCCGCCGAGCGCCAGATATTGCTGCTGTTGACCGAGATTGAAAGATGGGATCCAGATCCAAAGCGGAAAGCTGATGCACAGTCCCTTCTCCAAAGACCGAGGCTTCCTTCGATCTTCTCGCTTGTGGAAGCCGCGATCACTGACGCAATCGACAACCATGGAATGCCGTACGGCGTGCACCAAGGAGCGTCCACCCATCTTCTCTCCCTCCAAGAGATGGTCCGAGTGCAAAGGAACGAGGCGGTTCATCCTATCACCGCAAGCGTATCGAAAGACAAGGTCTTCTTGTCACTGCAGTCGCTCCACGGGGCGATAGAGGTTACTGAACGCATTCGAGCATGGTTCCCATAGCTGCGAGCCGCCCAACAAGCCCATCCACCGGACCGTTCAAAGGCGGCGCTTCGCGCCGCTGTTGCCAGGCCGCTTATGGGCGGCGTTGGGCCCAAATCATCAAGATGAGGCATAGGAGACGTGCATAGGAGAGCAGGAAATGCCATTGCCAAGCCGAGGTAAGGACAATCCGTGGAAGTTGAAGACGCCTCCCGGCACTTCTGAGTACACGATGCACACCGACGAGAAGGACGGTAAGCCGATCTTAGTTTGTACAGTCGGCTCTACCGTCCTCCATTACGATGCGAGGTGTGTTGCCGATTTGCACGCGATGCTAAAGAAGGCTGGCGAGTGGGTTGAGTTGGGCGGGGCGGATGAACAGAAGCCAGCCAAGGAAGGAACGGTTGAGGTATGGGGGCGCTCTTCGGACAATCCCATCGGGGGCTGGTATGGATTGAAGAAAGGCCTCAGAGGTCGATTTGGGGTTTATGTGCCGCCGCTGATGGAAGCACTCGGGTTATGCGAGCTGGAGCACAATCCGAAGAACAACAGAATGCGGGCCAAATAGCGGGCGGTGACAAGAAGGTTGAAGTGCGTAGTGGAACGGAATAGGTCTCGTGGCGCAAGTGAGTGGGCGGCGAGTGGCCGAGCTTGCCGCGGTGCGAATACCGAGATTTGGTAACGAAGGCTGAAAGCACGCCGGGGCGGTGACTGCGCGAAGCACCCGTAGCGTCATCAAGCTGCTGGATAAGCAGCTTGTGGCGCTGGACGCCAACATCGACGACCACATGAACCGCCACTTCGGCAAGCAGCGCGAGCTGCTGGACAGCGTGAAGGGAGTGGGTCCGGTCACCATCCTGACCTTGACCGCGGCATTGCCATCGTCGCTTGTATGCGCAAGCTGCTGACAATCCTACACGCCATGCTGCGCGATCAGGCCTTGTGGGATGCCTCGCGGCACGTGCAAGTGGGAAAATGGCTTGACTGTGAAGACAGTTGCTAACCCCTCGCTGAATAAGCGAATAAGCGCAGCGCCGTCCCCCGCCATTCCGGAATCAACGACAATTTGGCGCGGAAGATATGCAAAGACCTTGTGGTACCGCAGCCGTGACGCAACCCGACTAGACATTCCAGCCAATGCCTAGCGGCGCGGCTGAATTCGGGGGTTAAGCCTCAAAAGACCCATGCTCAACGCTGGCGCCCAGGCTCTTGTCGCTGGAGGAACGTTTAGCGCCATCGCTGCGGTCGCGCACTTGGCGTGCATCGCAATCGGAGCACCAGCCTACCGATTCATGGGTGCTGGCGAGCGCATGGCTCGCGCCGCTGAGGCCGGCAAGCTCAAGCCCACGTTGGTCACGCTGGCAATCGCATCAGTTCTTCTCATTTGCTCTGCCTATGCCTTATCTGGAGCCGGAGTCATCGGCCGCCTACCGTTCACCAAGGTCACCCTGGCTATCATTTGCTTGGTGTATACGGGTCGCGCCGTCGGTTTCCCGCTTCTCAAGTCGGCATTCCCGGAGAACTCCCAAACCTTTTGGCTGGTGTCCTCAGGCATTTGCCTTCTCATAGGCCTACTCCACGCCTTCGGAGTCGTCTCTCTTTGGGCAGCGCTGTGAGGCCTGACCGCGCGCATATGCGCACGTCCTACGGGCCGTGCCCACTCGACGTGCTACAGCGGGCTTCGCCCGCTTCCGCACACGGGTGAACTCCAACGTTTAGGCGTCACACAGTGACGCTTGCATCCTTTTCGCAGCCTTTCGTGCACTCCGGTAAAGTGCGTGTATGGCTCCTACGATACTGCGCCGTGGCTCCTATCGGTTGTTCTTCTTCTCTCGGGAGGAGACTCGCATTCACGTTCACGTGGCGCACCCTGACGGAGAGGCGAAGTTCTGGTTGACACCCTGTGTCGCGCTTGCGGCATGTGTATCGTTAAGCGAAAGGCAGATCCGTGAGGCGCAGCTTATCGTAGAGGAGCACCTGCAGGAGATTCTCGATGCTTGGCACAGACATTTCGGTTCCTGAACTCACGCATGTTTCCCGGCATGGGATGTGGCTGTTGCTCGACAACGAGGAGTTCTTACTCCCGTTCGAACAGTTCCCCTGGTTCCGACAGGCGACGATCGAACAACTTTCGTTGATTGAGCGGCCTACTTCCGAGCATTTGTACTGGCCATTGCTTGACGTGGATCTCGCTGTTCAATCGATTCGTAATCCGTCGGACTTCCCTCTTGTTTCAAAGGATGCCGGCCAACCCGGCACTCCACCGGACGCGCCAACAGCGGCGCGGCGCTGAGCTTTGGCGGTTCGGCCTTGACTTGCATGCCTTGGGCTGTTGGGAGTAGGCTAAACACATGAAAACTGCTGTTATTTCACGCAACCCTGATGTTATGGGTGGTACTGCTGTATTCGCTGGCACTCGAGTCCCGGTGCAGACGCTGCTTGATTACCTCGAGGCCGGCGAATCGATCGACGACTTCCTTGCTGGGTTCCCCTCGGTTAGCCGAGAGCAAGTCGTTGCTTTTCTCGAGGAAGCGAAAGACCGCCTCGTTGCATCCTCGACGTGAGAGTGTTGCTCGATGAGTGCGTGGATTGGCGCCTCGCACGAGACATCGTAGGGCATGAAGTGAGCCGCTCACCAGATGGGCTGGTCTGGTATTAAGAACGGCTAACTGCTATCTCTGGCAGTGAAGGAATTCGAGATACTGGTGACGGCCGATCGCAACCTATCCTGTCAACAAAATCTGTCTCCTTCGAGATCGCGGTGATCGTTCTATGCGCGACTTCCAATCGCCTCGCCGACCTTCAGCCGCTCGTACCCAAACTTCTGCAAGCTATCCCCAGCGCGAAGCGTGGCGTGGCGACGTTCATCGAGGCCTAACACGACGTTGCACAGGAAGCGCCGAACAGCGTCATCTAGCTTTGCGGGCGGCGTACCGTCGCGCCGGTGAACTCGCACGTCAGGTTGCTGGACGCCGTATCGTGTATTTGGAAGTTTGGCCTTAGTGGTATCGCTTACTTTGGGGGGACTGGCGGCAACAGCTAGCAACGCATTCGGCGCTGGGTGAGGATTCCCGAAATGGAGGGTCGCTACCTTCGGGTGATCTTGCTGCCGGACGGGGAGACGGGTCCACAATGCGTTTGTCGATCGCAGATTCATACCATGAAGATTAAGTATTTTGCGGACACGGACACCCTGTACATTGAGTTTCGCGCTGGAGCCGTGACAGATGCGCGCGACCTTGACGAGAACACGATTCTCGACCTCGACGGCGCAGGGAATATTTGCGCTATCACCATCGAGCATGCGTCTGCGCGCACTGGCATTCCGCAGTTCTCATACGAACAGATTCCCGCCTAGCGGTCGCCCATACTTGGCATCGCCGCCGAACTCTTCGCTCCAGCGAACGCGCCAACAGCGGCGCGCTGCTGAGCTTTCGCGTTCGGCCCTAAGGTGAACTGGCATGACCGTCGTCATGCATGAGCATGTATGACAGAGTCGCTTCGCTCGCCGGCGCGCCCTGAACCGCGGCGATATGCGCATGTCAATAGAAGCGAACCTCGAATGGCTAGGCTAGCGCTGCGCCTCGGCCTACAGCCGCTTCCACGTCCGCCGCGATCGACTCCGGCGTGCTGGTCGGGGCGTATCGTTTGAGCACCTTGCCGTCGCGGCCCACCAGGAACTTGGTGAAGTTCCACTTGATCGCTTCAGTGCCGAGGATGCCGGGCTCGGAGGATTTGAGCCAGGCATAAAGTGGATGCGTGTTCGGTCCGTTCACCTCGATCTTCGCGAACAGCGGAAAGCTCACGCCGAAGCGCGTCTCGCAAAATTGCGCGATCTCTGTTTCGCTGCCCGGCTCCTGTGAGCCGAACTGGTTGCAAGGAAAGCCGAGCACTTCGAATCCCCGCGCGTGGTACTTGCGATAAAGCGACTCGAGGCCGGCATACTGCGGCGTGAAGCCGCACTGACTCGCGACATTGACGATCAGCAGCACTTTGCCGCGAAAGTCGGCGAGCGACTGTTCGCGGCCATCGATCGTCTTCGCGGTGAATGCGTAAGCGCTCGCTGCGTTCATGGCGATTTCACCTCCACTTCGATGAAGACGAGCTCGAAGTCGTTCGCGTTCACCACGTTGTGCTCGACACCGGCGTGGCGAAAATACGGATGGCCGATGCGTAGCTCGGCGTAGCGGTCTCCGTCTTTCGTTTCGAGCAGCAGCTTGCCGTCGGTCTGCGGCAAGACGAGGTAATCCATCGCGTGCACGTGCCAACCGGTTTCGCCGTGCGGCGGGAAGCGCCACTCGGTGACCGCGACCCGTTTGTTCTCGATCAGTCGCTTCGGCACTGCTTGCGGACGCTCGCTCATGACCCGGTCTCCTCTACGTCAGTGCGCCGGCAGCATATCGACGCGGCTAGGCCCGGTGCCGGATTCCTGAAAGACGACCTCGCCTTCCAGCACCGCGCTGTAATGCGGCATGCCGGCCGGGATCACATAGAAACTGCCAGCAGGAAAGGCACCGAGCTTGTCCTGCTCGAAGCGCTCACCCACTCCGGCCCAATAAGTTCCGCTCAGCACCGTGATCGTACGCTCGTCGGGATGGGTATGCGGCGCCAGCACATGGCCGGCTTCCGCACGAACCCGATAGGCGTAGGGGCCGCTTTGCGCCGGATCGCCGTAGATCGCCGCGTAGAAAACGTCGGGGGCGCTGCGCCGCTGCGTCCAGCGAATATCGTCCGGCTTGAGCGCCTTGAAGCCTACAGCATCGTCGGCCGCAAGACCGGACGCGCTGCGCAGAGCAGCCAACAGCGCGAGCGCGAGCACACATATCGCACGGCTCACTGCGCGCGCCCCGCCACTTCGACGCCCTTGACGCCATGCGCCTTGAACCACTCGAGCATTCGTCGCCAGCCGTCTTCGGCAGCTTCCTTGCGATAGCTCGCACGATAGTCGGCGAAGAACGCGTGCGGGGCGTCGGGATAGACGTGAATCTCGGAGCCGCTCTTGCCCTTGGCGAGCGCTGCGCGCATCTGCTCGACGGTATCGGGCGGTATTCCTGCATCGGCACCGCCATAGAGGCCCAGCACCGGCACCGTGAGGCGCGCCGTGATATCGATCGGATGTTGCGGATTCAACGCGCTCGACTGCCCCACCAGGCGCCCGTACCACGCGACGCCGGCCTTGAGGCTCGGGTTGTGTGCGCAGTAGAGCCAGGTGATGCGTCCTCCGTAGCAGAACCCGGTGATGCCCACCCTCGCCGCGTCACCCTTGCCCAGCGTCGTCGCCCAGCTCAGCGCGGCATCCAGATCGCTCATCACTTGCGCATCCGGAACCTTGCTCACGACCTCCCGCATGATCTGCTGAATGTCGGTCATGCCCGCGACGTTGCCCTGTCGGATGAACAGCTCGGGCGCGATCGCCAAGTAACCGAGCTTCGCCAGCCGCCGGCAGATGTCGCGAATGTGCTCGTGCACGCCGAAGATTTCCTGCACGACGAGCACGATGGGAAACGGTCCGCCGGTCGCCGGCATCGCGTGATAGGCAGGAATGGGACGATCGGCAGTTGCCAGTTCGACCTCGCCTGCCGACAAGCCCTTCACATCGGTGTGTATCGCATTCGCCAGGACCGGCTCCGCCGCGGCGACGAAGCCGGTCGCCAACAAGCTCAGCATGAAATCACGGCGGCTCCATTCGACCCGTTCCTGTTCGATGGTGGTCATCCCTCCTCCTTTCTATCGCTACCACACGTTTCGCTGCGCGATATTTTGGACTTTTCCGGGGCGGGTTGGCGTGAAGGTCGGATGCGTTTCGGATCTCTTAAGGTGATTGGTTCTGGTACGGACCCGGGGAGGCAATATCGCATTCGTCAGGGTGTGTTCTTCAACACCCGATGGCGGCTGGCAACCGTGAATGTGCTAAGCCGATTTGAGTCGAGTAAATCTGAGCAGGAAGATCACCAGGAACGGAAAGATCAGATTGATCACGATGACCGTGATGTAGATATCGCCCAACTGGCTGTAGTTCGCCGCCACCTTGACTGCGCCGGTGGCCGGGTCGACGATCTGCCGCGTCACGGTGAACACTTGGTTCACGTACTTGGTGCCGAGCTGAGCGAGCGAGAGCGCGAGGTTGGTGAAGGAGGCCATCACCGCAAAATAGGTCGCTTTCAACTTGTCCGGCGCCGAGTTGGCGATCCACGCCAGCATCGGGACCATGGCGATCTGGCCGAGCGGCGATTCCAGCGCGGTATCGATCAACGCGATGAAGCGCGCATCGACGATACCGTTGGTATGTGCGGCCGTCCAGTGATGAAAGCCGTAGAACATGGCGAGCAGCGGGAGCGCGAGAATGGTCCCTGCGATCGTCAACGTGCCGATCACGTAAGCGATGGAGCGCTCCGCCATGAACCGGCGGAAGATGAACAGCCCGGCCAAGGTCAGTACGCTGCCGATCAGCGAGAGCACCGACAAGAACTGCTGGTCGAAGTTGAGCTCGTCGATCATCCACCAGGTCGAGCCGGGCCCCGGGCCGGGCAGCGCGCGGAAGACGAACACCAACACAGCGGTGCCGACCAGGGTGTGACGCGCAACCGGATCCAACTCGCGCACGAGGCGCGACATCAAGAAAAGCACGATCGCCATCGATCCCGCGAACACGATCTCCTGGCTATATCGCCAGTCCTGCAGCCCGATCCAAACGGTGAACAGGACGTAGACAGCGCTGCCGAGCAGCAGCGGCCAGTTCGGCTTGGGCGGGACATCGCCGCGCACGTCGACCATGCCGCGTGCCTCACGCGCGCTGAAACCGCGACGCACCAGCGCGCCAATGCGTCGGCGGCGCAGAAAGCTGGCGAGGAGGACGCCGGCTACGGAGATCACCGGGATGACCAACGCCAACTCGTAGATGAGCAGATACGTCGAAGCAATCTGCGCCTTGCTCATGTGCTCGACGTCACTGAACAAGAAATAGTTGACCGCGGCGACGAGGACCGTTCCTCCGATGATCGCCACCCGCCCCAGCGTCTGCATGGTGGTGTGACCCGCTCGCAAGACTTCGGGCGTCAGTGGATTGCCTTGCTCGTCGACCCTGGGAACAGCCTCGACCGTCATCGCATCGGCGACGACGTCTTGCAGCATGTAGCCAATCGGGGCGAGCAGCGAGGACAGCACATACCAGGCGCTCGCCGGCATGATGGCGACCATCGCGGCACGATCGCCCAGCAGGCCGACCATGATGAGCAGGCTGACGGCGATCAACAGCGCGCCCAGATAGACGAGGCCTGCCTTGTGATGCCAGATCAGATCGACCAGATGGCCGACCGGCATCTTGATCGCGTAAGGCAGCATCATCCAGAAGCCGAGCGCCGCGAGGAATTCGGCAGACAGGCCGAGGTACTCTTTGACGAAGAAGGTTCCGACGATGCCGGTGAGACCGGAGACGCCGGCGGCGATATAGACCATCAGCGGCGGCAGATAGGACAAGCGCATCTGCCGCGCGAGATCGAAAAAGTTCCGGTCGATCCAAGCCATCAGGCGGCCGGGAAAGCCCGCAACGGTCGAGGTAGAAGTTTGCATGCTCTTGCTTCGCCCTGTTCGAATCGGCGAACACTACCATAGTCGCTGCCGGTGTCCGACTCGAGGCCTTCAATGGCCGGCAAGCGATTTGGCGCCAGTGGGCTGCACGGTTGCGTCCGGTGACGGGTTGTGAGAAAGCGCAGAGGAATGCGCCCTCACGGGGTCAGTCGTTCGTGTAGCGCCAAGTCGTGCACGGGCCGTTAGAATGAACGAGACCTATGGAGGAGAGATGCCTCGGATCGGAAAAAGCCTCTTGCTCTTGGTGCTACTCGCCTTGAGCGCACCGTGCTGGGCAGCAGGCGCCGACGAAGACCTCGACGCAATCGAGTCGTTACGCGCAGCCGGCGCCGACCTGACGCAGCCGCAATGGCTCGAATTCGTCTTTCACTTCGATGACGTCGAGCGGGCGCAGAAGGCATGGAACAGCCTCGCCGGCGAAGGCTTTCGCGGCGGAATCAAGCCGGCAGGGGGTGGGAAAGACTATCTTGTGTTCGCCCGCAAGCTGATGCTGGTGGAGCCGGGTGCGCTCGCTCACTTGAGGGAGCACTTCGAGGCGCTGGCGCAAGCGAACGGGGGGACGTACGAAGGGTGGGGTGTGCCGTAATCGACGGAGCACCGCTCAGTGCCCGAACCACCCCGGCGCCTTCGGCGCCACCCCTCCTTAGCCAAGGAGGGGAAAAGAGTCTCGCTTGCAAACGTCCCGCTTCTTCACCAACCCCTGCAGCGCTTTTCCTCTCCCTTCTTCACCATCCCCAGCAGCGCTTTCCCCTCCTCTCAGGAGGAGGGGTCGGCCGAAGGCCGGGGGTGGTGTGGTTAGACCCCGCCAGCGCGGTAACGCTTCACCAACCCCTGCAGCGCTTTTCCCCTCCTCTGCACGAGGAGGGGTCGGCCGAAGGCCGGGGGTGGTTTGGTCGACCCCGCCGCCAGCGCCGTAACGCTTCACCAACCCCTGCAGTGCTTTTCCCCTCCTCTGCACAAGGAGGGGTCGGCCGAAGGCCGGGGGTGGTGTGGTAGACCCCGCCGGCGCTGTAACGCACGGTCCCGTAAGACTGGTCAAGCCCCGGCGGAAGAACGCCCCGACAACTGCAGCAACATCTCGTTCAGCCGCTTGACGAAGCTGGCGGGATCCTCGAGCTGACCGCCTTCGGCGAGCAGCGCCTGATCGAACAGGATGTGGCTCCAATCGGCGAAGCGCGCCTCTTCCCCCTCGTACTTGAGTGACTGGACGATCGGGTGTTTCGGGTTGATCTCGAGGATCGGCTTGCTGGTGGGCACTTTCTGTCCGGCTGCCTTCAACAGTCGCTCGAGATTCATGCTCATGCCGTATTGGTCGCTCACCAGACAGGCCGGTGAGTCGGTCAAGCGAGGCGTCACGCGCACTTCCTTGACCTTGTCGCCGAGGGTCTTCGCGATTTTTTCGGTGAGATCCTTGAACTCGCCGGCTTCCTTCTCCTGCTCTTTCTTCTCCTGTTCGTCGGCCAGCTTGCCCAGATCGAGATCGCCCTTCGCCACCGATTGGAGCTGCTTGCCGTCGAACTCGGTGAGCCCGCTTATCATCCACTCGTCGACGCGCTCGTAGAGCAGCAGCACCTCGACGCCCTTCTTGCGGAAGATCTCCAGATGCGGGCTGTTCTTCGCTGCCGCGAAGCTGTCGGCGGTGATGTAGTAGATCTTGTCCTGGCCTTCTTTCATCCGGGAGACGTAATCGGCCAAGGACACGTTCTGCTCTTCGCTGTCGATGTGCGTCGAGGCGAAACGCAACAGCTTGGCGATGCGCTCGCGATTGGCAAAGTCTTCGGCCGGCCCTTCCTTGATGACGCGACCAAACTCCTTCCAGATCTTGGCGTACTTCTCCTTGTCGCTGTCGGCGATCTCTTCGAGCAGACCGAGCACTTTCTTGACGCAGCCGGCCTTGATGCTCTCGACGATCTTCGATTCCTGCAGGATCTCGCGCGAGACGTTGAGCGGCAGGTCGTTCGAGTCGATGACGCCGCGCACGAAGCGCAAATAGGCGGGCAGCAAGTGCTCGGCATCGTCCATGATGAACACGCGGCGAACGTAGAGCTTCACGCCATGGCGATGCTCGCGATCCCACAGGTCGAACTGGGCGTGCGAGGGGATGTAGAGCAGCTGGATGTATTCCTGCCGCCCCTCGACCTTCGCATGAATCCACGCGAGCGGTGCTTCGAAGTCGTGGGCGACATGCTTGTAGAACTCGATGTACTGCTCGTCGGTGATCTCCGACTTGGGCCGCGTCCACAGCGCGGAGGCCTGATTGACCTGCTCCTCCTCGTCCTTGACGACGTATTCCGACTTGTCCTTGTCCCACTCCTCCTGCTTCATCAGGATGGGAAGCGTGATGTGGTCGGAATACTTGCGAATGATCTCCTTCAGCCGGTAGCTCGACAGCAGATCGTCTTCGCCCTCGCGCAGATGCAGGATGACGTCCGTTCCGCGCGCACGCTTCTCGATGGTTTCCAGGCTGTATTCGCCCTGGCCGTCGCTTTCCCAGCGCACGCCGTGCTCGGCTCCCATGCCCGCGCGCCGCGTGATCACGGTGACCTTGTCCGCCACGATGAACGATGAATAAAAGCCGACGCCGAACTGGCCAATCAGGTGCGCGTCCTTGGCCTGGTCGCCGGTCAAGCTCTCGAAGAATTCTCTCGTGCCGGACTTCGCGATGGTACCGAGGTTGGTGATCACCTCGTCGCGCGACATGCCGATGCCGTTGTCGGACACCGTGATCGTTCGCGCCGACTTGTCATAGCTGACGCGAATCTTGAGGTCACCATCGTCCTCGAACAGCGCATTGTCCGACATCGCCTCGAAGCGCAGCTTGTCGCAGGCGTCCGACGCATTCGAGATCAGCTCACGCAGGAAGATTTCCTTGTTCGAATACAACGAGTGCACCATGAGGTGCAGCAACTGTTTGACCTCGGCCTGGAAGCCCAGGGTTTCTTTGGTGGCGGTTTCAGCCATCGAGGCAACTCCATAATGCGTCGTGCAAACTGGACTCGTTTCGAGTCGTTCCCGATTTCGCGGTCGACGATTGGGGCAGGATAGGAGATTTCAAGGCCGCGGCGGGTGAACTCGGCACACCGATCCGGCGTCCCATAACGAACGCTCAAGGAGGAGGACACATGCTTCGCATCCTGACCACCCTGCTGTGCCTGGTGCTTGTCGCAGTTCTCCCTCATGCGTCTGCCCAGCGCCTGCCGCTCGAGCGCATCAAGCTGCCGCCGGGCTTCTCGATCGAGCTGTACGCGCTGGTTCCCGAAGCGCGCTCGCTTGCGCTGGGCCCGAACGGCATCGTGTTCGTCGGCAGTATGCGCCGCGGCACGGTGTCGGCCATCGTGCCAGGCAACGGCACCCGGGAGGTGGTGGTCCTGGCCAAGGGCCTCGACACGCCGAACGGCGTCGCCGTGCGCGACGGCAATCTCTACGTCGCCGAGATCAGTCGCATCCTGCGCTATGACAACATCGCGGCGACCCTGCGCCAAGCACCCAAGCCGGTCGTCGTGACCGATCGATATCCGACCGACGGTCATCATGGATGGAAGTTCATCGCCTTCGGGCCGGATGGGAAGCTCTATGTCCCGGTCGGTGCGCCGTGCAACGTGTGCGAGCCCGATCCCAATCGCTACGCCTTGATCTCGCGCATCAACCCGGACGGCAGCGGCTACGAGGTGTTTGCGCGCGGGGTGCGCAACAGCGTCGGTTTCGACTGGGACCCGAGAACCGGCGAGCTTTGGTTCAACGATCACGGCCGCGACATGATGGGGGACGACATGCCGTCGGACGAGCTCAATCACGCGCCGAAAGCCGGTCTTCACTTCGGCTTCCCGTACTGTCACCAGGGCGACGCGTCCGACCCGCAGTTCGGCAAGCGGCCGTGCTCGGAATTCACCCCACCCGCGCTCAAGCAGGGCGGCCATGTCGCCCCCGACGGCCTGCGCTTCTACACCGGCAAGATGTTTCCTGCCGAGTATCGCAACCGCATTTTCATCGCTCAGCACGGCTCATGGAACCGCTCGAAGAAAAGCGGCTACCGGGTGATGATGGTGAGTTTGAAAGACAACAAGGTCGACAAGTACCAGGTGTTCGCGGAAGGCTGGCTGGAAGACGAGCACAACTGGGGTCGACCCGTCGATGTGCTCGTCATGCCGGACGGCGCCCTGCTGGTGTCAGACGATCAGGCTGGGGTGATTTATCGCATCAGCTATACGGCGGGCCCCCGCTAGCGCAGCGGAGACGCGGTCGGCGCGCCGGCTCCGAAGCGCGCCGTCAAGGACGAACGAGCGGTCGACCCACGGAGCTGATGGGCGGTAGCACGGCCGGCGTTCCGGTACGGTCGGCCGAGTGCACCGGCTCGTTGGCCGCGCTCTCGGTCAGATCGACGTTCTGCAGCGTCACGTAGTCGGTCTTGCCACTGCCCAGCAAGGGCAGCTCGGGCATCCAAACGACCCGACGCGCAACGGTCAGGTCCTGGCGGCCGGCCTCGCGCGCGGCCTGCATGAGAACCTGCCGGTTCAGGCCAGGATCGGTGGTGAACAACATCGTGATCTCGCCACCCGTCGTCTCGGTGCGCAGCACCACCGCGTGCCGATGCTTGGGCGAGGCGAGCGTAGCGATCTCTTCGATGGCATCCAGCGAAACCATCTCCCCTGCGATTTTGGCGAAACGCTTCACTCGGCCGACGACCCGCAGCACGCCGTCCTCACTCGTATCGACGACGTCGCCGGTGGAGTACCACCCCTCGCCGTATATGGAACGCGGAGGATCGATCATGCCCGGCTCGTCGCGGTGGTAGTAGCCGAGCATGACGTTGGGGCCGCGCAAGTGCAAGACGCCACCGTGGTCGATGCCCTCCAGCTTCTCCAGCTTGACCTCGATGCCGGGCAGCGGTCGACCCACGGTGCCGATGCGGTAGCAGTGCGGTGTGGACAGGGCAATGACGGGGGCACATTCGGTCGCGCCATAGCCGTCGAACACACGCAAGCCGAACTTCTCCAGATAGATGCGGCTGACATCCTCACCCAGCTTCTCGCCGCCAGAGATCACATAGCGCACGCTGTGGAAATCAAGGGAATGCGCGTGCTTCGCGTAGTAGCCGAGAAAGGTGCTCGTGCCGAACAAGTAGGTCACATCGCGTCGATACGCGATCTCGGGAATGGCGCGATAGCGCAGGGGTGAGACGTAGAGGAACAGCTGAACACCGGTCACCAAACACAACATCATGCCGGCCGTGAAGCCGTACGAATGATAGAGCGGCAGCGCGTTGAGAACCTTGTCGTGACGCGTGAAGTCGATGACCGCGCCGATCTGGTGGATATTCGACAAGATCGCATCGTGACTCAGCACCGCACCCTTGGGGTGCGCTTCAGACCCAGAGGTGAACAGCACCACGGCGGGCGCGTCCGGATCCCCGGCACGCGTGGCTTTCCTCGGGAAAGGCAAGGCATAGAGGCATAACCACAGCTTGTCGCGCCAGCCAAGCTCGGCGCGCGCATCCTCGAGATAGACGATGCGCAAATGGCGCAAGCCGGCCACGAGCGAGCCCAGGCGCGCTTGGGTGATGAAGGCTCTCGAGGTGATCACCGTCTGCACGCGCGCCGCTGCACAACAGGTCCGCACTGCGGCGGAGCCGGAGCTGTAATTGAGCATCGCCGGAATTCGCCCATTGGCGGTCAGCCCGAGGATCGTGCAGACAGTGGGAATCAAGTTGGGCAGCAGCACGCCGACGTTCTCGCCCGGCGCCGTGAAGCGCGCGGCCCAGCGTCCGATCGCCAAGCTGCCCTTGAGCAGCTCGCCGTAGGTGCACGCCTCCTCCTTCATGTCCTCGATCACTTCGCGCCGGCGCCCCTCACGCTCCACCGCATCGAGGAAGGCCGCGAACAGGGTCTCGCGCTTACGCGCATCGACTGCGGCGCGCTCGAGAATCTGCTGCAGCTGACGGCTGAGCTGAATGCGGCGCGCGCGAGCACTGGCCACCGGCGGCCCGGCTAACCTGATCCGCGAGACGTCCCCGCTTACGATCGAGACCCGGAGCAACCGCTTGCCTGCATAGTCGACCTGAACAGGAACGACCGGCACCGCGGCGTGTGCAGCAATCAAGGCCGCGCCGTCGTAGCTCTTCATAACGGCGGTAACGTCGAACGTACGGCCCTCCGGGTACAGCACGACGCTGCGTCCGCCGGCGAGAAGCTTGAGCACCTTGCGCACGCTGCGCGGATCGTTGACGTCCATCACCGCGTGCGGCACACACTTCAACAGCGCCGCGAACCATCGCACGCGCAGCTCTTCCTTCGGCAAGACCACCACCGGCCCGCCGGGGAGAAAGAGCGATAGAAAGAGACTGTCGAGCCGGGAGCGGTGGCGGGCGAGATAGAGAACGGGATGCTCGAGCTGGGCTAGCTGCCGCGGGAACGATCGCACGAACAGCAGCCGAAGAACGAGACGCAGCAGCGCACTCATGTGGGAGTGACCTTCATCCGGTCATTGAAACCCAGCATATCGAATTCGATCACTTCGATGGATTAGGTGCCGCCCCAACCGTGGTGTTGGGCAACGGCGACATCACGAAAAATCGAAGTGTCATCCAGATTGGCGCGCGATACAAGCGCTAGGACATTGTTCTTTTCTGACGACAAATCAAACCTTCCACTTTGTGAGATTCGGCAAGTATTTGGTGAAGCGCCTCGTATCCTCGTAGATTTCCCTGCGGAGCCCGCTACACGGGGCCTCCAGCACTCATACAACTAAATATTGACCTCGGACCAGGAGATCTACGAATGGATATGAATCTTCACCCTGCGCTGCTCAAGGCTTCCAGCAAACAAGCACTGTACGGGACCACCGAACGGCCGGAGTACTTCTTTTCCGAACAGCTATCGGCCTACTACGACAAGGCCAGCCACGCCGTCTGGTGCCGGTGGACGCCGACCCCGCGCCCGAGCTTCAACCCCGATTTGCTGCAAGACCTCAGCGGCTATTGCCGCTTTATAACCGATACGGGCGGAACGATCGATTGTCTGGGCGAGGAATCCCCGGTCGAGTACACCGTTCTGTCCTCCGGTGTCCCCGGCGTTTTCAACCTCGGCGGGGATCTCGACCTGTTCAGCCAGTTGATCGAGCAGCACGATGCCGAAGCCTTGCTACGCTACGGCAAAGCCTGCATCGACGTCCTTTACCGCAACTACATCGGTCATGGGCTCCCGATCACGACCATCTCGCTCGTCCAAGGGGAGTGCCTCGGCGGTGGCTTCGAGGCCGCCCTGTCGAGCGACATCGTGATCGCCGAGCGGCATGCTCGCTTTGGATTCCCCGAAATCCTCTTCAATCTCTTCCCCGGCATGGGAGCCTACTCCTTCCTCGACCGCCGAGTTGGCAAGAAAACAACGGAAGAGCTTCTTTTGTCTGGCAAAATCTATAGTGCCGATGATATGCTCAGCATGGGCGTAATTGACTGCGTGGTGGACTCCGGCAGGGGCGAAGAAGAGGTCCACGCGCTGGTCAAACGGCAGACCCGCTGCCGCAACGGCATCCAGGCGATCGCCGCGACGCGACGGCGGGTGCGGGGAATATCCAAGGATGAGTTGATTGACGTGGTCACCCTCTGGGTGGAGGCCGCCATGCGCCTGACCACACGGGACATGAAGCTCATGCAACGCCTGGTATCGCGCCAGAACGAGCTACGCGGCGCGGTTCAGGTTCACTGAAGGGCGCACGCGTATGGTTGTCATAAGAACGCGGCGCGAGGACAGGGAGTACGATGGAACAGGCCTCGTCGGAGTACACGATCCAAGAAGCGTCGGCCAAGCTCGGAGTGCCGGTGCAGAAGCTACGACGATGGGATGCGCAGGGCGTGTTGGTGGCGCGGCGCACGGACGGCGGGCATCGCCGCTATGCCCGCGAGATCATCGATGGTCTCGCGGGCTCGGTTCTTACCGCACCGAACGACAAGTACGAAGACGAACTGGCGACCGCGCGCAAAGCCTTGCGAGAGAAGCGACGCATCATCCAGCTCCTGCTCGAAAGCGAGAGCCGCTACCGCGATTTGGTCGAGACCTCGCACGATCTGATCTGGACCACCGACGCGCAGGGGCGCTTCAACTACCTCAACAACGGCGCATTGGACATATTCGGGCTCCCCCCGAAGGATCTGCTGGGCCGCTGCTTCTTCGACTTCGAGGCCAAGCCCTCGCATATCTCGAACCGCCGTTTCCTCTCGGCCCTGCGCCGAAGCGGCGAGGTGAAGAATTACGTCACACGCCTACTCAGTGCGGACGGGTCGGATCGGTGGGTGGGCATCAACGCGCGCGTCTCGCACGACGAGACCGGAAACATGGTCGGCATTCGCGGTACTGCCCGCAACGTCACGGAGCAGCACGAGGCGGCATTGCAGATCGAGTATCTCGCCACCCACGATGCGCTCACCGGCCTGCCCAATCGGGTCAGCCTGCATCGCACGCTCGAGCAAGCGCTTCAGGCCGGCGACATCGGCGCCGTGCTGTTCATCGACATCGACCACTTCAAGTATGTCAACGACAACTTCGGTCACCGCGCGGGCGATCAGCTCATCGTCGGCGTGAGCGGCGTGCTGAAGGAGGCGATCAAGCGCCACAACGCGCAAGTCTTCCGTATGGGCGGCGACGAGTACGCGGTTCATCTTCCCGATTCGCTGCGCGCCAAGTCGATCGAGGTCGCCGACGAGGTGCTCACGGCGCTGCGCCACTACCGCTTCCAGTCCTCGTCGCAGCAGCGCATGTCGAGTGTCACCGCTTCGCTCGGCATCGCGCTCTATCCCTTCCACGGCAACGATGTCACGGGACTGCTCTCCAATGCCGATATCGCCATGTATCAGGCGAAGGAAGGCGGTCGCAACCGCTACGTGCTGTTCGACCAAGACGGCCAGAGCTTGCGCCGCACGCACAACCGCGTTCAATGGGCCAACAAGCTGCGCGAAGTGCTCGACGACGATCGCTTGCTGCTGTACTACCAGCCGGTGGTGCGGCTGGCTGATCTACGCACCGTGCATTGCGAGATCCTGGTTCGCTTGCGCGACGATCAAGGCAACCTCGTGCTGCCCAGCCAGTTCATCGAGTACGCCGAGTCGTTGGGCATGGTGCAGGAAATCGACATGCGCGTCGTGGAGCGGCTGATCGAGCACTTGCAGTCGTCCACCCCGGACAACGCGAAGGTGCGCTACTTCGTGAACCTCTCGCGCGTGAGCATTTCCGATCAGCATTGGGTGCGCAAATTCCACACGATGCTGAGCAACGCCGCGCTCGATCATTCGCAGCTCGTGTTCGAGATCACTGAAACCGCTGCGATGTCCGACGTGGACGTCACCCAACAGTTCATCCGCGAACTGAAAGAGATGGGATGCCGCTTCGCCCTCGATGACTTCGGCGCCGGCTTCAGTTCCTTCTACTACTTGAAGCGTTTCGACGTCGACTATCTCAAGATCGACGGCGGCTTCGTTCGTGATCTCGCCACTGACGAGGGCAATCGCATTTTCGTGCGCGCCTTGTGCGACGTCGCTCGCGGTCTGAACAAGCAGGTCGTGGCGGAGTGGGTGGAAAATCTGGAGACGCTCGACATCCTCACCCGCATGGGCACTCTGTACGGACAGGGCTATCTATTTCAGCGCCCTGCTCCGCTCTGGGAAGAAATGCCTGATCGCATCGCGCTTGCGTCGGGCAAGTGAGCGACGCGCTGGACGCGCGGGCGGACTATTTCTTCCTCGCGTCGCTCGAGCTGGCTTGGTTCGCCGCGCCTGATTGACCGCCTCTACTTGCGCGGACCGCAGCCTCCGCAGTCGTTGCACGAAGCGCATCCGCCTCGCGGCGCGGCTGTTTGCCCTCGGCTCCGGCGTTCCGGGCGCATCGACTTGGGTAAGACCGCGCACATAGCGTCCATGCCACGCGACCATAGCGATGGCGCAAAGCTGCGCACCAGATACGCGAAGCTCGCCCCAACGCATAGGGCGATCACCAGCGCTTGCAGCAAGCCGTAGAGTTTCATGTCAGCACCCGGGCGATCTGGTAGGTCACGAAAGCCGCAATGTACGCCAGGGCGAACAGATACGCCGCGGCGATCAGCGGCGTGCGCCAAGAGTTCGTCTCGCGCCGCATGACGGCGAGTGTGGACAGGCATTGCGGCGCGAAGACGTACCACGCAAGCAACGCGAAGGCAGTCGCCAACGACCACTGCGCCGCGATGATCGGCGCGAGTTGTTGGGCAGCCTGCTCGCTGGTGGCCGACAACGCATACACGGTGGCTAACGAGCTAACTGCCACTTCACGCGCGGCCATACCGGGAATGAGCGCGATGCAGATCTGCCAGTTGAAACCGATCGGCGCGAAGACCGGCTCCATCGCATGGCCGATGCGGCCGGCGAGGCTGTAATCGATCGCCGGACCGGTGGCGCCTTCAGGTGGTGCGGGGAAACTCGACAGGAACCACAGCAACACGGTAAGGGCGAGGATGATCTTGCCCACGCGCGCCAGGAAGATGCGCGCGCGCTCCCACAGCCCCAGCGCGAGGTCGCGCGGATGCGGCAAACGGTAGGACGGCAGTTCGAGCAGCAGCGCATGCTCGCCGCGATCCCTGCGCAGTCGCTTCATCACATAGGCGACGGCAAGCGCACTGGCAATGCCCGCGGCGTAGAGCGAGAACAGCACCAGGCCCTGCAGGTTGAAGATGCCGGCAACCGTTCGCTGCGGAATGAAAGCGCCGATCAGCAACGCGTAAACGGGCAGCCGCGCCGAGCAGGTCATCAGCGGCGCGATCAGGATGGTGGCGAGCCGATCACGCTCGTCCTGGATGGTACGCGTGGCCATGATGCCGGGCACCGCGCAGGCGAAACTGGACAGCAGCGGAATGAAGGAGCGGCCGGTGAGCCCCACGCCGGCCATCGTCCTGTCCAGCAGAAAAGCCGCGCGGGGCAAATAGCCTGACTCCTCGAGCGCGAGAATGAACAGGAACAAGATCAAAATCTGCGGCAGAAACACGAGAATGCTGCCCGTTCCGGCGATCACGCCTTCGGTGAGCAAGCTTCGCAGCGGGCCGACCGGCAATACCGCGTTCACCCAGTCGCCCAGGCCTTGGATGCCGGCGCGGATCCAATCCATCGGAGCGCTCGCCCACGAGAACACCGCTTGGAAAATCAGAAACAGCGCAGCCAGCAGGACGAGCAGTCCCCACACGGGGTGCAGAACAACACGGTCGAGCGCGTCATCGAGCTCGGAGGTCCGCCGCGGCATGCTCACCGTGGCCGCGAGAATTCGATTGACCTCGCGATGCAGATCGACGTCCGCCGGGAATCCGGCCGGTGGTACGGGGCGCCCCGCTTCGATCTGATCGATCAGCGCACGCGCGCCGTTGTGGCGCACCGCGACCGTTTCGACGACCGGCACGCCGAGCAGCTGCTGGAGCTTTTCGCGATCGATTCGAATGCCGCGGCGCTGCGCCGCGTCGCTCATGTTGAGGGCGAGCACCATCGGCAAACCGAGTCGCTGCACCTCGAGCACGAAGCGCAGATGCAAGCGCAGATTCGTGGCGTCGGCGACGCAGACGATGACGTCGGGGCGCGCCTCGTGAGCATGGCGGCCAAGGCAGATGTCACGGGTGATGCACTCGTCCGGACTGGTCGCAGCCAGGCTGTAGGCACCGGGCAGGTCGAGCACCTGCACGTGCACGCCCGAGGGCGTGACCAGCCGCCCCTCCTTGCGCTCCACCGTCACGCCCGGATAGTTGGCGACCTTCTGCCGGCTGCCCGTGAGCAAGTTGAACAGCGCGGTCTTACCGCAATTGGGATTGCCAACGAGGGCGATGCGCAGCGTCGCCATGGCCGCTTCTCAGGATGCCGCGAGCGAGACGATCACGCGTGCCGCCTCGGCTCGGCGCAAAGCGAAACGGGTGAAACCGATCTGCACCAGCAGCGGATCGGCCCCGATGGGGCCGCGCGCGACGATCTTGACCGGTTCGCCTTGCACGAAGCCCAAATCGCGCAAGCGTCCCGCGATCGGATCGACCGGCTGGGTGTCCTCGACGGCGCTTACGACGGCGGGGGTATGGTTCTGCAGTTCACTGAGGCGCACAGGGCGAGACCGTTACAGCGGATGAGAAGCATTCGCATTGTAGCCGTTCCCGTCGCCGCGTGCTCGATCCGATTTCCCACTGTCCCGCGGCCGTCGTTTCATGACCCGCGGCGAAGCCGATCCACCCACAGCACGCCCAATATGGTCTTGGCCTCGGTAATCTCGCGGGCGAGGATGCGCTCCAGCGCATGGTCGATCGACAATGGGACGGTCTCGATGAACTCGTCGTCCTCGCCGGGATGCCCTTCGAATTTCAGATCCTTGGCGATGAACAATTCGATGCGCTCGTCGGAGTATCCGACGCAAGGATGAAGCGTCGTGAGGAACGACCAGTGCGCGGCGACGTAGCCGGTTTCCTCGAGCAGCTCGCGCCGCGCGGTGAGCTCGGGAGCTTCGTCGGGTTCGATCTTGCCGGCGGGCAATTCAAGAAAATGACGGCGCAGCGGGTAGCGGTATTGGTGCTCGAGCAGCAAGGTGTCTTCATCGAGCATGGGAATGATGACCACGGCACCCGGATGCAGAACGTATTCGCGCCGCGCGCGTCCGCCATCGGGCAGCTCGACTTCATCCTCCTTCAGCGTGAGCAGCCGCCCGCTGTATGCGGTTCGGGTCGACACGGGCCTTTCGCTGAAATCGGAGGACATGGGTTGCCTACATGGAGGTTCGGATCGCGTGTTGGCACAGGGCCAGCAGCCATCCCGGTGCAATGCCCAGCACGAGGAGCGCGAGGGCGTTCACGCTCATCAGCGCGCGCTGGTCGGTGGTGATCACGAGCGGCGAGCGATCGAGCGGCTCGTCGAAATACATGACGCGCACGATGCGCAAGTAATAGAACGCACCTACCAGCGAGAGCAGTACGGCCACGACGACCAGCCCCGTGTAACCGGCTTGGAAGGCCGCCTGCAGCACGGCGAGCTTGGCCCAAAAGCCGAGCATGACGGGGATACCGAGCAGCGAGAACATCACGAGCAGCATCAAGAAAGCATACCAACGGCTGCGCTGGTTGAGCCCCTTGAAGTCGTCGATGTTCTCGGCCTCGAAGCCTTCGCGCGTCAGCAGCAAGATCATGCCGAAGGCCGCGAGCGTCATCAGCACGTAGACCACGGCATAGAACATGGCGGCCGCATAACCCTCCGGCGTGCCCGCCAGGATGCCCAGCAGGAAGAAGCCCATGTGCGCGATGGTCGAATAAGCGAGCATGCGCTTGATATTGGTCTGTGCGATGGCGGTGATATTGCCGATCGCCATCGACAGCACGGCGAGGATGGCGAGCATGTTCTGCCACTCCGCGATGAGAATCGGTGCGCCGAGCGCTTCGGCGAGGATACGGAAAATGAATCCCATCGCGGCGAGCTTCGGAGCGGATCCGATGAGCACCGTCACGGGGGTGGGTGCGCCCTGATAGACATCGGGAATCCACATGTGGAAAGGCACGGCACCGAGTTTGAAGGCGAGACCGGCAACGATGAACACCAACCCGAAGACGAGGATCGGCGTCAGCGCTTTGCCGGCGGCGATCTTGGCGGCCACGTCGGCGATCGCCAGGCTGCCCGTGGCGCCGTAGACCATCGACACCCCGTACAGGAACATGCCGGACGCAAGCGCCCCGAGCACGAAATACTTCATCGCCGCTTCGGTGCTGGTCGCCGAATCCCGCTGCAGCGCGACCATCGAGTACAAGCTCAGCGACATCATCTCGAGGCCGAGATACAGCGTGAGAAAGTGGCTGGCGGAGATCATCACCATCATGCCGAGCGTCGCAAACAGCGCGAGGCTGAAGAACTCGCCGCGGAACAGCTGACGCGTGCGGTTGTAGACACGCGAGTAGATCAGCACTGCCGCCACCGCGACGTAGACGAACACCTTCAGCACATCGGCAAGGGGGTCGTCGACGAACATGCCGTTGAAGGTGTAGAGCTTGACCGGACCCGCTGTGCCGATGGTGATGATCGCGCATCCGAGCAGCGTCAGGAGACTCAGGATGAAGGACCAATACCGGTGGGCGTCGTCGAGGAACAAGTCGACGATGAGGATGAGGGACACCGCGCCGAGCAAGAAGATCTCGGGCAGCGCGGGAAGCAGATTGAGCCGAGCTACGATATCCATATACGGTCAGCGATCCTTCACTTCGATTGCCCAGCCCCCAGTCTCTAGTTCCCAGTCCTTACAGCTTGCTGCGCGCCGCGTAACCAAGCACATCCATCACCGAGGTGTGCAGCAGCTCGCTCATCGGTTGGGGATAGATGCCCATGAAGAGGACTGCCGCAGCCAGCAGCGCGAGGACGAACGCTTCTCGCGCGCCGATGTCCTTCAACGCCGCGACGTGCGAGTTGCCGATCGGACCAAAGACCACGCGCTTGTACATCCACAGCGTGTAGGCGGCGCCGAAGATCAAGGTCAGTGCTGCGAACGCCGCGAACCAGAAATTCACTTTCATGGCACCCAACGTCACGAGGAACTCGCCCACGAATCCGCTCGTCGCCGGCAGTCCCGAATTGGCCATGGCGAACAGCATGAAGAACGCCGCAAAGACCGGCATGGTGTTGACCACTCCACCGTAGTCAGCGATCTGGCGCGAATGCATACGGTCGTACAGCACGCCCACGCACAGGAACAGCGCGCCTGAGACGAAGCCGTGCGAAATCATCTGCATCACGGCGCCTTGCATGCCGAGCTCGTTGAACACGAACATGCCCAGGGTCACGAAACCCATGTGCGAGATCGACGAATAGGCGATCAACTTCTTCATGTCGTTCTGCACCAGAGCGACCAGGCCGATGTAGACCACGGCGATCAACGACAGCGCGATTACGAAGCCGGCCAGCGCATGGCTGGCGTCAGGCACGATGGGTAGTGACAACCGCACGAACCCGTAGCCGCCGAGCTTCAACATGATCGCGGCCAGCACGACCGAGCCGCCGGTGGGCGCCTCCACGTGCGCGTCGGGCAGCCAAGTGTGAACCGGCCACATCGGCACCTTGACCGCGAACGCCATGAAGAAGGCGAGGAAGATGAGAATCTGCGGCGTCAGCCCGATTTTCAGCTGGTACCAGGCAGGCAATGAGAAATTTCCGCTCAACCGGTACAGGTAGATCAAGGCGACCAGCGTGAGCAGCGAACCCAGCAAGGTGTACAGGAAAAATTTCACCGACGCATAGATGCGGTTCGGACCGCCCCACACGCCGATGATGATGAACATCGGAATGAGGGTCGCCTCGAAGAAGACGTAGAACAAGGCCGCGTCCAGCGAGGCGAAGACACCGTTCATCAGCCCGCTCAAAATGAGGAATGCCGCAAGGTATTGGGCGACGCGCGTCTCGATCACCGACCAGCCCGCGAGCACCACCACGACGGTCGTGAAGCAGTTGAGCAGGATCAGCAGCAGCGAGATGCCATCGATGCCGAGGTGGTATTGGATGTTGAACGGGTCGATCCAGGGCGCTTGCTCTTGGAACTGAAAGCCGTGGAACGCGGGATCGAACCCGGCGTACAGCGGCAGCGCGACAGCCAATCCCAGCAGCGCACCGAGCAACGCCAGCCAACGCGCCGCCTGCGCGTTCCGATCGTTGCCGGTGGCCAACACCAAGAGCGCTGCGACGATCGGTGTCCAAACGACCAGGCTGAGCAGAGGGAGTCCGAAGAACATCGTGGGTGGTTATCTCTTTGACTCAGGCACGTCCGAACCACAAGGTGAGCAGTACGAGCACGCCGATGATCATCATGAAGGCATAGTGGTAGACGTAGCCCGACTGGATCTTGCGCAGGACGCCGGACGACCAGCCGATGAGCCGAGCGCTGCCGTTGACGAAAAAGCCGTCGATCACGTTCACGTCGCCGAACCTCCACAAGCCCGTGCCGAGGCGGCGCGCGCCGCGCGCGAAGACGGCTTGATACAGGTCGTCCAAGTAGTACTTGTTCACCAACAACCGGTAAAGGGCGCTGAAGCCGTCGGCGATCGCCGAGGGTAGGTCGGGACGCACGACGTACAGCAGCCAGGCGAGGACGATACCGGCGAGTGCGAGCCAGAACGGAGTGGCGGTGAGTCCGTGCACGGCGAACGCGAGCGGCCCATGGAACTCTTCCTTCATCAGGCTAAGTGGCCCGTGCAGTGAGCTCGCCAGAACGCCGCGGAACAAGTCGCCGAACAGAAAGTCTTCGATGTAAGCCCACCCGGCATAGATGGACGGAATCGCGAGCATCAGCAACGGCAGCGTGACCACCCAGGGCGACTCGCGCGGCGGGCCCGCGTGACCATGGTGCGCATCGTGCGCGCGCTCGTGAGTGTCGTGCGCCTGCGCGTGGTGGCTTTGATCGGGCAGGCCCTTCGCGTGCGCGTTGGCATCGTGCGTGCCGTGAGTTGCGGCGCTTTCGTGGAAGCGCTCGTGCCCATGGAAAGTCATGAACAGCATGCGGAAGGTGTAGAGCGCAGTGATGAACACGCCGGACAGCACGGCCGCGTAAGCGATCCGGTGGCCGGGCGTTGTCGACAGATGCACCGCCTCGAGGATGGCGTCCTTCGAGAAGAACCCGGCGAACGGTGGAATGCCCGCGAGGGCGAGCGATCCGATCAGCGCGGTGAGATAGGTGATCGGCATGTACTTGCGCAGGCCCCCCATGCGCCGCATGTCCTGCTCGTGATGCAAGGCGATGATCACCGATCCCGCGGCGAGAAAGAGCAAAGCCTTGAAGAAGGCGTGGGTCACCAGGTGGAACATGCCGGCGGCGTAGGCGCCGGCACCCAGCGCGACCGTCATGTACCCGAGCTGAGACAGCGTCGAGTAGGCCACCACGCGCTTGATGTCGTTCATCACGAGACCGAGCAGCCCCATGAAGAAGGCCGTGATGGTGCCCACGATCAACACCACCGACAGCGCAGTGGTGGAAAGCTCGTACAGCGGTGACATCCGGGCAACCATGAAGATGCCGGCGGTCACCATCGTGGCGGCGTGGATGAGCGCGGAGATCGGCGTGGGGCCTTCCATCGAGTCGGGCAGCCAGACATGCAGCGGAAACTGGGCCGACTTGCCCATGGCGCCGACGAACAGCAGGATGCAAATCAGCGTGATCAACGACCAAGGTTGCCCGGGGATGATTTCCACTGTCTTGGCCACGGCGGCCTGTGCGCCACCGAACACCTGCACATAGTCGAGGGTGCCGAAGTACATGAACACCAGCGCGATACCGAGCAGAAAGCCAAAATCGCCCACGCGGTTGACCAAGAACGCCTTGAGGTTGGCGAATATGGCGCTCGGCCGCGTGTACCAGAAGCCGATCAGCAGGTACGAGACGAGTCCAACCGCCTCCCAACCGAAGAACAGCTGGAGAAAGTTGTTGGACATCACCAGCATCAGCATCGAGAAAGTGAACAGCGAGATATAGCTGAAGAAGCGCTGATAGCCCGGGTCATCGTGCATGTAGCCGATGGTGTAGATGTGGACCATGAGCGAAACGAAGTTCACCACCACCATCATGACCGCCGATAGCGAGTCGATCAGGAAGCCGATCTGCATCGGCACGCCGCCCACCGTGAACCAGGTGTACAAGGGGCCGTTGAAGGTGTTGCCTTTGAGCACGTCGAACAACACGAGCACCGACGCGACGAAGGAAACCGCAACACCGAGAATCGTGATGCGATGCGTGTTGTTCCGGCCGATCAACTGGCCCAAGAAACCCGCGACGATAGCGCCGAACAGCGGTGCGAAAGGAATAATGAGGTAGAGCGATTTCATCGGTGCAAGCGGCTTCGCCTCAGCCCTTCAGGTTGCCCAGATCGTCCACGTTGATCGTGTGCAGGTTGCGGAACAAGCAGACGAGAATCGCGAGCCCGATCGCCGACTCGGCAGCTGCTACGGTCAGGATGAAGAACACGAAGATCTGCCCCGAAACGTCTTGCAGATAATGCGAGAACGCGACGAAGTTCATATTGACGGCAAGCAAATTCAGCTCGATCGCCATCAACAGAATGATGACGTTCTTGCGGTTGAGGAAGATGCCGACCACGCTGATGGCGAACAGCAGCGCGCCGAGTACGAGGTAGTGGGAAAGGGTCATTGTTCGCGACTCGTGACGCGTGACTTATGGCTCGCCATTCGAGTCACCGCCTTCTCCGCCGCGGGCACGTTCACGATCCGAATGCGGTCCTGCTTGCGCACGATGACTTGCTTGGCGGGATCCTGGTACTTCGAGTCGCGGCGCCGACGTAGTGTCAGCGCGATCGCCGCGACGATGGCGACGAGCAAGATCACGGCAGCCAGCTCGAAGGGGTAGACGTAGTGGGTGTAGATCAAGCGACCGAGCGCACGGGTGTTGCTGTAGTCGGCGGGCTGCCCGGGTGGAGCCTGGATGGTGAGCAGGCCGTAGCGACGTCCGAAGAGCACCGCCGCCATCTCCGCCACCATGATGCCGGCGATCGCCAGACCGGGAACGAGGTAATCCCAGTAGCCTTCGCGCAGTCGGTCGATGTTGATATCGAGCATCATGACGACGAACAAGAACAACACCATCACCGCGCCGACGTAAACCAGAATCAGCGCGATGGCGAGAAACTCGGCCTCGAGCAAGATCCACAGGCCCGACGCGGTGGCGAAGGCGAGCACGAGGAAGAGCGTGGCGTGCACGGGGTTGCGCGCGGTGATGACGCGCAGCGCGGCGAACAGAAGAATCGCGGCGAAGACATAGAAGAGGACGGTTTGGAACATTCTTGTTCGTGACTCGTGATTCGTGACTCGTCAACGGTAACGCGCGTCTTCCGCGCGGTCCTTGGCGATCTGCGCCTCGTAGCGATCGCCGATCGCCAGCAGCATTTCCTTCGTGTACAGCAAATCGCCGCGCTTCTCGCCGTGATACTCGAGGATGCGCGTCTCGACGATCGAGTCGACCGGACAGGATTCCTCGCAGAAGCCGCAGAAGATGCACTTGGTGAGATCAATGTCGTAGCGTGTCGTGCGTCGGGTGTTGTCGGCGCGCTGCTCCGACTCGATGGTAATCGCCAACGCCGGGCACACCGCTTCGCATAGCTTGCAGGCAATGCAGCGCTCCTCGCCGTTGGGATAGCGGCGCAGCGCGTGAAGCCCACGAAAGCGCGGCGATTGCGGCGTCTTCTCTTCTGGGAACTGAATGGTGATCTTGCGGGCGAACAGATGGCGCCCGGTCAGCATCATGCCGCGGACCAGCTCGAAAAGCAGGAAGGTGCCGAAGAATTCTCGTACGCGATTGATCATCGGTGCCCCCAAAGCCACCAGGGCGTTTGCATCCAAAGCCCGATCACCACGAGCCAAATCAGCGTGATCGGAATGAACACCTTCCAGCCGAGCCGCATGATCTGGTCGTAGCGGTAGCGCGGAAACGTCGCGCGAAACCACAGAAACAGGAACAGTACGAACGAAACCTTGACCGCGAACCAGATGAACCCGTCGGGCAGGAAGGGGACAGGCGACAGCCAGCCGCCGAGGAACATGATCGAGCACAGCGTGGACACCAGGATCATGTTGGCGTACTCGGCGAGGAAGAAGATCGCGAAGGCCATGCCCGAGTACTCGACGTGGAAGCCGGCCACGATTTCCGATTCGCCTTCGGCGACGTCGAACGGCGCGCGATTGGTTTCGGCAACACCGGCGATCAGGTAGACGAGGAACATCGGGAACAGCGGGATGAAGTTCCACGACAACAAGCCCGCACCCGCCTGACGCGTAACGATGTCCGAGAGGTTCAAACTTTGCGCCATCATCAGCACGCCGACCAGCGCGAAGCCCATCGCGATCTCGTAGGCCACGATCTGCGCGGCCGAACGCAGACTGCCGAGAAAAGCGTACTTCGAGTTCGACGCCCAGCCTGCGATGATGACGCCATACACACCCATCGACGTGATCGCCATGATGTAGAGCAGCCCCGCATCGATGTTGGCCAACACCGCTTGGGGGCCGAACGGGATGACGGCCCACGCCGCCAGGGCGGGCATGATCGACATCACGGGTGCGAAGATGAACAAGAACTTGTTCGCTCCCGATGGGATGATTACTTCTTTGGTGAGCAGCTTGAGCGCGTCGGCGATCGGCTGTAGCCAGCCCTTCGGGCCGACCCGGTTGGGGCCGATGCGCACCTGCATGTAGCCGATGATCTTGCGTTCCGCGAGGGTGAGATACGCCACCATGCCCATCAGCGGCAACACGATCGCTACGATCTTTACCAGCGTCCAAACGGCCGGCCAAGCGGGTCCAAGGAGATGTTGGAACAGTTCCATGCGTTCAGGCGGCCACGGTGGTCGGGGTCGGAATCCGCTCGATGCTCAGCGCGGCGAACATGTCACCGAGGTCGGCAGTCATCGGATGGCTCGACGCGACGCGCACGCAGTCGGTCGGCACTGCAGGGTCTTCGACCACTTTCAAGGTCGCCGCTCCGCCCTGCACGATGCGCACGAGATCGCCTTCATGCAAGCCGAGGCGCTGCAAGGTCGCGCGATTCATTCTGGCGGTTGGTGGCATTGCGTCGCGCGTCTTCGACAAGGGCGCCGAGCGTCGTACCAGCGCATCGGCAAAATAGATCGGCACCTCGGCGATACGTTGCAAGCCTTTTTCACGCGCAAGCGTTCGCGCAACCGCTGCTGGAGCATTCGACAACTTGCTCGCCACGTCCACGCCCGCAAGGGCGCGTTCGCGCACCTGCTCCGCGCTCGCGTAATCGAATGCGGGAAGCCCAAGCAGCCCGCCGAGAACGCGCAGCACTTTCCAACCCGGGCGGCTTTCGCCGTACGGCCGCACGACGCCGACGAAGCTCTGCAACCGCCCCTCGGTGTTGATGAAGGATCCCGCGGTTTCGGTGAACGGGCCGATCGGTAGCACGACATGCGCATACTCGAGCGCGCGATGGCGAAACGGCGTGCAGGCGACGACGAACTCCGCGGCCGCCATCGCTGTCAGCGCCTCGTGCGGGTTGTGGCAATCGAGCTCGACCTCGGCGTTCCACAACAGGTAAGCCTTGCGCGGCTGCTGCAGCATGGCGCGCGCGTTCATGCCGCCGATCTGCTCGAACGGAACAGCGCCCGCCACATACCCGCCAACGCTGTTGGCGGCCTCACCGAGGAAGCCGAGCGGTGCCTCGAGCAGTTGCGCCAGCATGCCGGCGAGCCGATGCAATACGCTGGCTTGCGGATGATGCTGAGCAAGGTTGCCGAGGAAGATGGCCGGGCGCGCACCCGATATCAGACTTTCGGCGATTCGCGCGGCCGCCCCGCTCGGTGCACGATTCTCGAACGCCTCCAGTTCCGCCGGCAGCGCGGCCTTCTTCGCTTGCGCCACGGCTCGGATTACCTCGACCAAGGCATCGGGCATCTGCCGCGGAGCGACGATCAGTTTGCCGCGAACGCCGATGAGCTGGTCATCGTCGAGACAGTGCAGCAGGCTCACCTGCGCGCCCTTGCGCGCCGCGATCCGTAGTCGCGCGGCGAGCAGCGGATGATCCTTGCGCAGCTGGCTGCCAATCACCAGCACGCGGTCGCGATTGCCAACTTCGGTGATCGGCATGCCGAGCCAGGGTGCGCCTTGCAGCAGACCGTCGGCGCTGAAGTCGCACTGGCGCAGCCGGAAGTCGACGTTCGCGCTGCCCAAGCCCCGAATCAGCTTGCCCAACAGATACAGCTCTTCGAACGTCGAGTGCGGCGCGGCCAACGCGCCGATACTCGCCGCACCGTGCTGATCGCGTGCGCGCTTCAGTCCGCGCGCCACCTCTTCCAGCGCCACCGACCAGTCGACCTCGAGCCAGCGCCCATCGCGCTTGATCATCGGGCGCTCGAGTCGACCGACGTCGAGACCCTCGTAGCTGAAGCGATCCTTGTCGGACAGCCAGCACTCGTTGATCGCTTCGTTCTCGAGCGGCAGCACGCGCATGACGCGATCCTGCTTGACCTGGAGCATGAGATTCGAGCCAAGCCCGTCGTGCGGGCTGATCGACCTGCGTCGCGCCAATTCCCAACTGCGCGCCGAAAATCGGAACGGCTTGGAGGTGAGTGCGCCGACCGGACACAAGTCGATCATGTTGCCCGACAGCTCGGAGTCCACCGTGCGACCCACGAAGCTCAGAATCTCCGAGTGCTCGCCGCGACCGGCCATGCCCAACTCCATCACGCCGGCGATCTCTTGCCCGAAGCGCACGCAGCGGGTGCAATGGATACAGCGGTTCATTTCCTCGGCCGCGACGAGGGGGCCGATGTCCTTCGGCGGTACCACCCGCTTGGGTTCGCGATAGCGCGAATTGCCGCCACCGTACCCGACCGCGAGATCCTGCAGCTGGCACTCGCCGCCCTGATCGCAGATCGGGCAGTCGAGCGGATGGTTGATCAGCAGGAACTCCATCACGCCCTTTTGGGCTTGCACTGCGAGATCGCTGTGCGTGAGGACTTTCATGCCTTCGGTGACCGGGGTCGCGCAGGCCGGCAGCGGCTTGGGCGCCTTCTCCACCTGCACCAGGCACATGCGGCAGTTCGCTGCGATCGACAGCTTCTTGTGATAGCAGAAGTGCGGAACGTAGATGCCGAGCTTGTTCGCCGCCTCCATCACCGTGGAGTTGGCCGGCACCTCGATCGGCTGGCCGTCGATTTCAAGCTTGACATTAGCCATGTCGCTCGCGATTCCTCATGCGTAGGCGGGTTCGGTTACGAGACATTTCTTGTGCTCGATGTGATACACGAACTCGTCGCGGAAATGCTTGATGAACGCACGCACCGGCATCGCCGCCGCGTCACCCAACGCGCAGATGGTGCGGCCCTGAATGTTGTCGGCAACCGAGTTGAGGACGTCGAGGTCCTCGGGCCGCCCCTGACCGTGCTCGATGCGATGGACCATGCGGTACAGCCAGCCGGTGCCCTCTCGACACGGCGTGCACTGGCCGCACGACTCCTCGTAGTAGAAGTAGGACAGCCTCAGCAGCGCCCGCACCATGCAGGTGCGATTGTCCATGCAGATCACTGCACCCGAGCCGAGCATCGAGCCCGCCTTCGCGATCGAGTCGTAATCCATATCGGTCTGCATCATGATCTCGCCGGGCAGCACGGGCATCGACGAGCCGCCGGGGATGCAGGCCTTGAGCCTGCGGCCGCCGCGCATGCCACCCGCCATTTCGAGCAGCTTCGCGAACGGCGTCCCCAACTTGATCTCGTAGTTGCCGGGTCGCTCGACGTGGCCCGAGATCGAGAAGATCTTGGTGCCACCGTTGTTCGGCTTGCCCATGTTCAAGAAGGCTTCGCCGCCGTTACGAATGATCCATGGCACTGCGGCGAAGGTCTCGGTGTTGTTGATCGTGGTGGGCTTGCCATAGAGACCGAAGCTGGCGGGGAACGGTGGCTTGAAGCGCGGCTGGCCTTTCTTACCTTCGAGCGATTCGAGCAGCGCCGTTTCTTCGCCGCAGATATACGCGCCGTAGCCGTGGTGTGCGAACAACTCGAAGCTGAAATCGGAGCCGAGAATATTTTTGCCGAGGTAGCCGGCTTCGCGTGCCTCGCGCAGGGCTTCCTCGAATCGCTCGTACACCTCCCAGATCTCACCGTGGATATAGTTGTAGCCCACGCCGATGCCCATCGCGTAGGCCGCAATCGCCATTCCTTCGATCACCGTGTGCGGGTTGTAACGCAGGATGTCGCGGTCCTTGAACGTACCGGGCTCACCCTCGTCCGAATTGCACACGAGGTACTTCTCGCCGGTGTAGTTCTTCGGCATGAAGCTCCACTTGAGCCCGGTCGGAAAGCCCGCACCGCCGCGGCCGCGCAGCGCGGACTTCTTGACCTCGGCGATCACCTCGTCCGGCGTGATCTTGTCGCGCAGGATCTTCTTCAGCGCCTCGTAGCCCCCGCGCGATACGTAATCGGCCAAGCGCCAATTCGTGCCCGTGACGCCTTGCATGATGAGCGCGTCGGGGCCATACGCGTCGGCGGGGAACGGGACTCGCGAAGTCAGCATCATCGGCCGGCAGCCTCCGCTTTCGCTCGCGCCAGCCACGCGTCGATCTTTTGCGGCGTCATGTCGATCAACATCTGCTTGTTGTTCACCAGCATCACCGGTGCGTCCCCGCACGCGCCGAAGCATTCACCTTCCTTCAGAGCGAACAAGCCGTCGGACGTCGTCCCGCCGTAATCGACGCCGAGCTTCGCCTTCAAATGCTGCGCAGCCTCGGTTGCACCGGACAGGGCGCAAGGCAAGTTCGTGCAGATGCACAGCTTGTACTTGGCTACCGGGGCGAGGTCGTACATCGCATAGAATGTCGCCACCTCGTACACGGCGATCGGCGGCATGCCCAGATACTCGGCCACAGCGTCGATCAGGGCCGCCGACAAGTGTCCGTGCTCGTCCTGGGCGATGGCGAGCGCCGACATGACGGCCGACTGTTTCTGGTCGGCCGGGTACTTGGTCAGCTCGCGATCGATCTTGCTCAGTGCGTCTTGCGAAAGCATGACTTATTGAAAACCTTCATCGGTCGATTTCTCCAAACACGATGTCCATCGTCCCGATGATGGCGACGGCATCGGCGATCATGTGGCCGCGCGCGAGCTCGTCCATGGCAGCCAAGTGCGGAAAACCCGCTGCGCGGATCTTCATTCGATACGGCTTGTTGGCGCCGTCCGACACCAAATAGATGCCGAACTCGCCTTTTGGGTGCTCGACGGCCGCGTACACCTCGCCGGGCGGCAAGTGCATTCCTTCCGTAAAGAGCTTGAAGTGATGGATCAGCTCTTCCATGTTCGACTTCATGTCGACGCGCGCGGGCGGCGCGACTTTGTGGTCGTCGACCATCACCGGCCCCGGGTTTTGCCGCAGCCACGCCACGCACTGTTTGATGATGCGCGCGCTCTGCCGCATCTCCTCCACCCGGACCAGATAGCGGTCGTAACAATCGCCGTTCACCCCGACCGGAATGTCGAACTCCATGCGATCGTAGACTTCGTAGGGCTGCATCTTGCGCAGATCCCAGACTACACCGGATCCACGCAGCATCGGACCGGTAAAGCCGAGCGCCTTCGCGCGCTCGGGCGTGACGACGCCGATGCCGACCGTGCGCTGCTTCCAGATGCGGTTGTCGGTGAGCAGCGTTTCGTACTCGTCGACCAACTTGGGAAAGCGCGCGGCGAAGTCGTCGATGAAATCCAGCAACGAACCCTGCCGATTCGCGTTGAGGCGCTTGACATCTTCCTTGGAGCGCAGCGGGGACTCCTGATACTGCGGCATGCGATCGGGCAGATCGCGATACACGCCGCCGGGCCGGTAATAGGCGGCGTGCAGGCGGGCACCGGACACCGCTTCGTAGCAGTCCATCAGATCCTCGCGCTCGCGGAAGCAGTACAGGAAGATCGTCATCGCACCGATGTCGAGCCCGTGCGCACCCAACCACAGAAGGTGGTTGAGGATGCGGGTGATCTCGTCGAACAGCACCCTAATGTACTGCGCACGGATCGGTACTTCGATACCGAGCAGCTTCTCGATGGCGAGACAGTACGCGTGCTCGTTGCACATCATGGACACGTAATCGAGCCGATCCATGTACGGCAGCGACTGAATGTAGGTCTTGTGCTCGGCGAGCTTCTCGGTGGCCCGATGCAACAATCCGATGTGCGGGTCGGCGCGCTGAATGACTTCGCCGTCGAGCTCGAGCACCAGCCGCAGCACGCCGTGTGCGGCGGGATGCTGCGGTCCGAAGTTCATCGTGTAGTTGCGGATCTCAGCCATCTATCGATTCACGCCATCAATGTTTCCGATCGACGTCCGCGTAGTTGTCCTCGCGGATCACCCGCGGCACGATTTCGCGCGGCTCGATCGTTACCGGCTGATAGATCACGCGCTGCTGATCGGGGTCGTAGCGCATTTCGACCGTTCCGGACAAGGGAAAGTCCTTGCGGAACGGATGACCGACGAAACCATAATCCGTAAGGATGCGACGCAAGTCGGGATGATCGGTAAAGACGATGCCGAACAAGTCGAAGGCTTCGCGTTCGTACCAGTTCGCCGCCGGCCACACGTCCGCCACGGAAGGCAGCACGGGCAGATCGTCGTCGGGTGCGAAGCAGCGCAAGCGCAGCCGCTGGTTCTGCTCGACGCTCAGTAGGTGATAGACGACTGCGTAGCGCGGACCATCCCAGGCGCCGTCGCCGTAAGTGGAGTAGTCGAGCCCGCACAGGTCGATCAGCACCTGGAACTGCAGACCCACTGCGGAGCGCAGCTGCTTGCAGACGTCGATGAGCTGATCGTGCTTGACCACGACGGTGACTTCGTCGAGCGCCTGCGTGATCGCGATGCGTTCGCCGAATTGCTCCTGCAGGCGGTGGATGAGGACTTCGTTCGCTTGCGCCATGGATCGATCAGCGGGCGATGGTGTTGGTGCGCTTGATCTTGTTCTGCAACTGGATGATTCCGTACAGCAGCGCCTCCGCCGTCGGTGGGCACCCGGGCACGTAGACATCGACCGGAACGATGCGGTCACAGCCGCGCACCACCGAATACGAATAGTGGTAATAGCCGCCGCCGTTCGCGCACGAGCCCATCGAAATCACCCAGCGCGGCTCGGCCATCTGGTCGTAGACCTTGCGCAATGCGGGCGCCATCTTGTTGCACAGCGTGCCGGCAACGATCATGACATCCGACTGGCGCGGGCTCGGCCGGAAAACGATTCCGAAGCGATCCAGGTCATAGCGCGACGCGCCGGCTTGCATCATCTCGACCGCGCAGCATGCGAGTCCGAACGTCATCGGCCATAACGAGCCGGTTCGGGTCCAGTTAATCACCGTGTCGAGCTTGGTGGTGATGAAGCCTTGCTCGAGAACGCCTTCGATGCTCATTGCGTGCTCTCAGCTTGAATCAGATCTGCGAGGTTCATTCCCATTCGAGAGCGCCCTTCTTCCATTCGTAGACGAAGCCCACGACCAAGATGCCGAGGAAAATCATCATCGATACCAAGCCGAACATACCGATTTCTTCGAGCACGATCGCCCAAGGGAAGAGGAACGCGATTTCCAAATCGAACAGAATGAACAGGATGGCGACGAGGTAATAGCGCACGTCGAAACGCATGCGCGCGTCTTCGAACGCTTCGAAGCCGCACTCGTACGGCGAGAGCTTCTCGCTGTCCGGTCGGTTCGGACCGATCAATCGACCCAACAGCACCGGCACCACGCCCACGCCCAGGCCGACCAGAATGAACAGCAGAATTGGGAAGTACTGTTGCAGCATGTCAGCTACGTCTGCCGACCCTAGGACCGGGCGGCTCTCCAAGCAAATTGGCAGTCGAGCGAAGCAAACTGCATCGCCCCTGCGCACCCCTGCTGAGCCTGCTCCGAGAACAGGCGGGGTCGAAGGCCTGTTCAGCTGACTGTTGGTGCCGACGGGGAGACTCGAACTCCCACGGCTTTCGCCACTGCCCCCTCAAGACAGCGTGTCTACCAATTTCACCACGTCGGCGAAAACGACTATTTCGGTACCTCTCCCGGCTTCGGCGCCGAAGTATCCGTCGCGCTGCCGGACGCCGGCGCAGCGGGCCGCGGAACGTCGGCGGGCGGAGCGGGCGCGGCCGGGGCC
>Ga0070741_10001339_pt1 | contig 76445 bp, 45 predicted proteins | sample Coa_R1_4_FD_66440 | JGI IMG/M metagenome (GOLD analysis project Ga0070741, IMG submission 66440) | Surface soil microbial communities from Centralia Pennsylvania, which are recovering from an underground coalmine fire - Coalmine... | ecosystem: Environmental > Terrestrial > Soil > Unclassified ...
CACTCAACAGGTGCCGGGCAAGCTGATTGGCTCGCCGATTGAGCTCCCCGTACGTGACAGATTGTCCCTCGTGCTCGGCGGCAATCGCATCAGGCGCTCTCGCTACCTGCTCCTCGAACAGCTCATGGATCAGGCTCTCTTTCCGATAGATCTCCCCTGTTGTATTGAACGACCCGAGAACCTGTCCCCGCTCGACTCGCGGCAGAATCGACAGGTCAGCAATGCAATCGAGGTCTCGGTGGGCCATCTCCCTCAGCAGGAGGCCGAAGTACTCCACCCATCGCTCCATCGTCGAGCGATCGAAAAGATCCGTCGAAAAGTTCAGGCTTCCGACCACCCCGCCAGCCCGCTCCTCCAGCGACATAAATAGGTCGAATATCGCCGGCTCGTCCTGCCCCTCCTCTAGTACTACGTCCAGGCCCCGCATCTGGAGCGCACCTGAAGGGGCGTTCTGCAGAGCAAACATGATTTGAAAGATAGGATTCCTGCTGAGACTCCTCTCCGGTTGCAGGTCAGCAACAATCCGCTCGAAGGGCACATCCTGATGGTTATAGGCTTCCAGCGTTGCCTGCCGCACGTGCGAGAGAAACTCCCGCAACGGGGCTTCCGGCCTGATACCGACTCGGATCGCGAGCGTATTCACGAAGAAGCCGATCAGGCCTTCGACTTCCGTTCTTTGCCGATTCGCAACCGGCGTTCCGACGACCAGATCCTCCTGTCCGCTCAGCCGGGAAAGCAGCAGCGTCCATCCTGCATAGAGCGCCATGAACAGTGTCAATCCGTGTCGGCGAGCCAGGTCCTTCAGGTCAGCAGTCAGCTGTGGATCGAGGCTGATCGCGACGTTTCCACCGCGATAGCGCTGTTTGGCTGGCCGCTGCCTATCGGTCGGCAGCTCGAGTTGCGGCGGCGCTCCAAGCAGGTGCGAGCGCCAATAGGCGAGCTCCTCTTCCAGAAGCACTCCCCGAAACCGCTCCCTCTGCCAGATTGCGTAGTCGGCGTACTGAATCGATAGGGCGGGCAGCGGATCATGCCGACGCTCGACACGTGCGGTGTACAACTGCCCGAGCTCTTTCAGGAGCACGCCGAGGGACCAGCCATCCGCCGCCACGTGGTGCACGGTGATCATCAGTACGTGCTCTGTCGCGGACAGGCGCAGCAGTCGGCCTCGGATCAGCGGACCGGTCTGCAGATCGAATTCCGCATCCGCTTCCTCGACCCGCTGTGATGCCACCTCCCGCTCACGGCGTGCCAGGTCGTAGTGGCTCAGATCTGCCGCCTTTAGATCGAACGAGCGCTCGGGTGCGATCTCCTGCTTGGGACTCCCGTCCTCTTCCACCAGCGTCGTTCTCAGGACCTCATGGCGGTGCATCAGATCATCCAACGCACGCCGCAGCGCCGTTGTATCCAGATCACCGTACAAACGGGCTACGACCGGAATGTTGTAGGCCGTGCTGCCCCTTTCCAGCTGGTCGATGAACCAGAGACGCTCCTGTGCCCACGAGGCAGGGAGCCGCGATGGTGATCCGCCCCCGATACGGTCATGCCTTTGGATCTCGTCGGCGCTTCTCGCTTTGCGCTCCAGCAGCAAGTTGAGGAGATCCGCTCTTTCGCCGGTCAGGCTCTCCAGGTCTACCTCCGTAGAAACCGGAATGCTGTTCATATCCGTGCTCCCTTTGTCATCTCCCGCAGTAACCGTTGCGCCTCGCTATCCGACATCGAAGAGACCATTTCGAACAGCGCTCTGACACTTGCATCATCTGCATGAACCTGCAACCGGTTGCCGCGAAGCTGATCGACACTGCGCGCGAGGTCCATCAACGCAGGACACTGGAAGAGCGCACCCACGGGCAGCTTCACCTGCAATTCGCTTCTGATGCGCACCATCACCTGAGTCGCCGTGAGAGAATTGCCGCCGAGATCGAAGAAGCTGTCGCGGCGACCAACCCGCTCGAGGTTGAGCACTTCCCGCCAGATCGCAGTCAGCATCTCTTCCGTCCTGCCTCGGGGTGCCTCGTACTCCCCAGTCGAGTACGCTGCCGCATTGGGCGCGGGCAGCGCTCGCCGGTCCAGCTTGCCGTTTGCGGTAAGTGGCAGGTGCTCTAGGAGCACGAACGCGCTCGGCACCATGTATTCGGGCAACCTCTCTCTCAAGTGCGCCCGCAGTGATTCAGGCCTCAAGGCGTCCTCGCCGGGGCTCCTTGGAACGAGATATGCGGCCAGACGCCAGTCTCCCGGCGATGGTTCCCAGGTACGCACCGCCGCCTCGAGAATCTGCGGATGAGCGGATAGTTGCGCCTCTATTTCCCCGGGCTCGATTCGAAAGCCGCGGATCTTCACCTGCTCGTCATTTCGGCCCAGGTACTCGATCGTGCCCTCGGCGCGCCAACGCGCGAGATCCCCTGTCTTGTACATGCGCGCGCCGCGTACCTGACTGAATGGGTCGGGCACGAACCGCTCGGCTGTCATATCCGGCTTATTGAGATAGCCACGGGCGACCCCCACCCCACCGACATACATCTCGCCGACGACGCCAGCCGGCACCGGTCGTCCGCGTCTGTCGAGGATGTAAATCTTGGTGTTGGCTATCGGCCTGCCGATATGCAGCACCTCGTCCTGAGGAAGAATCGGCCCTGAAGTTGCAACCACGGTGGTTTCCGTCGGCCCATAGTTGTTGATTACTGAGATCGCTCGGCTCTGCGGCCGAGACCTCAGGCGATCACCGCCCACGAGCAGCCAGTGCAGCTGTGCATTTATCATGCCTCTGCTGAATGCGAACTCGGCGAGCGGGGTCGGCAGAAAACTCACGTCCAATTTCTCCCCAGCCCACCACGTCATGAGCGCTTGAACGTCGTCAGTCACGCCGGCAGGCGGCAAAACGAGAGTTGCGCCGGCGGCGAGCGGAGGCCATACCTCCCAGACCATGGCATCGAACCCGACTGCGGCAACGCTGGAGCAGCGCCTTCCATGGCTCACGTGGAATGCTTCGCAATGCCAGTGAATGAGATTTGCCAGACTCCGATGCTCGATCATTACTCCCTTGGGAACTCCTGTGGACCCAGACGTATAGATCGCGTACGCCATACTCGTTGGAACCAAACCAGGTGAACGAGGCGGATTGCTCGTCCGACGAATTGCAAGCCCCGCGCGCTCTTCGTCGATTGCAAGCACCTCGATATCCGTGTCCGGCAAACGCTTCTTCGTGCTCGCCTGCGTCAAAACTACGCGTGGCCCAGCATCCTCAAGCACGTGCGCTATGCGCTCGGCGGGGTAGCTCGGATCGAGCGGCACGTAAGCTCCCCCTGCCTTCAGCACACCGAGCAGGGCGGCTATCATCTCGAGCCCTCGCTCCATGAATATGCCGACGAGCCGGTCCGGACCAATCCCCTTCGTCCGCAAGCACCATGCAATCTGATTGGCTCGTCTGTTGAGCTCCGCGTACGTCAAGGTCCGGCCATTACAGAGCACTGCTATCGCGTCCGGTGTCCACTCAGCGCGCTCTTCGCAGAGCTCGTGCACGAGCTTGTCGCTCGAATAGTCGCAGTCCGTCGAGTTGAAACTCTCGATGACTCGACGTCGCTCGTGCTCTGACAGAACCGAGAGGCTCAGCGCCGGCGTCTGCGGCGCCTGCTCGAGGGCCTGCACGAGATTCTCGAGCGCGACCACGACGAATGCCACGACTCTACCCGACCCGATACGGTTGTCTGCCTGCGCAGCTACTGCGAAAGCTTCACCGAGATCATCGACTGACAGAGATATCGGATAGTTGGTCCATTCACGGATCTCGAGCACTCGCGCGCCACTGCCCTCCTGATGACCGGTAGCGCGCGCGCCCCTAGCAGGCGTGGTGTGCCTGTAGTTCAGCAGTGCGGTAAAGAGTGGCACGGATCCTGGGAGTCCGCTGCATCGTTGTGCAACCGCCAGGGGTGCCTGCTCGTGCGTCACGAGCTCGACGAGCTCCCGCTGCGTGAGCTCGATCAGCTCCTGGACGGTCCGCCCCTCGAGCTGCAGGCGCACAGGCAGTGTATTCATGAACATTCCGAGTGCACTGCCCGCGCCGGCGCTTCCCTGCAGTCTGCCGAGCAATACCGTGCCGAAGACCACATCGTCTCTGCCACTCGTGGCCGAGACCACGAGCGCCCAAGCGGCATGAAACAGGACCGCTGGACTGACTCCCCAGTGACGTGCCTGCGCACGTATACGCGCGCTCAAACCGTACGGAACGGGATTTTGCGCATCCTCCAGTCGGCCACCGTCGCCGTGTACGTCCAGCAACCCGAAGGGCGCCGTCGGCTCGACGACGTCGGCGAGCTTGCTCCGGAAAAATGCTTCGGCATCTCGTCCGCGGGCGTGCGCCAGCGCCTCGGCAACATGCTCGCGGTACGGCTCCGGCGTTGTCAGAGCTCCGTCGTTCCCCTCCATCAACGCCATGACCTCGGAGAGCAGTACTTCGAGCGACTCGTGGTCACACGCGAGATGATGTATCTGCAGCAGCGCATACTTCGAGCCATCGCGCTCAACCGAAGCCACCTGCAGGCGCATCATGGGCGCGCGACTGATCTCGAGCTTCTGTCGCTCCGGCCGCATCCGCTCCCGCATCTGTTCCAGCGGGCCGCGGGTGGAATCTAGCCTGATCTCCTCGACCGGCAGAGTCGCCTGGCGGTAGACAACCTGAACGGGATGAGCCAGACCGTCCCACAGTACGGCACTGCGAAGTACATCGTGCCGGTCGACTACGGCCTGCAGGGCAGCGATGAGATCCTCGAGCCGGTCTCGCGACGGCACCGCGAGCAGCGCCGGTAAGACGTAGGTATCCGCCCTCTGCTCATCCAACAGGTGGTGGAACAGAATGCCTTCCTGCAATGGGGCGAGCGGATAGATGTCCTGGACGTTCGCCGCTCCGCCGGATACCGATCGGATAATCCGGTCGATCTCATTTGCGCTCAGCTCGAGAAGCGGCAGCATCTCCGGGGTGATCGTCTTGCACCCGGGTGGAATTCGGTTGGACGGCACGGTCTCGACGCTCGCATCGACGGTAAGAGCATCCGCCAGATCGGCCAGCGTCTTACTCTGGAAGAACTGCCGAACGTCCGCCGAAAGCCCCATGCGGCGCAGGCGCTGCATCATCTGCACGATCAGGTAGGAGTGACCGCCGAGCTCGAAGAAGTTATCGTCGCGGCCGACTCGCTCAATCCTCAACAGGTCCTGCCAAATTCCCGCTAAGACGCTCTCCCGTCCTCCTAGCGGCGGATCTGACATACGGGCCATGGACGAATCCGAGCTCGGTGCCGGCAGTGCCCGGCGGTCCAGCTTCCCACTCGGAGTCATGGGCAGCTTCTCGAGCACGACGAAGGCGCTCGGTACCATGTAGTCGGGCAGTACGCGCTTCAGGTGGCTCCTCAGGTCCCCAATGACCGGTGAGGGCCCATCCCGCAGCGTCACGTAAGCCACCAGTCGTTTCTCACCTGGCACGTCCTCGCGTGCGATGACGATGGCATCCCTCACACTCGTGCAGCGCGTGAGTTGCGATTCGATCTCTCCCAGCTCGATCCGAAACCCACGTATCTTCACCTGATCGTCATTGCGCCCCAGATATTCGAGCGTTCCGTCCGCGCACCAGCGCCCGAGATCGCCGGTCTTGTACAGCCGGGCCCGGCCGTCCGCGCCGTAGGGATCGGGAATGAATCGCTGCTCCGTGAGGTCCGGCCGATGTAGGTATCCGCGCGCGATATTGGCGCCCCCAATATAAATCTCGCCTGCCATTCCGATCGAGACCGGCTGCAGCGCCCGGTCCAACACCAGAATCTTGGTGTTAGCGATCGGGCGGCCGACAGGCGGCAGATCCGGCCAGCTCGCGGGATCCCCCTCCAGAGTCAGCGTCGTCACAACATGAGTCTCGGTGGGACCATAGTGATTGTGCAGCCGGCAACCCTTGAGACTCCGGAACAGGTCGCGGATTTCGGTACTGATCCGCAGTTGCTCGCCGGCGGTGATCACATCTGTGAGGCTCTGCGGAAGCAGATCTGCCGCGCGGCAATACGCAACCATGGCGTCCAGGCCCGGTGGCGGTACGACAGGCGATGGGATCTCGCCCGCGCTAACCACCTGATCGGCCAGGCTCTGCAGCATGAGCGGGGGCAGAAATACCCTGTTGATCCGCTGGCTGGCGATGAGCTGTAGGAGGGCCTTGGCATCCCTCCGGACCCACTCGTCGAGCAGCACGAGCGAGCCGCCCGTGCAGAGAGCTGAGAAGATCTCCTGAAAGGCGACGTCGAAGCTCAGTGCGGCGAACTGCAGGACGCGTGCACGGTCGCCGGAGAAGACTTTGCGATGCCACTCGATGAGATTCACCATCGACCGGTGCGCCATCGCGATTGCCTTAGGACGCCCCGTGGATCCGGAGGTGCAGATGACGTAGAGCAGGTTCCGTGAGGTCAGTCCCAGGTCATTGGCCGGGACGTTCTCATCGATGTAGGCCGCGATTTGGCCGAGCCTCTCATCCAGGGCGATGACTCTCGCCGCACTGGCGGGCAGCACGCCCATCAGCTCCGTTTCCGTGAGCACGATTTGAGGATCTGCTTCCTCCAGCATGTGCTTGAGACGCTCTGGGGGATAGTTCGGATCGAGGGGAAGATAAGCTCCGCCCGCCTTGAGGATTGCGAGCAGCCCTACCACCATCTCCAGTCCTCGCTCGAGGCAGATGCCCACCACCTGATCCGGGGCGACTCCTTGGCTCAAGAGATACCGCGCAAGCTGGTTGGCACGGCGATTGAGCTGTGCATAGGTAAGCCGCCTACCCTCGTGCTCCACCGCCAGCGCTTCGGGCGTCCTCGCCACCTGCTCCTCGACGAGTTGATGGATCAGCTTGTGCTCGGGATACTCGGCTGCAGTTCCGTTGAGGTCGAAGAGGACTCTTCTTTTCTCCTCCTCGGTCATGATCGGCAGACGGCTGACCGACTGGTAGATGTCTGTCACCATCTCGCCCAGCACCACCTGCCAACCCGCGAGCAGGCGTTCCGCTGTATCCCGCTCGAACAGGTCCGGTGCGTATTCCAAAGTGGCCTTCAGGCCATCCAGGCCCTCCTCGACCGACAGCGCCAGCTCAAAGGGGTAGTTCGCGCTCTCGATGGAGACGTCATCGACCTCGAGCCCCGCGAATCTCAGGTCGCGACAGCCAGTGGCCTCCTGTGGAGCTCCATTCATGCTCATCAGTACTTGAAGAGGCAGCGAGCTCTCAGGCGACAGGCTGAGGTCTTCCACCACCTGCTCGAAGGACACGTCTTGATGCGATCGCGCCTTGCGGACTACGGCCTTGACGTCTTTCAGGAGCTGATCGACCGTGGTGTCGCCGTGAAAACGCACGCGCAATGCCACCAGGTTCTCGAGCGGCCCGATCAGGCGCTCGAGCTCAGGCGTGGGACGGTTCGGCGCCCGCGCACCGATTATGATGTCGTCCTGACCAGCCCAGCGCCCGAGCAGGCTCGCCCAGCCGCAGAGCAGTGGTACGAAGAGCGACATCTCCTTTCGATGTGCCAGCGTCTGCAGGTTGAAATACAACTCCTCCGGCAACTCGACCGACAGCCGCCCGATCGGCGAGCCTGCGGTTATCCGGCCAGCTCTAACCGGCAAGGCCAGCCGCTCCGGCATTTGCGCCAGGGCTCTAGCCCAGTACTCGCGCCGCCACCTGAACCGCTCGCCGCTCATCTGCTCTCGCTCACTGCAGACGTAATCCGCGAATTGCCATTCGAGCGGCGGCAGCGGATCCTCCGTTCCCTCGCAATAGGCGCTGTAGAGCAGCGCGAGCTCTCTGAGCAGAATGCCCACGGACCAGGTGTCCGCGACGATCTGGTGTTGGCATATGACCAAGACGTGCTCCAGGTCACCGCTCTGCATGAGTTGGCCGCAGATGAGCGGGCCGCGCCCGGGATCGAGGACTTCTGGCAGCTCCGTCTCCTGCAGTGCAAATCCAGTAGCGGGTGGCCCTACCTGCTGGATGAGCGTTCCGTCCCTGGATCCAAATGTCGTCCTCAGGATCTCGTGCCGCGCGACGATACGATCGAGAGCCGCCTGAAATGCTGCTCTGTTGAGCGCACCACGCAGGCGCACGTGGATGCGCGTCAGCAACGATCGTGAGGGGTCACTCTTACCGAGCCGCAGGATGCGCTCTTGGGCGGACGACAATGGCCATACGGCGTTGCACTGTGGCGCCAGCGCAAGGTTCGCGACTGTAGGCAGTTGCGGCTGGATTCGCTTCTCGTTCGACCCGTTCATCCGATGCACCTCCGGCGCCTTGGGTTCGTTACCGCGGACGCATAGTCATACGCCCGATTTGTTACCGAATGATGATCGTCGCCTCGTGCGAAAGCTTCCACGCAACTGATTCAGCATCATTCGCCGCGCTGCAAAGAGACATCAGTGCCGCGCGACTGTCAACGTCGCGCAGCCTCGGGTGTTGACTAGTATGGCCTCGGATCTCTCAGCTGTTGCGGCTGATCCCTGAGTCGACGCTGCCGATTGAGGCGGTAGGCTGTTGGCAGGGCAGCCTACGAGCAAAACTCGAGAGGAGATTCATGCGGGAATTCAGCGGGTTTCGCTGACCGCGTCGGCAGCTTGGCCGTTTGAGCGCTCGAGACATGCCGGTCGATTGTGTAGGTGCGGCGCGACAGGCGCAGCCCCCATCCTCCACCCCCCCGCGTTCCGTGTGGCGGGTACCCTCAAGGTCGAATAAGTCAGGGTCGGTGGGGACCTGCTTGCGCCACTCCACTGGTGATGGTAGACAGTTGAATGTCACGACCCATAGCAAAAGGGAAAGCACGGATGCCGCGTGCCAAACGCCTGCCTCCGCTCGGCTCTGCCTGCTATTACTATCGCAGGTCGTGTGCCGACGACCGCCAGATCGTCAAAGATCGCGAGGAGCTCGAGCTGCTTCTCCAGACACTGGCCAGGGTGCTCAGGAAGAACGGAGCCAGGATGTACGCATTCCACATCGACTCCGCCCAGCTTCACTTTGTCTTACGGGCTGGAAGCGCTCCTTTAGTCCCGGCACTGGGCATTTTCTGCCATGAGCTGACCCGCCGATTCAACCGCCGCCGGGGTGAGCGCGGTGCACTTTTTGCCCGGCGCGCGCGCATAACCGTGTTCCAGCCTGAGGTATGGCTGCTCAGGATGGTCCGGTACGTACACTCGATCCGGCCGCCCGCCGGCTCCCTGCCGACATGGAACAGCGACTGCATATACAGGGTTCGCGGACGGATGAACGGCCTGGCCACCAGCCCGGTCATGCGGGCGTTGGCATCCAGGAATGAACCTTCATCGGTGCTGGATGACACTTACCAGGATTACTTCGACGCGCCTGCTGCTGCGGATGAGATTCACCTCATCGAACACGGGTCACGCGAGGACAGCCGTGTCCTCGGAGATCACGCGTTCATCGCGAGGATCCTACAAGCCCAAGGGTTGGCGCGAGACTCCGATGTTTCGGAGGCAGACAGTCCGGAGGAAGTGATCCGACGGGCGGCTGATCTGATCATCAGTCGCTTTCATGCGCTCTGTCGTCGATGCCTGAGCGAGCGTGATGCGCGCGATTGGATCACCCGTACGAGCCTGGAGCAGCTCCGGTCGAAGTCCCGGAGAATGCCGCTCCCGCTGGTCCGCGCGATGATCGCGGAGTACGCACTGATACGGCACCTGGCCAGGCGCAGCGAGGTCGAGAAATATTTCGGGCTGCACGCCAGGAGCCTCGCCGCCGGGCTGCGGCGTCGCTATCGCTCCAGGGTATTGGCGAGACTCAGCCGCGGATCAGCTACCGGTCCTCACTCCATCCCAGATACCCAGAGCAGCGCGCAGCGAGTGAACGCGCAGCTTCTTGTAGATGTTGTCGCAATAGTATTTGACCGTTGATACGCCTATCCCCATTTCGGCGGCAACCTGCTTGCGGCTTCTCTCATCCTTGAGCAGCGCCAGCGCCTGTCGCTCCCGCGGCGACAGAGTCATGACCAGCTGCTGTGCCTTGTGTCGCTCGGCGTCATCGGCACCGCTCGAACGAAAGGCGGCCATGACGCTCCCGATTGCCCGCAGCAGCTGGGTGTCGGTCGCCGGTTTTCGAAGGAATACGGTTGCGCCGAGCTTACCCGCGCGAAACGCCGTTTCCGGCTCGCAGCAGGCAGTCAGAATGACCGTCGGATAGTGGCGACCCGCGGCGGCGAGCCGTTCGAGCAGCTCGAGCCCGCACATTCCGCCAGGCATGACGAGATCGAGAATCAGGCAGCCAGGCATCTGCGCCGCTGCGGCATCCCCGATTATCTCTTCTCCCGAGGCGTAAAAGCGCGGCAGATGGCGCTCGGCGCGCAGCAGGCGGCCGAGCGAAGTCCGGCAAGCGACGTCATCGTCAACGACATAAATAACAGTGGGTTTCTCGCCCATGGTCCTCTCCACCAGCTCTCTGCAGTAATCATTCTCCCGAATCGTTTCCGGCGCGTAACAGGCGCCCTTCGAGCCGCCGAAAGATCTTGGCGGCCCTTTTACTCTGGGTGACGATATCGCTCAGGGCGGCACGGGCTTCCGCCAGATCCTGGCTGTCGGCGGCAAGAAACCGCTTGGCGGCCTGAGCGTTGCTGAGAATTGCGGAAAGAGGCTGACCGAGCTGATGGAGAATTGCTCGGGTGTCGAATCCACTCGACCGAGGTGGGGCAGGCATCAGGCACCACACATATCCGGGCGGCTATCGCCGCCCTCCCTCTAACCTTCGCTTCCGATCCGTCCATTCACGGAGATGTGACTCCCCAGTCAGAACAGAATCAGCCTGTTTGTCCGCCGAGTTTATACCCGTCAGCGTTGGCCTGTCATCATGTATTGAAGGGCTTTCGGATGTGTCCCAGACGCCCCATTGCCGGGTTCAGGCTCATGTCAGCACCCTATGCAATAGCCCTGACTCCCCCCCACCTCCGAGGCGCTTTCTGGCAGGCTCGGGTCAGCATAGGATGGGAGCGGGCCCGGGTACTGGATTCTGAGTACGGGAGAGGAAAATGGGAGTGATGGAGCGCCTTTTCCGCGACTTCGACTGGTCTCGAACGTCGATCGGACCGCCGGAGCATTGGCCGGTGACGTGGTGCAATGCCGTGCGGATCATCCTGGATTCCGGTTTTCCGACGGCCATTGGGCTCGGCCCGCAGCTCGTTTACTTCTACAACGACGCCTTCATTCCGCTCGGCGGCCCGGCTCGCCACCCATCGGCGCTCGGCCAGCCGGTCCGGGTGGTCTGGAGTGAGATTTGGCCGGACATCCTGCAGCCACGGTTCTCCCAAACGCTGGCCGCAGGCCTGCCAACCGTGGAGGCGGACCTGCTGATGCCGCTGGTGCGCAGCGGGTATCTCGAGGAAACCTACCTCTCCTTCTCTTTCGCGGCGCTGCGCGACGATGACGGCCAGCCGAGCGGGATATTCTGTACCGCCACTGACAACACTGAGCGGGTGATTGCCCAGCGGCGAATTGATTGCCTGCGCCAGCTCGCCGCCAGCAGCTCTTTTGCGGAATCACCGGAGGCTGCCTGTGGCAAGGCCGCGGAGGTACTCGAAGAGCAGCCGAGAGACGTACCGTTTGCGCTCATCTATCTGCTCGACCGGACAGGTCAGCAAGCCCATCTCGCGGGCAGTTGCGGCCTGCTGCGGTTGCCGGATCGGATCCCCAAAAGCCTTCGGCTCACCCCGGACGCGGACCCCTGGGGACTCGCGACCGTCGCTGCCCGAAGCGCCCCGATACTCATACAGGACGTTCAGTCGCTCCTGGCGGGTGCGCTCAGCCGGCCTGATCTCATCCCGCAACAGGCGCTTGCCCTGCCCATACCGAACGCCGGCTCGGATGGCCTGGCCGGCCTCATGATCGCCGGATTAAACCCCATGCGCCCGGCCGAGGAGTCGCGCGCGTTCCACCTTCTGGTCGCGCAACAGCTCGAGACCGCGATCTCCAACGCGCGGGCCAAGCGGCACGCCGAGCAACGGGCGGAGGAGCTCACCGAGCTCAATCGCGCCAAGACCATCTTCCTGAGCAATGTGAGCCATGAGCTGCGCACGCCCCTCACGCTGGTCCTTTCACCCATCGAGCAGTTGCAAGGCAATGGCCGGCTGGACGAGGCGGATCGCGCGCGACTGGCCATCGCTCTGCGGGGCGGCCGCAGGTTGCAGAAGCTCGTCGACTCTCTCCTTCAGTTCTCGCGTGCGGAGGAGGAACGGATCGATGCACAGTACGAGCCCACGGATCTTGCAAGGCTGACGGCCGATCTCACGAGCATGTTCCGGTCCCTGCTCGAGCGGGCGGGTGTCACTCTCAGAGTCCATTGTCCTTCCTTGGGCGAGGCGATCTATGTGGACCCGGAGATGTGGGAGAAGATCCTCCTCAACCTGGTCTCGAACGCGCTCAAGTTCACGATCGCCGGCGAGATCTCTGTCAGCCTGTCGCTGCGGGACGATGTGGTCGAATTGGAGGTTGCCGACACCGGTTGCGGTATCTCCGAGAAGGACCTGCCCCATGTCTTCGAGCGCTTCTTCCGCGGAGATGCCCGTCACGCGCGCAGCGTCGAGGGCACCGGCATCGGCCTGTCTCTGGTCCGGGAGCTGGTAAGAGCCCACCGAGGTTGCATCAGCGCTCGAAGCACGCTCGGCGTCGGCACGACCATCACAGTACAAGTACCGCGCGGCAAGGCCCACCTGCCGGCGGACCGGATCAGCACCGGGCGCGCAGCCGCGCCGCTCGAGCCGGGCGCAATGCCCTACGTCGAGGAGGCGCACGGGTGGCTTTCTCAACCGGTCCCGGTCAGCTCCGCTCCGGCCAGCTCCGAAGAGATACTGGTCGTCGACGACAATGCCGATATGCGCGAGCATCTCGCCCGCCTGTTGGAGGCGCGCTGGCGGGTCAGCACCGCCTCGGACGGCAGCGCTGCCCTGCAGCGGATCCGCGCTCGAGCTCCGGAACTGGTGCTTTCCGACATCATGATGCCCGGGCTCGACGGATTCGCCCTGCTCGGTGAGTTGCGCAAAGACCCGGCCACTGCGGATATTCCGGTGCTCCTGCTCTCCGCGCGGGCCGGCGAGGAAGCTTCCGCGGAGGGGCTCAAAGCGGGCGCCGACGACTACATCGTCAAGCCGTTCTCGGCCCGCGACCTCATTGCGCGCATCGAGCTGCATCTGGCGCGCGCCCGCGCAAAGGCCAACGCCAGGCGGGCCCGTGAAGCGGCCGAAGAGGCCGGACGGGCGCGCGATGAATTCTTCGCCACGCTGTTTCATGAGATACGTACACCCCTCGCCTCCCTGCAGACCTGGATCGAGCTTCTCAAGAGTGGTCGCCTCTCGCCCGCCAACGTCCCGGCCGCATTCGAAGGCCTCGAGACCAGCTCCAACACCCTGACCGGCCTCGTACAGGATCTGCTCGACTACTCGGCCGTGGTCCGCGGCGAGCTGCGCGTCGAGCCGCGGCCGGCCGCTTCGGTCCTGCCGATCATTCTGCCGGTGGTTCGGGCTTTTCAGCCGGTCGCGCAGATGAAGGAGTTGCAGCTCGAGTGTGCACCGACGGGCAGCGGTGGTCCGGCCAGAGTGGATGCCCTGCGGCTGCAGCAAGTCGTGTGGAATCTGATCTCGAATGCGATTCGCCACACGCCGTCCGGGGGACGAGTCGATGTCATGGTCGCGACCGATAATTCGGTTCTGGAGATCATGGTGCGCGATACGGGGCAGGGAATTGCACCCGACGAGCTGCCGCAAGTGTTCGGCCGCTATTGGCGCGGCCGAGGCGCAGGGGCCGTCTCGCCCGGGCTCGGCCTGGGGCTCGCCATCTCACGTCGGATCGTGGAGCTCCACGGCGGGTCCATTACGGCACACAGCGCCGGCGAAGGCCGCGGCGCAACCTTCACCGTACGGCTGCCGCTGAGCCGTGGCGAGGATACGATGGAGTCTGGTCCGTACCGGACTGAGGACAGTGCGACTCGCCTGCAATACGCAGTGACGGCGGCGGCCAGCCGAACGGCGCGCCCCGCAGGAAAGGTGGGCAACGAAAAGCTCGAGATCCTGGAAGGAGCCGCAACGGCCGGATCGGAGTCCCTGCGCATCCTTCTCGTCGAGGACGACGACGGGCTCGCCCGGGCCTGCCAGCGTCTCCTTTCCTCGCACGGGCACCGGGTGGTGCGCACAAACGGCTGCACCGGCGCCCTCCTGGCCCTCAAATGCGAATCGATCGACGTGATCATCACCGACGTGCATCTCGCGGACGGTGATGCGATCCAACTGTTGAAGAGTGTTAGAGACCAGTTGCATCGCTTCCCTGCGGATCGATTACCGGCAGTCGCGATGAGCGCCTTCCTCGGCCAAAAAGAGGTCATGCGCTATCGCGCTGCCGGATTCGCGGCGCAGATCAGCAAGCCGTTCCAGGAAGGCGCGCTGCTACGCGCAATACGCGAGGCCGCCCGGCAAGGCTCCCTCAATCAGGAGATCCGCCACTAGCCCGAGCCCGGTTCGCCGCCACCGTCGGGGAAGTAGCGGATGGCGATCCGATCGGATTCCTGAGTCACCTGCACTCCCGGGAATATCTGCGGCAACCCGCGCAGCCACTGCCGGACGTCGCGCTCGAGGACGGAGCCCGAGTACATCAGCCGGGCAGCCTGCGGGTCCAGGGTAATGGTTTGCGGGGTATACCGCTGCACATCCTCGATCACCTCGCCGAGCGGGCGGCCGTGATAAATGAAGGTACCGTCCGTGAGCTCCATGGCGGGGTGCGGATCCGAGTGCTTGATGGGTGTTGCACTGCCGCGGTCGGTATAGGACATCTGCTCGCCGCTCCCCAGGCGGACACTCCTCCAGCTGACCGAGCTCAGGAGGGTTGGCGTGCTCAGCGTCAGGCGGCGAACAGGGGCCACCTGAACCACGCCCCGCGTGACCCAGACCTGAATCCGGTCGGAGTATCGGGAGTAGCGCCGCACGAGGAATTCCGTGCCCAGGTCCGTGATGGTGCCGGCGCCGGCGTGAACGACGAAGGGGCGCTGAGAGTCATGGACCACATTGAACAACGCCTCGCCCCGATCGAGGTCGATCGTGCGCAGCTCCCTGCTGAAGCGTACTCGCAGCTCACTCGCGCCGCCCAGTGTAATCTGCGAGCCGTCCGCGAGTCTGACCAGGCGCTGCTGGCCCGGGCCAGTCAGGTACACCTTTCCGCGAAGCAGCGACAGCGCGCCGCTTCCGTAGATCGCGATCATCACGATGGCGGCGCAGGCAGCACCCCACCACCCAAACACGGGCCAGCGTCGGGGCGCCTTGCTTGCAGCAAGCAGCGTCTCCCGCACCGCAGCCGGCGGCGGTGAGGCGACCAGGCGCGGACGAAAGCTCCGCTGCGCAACGGCGGTTTCCGGGCCGTTGCTTTGCCTTCCTCCCTGCAGCACGGTGAGCTGCGGAGACAGATCTCCTTCAAAGCGGCTCAGGCTCTCGGGCGTATCGGCGTGCAACTCCTCAGTCGTTGCCTCCGGCGGGCGGCGCGACTGCAGCAGCAGTGCACGCAAATCGAGGAGCTCGCAGTAGGATGTGAGGTGCCGCGGGTGCTGCAACCAGGAGGCGAAGCGCCGCAATGCGCGCGGATGCGCGTATTGGCCCTTCCTCAAGGCAAGGAGCCACAGGATGGCCTGGATACGTGTCGGATTCCGCCGGCGAGGATGCGCGCTCATAGGGATGAACCCTTCACCTGTTGCTCCCACTCAGGCTTGGCGCCATCAACCATGCGCCGCCGATCGAAGATACGCTTGAGAGTTCGGGCGTCCGGGAGTGGGACAGTCTATGACACACGGTGGACCTAGCCGAAAGATCAGTTGACAACTCAGACAGATTGTGCTTCACGTTCACTACCGATTGAGCGCTACGGCTTTTCCGCCCACTCGATCGGTCCCGGTTCGTAGTCGGTACGCGTCCCGGCCTCACTGCCCGCGATCCGCTGCCGGCAGAACTCGAGCGCGTTCACGATCCAACGCTTGACGGTGCGTTCATGTACGGGGATGCCGTGTCGGCCGAGCCGCGCCGCGATGTCCTCATACGGCATCTCGTCCCAGAACCTCCAGACCACGGCCATGCGCACGCGGGCCGGCAATGCCTGGAGGGCTTCTTGAAGCTTTTGCAAACGTCCCGCGTACTGGATAGCGGTTTCGGGAGGCGCCGTGTGCTCCCCCGAGGGCTCGTCGACGAGATGCTCGACGCTGCGTCGGTACGCAGCCGCCTTAGCAACTTTCCCGACCCGATTCAGCGCCGACTTGTAAACATAAGCCTTGACGTTACCGATAGACCCCCGCTGCGCGATCTCCAGCACGTTAGCGAACGCCTCATCGGCGATATCGCGGGCGGTTGCCCACGATCCCGTTTTGGCCACGAGAATGTGCACGAGGCGGTCGTGCTCCTCCTCGAATACCTCGCGAACGCGCTGACTGTGCTCCGGACCGACCGGCAACCACCGTTTCGCCTGCTCAGCGGTCTCGGACCGCTGGTCCTCTTCTTTTGGCCCCGCATCGTCTGGACCGTCAAACGTCGGGTCGGTGCTCAATAGAGAGTCCCCCACTTCGATACGCTTATGAGCCCCCGAGCGGCTTCGCGTGACAGTCGCCGTCATGAAAGCGGCGGTTTTCCAGGAATATTAGCACCACACGGGATCAGGGGATCGCCGTCCATCCGATTGACGCGTTATTCTGCGCACCTCGTGAATGCTCGCCCAATAAAATTCCTTCATGCGTGCATGACGCAGGACGCTCTCGTCGACCCGGGCGCACAGGACGAAGAGCTTCAGCGAGCGATCCGCACGGCAATGGATAAGGTCTGCGAAGGCCAACGGCTTCCTCTTGGATCGCAGGTCCTGGAGCTGGAGGTCCGCTTCGCCCGCGACGTGCAGTGCCAATACGCAATCGGCGTGTCCTCCGGCAGTGATGCGCTCCTACTCGCGTTGATGGCACTGGACATCGGCCCGGGCGATGAAGTCATAACCTCAGCATTCGCGCCGGCAGCGGCAGCCGTGGCTATCGCCCGCACGGGAGCGCGGCCGATTTTCTGCGACATCGACCCCGAAACCTACAATCTCTCGGCGGCAGAGGTCGACGAGTTCATCGACGAGCACTGCGAAGCGCAGGGCCGAGGGCGCGGTCTACTCGTGAATCGCAGGACCGGCGGCCGAATCAAGGCTCTCTTACCCGTACATCTATTCGGCCAGCTCTGCGAGATGGGCGAGTTCATGGAGCTGGCGAGGCATTTGCGACTCCGCGTCATCGAGGACGTGCAGCACGCCACTGGCGCGCACGACACTTCGTACGTCGCCGCCGGTAGCTTTGGAGACGTCGGATGCTTTTCCTTCGCGCCAACCAACATTCTCGGCGCATATGGTGACGCAGGGATGTGCGTCACGCATGACAAGGACTTGGCGGCGAAAATCAAGGCTCTGCGGACACAGGCCGCCGCGCCCAAGGACCACCATGCCCCCAGCGGCCGCAACTTCAAGCTCGACGAGATCCAGGCCGCCGTCCTCAATGTGAAGCTCGACTTTCTCGAGGACTGGCTGCGGATGCGGGATTTCAACGCCCACATCTATTGGGAGCTCTTCGTGAGTAAATTCACCCGGGGCGGAATCGTCCCGGTGCGGCCGGGGCCGGTCGGGCGCCATGTTTTCAGCCACTACGTGATTCGCGCACAAGATCGCGACCGACTGCGCGCTCATCTGAACGCGTCGGATATCGAGACGGAGCTTTGCTGCCCCACACCGCTGCACCTGCAGCCCAGCTTCGCTCATCTCGGGCACAAGACCGGCGATTTGCCTCAGACCGAGCTCGCCGCCAGGGAAACACTGTCGCTGCCCATTTATCCGCAGCTGACCGCGTCCCAGATCGAGCACATCGTTACGGCCATAGAGCGCTTTTATAAGGGCTGAGCCAGCCCCGCTCATCTTCGCGGCAGCGGCACGTCCGTGCTTCTCGCCGCCTACAAACAACTCTTCTTGCTCACCGCGCGCAGTGCCGCGTCGCGAAGTCACGCTCTTGCTCCGTCCACTCAGGCGTCCACTACAGATGCTGCCACTCACCGCCGCCATACTGTCATGACAAGTGCAGCGAGTGCATTGGGCACCGAGACAGACGACAACATCAGACGGGCACCCAGACAGAGCCGCATGCGCGTCGGGCACTTCATACTTCCAACACTAGAAAAATACCTCACCGCTCTCGATTCTCACGTCCCGGGCAGTTATAGTCTCGGTCGCGTGACTCCATGCCTCGAGCGATCAACTCATGATCTGCAGCGGATCGCCTTCGGATGAGGCGACCCTTCGGTTTCTACGCGCGTCTGATCAGGGCATGTCAGAAACGTGAGCGTACGCTCGAGGATGCCGAGGATCTGGTCCAGGAGGCCTTTCTGCGCCTGTTCGAATACGAGCGCAGCATGAAGGTGAGAGACGCAGAGGCGTTCCTACGCCGGGTGATCACGAACCTGTCGATCAATCGCTTTCATCGTGATCGTATCGTTACGTTCGCAGAAGAAAGCGCGGAGGAGCTCGACGAGTCGGGCTCTCTGATCGACCCATACCCGGAGCCGGAGAGAATCATCGCTGCGCGGCAACTGCTCGACCGGATCGCGTCCGTGCTCACCGCCGTGAGCTTCCGGACCTCCCGCATATTCATCGCCCATCGCGCGGGATACAGTTACGGGGAAATTGCAGCGGAGCTCGGCATCTCTCCGCGGACGGTGAAAAAGCACATTTCCCGCGCGACATCCATTCTGTCAGGAGTGATCCGATGTCAGGGGGACGCAACGCCTCGTCGGCGGTCTTGAGCAGCACCCATGTGCTCCTCGAACCATCCCACCATGCGCGCCGCATAATCGACGATCGCCGGCCACTTGCGCACGCCGTGCCCTTCCTGCGGATAGGTGACCAGGACCGACTTCACCCCATTCTCGAGCAGCGCGTTGTGGAACTGCACCGCTTCCTCGGGCGGCGTGCAGCGATCGAGCACACCGCAAGTGGACAATGTAGGTGTCTTCGCCTTGTGCGCATGCATGACGGGGCTGCGCTCGAAATACTTGCCGCCGGCGTTGACGTAGGTGTCCTCGAGGAAGAGCGATACGAAGTGCCCGATGTTGGAGATCAGATGCTCCGTGACCTGGTTCGTCACCGGCGAGACGGCAACGGCAGCGGCAAACCGGGGATCCTGCGTAATGAGCCAGGCAGACATGTAGCCACCGTAGCTGCCGCCGGTCACACCGATCCGCGCCGGATCGGCGATGCCCCGCTCGGTGAGATCATCGAGGCCGGAGAGAAAGTCGTACGTGTCCGCCCCTCCCATGTCGCCGAGCACGGGGCGCACGAAGTCCTGGCCGCGCCCGGTGCTGCCGCGCGGGTTGGGAAGGAAAACCGCGTACCCGCGCTTGAGCAGCATCAGCGTCCCGGCGCTCCGGCGGCCCATCCAAAAGGGGCGGTAATGCCATACGGGGCCGCCGTGCACCATCATGACGAGCGGGTAAGGTCCTTTGCCCGAAGGCTTGAGCAGCAGGCCCTGAATCTCCAGACCATCCGGCGCCTGCCACTTCACCGTCTCGATGCCCGCGAGCACCGCGAGCGCCTCCCCGGCGCCGGGATCGAAGGACTTCACCCGTTGGTATTTGCCCCGCCGGATGAGGGCAATCTCGGGCGCACGCCGGAAGCCCTCACCCACGAGCGCGCAATCGCCTGGCTCGCCAAATCCCGCAAGTGTCGTGTAGAAGCCGCTGGTCGTGATCTCCTCGCTCCGCCAGACTTCCTCGAGCTCACCCGCCTCCACGTCGTAGAGCGCAACGACGGTCTCAAATCCTCTGTGCCCGGCGAGTAGCAGATGCCGGTCGGAGCGCCACTCCGTGTGCGTGACGTCGATGCCCCTCGTCGCGGGCTTGCGCACCTCGCCGCTGTGCGTATCGATCAGCCTGAGCTCGCCTGCGACGATCCAACGATCGCTGCAGAGCGCTTCCACCACGGCGATGTGGCGCCCGGACGGTGAGGCGCTCGGCCAGCCGAGTTGATCCTGGGGTGAGAAGATATCGCGGCTGGCGCCCCCGTCGGTCTGAATGATGGCGAGGCGAGCCGTGTACCACAGGCCCTCGCCGGGACCGGGCGAAACGATGGCCGTGATGGCCTCATTGCCGCACCAGGCAGCCTCCCAGATGTTGCTGCCTCCGGGGCTGAACTGGCTGACCCGGTTCTCCTCGAGGTCGTAAACCCATGCGCGCCGCCACCGATACCCCTCCTCGCCCGTATCGACCATCGGCACCCATGCGGGGAGCTCCTGCCCGGCGGTCTTGCTCGTTGCGGCGCCTTGGGCGCCCGAGAGGTCTGCCCCGTACCCGGCGACGCCGAGGAGGATGCGGCGGCCGTTCGGCGACCAGTGGAGGTACTCCACCCAGCCTTCCACCGGGGGCGTGGCACGACATTCCCCGGTCTCGGGATCGAGCAGGTAGAGCTGAAAGTCGCCCGCCTTACGGCGGTCAGAGAGAAAGGCCAGGCGCCGGCCGTCGGGCGAGAGCTTGGGCAGGCGGTCGGTGTTGGGGCCGAACGTCAGCACTCGGGTGTCCCCGTTCGCGAGATCCGTCATGCAAATCCGCGAGGCCGTCTCGTTCGCGGAATCGATCAGCGATCCCGTGAACACCGCCCGGGAGTCGTGCGCCGAGATTTCCATTGCATCGGCGATGAGCCCGCTGCCCGGCCGCCGGAAAGCTCGGTACAGCGACTCGGCCTCCCGATAGAGCGGCGTCTCACGAATATCTCTTTGCACGAGCTGTCCTCTATGGCGTTTTTCCCGTATGCCGCTTGCCGTCTGCCGCCACGATGAGCTTTGCGGCGGCGAGGTCTTCGATAGCAGTACCCACGGACTTGAACAGGATTATCTCATCCGCGCTCCGCCGTCCAGTAGTCCGGCCTGACACCAGGTCCGACAATTCCCCCTCGATGCGCTCGCGGCTGATGAGGCCACGCTCGAGCGGCTGCAGGAGGTCGCCGGCCTCGGCCAGAGCCCCTTCGAAGGTGTCGACGAAGAGCCTGGACCGCAGTACCGCCTCATCGTCCACCTCGCGTTTCGCGGGCGAAAAGCCGCCGACGAGGTCGAGAAAGACGCCCGGGCGCAGCCACTTGCCGGCAAGCACCGGCTGGGCGCTGCTGGTCGCGCAGCAGATTATGTCAGCATTGGCGACGGCTTCGGCGAGTGCGGTTGCGATGCCAACCTCGATGTTACCTCCAAGCAGGGATCGGATCTCGTCCGCCGTCTCACGCGCCCGCTCCTCTCGCCTGCCGGACACCGTGATCCGGCGGATCGGGCGAACTGTGGAATGCGCCAGTGCCATGTAGGGCGCGAGCGCCCCGGTGCCGATGACGAGAAGATGGACGCTATCGGCACGCGAAAGATAGGTCGAGGCCAGGGCTGAGGCTGCGCCGGTACGAAGGCGCGTGACCATGGCGCCATCGAGCACCGCCACGGGCGTGCCTGTCGCGGAGAAAACGACCAGCGCTGCCTGGATGGTGGGCAATCCCTTGCTGCCGTTGTCCGGAAAGATCGTGACGAGCTTGATCGCGCCGGTGCCGGCGCCATCGAACGCCGGCATGTAGAGCAACAGGCGGTCGCCATGGCCTCCTGGAATGGGCGCGATCTGTCGTACGGCAGCGCTGGGTGGATCACGAAACGCCTTCCTCAGACACTCGATGAGCTCTCCCATCGGAGCCCGCGCGCAGATCTCAGCGGCATCCAGTACGCGCATCGTGCACCCCCGCAGGAACCCGGGAGAGTTGTGTACTCATGTCATCAGGCGCGGCTGAATCGGGCAAGCGCGTAGCCATCCGGGTTGACTCCCGGCGAGCCCCCGGTCAGCAAGTCCGCCAGCAGCTGCCCGGAGCCCGCCGCCATCGTCCACCCGAGGTGCCCGTGCCCCGTGTTGGTCCACAGGTTGCCGATCGGCGTCGGACCGATGATCGGCACGCCATCGACCGACATCGGACGCAATCCGCACCAGGGCTTCGCCTGCGCGCGCTCGAATCCCCCTGTCGGCAGCACCTGTTTCACGAGGGTGAGGAGATTCTGAATGCGGGCCTCCGGCAGGGTGAGGTCGTAACCCGTGAACTCTGCTGTTCCGGCCACGCGAATGACGTTCTCGAGCGGCACCACCACCGCGTGGAAATCATCGTCGGCGACCGGCAGGCGGAACGGCGGATCGAGCGGCGGCCGCTCGAAGGTGATCGAATAACCCTTCGCGGGCCTGATCGGCAGTTTGAGGCCGAGCTCCTTGAGGAGGAGCGGGCTGTAGCTGCCGGCGCACATGATGTAACGATCGGCGGTGAAGCGCTCGGCTCCGCTCGACACCGCGACGATGCTGCCGGCGCGCACTTCGATTCCGGTGACCGGTGTGCGAAAGCGGAAATCCACGCCGCTTCTGCGGGCATGCTCGGCGAGAGCCACGCAGAACTTGTAGGCATTGCCGATCTCATCCATCGGATAGTGGATGCCGCCCGCGAGTTGCCCGCCGATGGGTGCGAGGGTGGGCTCGAGCTCCACGACTTGATCGGCCGTCAGGCGGCGGTAGGTGACCCCGTGCTCCCGGAGCCTCTCCGACCAGGCGAGCGCGCGCTCGAGCGCCTGCGTGTCGCGAATGACCCGCAGGCTTCCGCGGAAGTCCCCGCCATACTCGATCCCGATCTGCTCGCGCAGCCGCATCAGCACCTCGCGCGAATACAGCGCGAGCTTCATGTTCTTTATCGTGTTGCGCTCATAGCGCGCGGCGCTGGAATTGCGCAGGAACCCGGTCCCCCAGCCGGAGAGATGCGGCAGCGCCTTCAGATGCAGCTTGAGCGCCGAGTCGGAGCGGCCGATGGACTTGAGCAGCACGCGCCAGCTCCCCGGCGAGTTCCAGGGCTCAGGCATGCTCGGCGTCAGCAATGACCCGTTGGCGAAGCTCGTCTCCTGACCGGGACCCTCCTGACGGTCGAGAACCGTGACCTCCCAGCCGCGGCGCGCGAGAAAATAGGCGGAGCTGACACCGATGAGCCCGCTGCCGATGATGAGTGCTTTCAAGTTATTTCCAGACTTCTGTGGCAATGCGCAGCCAGTTGTGGCCGAGAATGCCGCGAATCTGCTCCTCGGTCAGATTGTCGCGGGCGAGTCCCTCGGCGATCTCCCCGTACGCCTCCGGCTCAATCATGGGTATGCCGGCAGCGGCGTCGAGCCCTGCAGGAAAGAGCGTAGGGTTCAGACGCATGAAGTCTGCGAGCTCCGTCGCGTCGAACGTGTAGTCGAGACTCAGCCCCACGTGCCTCGCGCCCACGAGGTCGATGACGTAACGCAGCTGGCGGAGCAGTCTCGGCACCAGCTTCGTCTCGGCGCCAAGGAACGGGCCGATACCGCTCAAGCCGACCACGCCTCCTTTGCGCGCACAGGCGCGGATCAGGGCGTCGGAGATGTTGCGCGGCTGAGGCGTATCGCCGTTGGGATTCGAGTGGGAGAATATGACGGGGTTGCGCGCATACTCCAGGGCCTCAGCCGCGGTACGCGCCCCGGTATGCGATACACAGAGCACCATTCCGACCCGCTCCATCTCGTCGATGATGGCGCGGCCGACTCGGGTGAGGCCTGCATCGACCTCATCGAGACAGCCGGCGCCCGCCTTGTTGTGGTAGTTGTAGGCGATGAGCATCCAGCGCACGCCGAGCTCGTAGAAGGTCTGTACCAGGCTCAGGTCGTCCTCGACCGGGCACATCCCTTCGATGTCGAAGACGATACCGAGCTTCCCTTCCCGCTTGCAGATGTGCGCGTCGTCTGCGGTCGCGATCAGCCGATATGCGTCGGGCCGCAGCGCGATCCATTGGCGCATGTAGGAGAGCACCCGCAGATGCTCGGTCCAGGGGATCTTCGCGAACCCGACATTGAGGGATGCAACCGTTACGCCCGCCTCCCGGTATCTCTCGAGCTGGGGCAGGAAGCTGTCATCGCAGCGCAGGGGCATGCAGCCATGGTTGTCCCAGACGACCGTGGAGCGCAGCAAGGCTGCGGTACGGGCAACTGTCTCCTGAGGTTCGGCCACGAGGTCTATTTTATTGCCTGGGACTGCCGCGGCGAGCCTTGCGCCCGGGCGCTCGCCGCACGCGGCAGCGCACTTTACCTCGTTAGCCGCCGCTCAGCCAAGGTTCCCCTGGCGCTTAGAGCCTGTGCCAGTACGCATTCTCGACGCAGGGCACCTGCCCGATTTTGGCGGCAATCAGCGAGAGATGCCTCTCCGTGAGCCCGGTGACGTCGATTCGGATGTACAACGTGCCGGTGGTGCCGGCCTCCGCGATTACGCGGCGTGGCACGACGTTGAGGATCTGGAAGCAAGTCAGGACGCGGGCGAGCGCGCCCGGATCAGCCTCGGCGTTGACCCGCAGACTGAGCGCCTGCGTCGCCGTCTCTTCTAATACTGCTTCTTCTGGAGTCATGGACAGAAGTCCTCATCACGATTTTTTCCACATCGAGCGCGCGCCAGTCCCGGCTTTCCACGAAAGCCGGGCAGGTAATCGACGCGATGTGGCGGATGAGGGAAACCATGACTGTGGCTCAGTATGCCCCAGCGGCTGCCCGGAAGTCACGCAACCGCGCATTTGTAGACGAACGCGCAGGCAAATCGGCTCGACCCCGCTGGCGGGGCCAACCATGCTGCTCACCTGAAAGCGTTCAGGCGAAAGCTCGGTTGGTATAAGCTCGGTGTCCGGGAAAGTCCATGATCGCCGTGATGCAACCTGATCTCGTCCACCGTCACCGCCTCACTGTCGAGGAGTATCTCCGGATGGCGGAGGTCGGGCTGCTGGCGCCGGATGCGCGTGTCGAGCTGATCGAGGGAGAGATCTTCGACATGGCTCCGATAGGACATCGACATGGCGGATTCACCGCCTGGCTCCACCGACGCTTGCTGCGGGATCTGGGAGAGAAGATCTCGGTCTGGGACCAGGTCACACTGCCACTGGACAGGTTCTCGGCGCCTGAGCCGGACCTCGTCGTACTGAAGTACCGCAGGGACGAATACAAAAACAAGCGCCCATCATCAGGTGACGTGCTGCTCATCGTCGAGATCAGCCAGAGCTCCCTACGCCATGATCTGCAGGTAAAGGTGCCGTTGTATGCCCGACGCGACATCCCGGAAGTATGGGTGTTGGACGTGCAGCGGCTGCAGATTCACCTGTTCCATACGCTGGAAGCGGGTCACTACACGCACACGGCCTCCACGCCAGCTCCGGGCTGGGTCTCGCTCGAGCGTTTGCCCGGGGCAGCGGTGGATCTGACCGGAATGTTCGAAGACTGAGCTATACCCAGCCGCCATCCACGATGTAGTGCTGGTTGGTGCAGGCGCTCGCCTCCTCCGAGGCGAGGAAGACGACGAACTTCGCCACCTCGGCGGGCTCGAGCTTGCGCTTGAGGCACTGGCGCTCGAGGATGCGAGCCTCTCCCTCCGGGGTCACCCACTTTTCGAGCTGGCGCTTCGTCATGATCCACCCAGGCGCTACGGCGTTGACGCGTATGCCATCGACGCCAAAGTCCCGGGCAAGAGAGCGCGTCAGACCCAACACGGCCGACTTCGACGCGGTATAGGCCGCCATCCCACCCTGCCCGATTATCCAGGAGATCGAGCCCAGGTTGATGATGGACCCTCCACCCAGCGACCTCATGTCGGGAATCACCGCCTGCGCGCAGAAGAACTGGTGTTTGAGGTTGACCGCAATGCGGCCGTCCCAGACCGCTTCCGTCATTTCCTCAGTGGCATGCCGCTCATCGTGCGCGGCGTTGTTGACGAGCACCTGGATGGGTCCCAGGAGCTTGCGAATCGCAGCCACGCAGCGCTGCAGCGCCGGAATGTCGGTGAGATCGCAGGGCTCGAAATGCACAGGCGTGCCTGCCGCGGTGAGCTCGCGCACCAGCGCACGCGATGGCTCCACGGCAATGTCGATGAAGGCCACCTTTGCCTGTTGAGCGGCGAACTGCCGCACGATGGCCTCGCCTATCCCCGAGCCGCCGCCCGTGACCAGCACCACCCGCCCCTTCAAGTCAGGATAGACCGCCGCCATCTGCCGTCTCTTTCCGAAAATCGCGTGCCGAGCCGATATGCGCTTCCACCGGCCGCTGGCCGGGCGCCGGCGCCTCGAAGCTGAAGAGGTCTCCCGCAAGCGGCTGCGCCGCTCGCTCCTCCTTCGTCAGGCCCTTCCAGGCCGTGGTGACGTAGGCCGTGCGCAGGCCGGGCCCTCCGAACGCAATCTTCGTCACATTGGCACACGGCAGGCGCACGGTCGCGAGCAGCTCTCCGGAGGGCGAGTAGCGGCGCACCCCCCATCCGCCATAGAGGGCGATCCACAGGCAGCCTTCCTCGTCCACCGCAGTACCATCGGGATGGCCGGCGCTCTCCTCGATCCTGGCGAACACGCGCTTGCGTGCGAGCGTCTGCGGCTGCGAGTGATCGAAGGCGTAGATCGTCCGCTGCGTCGTTTCGGTGTGATAAAACACCTGCCCGTCAGGGCTGAACGCAGGACCGTTCGCGATGACATAGCCCTTTTCCAGCACGACGCACCGCCCCTCTGCGCCTACACGGTATAGCGCACCGCTTGGCTCGGCTTCCTGATCATCCATCGAGCCAAACCACAGCGTCCCTTCCGGCCCGACGGAGCCGTCATTCAGACGGTTGTTGGGAAGATACGGCTCGACGCGAGTCAGCAATATGAACTCGCCTGTCTGAGGATCGAACCGGTGCAGCCCGTTCTTGAGTCCGACGACGAACCCGCCGCCGCGCATCGGCGCAAGAAATCCCGGCTGCTCCGGTGCAGCCCAGTCGCGATGCTCGCCGCTTGCCGGGTCCCAACGGTGCAGGCGCCGGCCCTTGATGTCGACGAACCAGAGCGCCGACTCGCGCTCCACCCAGACAGGGCCCTCGCCGAGCTCGGCGCTGACTTTGCGTACATGTACGGCTTCCATGAGCATTCCCATACCCGGCTCACTTTTCCGAATCGACCACGCTCAGGGTCACGCGCGCCTCGAGCCGCTCTCCGGGCGCGAGGAGCTTCTGTCCGGTGACCGCAGGCGGGGCCGAGCGGTTGACTGCATTCGGCATCTGGCTCACCGGCTCGACACAGAAGAAATCCTTCCCCGGCGGGCTGTAGATATGGAGCCAGCGCAGCGCACGGCTTGCCGTGAGCGCGAGGCGCAGCCCGGCCTGCGGCAGCAGGATCTCTGCCACGCCGGGCCAGCCCGTGTGGCAATGATCGACCAGCCCCTCGCGAGCCACCTCATCGCCGCGGCTCCAGTGGCCAAAGTGGGTGCCCTGAGCCAGTCTCGTGGGCAGACACTCCGCATCCGTGAGCCAGACGCCCTCGACATGCGCCTGGAGCTGCGCCCCGGGTCCTTTATGGAAGTACGGGTGCCAGCCGAGGCCTGCCGGCATCGGGGTCGAGTCCTGATTCTCGACTGAGAGCGCCACATCGAGGCCGTCCGCGCGCAGCGTGAGTGTCTGCATGGCAAAGTAACGCCACGGCCAGCTGTCGGGCGGATGCTCGAAGGACAGCACCACCTGTTCCCGGGCCGCCGACTCGACCCGCCAGGGCTTGCGCCAGCCATGCCCGTGAAGCGGATGCGCCTGGCCCGGCGCATTGCGCTCGATCCTGATCTCGCGGTCGCCGACCCGAAAGAGGCCGTCGGCGATCCGGTTGGCGAACGGCACGAGCGCGAACGCCGCGGTCTCGAACGGATCGTCGACGCCGGCCGGCGTTGGCCGCAACACGTCACGTCCCTGGTAACGGAGCGTCGCGACCGCCGCGCCGAGTTCAGGCAGCAGCTCGAGTGTCAGATCTCCATCGGAAAGTGCGACCACCGTTGAGGTTTCTACGGCTGCGCCGCCTTGCCCGCCACGACGCCGGCACCGGGCCGGTGCTTGTGCCACAGCTCCTGAATCGACTCGAGCGTACGTCCCTTGGTCTCAGGTACGAAGCGGATGACGAAGAGCGCCGCGAAGAAGGAGCACACGCCGTACACCCAGTAGGCGAAACCGTGGTTGAAGTGGATGTTGAGATAGCTGCTGCCGTCCATCACGGGGAAGGTGAGGGTGACGATGAAGTTCATGATCCACTGCGCCGCGACGGCGATCGACATCGCCTTGCCGCGAATCGAGTTGGGGTAGATCTCCGCCAGCATGATCCACACGACCGGTCCCCAGGAGAAGGAGAACCCCATGATGTAGACGATGACGGCCGCGATGGATATGTACGACGACCCCGTCGCCGCCGCGCCCGCATGCTGCCCGGCAGCAGCGACGAGGTGCTCATCGAACAGGAACCCCAGTACGATCATCGCCGCCGACATGACGAAGGCACCCGTGACCAGCAGCGGCTTGCGGCCGAGCTTGTCCACGGTGAAGGTGGCCCCCAGGGTGAACAGGGTCATCGTCACCCCGACGACCGTGGCGGATTCCCAGAAGGCCTGGTTGGTGGAGGCGCCCATGTTCTCGAACATGTGGGGCGCGAAATAGACGACCGCGTTGATACCGACCACTTGCTGGAAGATGGAGAGCATGACGCCGACAACGAGCACGAGCGCGCCGAAGCTGAGGAGCGGCCGGGTATGCTCGACGAGCGTCGCCTTGATCTCCTGCAGGCTCGATTGCGCCGCGCCCTCGCCCACGAGGCGCTGCAACAGCGATGCGGCCTCCTCGTCACGATCCTTGAGCACCAGGAAGCGCGGTGTCTCCGGCACGAGCATCATGAAGATGATGAGCAGCAGCGCCGGAATCGCCGCCGAGGCCAGCATGTGGCGCCAGGCAACGGTCATGAGATACGCACGATCATGCCCGGTCTGCAGCAGCCAGTTGACGAAGTAGACCAGGTTGATGCCAACGACGATGGCGATCTGCTGGAACGAAACCAGCATCCCGCGCCTCTCGGGCGGGGCCACCTCCGCGATGTACATGGGCGCGAGCATGGAGGCCATGCCGATCGCCATACCCCCGAGCACGCGGTAGAAGAGGAAGGGCCAGAGCGCGTTGGCACCCACGGCGCCGAAGATGCTCCAGAAGAACTCGGGATACCCCGCACCGAGCGAGGAGACGAAGAAGAGCACGCCCGAGATGAGCAGGCCTGCCTTGCGGCCGAGGCGCGTCGAGATCGGGCCTGCGATGCCGGCGCCGAGCGCGCAGCCGAGCAGCGCGATCGAGATGGCGAACCCGGAGAGGAAGTTCGCGGTCCTTTCCGCGAGGTGCAGCGGGACGACGAAATTCTGCGTGATCGCATCGGTGACGCCGGATATGACCGCCGAGTCATAGCCGAACAGCAGTCCGCCCAGAGTCGCCGCGACCGTGAGCGCCGCCACGAGCCCCGGATTGCCCTTGCTACTCATTTTTTCATACCCCCAAGACACTCTCGAGTTAAAGGCATTGCTGCGCAAGTATGCGCGCTTCCTGATGGTGATTCATCCGGGCGGCAGCAGCCCGCGCCCGGCGAGATTGCACATGAGTGCCGTGACACCGAACGTCCAGGGTGGTGCGTGCTCGCAATGGGTGACGCGGTTCTCGAGGGTCCCCAGCCGCTCGCTCGCGATCCGCACGAGGTCACCGCGGCGATGCGTGAAACCCAGGCCCGGCGCGTCCCGGTCCTCGACCGGGGCGAACATCGTGCCGAGAAAGAGCGCGAACCCATCCGGATACTGGTGGTGCCGGCCGATGGTCTGGCCGATGAGCTCGAGCGGATCGCGGCTGATGAGCCGCATGGAGCTCGTGCCTCTCAGCACATAGCCCTCTTCGCCCTGCACTTCGAGCGTCACTTCCGCCGTTCGCACGTGCTCCAGGGTGAAGCCTGCATCGAACAGCCGGATGAAGGGACCCAGGGCGCAGGAGGCATTGTTGTCCTTCGCCTTGCCGAGGAGCAATGCGCTGCGCCCTTCGATGTCGCGCAGATTGACGTCATTGCCGAGCGTGGCGCCGACGGCGCGGCCGGCGGGGTCACAGATCAGTACGATCTCGGGCTCGGGGTTGTTCCACCGGGAGTCCGAGCGCACGCCGATCCAATCTCCCCAGCCGACCGAGGAGAGCACCGGGCCTTTGGTGAAGACCTCCGCATCGGGCCCTATCGCCACCTCCAGATACTGTGACCACAGTCCGGCTGCGAGCAGCGCTTCCTTGAGGCGGGTGGCTTCCGGTGAGCCCGGACGTACGGCGCTGATCTGCGTTCCGACACGCTGCTCGAGCGCGTCGCGCACGCTCTGCGCCGCTGCGATGTCGCCGCGCGCGCGCTCTTCGATCACACGCTCCAACGCGGAGACCGCGAATGTCACACCGCAAGCTTTGAGGCATTGAAGATCGAGCGGTGACAGCAGACGCGGCACACGGCGCTCGTCGTCATCCTCCCATGCCCGTTTGAGCGTGACCGCCTCGAAGTCACCCAGGTCCTTGCCCCGCACTTCCGCCTCACCCCGCCAGCGGGCAACGAATTGCGATGTGGTCGCGGCGAAGCCGGAGACATCGAGCATTCGTCCGCGGAGGATGAGAACCGGTGTTGGTCCCTCGCCGGTGAGGAGCCGTCCGAGCAGCGTCGCCTGGCGCCAGTCCCGCGGCAGAGAATCGAGCATGGAAGCGCCCCCCGCGGCGCTCGTCTGAGCCTGCTTGGTAACGCTACCATCGCTCACCGGCTGTCCCGTGTCAAGTGCACGCCGGCAGGCCGTGGCTCGGCTGCCGATTGCCGTGAGATGAGCGCGTGCGGGATCAGGCGATGCAGGGGACCCAGGCCGTTGCGTCCCGCCGGCCCGTTTAGCGCCACACTCCCGGTTTTGGCATCAGCGGCTCTCGGGCCAGTCCGCTCGTCCTGCGTGGTCGCCCGCCGCTCCGCCGCGACTCTGCCGTCCGCGGCCCCTCCCGGGGGCCTCACCGCCTCCACCGGCCACCACTCCCCGCGCACCGCGGTGACCAGCATGTCGACCGCCTCTCCGGCCATGCGCGCGATCGGCTGTTGGATGGTGGTGAGCTCCGGCCAGATGGTCGAGGCGATGAGCGTATCGTCGAACCCGACTACCGTGAGGTCGCGCGGCACATCGAGACCGCGGCGGTGCGCCTCGGCAATGACCGCCGCCGCCATGTCATCATTGCTCGCGAAGATGGCGGTCGGCGCCGGCTCGGCGGCGAGGAGCTTGCGCGCCGCATCGAGACCCGAGCGGAAGCTGAAGAACCCCTGCTCGATGCGCGCCGGCAGCCGCTCGCTGCGCCTGGCGCTGGAGGCTTCCTCGAGCGCCGCCGTGAATCCGAGCCAGCGCTCCTCGCTCGCGCTCTGGTTGGGATGACCCTTGATGAAGGCGAGCCGCTCGTGCCCGAGGCCGATCAGGTAGCGCGTCATCTCTAGCGCCGCGGTGTAGTCATCGATGCGCACACACATGGTGTCGGCCGCCGGACGCCCCGCGGCCACGGTCACCACGGGCAGGCGCGCCGCGTCGAGCTCCGCGCGGACCGCGGATGACTCGCAAAGCGGCGGTGGTAGCACGACCCCCACCACGGCGCCGGCGAGAAGCCGCCGCACCGCCCGTCGTGAGGCAACCGGTGTCGGCTCGCACTTCTCCAGGACGAGCTGCACGCCGTGCCGGGTCGCAGCATCGAGAGCGCCGACGAGGAACTCGCTCAGGTAGGCCGAGCTCGGGTTGCCATAAAGAAGGCCCAGCCGCTCGCCCCGCTCGCTCGCGAGACTGCGGGCCGCGAGGTTCGGCGAGTACCGCAGCTCCCGTACGGCGTGCTGCACGGCCTGACGTGTCGTATCGCTGACATACTCGCTGCCGTTCACGACGCGAGAGACCGTCATCGGTGAGACGCCCGCGGCCCGCGCGACATCCTTGATCGTCACGCCACCGCGCAACTTCCTGCGCGCTCTGCGGACCGGCTTGCTCATCTGACTTCGTATGCGCGATAGGAGTGTGCGGGCAGCTGCACGAGGAAGCTGGTCTCGCCCCGCTGCGCGGGTACCGGCCCGGAGACGGTGGCCGGTGCCGGCAGCACCGTCTGACCCGAAACGAGATCGACCAGCCTGGAGGCGCCGGCCTTCACGAAGACCCGCACCGTGGCCGGGCTCGCCCGGTACGACTCGACTATGAAGGTATGGTTGTCGTAGGCGAAGAGGCTGACCCGCGCGGGGGCAGCGATGCGCAGCGGGAAGCGCTCGAGCAGCCATCCCCTGAGCTCATCGAGCAGCGGCTGCGGCAGCTCGTAGAGCTCGCCCATGTTGGCCGGCACATCGAGCACGTAGAGCTCGCCCCGGCCATATCCGGTCGAGAGCAGGATCGGCACCGAGTTGGCCGATGCCTCGCCGCGGATGAGCGGCCAGGTGTCGTTGGTATAGAAATGAATCTGCGGGAAGATCACCGGCGGGTTGTCGTGCCCGGGGACATCGAGGTTGCCGCCGCCGTGGGGCCCGAAGGTGCCGTAATAATGACGGGCCGCGACGGGCAGTCCGCTGTAGCTGATCTCGGCCACGTTCCCGATGCCCTTACTTCCGAGCGCATGCAGCAGGCCGGAGGTGATGATGACCTGCCCACCCGCCTCGAGATTGCCCTCGATCTCCCTGACGAGGTCCGGATCGAGAGCGGCGTTCTCGGTGAGGAGAACGACCGGTGCGCCTTTGGGGAAATGCGGCGTCAGGTCGATCGGAATGCCGATGTTGCCGAGATAGTTCTGCAGGAAATCCTCATCGGACGAGGACTGGTACGGTTTGTAGCTCTCGATCCCGATCGGGGCGCCCAGCTTGCCGAGAAACCCATCGACCTGGGTGAGCGAATACCCCGCCACCTGCGCCCAACCGGGCACTGCCTGAGTACCCGCCGGCGGTTGGAATGAGTCCGCCATGGCCCTCCAGTCGAAGCTCGTCGGGTCATCCGCCCACGGCCGCTCGCCGGCGACGGCCGGCGCGGTAGAGGCGAGCTGGCCCCAGCTGAAGAGCGTGATCTCCCGCGCCTTGGCGAACATCGTGTCCCAGAGCTGCTCGGCGTAGCGGTCGGCGTAGCGCGTATCGAAGGTGTCCACCCAGCCGCCGCGGTTGCCGCCGTCCGGGCGGATGTTGCTGTAGTACCGATAGATGAGGTAGCTCTCGTACTGTTGCAGCAACTGATAGGTCGCCACTGGATCGCGCGTCTCGGTACCGGTGTAGATGTAATCGAACATCTGCGCCTCGCGATCGAGATCGAAGCCGAGGCCCTGGAAGTGCTCATACCAGTTCGGGTACTTGATGATCACCTTGACGTGCGGGTTGACGCTGCGAGCCGTCCCGAGGATCACGTGCTGCGCCACGTCCCGCATCTTGCGCAACCGGTACTCGGTCCAGCTCTGCGAGCCCTTGGCGCGGATGTCCGCATCGCTGCGCGTGTTGTAGAAGGTGAAGTCATCGAGCATCACGGTATCGAAATGGCTCGCCGCCATGCGCATGGCGCGCTCGGCCGTCGCGACGTCCTGCGGATTCTCGTAATCGAACGAGCGGAACGGGCCGCCCTGGTCGGCAGAGGTGAGCGTGACGCCTCCATCGACGCTGATGCCGCGTGCCCGGAAGAAGCCCGCGATCCGCCCGAGCGAGGCCGGATCGGCGAATACGCCGCTGCGGTACTCCTCGAGGTACACCTCGTCGAAATGCACCTGGCTCCAGATGCGCTCGAACTGCTGCGCGAGCACTTTCGGGTCCGCGAGCTCCCGGGTCGAGGCGACCGGGATGTAGATGGCGACGCTGAAATTCCTGTAGGGCCGCTGCGGCGTCACGGCGCGGGCGGTGTTGCCCCCGAGCAGCAGCACCGCCGCGGCGATCGCGCCGAAGATCCCGGTGTGCAGGAGCTTACGCATCACGCCCTCCCTGCGCCGCTGGCGCATGAGGCGCACCGGACTTGGACCGCAGCCCCGGAGTACCTGACGGTGCTGTCGGCTGGCGCCGTGAAATCATCGCCTGGCCGCCCGTTGGGCGACATCCAGCGGATGTGGAATGCTCGGCTCTGCTGCATGCCTGGAAACTCCCCGGATCTCGGCCCGATCGTCAACCTGCCGGTTGCCTGGTCGTAAGAGAAAGGAATGGTGGCGTACCTGCCGCTGCGATAGTCGAGGTTGGTTCCCTCGTCCTCGTAAAGCGTGAAATGGCCGCTCGCGCCCGTGTAGACGAGGAGCGTGAGGGGTGCATCCGGCTTCTCGCCCGTGTACTCGATCGCCGGCCCCACCGGAACGATGGCGCCCGCGCGGACGAAAAGCGGCATACGCGCAAGCGGCGCGGCGGCCGATATCTCGCGTCCGCCCTGGAACGTGCTGTTGCTGTAGAAGTCGTACCAGAGCGTGCCGGCCGGCAAATAGACCTCACGCCTGCGGGCCCGGTACTCGTAGACCGGGCTCACGAGAAACGCCGGCCCGAGCATGTACTCATCGGCAATGTCCCGTACCTTCGGATCGCTCGCGAAATCCATCTCGAGCGCCCGCATGATCGTCGAGTCCTCGAGCCAGGTGTCGCCCGCGAGCGTGTAGATGTAAGGCATCAGCCGGTAGCGCAGCCGGTCGTAGTAGGCGAGCGCGCCATAGACCTCGGAGCCGGCGGGCGCCAGGTTGTAGATCTCGCGATGCGGAAACTGGCCGTGCGAGCGGAACACCGGGCAGAAAGCGCCGAACTCGAACCAGCGCGTGTTGAGCTCGCGCCATTCCTCGAGGTCTTCAGGCGTGGGATGCAGGTAGCGCGCCTCCGGCTGATAGCCGCCGATGTCCATGGTCCAGTTGGGCAGCCCCGATAGCGAGAAGCCGACGCCGGCGGCGATCTGATTTTTCAGATCCGACCACCGTGGTGCGATATCGCCGCTCCAGACCGTCGCGCCATAGCGTTGTAGCCCGGCGAAGCCCGAGCGTGAAAGGATGAAGGGCCTCGTGTTCGGGCGCGCGGCGAGGTTGCCGTCATAGACGCCACGCACGTGCTCCAACGAATAGGCGTTGAAGAGCGCGGCGCCCGGCCCGAGTGGCGTCGGGGACATGAGCGCCTGCCGTTCCTCGAGCGTGGTGTTGGAGATCATGTCCGGCTCATCGGCATCGAGCCACCAGGCATCGACGCCGAGGCTCGCCAGCCGCTCATCGATCTGGCGCCAGTAGAGCTGCCGTGCTCCTCGGGAAAAGGGATCGTAGAACCCGTAGGCATAGCCCGGGCCCACCCAATCCTTGATGCCGAGCTCGACGCTCAATGGAAAAATGTAGCTGCGTGCCGCGAGCGCTTTGTAATCGTCGGTGCCGGGATAGAACTTCGGCCACACCGAGATCATCAGGTGCGCGTTGAGCGCATGCACCTTGGCGATCATGGCGCGCGGATCGGGGTAACGCGACCGGTCGAATTCATGCGAGCCCCAGGCGTCATCCTGCCAGTAACGCCAGTCCTGCACGATGTTGTCGAGGGGCAGACCGAGCTGCCGGTACTTCTCGATTACGCCCAGGAGCTCCTGCTGCGTCTCGTAATGATCCCGGCTCTGCCAGAATCCATACGCCCAACGCGGCAGCAGTACCGCCTTGCCCGTAAGGTAACGATAGCCGCCGATCACCCCATCGAGGCTCGCGGCACGGATGAAGTAGTAGTCGATGGCCTGCCCGGCTTGCGAGGAGAGAGAGAGCCGCTCGCGCTCCGCTTGCGCAAGGGGATCCCGGTGCAGCAGCGCAAGGTACCCCCCCTCCCGGTCCCATTCGAGCCGCAGCGCCACCGGCTTTCCCGGCGACATCCCGACCTTGAAGTCACGAAACCAGGGATTCCAGTTCTGACGCCAGGCGTCGATCACCTCGACGCCGCCGATCCATAGCTTCTGATAATCACTTGCGTACAACGAGAACGTGTGGAGCCCCCCGATCCGTGCAGCGAGCTTCCCCGTCCATACCACCTTCACGTGCGGCAGCTCGAGGAGAGACTGCGGAAAGGAGGCCGGGAACTTTCCCTGCCGGTCGAGATACTGATAATCGATGTCGCGCTCCCTGCGCTCGAGCACCAGCTTCCCATCCAGGTAATACCGCGCGGTCAGCCCGCCTTCGTTTCCGTGCGCGTCATATAGCGTGAGGCTCTTCGAGAGCTGCTCCCACGGCCGCGGATTGCCGAAGCGCGTGACCGAATCGTTATCCCACAAAATGCCGTAATCCCGGCTCGAGACGACGAACGGCACCGCCACATCCATGTTGTGCTGCGCCAGCGTGAGATCACTCCCCTGGTAATCGATGATCCCCGTCTGATGTTGCCCAAGGCCGTAAAACGCCTCTCCCGGCGTCGACTCGAACTGCTGTCGTATTGCGTAGTACGACTTCCCGTCGATGCTGACCGGGCGCAGCTCGCGCCCGTCGGCCACTTCGCCGGCAATGACCTTGCCGCGCGGATCCTCGAACAGCACCTGGCCGTCATCGAGCCGCACGACCGCCGTTAACTCTCCCGTGGACAGCGCCACCGCTTCCGTCCGGCTGCTGACCTTGAACCCGACTCGCGAGCTCCCGGTGCGCACCGCCATGAGGCTCGGTTGAAGCGCCGTCTGCTCACCCGGGAATGCCGTGACATGAATGATCGTGGGTGAGACCACCTCGAGCCGCACCTTCTTCGCCGCACCGCCGGCCGGCGTCACGAGGATGCCATCGGCAATCCTGACATAGGCGCCGCTCGCAGCCGCATGGGCCAGCGTCGACGCCAGCCCGATCGCAATGAGCGCGGATGCCTTGCTAGTACGTAGCCAGCCGGACATGCAGCACCTGTGCAATGGAGGTGAAATTCAACCCCCAATCGACCTGGTCTCCATTCCAGATGCGCCGCGGCTTCCAGGTACCGTGCTCGTAGGTCCCCTCCTCCACCCGTGCGTACTGCATCTGCTGTCCCGTGCCGCCATCTGCGAGCTCGAACGACACCCGCGCGTGCATCCCGGTGACCAGAAACTGATCCGTCCCGAGCCGTCCAACCAACACCCCGCCCTCGGGCGCCGGATTGCCCGGCGGGACGCCTTTGCCGAACATCGGCAGGCCATACGAGACGATCGCTTTCCAACGCCCGAGCGGAATGACCTGCGTGTGGACCGCGGTGTCCTCCGCGACCCCGAAGAGATCGCCGCGATAGCTCGCCGCGGCCAGCTCGGATGCCATGGGAGCGATGAGCGCGTATTCCCGCGCGAAAGGCGCCAGCGTCTTTGCATCGACCACCCGCGCCCCGAGCGGAAAGTTGCCGTAGCCGGTGAAATCCATGCCGAACGGCGAGAAGCCGATCCCCTGATGTCCCAGGGTTGCGAAGAGGTAGCGCGCATAGGACTCCCTGTTCCCGGTCTCGCCCACGAAGAGCGCGTTGTCCGAGCGCTGATAAAGATTGAGCACCCTGGTGTAGCGGGCGTAATCCTCCATGTAGATGTCCGGAGCGATCACATCGATCGCCGGCGCCGCCGCTTTCCAGACACCCAACACGTCGTCCGTGGGCCCCCCGCTCTCATACGTGATCGGTGGCCCGGGATGCAGCGGGTCACGCAGCGCAGCATTTACGTACATCGGCAGGGGGTAAACCGCCTTGCCTGCCGCGGCGACCTGCTGCACGAAGCGCGCGATGTTCCAGGCATGGAAGAACTCGTCAGCCCGCGATCCAAGGGCCTCCTGCCAGCTGCCCGTCCGCGTCCTCAAGGCACGCGCGAGCTCCCTTGGCACCGCGCTATCGAATAGCCTTTGCGCGGTCCGCGAGTAGTCGCGGACGGACCCGTACGTGCCGGTCTCGTTCTCCACCTGCACCATGATCACCGTGTGCTCGGGATCGGCGGCCTTGAGATGCCGCATCAGAGCGACGAAGGCGGTGCGGTCCGCATCCAGCGTCGCCCGTGCCAAAGGTGACAGCGAGGGCATGCGTCTGCCCTGGCTGTTGAGGACACGCGGAAACCTGGCGTTATCGAGCTTCACCCATTGCGGCGTATAAGACGGGGAACTGTTCTTCCACGTCCCGAACCAGAGGAGGATGGCGTGCAGGCCATGCTCGCGCGCCTGCGTGAGGAAGATGTCGAGGAAGGAGAAATCGAACGTGCCTTCCTTCGGCTCGATCTGTTCCCAGGCAATGGGCATGACCACGGTGTTGGCATGCAGCTCTTCCAGTGCCGGCCATACGGCCGGCAACATTGCCGGGTAATTGCTGGAGTTATTGACCTGCGCGCCGAGGATGAGATATGGCTTGCCGTCGACCAGGAGCTCGTAGCGTCCATGAGAGCTCACGATGTGCGGCATCTGCGCACCATCGGCCATCGCCGGCCCGCAGGCGGCGAGCAGGATCAGAAAGCTGGTGACCAGGCCGAGGACGCGGGAGCGGGCGGTGCGAGCGCGTTTCAAGGTTCCCCTCCTCTACCCGTTTATCGCCGTCATGGTAACGCTCCCAAAGGCACGGCGCCACCCCCGATAGGCTGCGCGCTCAGGCAAGCGTCGCCACCTCTTTGAGATAGGTGGCGTGAGCGGGAAGCGTCTCGACCGCCTTGCGGATCGTCGCCGGCATGGCTTCGAGGCGTGAGGCCATGGCAGGGGAACCGAGCAGGTCGATGACGGGCTCATGACGTCCTTCCCAGACGCCCAGGCCGACGTAGATCGCGAGCCAACTCGCAGGCGAGAAGGTCTCTTCCTCCAGGGTGACGATCCGGCCGGTCCGCGCGAAGAGATCCCGTTTGTGCGCCAGGGTCGGCGGCAGAGGCATGGCGCGGCAATGGCGCCAGAGGGGCGCATCATCCCGCTGCGAGGCGGCGTAATGCAGAATGAGAAAGTCGCGCAGCCGCTCGTATTCGAGGGCCGCGAGGCGATTGTATTCGGCGCCGATCGCCGGCTCGAAGTCGCGGTCGGGGAACAGCGCGAACAGGCGCCCGAGGCCGGTTTGAACGAGATGACTGCCGGTCCACTCGAGCGGCTCGAGGAACCCCGCCGCCTCCCCGAGGGCGAGACAGTTCCTCACCCACGGGCTCGCGCGGCGCCCGGCTTTGAAGCGCTGCAGCCGCGGCTCGCATCGCAGCGTGCCCGGCGCGCCGCCAGGGACTGCCGTTGCCGCTTCATCATCGGAGAGATAGGCGCTGCAATAGACATGGCCGTGGCCGGTGCGACCCTGAAGCGGGATGCGCCATTGCCAGCCCGACTCTCGCGCCCTCGACTCGGTGATCGGCGCAGGGTCCTCGGCACTCTCGCAGTCGATCGCCACCAGGCGGTCGCAGGGCAGCCAGTGCGACCAGTCCTCATAGCCGATCTCGAGCGCCTGCCCGATGAGGCGCGCCTCGGCGCCGGAGCAATCGATAAAGAAATCGCCGCTGACGGAGCGGCCCTCCGACAGGCGCAGCGACTCGATCCGACCCATCGGGTCGAGGGTGACGTCCGTGACCTCACCTTCGATTCGGTGCACGCCGCGCTTTTCGGCGTAGATCCGCAGGAAGCGCGCGTAGAGCGCGGCATCGAAGTGATACGCGTAAGAGAGGTGCCGCAGTGGCGATGAGTCACTCGCCGGCCGGGCACCAAAGCGCCCGAGTGCAGCCGCGAGCCCCGTCACCGACCACTCCTCGAGCCGCGAAGCGCTCCCTGCCTGCTTGCGCGCGAGCCAGTAGGCTTGGAACACCTCATGCCTCACATCAAGTCCATACGAGCCGAAGGGATGGAGGAAGCTGTCGCCGCGCGCGCGCCAATCATGGAAGCGCGTCGCCAGTTTGAACGAGGCGCGCGTGGCCCTCAGGAGCTCGCGCTCATCGATATCGAGCAGCCGATGAAACGCGCGCAGATTCGGAATCGAGCCCTCCGCTGCGCCAGCCGTGCCATCGGCCCTGGGTTCGATGAGGGTGAGCGCGCACGAGGCGCTCGCCATCACTTTCGCCAGCGCTGCGGCCGCCATCCATGCTGCCGTGCCGCCACCGACGATGACGATGCTGCGCAGTGCGCGCGCGGCGCGTTGCCCTTCCCCGCTCACGCGGCCGCCCGGCAATGCTTGTCGATGAATGCGCCGTGCATCGGCAGCGACTGCGCAGCCCCTGCCACGATGCGCGCGCGGCGCTCGAGCTCGCGGCGCAAGGCTGCATCCCCGATGAGGTCCGCCATGGGATCATGGCGGCGCGGAAAAATCCCGAGTCCAAAGTAGAGCGACACCCAGCTCGGCTCGGCGAACGCGCCGCTGTCGTAGAGCACCACCACGCCGCCGGCTTTGAACAGCTCGATCTGATGATGCAGGCCATCGGGAACGGCCATGTTGCGGCAGTGATCCCAGAGCGGTCCCTCACGCCCGCTCGCGTGGTAGTGCAGGATGATGAAGTCGCGGATCGACTCGTAGCTGCGGCTCATCAGGCGGTTGTATTCCTGCGCGAGCTTCGGCTCGAACCCGCGGTCGGGGAAGAGCTCGATCAGCCTGCCGATGCCGGACTCGACCAGGTGGATGCTCGTGGACTCGAGCGGCTCGAGGAAACCGCTGGCGAGACCGAGCGCCACGCAATTGTGCTTCCAGATCTCACGCCGCTGTCCGGCGGTGAATTTGAGCAGTCGCGGCGCCCCGAGCGCTGCCCCATCGAGGTTGGCGAGCAGTGTCCGGGCAGCCTCGTCCTCATCGAGGTAGCTGCTGCAGAAGACGTGTCCGTTGCCCGTGCGGTGTTGCAGCGGGATCCGCCACTGCCATCCCGCTCGGTGAGCGATCGAGCTCGTAAACGGAGTCGGCGCACCGAGGCGAGCGCAGGGCAGCGCCAGCGCGCGATCGCAGGGAAGCCACCTCGACCAGTCATCGAAGCCCGCGTGGAGCGCGCGCTCGATGAGGAGCGCAGCGAAGCCGCTGCAGTCGATGAAGAGGTCGCCACTCACCGTGCGCTCACCCTGGAGGAGAACAGCCTCGACGAAGCCGTCATGGGAGCGTAGGCGCACATCGACAATGCGCCCTTCGATGCGTTTTACGCCGCGCGCCTCCGCGAATGCGCGCAGGTACGCGGCATAGGAGCTGGCATCGAACTGAAACGCATAGGAGTAGGACCCGAGGACCGAGCCCCGGTCGGGAACGGGCGGCGCAAATCGCCCGAGTCCCGCCGCCACCGTGGCAATGGAGTAGCCGGCATAGGACTCATCGTCCCCAGTGGTCCGCGCCTTGAGCCAGAGTTGATGCGGGGAGACGCCGCGCATGTCCGGACCAAAATCGCTGAACCCATGGAAGAAGGTGCGGTGCGGATTCCAGCCCCGGAACTCGATGCCGAGCTTGAAGGTCGCCTGGGTCCTGCGGATGAGCTCGATCTCATCGATGCCGAGCGTTGCATTGAACGCGCGCAGCGTCGGCAGCGTTGCCTCGCCCACCCCGATCGTGCCGATCTCGGCGGACTCGACGAGCACGATCTCCTCCACCCGTCGCCCCACCAGCGCGCTCAGCGCCGCGGCGGCCATCCATCCGGCGCTGCCGCCGCCGACGATCACTATTCTGCGAACGGCCGAGCCTGTCATGCCCTTTCTTCTAGCCGAACCGGCGGGGGATGAGAAGGGGGCGCCGGCTCCGGCGCCCTCCCCCGGTCGGGCGGCGGCTCAAAAGGTGACGCGCAGCTGCGCCGAGTACGTCCGCCCGCTGTCGTACCAGGCGAAAGTCGTCGTCGCAACGTGCTGTTGCTGCAGCTCCCTGTAGATCGAATCCGTCAGGTTGAGCGCCTCGAAGCCGAGCGTGACGTTGGAGCTGATCTTGTAGAAGATCGAGGCGTCGAGCTCGCCATAGTCATCCGCGTAGAAAGGCAGGCCCCAGGCCACGTTCTGCTGGCCATAGCTCGCGCTGCTCGGATCGGTGTTGAGGCCGTTGGTGCCGTTGGCCGGATGAACGTTCACGCCCATCAGATACTTGCTGCGCCAGCTATAGGCGAGTCGCGCGGAGACCGGTCCCCGGTCATAGAGCAGAGCGAGGTTGTACGAGTACTTCGACAGATTCACCAGCGGCAGGTTGGTGAAGGTGCGGCCATCGGTATCGCAGCCGTTGAGGTTGAGAGTGAGATTGTCGGCGCCGCCGCTGCTCGAGTCGCAATAGGCAGCGGTGATCGGGTTGTTCAGCGTCTGATGGCTGTCCACATACGTGAAATTGGCCTGCGTTCCGAAGCCGCGCAGTATCCAGGGCAGGAAGTCGTAGTATTGCTGGTAGTCGAGCTCAAAGCCCTTCACTTCGCCGCTGGCGCCGTTGATCGGGCCGGTGGTCGTGAACTCATGCGTGCCCCCGGCCGTATCCTTGACGGGGACCTCGAACACATTGTTGATGATCACGTCCGAGAGGTGCTTGTAAAAGACATCCGCGGTCAACGATCCGGTCCGCGCGAAGTACCACTCGAGGGTTCCGTCGAGCTGGAACGCCCGGGTCGGCTTCAGATTCGGGTTGCCATTGCCGGTACCGGTGAAACTCTGTATCCCGCTGCCGCTCGCGATGGTCGAGCCCAGTGTGGTGAACGCCTGCTGCTGCGAGAAGTCCGGGCGCGTCATCCCTTCGGACACCGCGAGGCGCGACTGCAGGTCATCGCGCAGATGAAACACCAGATTGAGACTCGGCAGAACGTCCGTGTAATCGTTGCTGGCGGTCAATGGCGCAGCAGAGGCGCCGAACGCGTAATATTCGCTCGCCGAGTGCCCGGCGGGCGGATTCCCCGGCACGAACTGGTTGACCACCGCGTACCCACTCGCCGAGTCGACAGTGCGCACGACACGGACGCCGGCGTCACCGTCAAACGGCAATGTCCCGACGTGAGCAGCGAAAGGAAGCATGACGTAGGCCGCATACGTGTGCTCGTTTTGCGTATTGAGGCCGCCCGCAGGCGTCGATCCCGGCGCCTGGGTAAGAGATCCGGGCGTCCACGTGTAACCCAGACAGTTCGAGTTCGGCTTCAGATTGCAATCCGCGTTGCGGAAACTCTGCAGCAGCGCGAAGGAATTCGGCCATCCGTTCGCCAGCGACATGGCCGGGAAAATCGCTCCGGACGGCAGCGCCACACGGCCGTTGAAGAAGTTTGGAAAGTTATACGAGGTGGTGGGCGCCTGAAACTGGTTGAGATAGGCCAGCTCCCATAGATTCCACGGCACCATCCAGGTCTGGCTGACCGCCGCCCACTGATACGCGTTCCCGGGCTCCGACACGTCAGTCTGCGCAGTACGCTCGTCGAGGCGGATGCCCGCGCGAATGGACTTGAAGAAGCCGTCGCCGAGCTCGTACGCCGCATCCTCGCGCCAGGACCATTCCTTGCCGTGGGCGAGGCTCAGCCCGTCCTGCGTGAACGACCAGTAGTAGTTGGCGGGGTTCTCCATGTACGCCTGATTGATCGAGGCGACCGGAAACTCTCCCGTGAGATTGACCGTCTCCGAGGGGGCGTTCACCCCGGTCGCAACGGTGAAATCATCGCCGTGCGTGTTGCCGCGGACCAGTTGCAGATCGGATGTGAGCTTGAATTTGTCGGTGACGTGCCAGACGAGATTCCAGGATAGATCGCTCGTCACGGAGCGCTGGTCGGCAACGCGTGCATCATCGCCGAACGGCAAGCCGCCTTCGGCGGGGTCGGTGAGCACGCCCTGCGTGAACAATCCGTTCGGAGCGAAGGTGAAATTCGTGCCGGGCGCAGGTTGGATGTCGTACGGATTTCCCTGCGGGAAGGTTGCAAACTCGTTCCAGTGGAACTTGTACGCCGAGGTGAAATAGGTGAGCGATGACTCGATGTTGTCGGTCGGACGCCATTGCAGCGCCCCATAGGCGCCCTGGCGCGTGCGCTTGAATGGCAGGGAGCGCCATGAGACGACCCCGCCCGGGACCCAGACCGTCTGGCCGGCGGGAATCCACGGGCTATTGCTGCCCTCTATGCTCGCGACCCGCGGGAAATACGGGTTTGCCTCCATGCCGTCCGTACGCTCCAGGCTCTCGGAGTAGGCAATATCGGCGAGCACACCGATATCGCCGATCCCCGTGTGCCAGCGGTCGCTGAGAAGAAGCGACGCGGACGGCTTGACGTTGCCCCGGCTGAGATCGCCCCAGGTGCCGCCCGCCGTGCCGCTGATGCGTGCGCCGCTGAAATCGAAGGGCTTGGCGGTGCGCAGATTCACCAGGCCGCCGATGCCGCCTTCGATCTGCTCGGCATCGGGATTCTTGTAGACATCGACACCCGCCATGAGCTCGGGCGGCACGTCATCGAAATTGAGCGAGCGCCCGCCGTTGGCCGTGAAGACATCGCGGCCATTGACCTCGGAGAGGACGTACGTCAATCCGCGGATCGTGAGGCCGGAGCCCTCCACCACGAAATGCTCAGGGTCCAACCCGCCGGCGATGTTGCGGAAGGTGTGGTCGATATTGATGCCGGGGATGCGCTGCAGAACCTCCGTGACGGAGCGATCGGGCAACTTGCCGATGTCTGCGGCGACGACTGAGTCGACGATCTGATTCGAAAGCTGTTTGATGCGCTGCGCTGACTCGATCGCGGCGCGTTGGCCCGTGACGACGACCTCCTGCAGCGCCTGCGCATGCTGACCGTTATCCGCAGGCTGGCCGTTGTCCGCGGGCTGATCCTTGTCCGCAAGCTGCACCGGGGGACCGGCGGGCTGCTGCGGCGAGCTGCCGTTTGCCCTGCCCTGCGCGGCGGGCTGGCCGCGGGCATATGCGGCGGTCCCGGAGAGCGCCAATACCAACGCCAGTGCCGATGCGGCCGCCGGCACGCGCAGCGGCATGCCGGTTCCAACGCCCGCAATGAGGTGTTGGCTGCGGTGATTCGAGCGATTTGCCACGATAGTCCCCCTTTGGATGTCGATGGCTCGGCGGATCAGCGGATGACGCCGCCGGCGCCGACAGCGCTGTCGCGAGTTTCGTCAGCACGCCCCGAGGCGTGGGTCAGAAGAGCAGGCATGAAGTCCCCTCGATCAGCCGCGCGGGTTCTCGTGCGTCATGCGTCGCGCGGAAACGACCCGTTAGTGATAGGTTACCGCTGTCATTGTTCGCGCTACCAATGCGAAGTATGATGCCAGCCATACGATTTTTCGTATGGCTGCCGCCGACCTGCGGCATTCGGAGAGGCTATGGCGCGCAATTCGGGAATTCGGTCATTCCTTCGTAGGCGCTTGAATATCCGCCATATTGCGCTCATGGCGCAGCTCGATGAGGCGCGCTCGGTCGTGCGCGCGGCAGAAGCGGCTGGTATGTCGCAACCGGCAGCCTCGACCCTTCTCAAGGGATTCGAGGAAGCCCTCGATGTCCCGTTGTTCGAGCGCCACGCGCGCGGCATCGCCCCTACTCCCTACGGGGAGATCCTCGTGCGCCACGCGCGGGCCATCCTCTCGGAGATCGACCAGGTTCAGGAAGAGATCGCGAGCCTCAAGTCCGGCCTCTCGGGGCAGGCCTCCGTCGGCACCGTTACCACTCCAGGCACCAACCTCGTGCCGCTCGCCGTGGGCCTGCTCAAGCAGAAGCATCCGGGCCTGCTCGTCAGCATCGATGTCGATCACAGCCGCCCGCTCATCGAGCGACTGCTCGGCGGCCAGATCGATCTGGTCGTCGCTCGCCTGCTCGACTCGCGCGGCTCAGGAGAGCTGCAGTTCGAGCCGCTCGGGGATGAGTCCCACGCCATCATCGCCGGCGGCAGCCATCCTCTCGCCGGCACCACGGGCATCTGGCTTCAGGATCTGCTCGGCCAGCCGTGGATCCTTCCGCCTCCCGGCAGTGTGTTGCGGGATCGCCTCGCGACGGTCTTTCTGCAGCAGGGATTGCCGATGCCGGCGAACGTCGTGCAGACACAATCCCTGCCCGCGATACTCGGCCTCCTGCGCAGCACGGATGCTGTCGTCCCCCTGCCGCGGGAGACGCTGCAGCCGCTATGTGATTCCGGCTTCCTTTCGGTGCTGATCGAGAACGTCGGTGTCACCATGACTCCCTTCGGCATCATCACGCGCCGCAAGCACAAGCTCTCACCCGGAGCGCAGGCACTCCTCGATGCCATCCGCACGACGGCGAGAACGCTCTACCCGCAGGCGCACGCGCCCACCGGGAGCAGCACCGATTCCCGGGCGGTCAATGCCTGAGCGCTCGCTCTCGGATCCATTGAGATACGAGCCATGATAGCGCTATCATTTCAGGTCCGCTGCACGCCCGAGGGGCATCGATGCCAAGGCCGATCTCGCCAATGAGAGTCCCCCCTGAGAGCCGCCGCGCGCCGTTGGCCCGGGGGCTCTGCGCGGCGATGACTGCTGCGTATCTGCTCATGGGCGGGACCGCGCGTGCCGATTCCCTGCCCCCTACCGTTGCGGCCGCCCCGCCGGCCGAAGACGGATACCGCCTCTGGCTGCGCTATGTTCCGGTAGAGCAGCCCTGGCGCTCACGCTACCGGGCTTCGGCGAGCGAGTGGGTAGGTGCAGAGCCGGAAGGCGCGGCGAGGACGGGGGGCGCCGCTCCCTCCCCTACTCTGCGCGCCGCGCAGGCAGAGCTGTTGCGAGGGCTGTCCGGTCTGTTGGGTGCGGCGCCGCGCGCGGCGGCTGAGGTAACCGAGGACGGCGCCATTCTCCTGGGAACTCCGCGATCCTCCGCGCTGCTCGCGAGCCTGCGGCTCGATCTGCACGCGCTGGGAGCGGAAGGCTATCTCATCCGCACGACCACCATTCAGGGTCATCGCGCCACGGCCATCGCGGCAAACACCGACATTGGAGTGCTCTACGGCACATTCGCCTTCCTGCGGCTGCTTGAGACTCGCAAGCCCATCGGGCATCTCGACATCACCGCGAGCCCGAAGATCCGCCGCCGCGTGCTCGATCACTGGGACAACCTCAACGGTACCGTCGAGCGCGGTTATGCCGGCGATTCCCTCTGGAAATGGGAAACCCTGCCGGAGCACCTGTCGCAGCGCTACACCGACTATGCGCGCGCCTGCGCCTCGATCGGAATCAACGGCGTCGTGCTCAACAACGTCAACGCAACCCCGTTCATTCTGACGCCGCTTTACCTCGGCAAGGTCGCGGCGCTCGCCGGTGTGCTGCGCTCTTATGGCATCAGGGTTTACCTCTCAGTCCCGTTCAGCACGCCCGTCACGCTGGGCAAGCTCGAATCCGCCGATCCTCTCGATCCCAGGGTGCAGGCCTGGTGGAATGCGAAGGTCGCAGAGATCTATCGCGCGATCCCGGACTTCGGCGGCTTTCTGATGAAAGCCAACTCCGAGGGCCAGCCGGGGCCGGAGGACTACCATCGGACCCAGGCTGAGGGCGCCAACCTGCTCGCCCGGGCGCTCGCCCCGCACCAGGGCATCGTCATGTGGCGCGCGTTCGTCTACACGACCAGCGGTCATTCCGAGGACCGCGCCAGGCAGGCGTACGACACCTTCCGGCCGCTCGATGGCAAGTTCGCTGACAACGTGCTCGTACAGGTGAAGAACGGCCCGATCGACTTCCAGCCGCGCGAGCCCTTCCATCCGCTCTTCGGCGCGATGCCGCACACCAACCTGATGCTCGAGCTGCAGGTGACCAAGGAATACCTCGGCCAGCGCACCAGCATCGTCTATCTCGGACCGCTTTTCGAGGAAGCGCTGCGCGCTGATACGTGGGTCAGGGGCAGGGGCTCGACGGTGGCGCGGGTGACCGACGGCTCGCTCTACGGCGAGCCGCTGACGGCCATCGCCGGAGTCGCCAACATCGGCTCCGACCGCAACTGGTGCGGCTCGATCTTCAACCAGGCCAACTGGTACGCCTTCGGCCGGCTCGCCTGGGACCCGGATCTCCCGGCGCGACGGATTGCCGAGGAGTGGGTCAGGATGACCTTCAGCAACGATCGCCGCTTCGTCGCGCCGGTCGTGAAGATGATGATGGGATCACGCGAAGCCGCGGTCGACTACATGACACCGCTCGGCCTCGCCAGCCAGATGGCGGGCACCCACTTTGGCCCGGGTCCCTGGATGGCTCCCGCCGGAGGCATACCGGCTGACTGGACCAGCACTTACTACAGCCGTGCCGATGCCGCGGGCATCGGCTTCGACCGCACGGCAACAGGCAGCAATGCCGTGGCGCAGTACTCCGCGCACCTCGCCGCACAGTACGGCAATGCCGCAACCTGTCCCGAGTCGCTCCTTCTCTGGTTCCATCATCTCTCCTGGGACTACCGCCTGCGCTCGGGACACACGCTGTGGGACTCCCTGGTGCTGCACTACGATCGAGGTGTCGCCTCGGTCAGGCAGGCGCGTGAAACCTGGAGCACCTTATCGCCTTACATCGATGCCGAGCGCTATCGATTGACGGCGGACTTCCTCGCCATCCAGGAGAAAGACGCCGAGTGGTGGCGCAACGCGAGCATCGCCTACTTCCAGTCGATCTCCCATCGCCCGCTGCCGGCCGGGGCGGCACCGCCTCCGGATACCCTGGCGCATTACGAGGCCTTCTGCATTCCTTACCTCGAAGGCTCGCCGGGAAACCGCCCGGCCTGCCCGCCGGCCGACGTGCCGGTGCCCCGGTGAGGTGTCACATGCGCTGCGCGCCGCCCGCTACCAGTCCCACATCGAGCCGTCTTCCAGGCGGGCGATCGGCAACTGCTTGGGGCTGTAGGGAAAACGTTCCGCGAGTTTCTCGTCGATGGTGACACCATGACCCGGACTCTCGCCACAGTGCAGCCGGCCGTCGCGAAAGGCGTAGTCGTGCGGAAAGACCTCGTCGGTCTGCTCCGCGTGGCGCATGTACTCCTGGATGCCGAAGTTGGGAACCCAGGTGTCGAAGTGCAGCGCCGCGCCCATCGTGACCGGCGAGAGGTCGGTCGCGCCGTGAAATCCGGTACGCACCTGGTGCATCGCTGCGAGGTCGGCAATGCGGCGCACGTGCGTGATGCCACCGGCATGCACGATGGTGGCGCGGATGAAGTCGATGAGCCGGCCCTCGATCAGGCGCTTGCAGTCCCAGATGGAGTTGAATACCTCTCCTACCGCGAGCGGCGTGACGGAGTGGCGCCGGATGAGCTCGAATCCCTCCGGGTTATCCGCCGGCGTCGCATCCTCCAGCCAGAAGAGCCTGTGCGGCTCGAGGTCGCGTGCCAGCCGGGCTGCCTCGACAGGCATCAGGCGATGATGGACGTCGTGCAGCAGCTCGAGCGCGCGTCCGTGGTCTGTGCGCAGCCGCTCGAAGAGCCGCGGCACGATGTCGAGATAGGCTGGCGTCGACCACTCCGTCTCGAGCGGCAGCTCGCTCTCCGCGGGCTCATACGCGTCCTTCTGTCGGGAGACGCCATACGGCTTCTTCAACCCCGGCACTCCACATTGGGCGCGCACAGCCCGATAACCCATGGAGACATACCGCGCAACTTCCGCGGTCGTCTCCTCGATGTCGCGGCCGTTCGCGTGTCCATACACCAGCACCCCTTCGCGCGAGCGACCACCGAGCAGACGATAGAGCGGCAGCCCGGCCATCTTGCCGAGAATGTCCCAGAGCGCTACGTCCACTGCGGCGATCGCCGTCATGGTCACCGGTCCGCGCCGCCAGTAGGCGCCACGGTAAAGGAATTGCCAGGTATCCTCGATGCGTCCGGCATCGCGCCCGATCAGGTTGGGGACCACGTGATGCTCGAGGTACGCCGCCACGGCCAGCTCCCGGCCGTTGAGGGTCGCATCCCCGAGTCCGGAAACTCCCGAGCGCGTTTCGATCTTGAGCGTCACGAAATTGCGGCCCGGGCAGCTGACGATGACACGCGCGCCGATGATCTCCCGGTCATGTGCGGAGATGCCTCTCGAGCCCGCATGAGCGGGTGTCGGTTCTCCAGGAAACGGCTCAGACCGAGAATTTGCCATGAACGATGACTCCAATTGGGAAAGTGCCGGCACGTTGCATCCGGACCGCCTGTTTCCCGCGGATGCCGGCACTCGCGCGGTCGCACGCAGACTCTACAACACCGTTCGCGCCCTGCCCATCGTGAGCCCGCACGGTCATACCGACCCGCGCTGGTTCGCTGAGAACACACTTTTCAGCGATCCGGTCTCGCTCCTCCTCACGCCCGATCACTACATCACCCGCATGCTCTACAGCCAGGGCCTGAGCCTCGAGGAGCTGGGCCTCCTTTCCCCGCGAACCGCCGCCGGCTCCGTGAGCGAGCCCGACCTGCGCGCCATCTGGCGCAAGTTCGCCGCGCACTATCACCTCTTCCGCGGCACCCCGACCCGGCTCTGGCTCGACTGGGTGCTGTGCGCAGTCTTCGGGACGAGAGCGCCGCTCACCGCCGGCAATGCCGACCACACCTACGACCGCATCGCCGAGCGCCTCGCGCAGGATGCGTTTCGCCCGCGCGCGCTCTTCGAGCGTTTCGGCATCGAGGTGCTCGCCACGACCGAATCGCCCCTCGATGACCTTGCGCAGCATGCCGCGATCCGCGCGAGCGGCTGGCCGGGCCGCATCATCACGGCCTACCGGCCCGATCCGGTCGTCGATCCGGAGGCTCCCGGCTTCGCGGCGGGACTCCTGCGCCTGGGTGAGATCACGGGCGAGGACACCGGCTCCTGGGCCGGCTATCTCGCGGCGCACCGCAAGCGGCGCGCTTTCTTCGCTGCGATGGGCGCCACCTCCACGGACCATGGCCACCGCACTGCCGCAACGGCGGACCTGAGCGCCCACGATGCGGAGTCTCTCTTCGCCCGCATCGTGCGGGCGGCGCAAAGTGGTGGGGTGGCGAGTGCGGATGCGGAAGCTTTCCGCGCACAGATGCTCACCGAGATGGCACGGATGAGCCTCGATGATGGCCTGGTGCTGCAGATCCATCCCGGCTCGTGGCGCAACCACAATGCCGCGCTCTTCAGGCAGTTCGGCCCCAACATCGGCGCCGATATCCCGGTGCCGACCGACTACGTGGGTGCGCTGCGCCCGCTCCTCAACCGCTTCGGCAACGAGCGCTCGCTCACCCTGATCGTCTTCACGCTCGATGAGTCCGCCTACAGCCGCGAGCTCGCGCCCCTCGCCGGCCACTACCCCGCCCTCAAGCTCGGGCCGGCGTGGTGGTTCCACGACAGCCCCGAGGGGCTCATGCGCTTTCGCGAGCAAACCACCGAGACGGCGGGGTTTTACAACACCGTCGGCTTCAACGACGACACGCGCGCGTTCCTCTCGATCCCCGCCCGGCACGATGCCGCGCGGCGCATCGACTGTGCCTTCCTTGCCCGTCTGGTCGCCGAGCACCGCCTCCCCGAGGAAGAAGCGGCCGAAGTCGCCTGCGAGCTCGCCTACAAGCTGCCGAAGCAGGCCTACCGGCTCTGACTCAGTGGCGGCGGATGCGTGTTTCCGGTATCGGACCATAGGCTGGCGAAGAGCCGGCAAGATCGATCTCGAATCGATCGAGCGTCACGCCGGGATCGAGCGCCGTGACCGCGAGCGTATGGCTGCCCGGCGCCAGCGGGATGTCGTGCAGGGCGACCACGGCCGCGTTGTCGAGCACGTGCTGCCGCCATTTCGCGCCGTAGTATGGGACGCGAAAGTCGAGCACCTGCGGCGCGGCGCCATCGAGTGAAATGGCGATGCGCAGCCGGTCGCTCTTCGTGATCGGGAAGGTCGGCAGCGCGATGGCCTTGATGGTCGCGCTGTCATCGATCACGTAGTTGGGGAAGCTGTAGTCGTGATCCTGAGCGCCCGTGGCGAAGCGATAAACGACCCGCGGCGCCGCGGCGAGCGCCGCGCGATCGCGCACATCGACGGGCGCGAGATCCAGATCCGCCTGCAGGTCCGCGCCGGTATGCCCGACCCCCTGCAGCACCTTCCAGGAGCCGGTCATGACATCGGCATGCGCCGCATACAGGGAGACGACGCCCTGGGAATCGAGGAAGGATGCCGCCTGATCGCGGACCGGTGCTGCGATCCGCACGTGAACCGGTATCGGCTGTTTGCCCGCGCCGCATTGGATCGTCACCACCCCCTCGCCCTCAGCCGGCGCCCTGGCCCAGTCGAGAGAGACCCTGATGCGGTGCTCGAATGAGTTGGCCGCGCGCGAGAAGCGCCCGGAGCGAGGGTCGATGTGGATCCAGGGAGCGCTCGGCTCCGCGCTCCACTTCTCGTCGATGGGCGCTTCCGTGAAGACATCGAGATAGTAATCGTGAACGCCCAGCTCGCGATGGAAGGAAGGCAGCGTGGGCGTCCACCAGCCCGCATCGTCGAAGTAACCGCCGCCTTCGACCTGCACCCCACAGTTGCGGGCGTCTGCCGGGGCTTTCCAGTGAGGGATATAGGGCGCCTCGTAGCTGGGTAGCGGCTGCGGGTAGTCCGTGACCATGCCGCGCCATTTACCCTGCTCGATCACGTCATTGAAGCGACGCGTATCGGCGGCGATCCTCTCCTGCGCCGTCCTCGCCTCCTCGGCGTAGAGATTGGCGCTCGCGCGGTGCTGCAGGCCATAGAGGATCGACTTGTCGAGCGCGAGCTGGCGCAGGCTCAGATTCGCTCCGGTGTCCACGGTGTACTGCACCAGCTCGTAGAATGCCGCCTTACGATCCTGCGGCATGGCGGCCATCAGATCCGCCGACTCCTTCATGAGCACGCGGTAGGCGGCGGCGCGGCGGGCGTTCTCGTCGCCGAAATCGAGAATGTCGAAGCTCGATTCGCGCACCGAGGATTCCGGAAAGGTCGTAGCAAAGGAAGCCAGCTCCGGATTGCGGTCGAAAGCGAGCTTGTAGTATCGCCAGAGGATGCCGGCAATCGCGTCCTGATATCGCGCACCGAAGGTGCGTCCCGCCCAGTCGCGCAGATAGGCGCGCACGCTCGCCGGCTGCTCGAATGCGCTCTCATCGAAGGCCATCGCCAGAAAGAGCTCGCTCAGGAGCTCCACTGGCTTGATCGAGCCGACGTTGAGGACCCACAGCCTGCGCGCATCGAAATGGTACGCCTTGGTCATCTCCTCCCACATGAGCGACGGATCGGTCGAGCCCAGCCAGAGATAGGCCGCCGGCGCCCCCCAGAAGGTCGCGTGGTAGTAGATTCCGGCGCCACCGGGCCGCCGGCGCTCGGCCGCATCGCCGAGCTGCATGATGTAGCCGAAATTGTCATCGGACCAGTTGAGGATGACGTCCGCGGGCAGCGCCAGGCGTCCGGTGTTGTAGGCGGCCGTGATCTCCTTGTAGGGCGTGAAAACCTGCGGGATGGCATCCGCCGGCCGGTGCAGCGTAGCGCTGAGAATCCTGCGCTGCGCCCTGATCGCATCGCTCAGCACCGCCGCCATCTGCGCCGGCGTGCTCGCGCCTTGCATCGGAAAGTCATCCGCGCCGCGCAGCCCTACGGTGTAGAGATTGTCGTAGCGGCCGAAGCGCGCGACCGCCTGCCGCCAATATTCGATCATTCGCGCCTTGTTGCTGACCCAGTTGTAGGGCCCCCTGGTCTTCGGGTCCCACTCGTGCGAGTTGTTGCGCAGCAGCATCTCCACGTGCGAGCTGCCGCGGATGATGGCGTAATCCTTCGCCAGGTCGTAGTTTGCCGGGATCTCGTTGAATGCCGTGTCATTGCCGCCCATCGCCGGCCACAGCGTATTCGCCTTCAGGCGCCACATGAGCTCGAACACGCGCGCGTAGGTCTTCGGCCCGATGCCGCCTCGCGCCGGATCGAATGTGTGGGCCGCCCATATCTGCAGCCGCTCCGTATTGAGGAAGAGCGCCCGATACCTGACTGACGGCTCCCTGGAATACCGCAGCGCGGCCGACACCGAGATCCGGCTCACCCGGCGGATGCCGACGTCCGCCCACCACTCCCAGGCCGATACGCCCATCTCGCGGGTGAGATCTATCACGCCCCAGATCGTGCCGCGGGTGTCGGATCCAAAGATCACGAGCGCGCTCCGGCGCGCATCCCAGGGGGCCGGCACGACGGCCCGCCCATAGCTCTCCCATTTCCCAGCGAGCGGGCGCGTACTGATGCCGTTGCGCCGCAGGAGCTCTGCGATGTAGGGCGAGGCGGCGAGTCCGATGATGATTCCGTTACCGGTGCTCCTGATGTCGGCGCCGGCAACCGGCGTGCGTCCGGCCAACCGCGTGAGATCATGCGACAGCAGATCCGCGGCCTTGCGGATCGGCACTGCGACCCGCGGCTGGTAGGTGACGGCTGCGACCGTGCGGCCATCGAACACGGTGAATCCGGGCGCAGCGGCGCGGCCCGGCGGCGCGAAGACCGCGCTCAGCAGCCCGCAGATCGCAAGCACGAAGCGCGCCCGCCGGATGAGTCTGCGGATCCTCATGCGCCCGGTGCTGGCGCAGCGCGGCTCGTCCGTGCCAGTGCGGCGGATCGCCCAGCGGGGCCCGCGTGTGCGAGCCCCGCTGAGAAGGTTGCGCGAACCGCCGCCGGATCAGAACTTCGCACGGAAACCAATCATGAGCTCGCGCCCCGGATTGAATTCGTTGAACGTGGCATTCGGGAACTGGAAGTATGAGCGCTGCTTGGCATCGAAGAGGTTGAGCGCGTTCGCCGTGAGCTGGAAGCTGACCGGCCAACGCAGCAGCGTTCCGATGTCCACATACGAGGACAGATCCCACTCCCGGAAGGAGCTCGCGTAGAGCGATGCCTGGGTGATGCCGTTCTGGTTGTTGCTGGTGACTATGTTGGCCGCGTTGTAGTTCTCGGAGACCCTGAAGCTATAGGGGCCATGCTCGTAGTAGAACGTCAGGTTGTACGTATCAGGCGGTACGCCGATGGCGATGGCGGGCGCAGCACCGGTCCCGGTCTGCTTGATGTGCGTATAGTTGGCCGAAATGCCGAAGCCGTCGAGATTGAACCGGTGAAGGAGGAAGTCGAAAGGCTGCGTCCAGTCGACCTCCTCGCCCTTGACCGTCAGGATGCCAGTGGCGTTTTGCTGCTGCGTCAGTACTACCGTCGCCGCGTCCGGACCGCCGCGCGAGTTGATGGCATTCTGCTGTGTCTGACCCAGCGTGTCATAGGTAATGCCGAATCGCGCGAGGTAGGAGAACGGATACACGGTATTGACGTTGGAGGTGAAGCCCGTGATCTTCTTCTGGAAGAGCGCGAGGGCGACATAGCCTTCCTTGCCCGTGTAGTACTCCAGGCCGAAGTCCAGGTTCTTGGAGAGGTAGGGCTGCAATGCGGGATTGCCGACGGTACCGACGGCCGCGGACTGGTCGCCAAAGCTCACTCCCGGCAGCATGCTGTTCGGGTTCGGCCGCGTCATGCTCTTCGAGGCCGCAAAGCGTGCCAGGAAGTTGCGCTGGATGTTGTAGACGATCTCCAGGGACGGCAGGGTGTTATTGTAGTTATTTTCTGTGACGGGGAATGTCAGGGCATTGGGATAGTAAGAGCCGTCGCAGGCCGCCTTCGTGGTGCTGTTCGGGCAGGGCCCTCCTATGCCGGAATTGAGCGGGTTGGGGATCGAGACCGGGCCGTTGATGTACTGTAGGGTGCGTACCCAGCGTACGCCTGCGTTGTACCTCAGCCCATGACCGACGATGGTCGTATCCCCGGTGAGCTCGAGGTAAAGCCCGGTGTCGGAGGTGCGGACATAGCCGCCGCTCGCCCCCGTGTTCGCACCCGGGGCGGGCGCCTCGTTCGCGTGGATGGCGTTGTAGCCCGAAGCCGGCTTGAGCTTGTTCCAGTCGACTGTGATGAAGCCTTCGGGTCCGGGATGGATATAGTTACCGAGCGCGCTTGCCGGGATGAGCGACCCCTGGTAGATCAGCGGCCCGGTGATGCCCGCCGAGGCACCCTGCCCGAGCGCCGGATAGGTGGGATACGTGGCTCCGGGCGTCGAGATCGGTGTCGGGGTATCCTGGCCCTGACAGGGCGGCTCGGTGTTCGGGCCCTGCAGGAAGACGTTCGGATTGTCGCCGCAGGCTGCGTTCTGCCACTGCTGACTGCTGTCGAAGCCATTGATGTGACGCCAGATATCGTCGTAGGCCGCGCCGGTCTTGACGTTGAAGGGGCCTCCCCGGCCGAAGGTCAGATCGAAGCGGACACCCTTGGTCGTGGTCTCGCGCTTCTCGTCCTGCATGTTGACGCGTCCGCCGACCCACGAGAAGTTGGCGGGGTCGTCGAGATTCACGTTCGAGCTGGTGACCGGAATCCCGCCGTTGTTGCTGTAGTTGATGGTGACGTCGTTCGCCGTGGCGACGAGCACGCTCGGCACCTCGCGATGAAAGATGCTCTTGGTGTAGTTCGCCTGGATGTCGCCGCTCAGCCAGTCGTTCGCGCGCCAGTTGAGCCCGGGGTTCGTGCCCCAGAAGTCGGTGTTCTCGGTGTACGGCCGGTACTCCAGGAAAAACTGCGAGTTGGCGAACGTGGCGCTCGTGACGGTGCAGCCATTGGTGCAATCGCTCTTGTCGAACTTCTCGTTGAGCGGGATGACCGAGCCGTTGCGCAGCGACCAGTCCATGTCCTCTTCCGTCCAGACGTTGTGCTCCCTGCCGAACATGTTGTCCATGTAGAAATGCAGCGCATCGTTCGGCCGGTATTCCAGGCTGAGGACGGCGTTGTAGGTATCGTGGAAGCCGCGGCCGTCCGTCGGCCGGCTGAGCCGGGGAATGATGCCGTTGTCGATCTGCTGGATGGTGGCGCCGGGATTCTCGGCGAGCAGGAAGGCCTGGTTGATCACGGTGCCCGGCGCGAGGCCGTTGCCGGCGGTGGCCGGCACCGTCGCCGGAATCGTCCAGTTGCCTCCGCCCGTGCCGTTACAGACACTCGCCAGACACTGGGCCTGAGCCGCCGTCACCGCCGCAGTGGTCGCGGTCGCCGCCTTGACCACCGACAGGTTCGGGTTGGTCCAGCCGACCGTCTCGTATCCGGGCGTGTCCACGTCATTGTGGGTGTACACGGCCCCGAAGAGCACGCCGAGCCCGTTCTCGAAAGTATTGCTGGCCACGATGTAATCGTGGTCGCCCCAGGCGCCCGAGTTCTGGTTCTTGGTGCCCTGCGCGCCGAAGGCGATGTGCTTGCCCGGCGAATCGAACGGACGGGCGCTGCGCATGTTGACGGTGCCGGCGGCTCCGCCCTCGAGCATGTCGGCGGAGCTGGTCTTCTCGACGGTGAGACTGGTGAAGAGCTCCGTCGGGAACATGTTGAGGTCGACTTCCTGATTGGTATTCTGCTGCCCATAGCCGCCCGAGGAGGCGACCGCGACCGGTGCGCCGTTCAGCAGCACCTTGGTGAAATCGGTGCCGAGGCCGCGGATGGCGATATTCACGCCCTGTCCGGTGATGTCGCGTGCGATGGTGATCCCGGGAATGCGGTTGAACGACTCGGCGATGTTGTTGTCGGCGAATTTGCCGATGTCCTCGGAATAGATCGAGTCGCTGAAGCCGATGTTGTCGCGCTTGGCGGTGGTGGCCTTGGCGAGACTCTGGCGAAAGCCCGTGACCACGACTTCCTGCAGCTGCGGCTCGGGGTTGGTCTCTTCCGTGCCCCCGCTCGAGGCGGCCGCCTGAGGGACCGTCTGCGCGACCATGACGTTGCCGCTGGCGCTGGAGCTCGTCTTGCCGTCGCCGGCGGCCGATTGCGCTGCCGCCGGCAGCGCCGGCAGGGCCAGAGAAATGATCCCGCTCGCGACAGCGAGCCTCAAGCCGGCCGCGGTGAGATGCTGCCGGGTGAAGACTGATCGGTCGGCCATGGGCTACCCCTGTTTTGGTATTGGACCCGAACTATATCCCCGGCGGGATGGTAGCGCTCGCAATTGCACTTTGCAACGGGGCGCGCCGCGGTGCGGCAAGGGGCTGGCGTCCTGCCGCAGCAGCCGACCAACTGTCCGAAAATCCGGGCTATGATATCGTTATCATCAGAGCCGGCCCGGAGCGGCAGAAACCGAGATGAGGGGGAAGACCGTGTCGTGTCCCAGTAATTCAACCTGTCGCAGCCGCTGCCGTGCTCTCACCCTGGCATCCGCGCTCCTGGCGCTCTCGAGCGCCGTGGCCTTGGCCGCCGACAAGCCGCCCTATGAGGATCCGCACGCAGCCATCGATGCGCGGGTCGATGATCTGCTCTCACGGATGACCCTCCAGGAGAAGCTCGCGCAGATCTCCTGCATCTGGCAGCGCAAGAGCGACATCGAGGATGCGAGCGGCAACTTCGACCCCGCGAAAGCGAGCCGCGTATTCCCCGACGGGATCGGCCAGGTCGCGCGGCCGAGCGATCGGGTGCCGCTGGAGCCGAACGACCCCCTGCAGAACGTCTTTCGCAACGTTCCGCAGACGGTGGACTTCGTCAACGCCGTCCAACACTACTCCGTCGAACACACCCGCCTCGGTATTCCGACGATCTTCCATGGGGAGGGCCTGCATGGCTACATGGCGCGGGACGCAACGAGCTTCCCTCAGGCGATCGCGCTCGGCAGCACTTGGGATCCCGCGCTCATCACCAGCGTCTACACGGTGGTAGCGCGCGAAGCGCGCGCACGCGGAGTGCAGCTGCTACTGACCCCGGTCATCAACCTGGCCCGCGATCCGCGCTGGGGACGGATGGAGGAGACCTTTGGCGAAGATCCCTATCTCGCCAGTGAGTTGGGCGTCGCCGAGGTGCGCGGGCTGCAGGGCGGCACTCTTCCTCTGGGTCCCGATCGTGTCTTCGCCACGCTCAAGCACATGGCCGCCTACGAGGTGCCGGAGGCAGGCACCAACGTTGGTCCCGCCGAAGTCACTCGACGGACACTGCTGCAGATGTACTTCGAGCCATTCCATGCCGCCATCCAGGAGGCCAACGCGCAGATCGTCATGCCCTCCTACAATGAGATCGGCGGCATTCCCTCCCACGCCAATCGCTGGATGCTGACCGATGTGCTGCGCGACCAGTGGGGTTTCAAGGGCCTCGTCACCAGCGATTACGAGGCCATCGAGCAGCTCATCTCGCTGCACCACGTGGCGGGCAACCTGACGGATGCAGCCGCCCGCGCGCTCAATGCAGGCGTCGACAATGACATGCCCGACGGTGAGGCCTACGCCAATCTGCCTCGAGCCCTCGCCCAGGGGAAAGTCACGCAGGCGCAGATCGATGCGGCCGTGCGGCGGGTCCTGCGGCTCAAGTTCCTGGCGGGCCTCTTCGAGCACCCCTATGCGGATGTGCGTCACGCCGAGAAAATCACCGATGACGCCGAGGCACGGACGCTCGCCCTGGAGGCGGCACGGGAAAGCATCATTCTCCTCAAGAACGACGGCACGCTGCCGCTGGAGCGGCACCGCATCAGAACGCTGGCCGTGATCGGTCCCAACGCAGGGGTAGCTCGCCTCGGCGGCTACTCCGAGGTGCCCACGCACTCCGTCAGCATCCTTCAAGGCATCCGCAGCGCCATCGGCCGCGAGACGCACGTTGTCTATGCACAAGGCGTGCGCCTCCTCGATAGCGGCGATCAGTACACCGACCAGGTCGTCCTCACGACGCCTGAGGAGAATCGTCCCCTGATCCGCCAGGCGGTAGAGGTCGCGAAGCAGGCGGATGAGATCGTGCTCGCCATCGGCACCCGCGGTGCACTCTGCCGCGAGGGCTGGGCGGATAATCACCTGGGTGATCGCGACAGCCTGCAGCTCATCGCGCAGCAGCAACAGCTGGCGGATGCGCTCTTTGCGCTGGGCAAGCCGGTGGTCGTCGTGCTCATCAACGGCTGCACGCTCGCGGTGGACCGGATCGCGAAGAAGGCCAATGCGCTCATCGAGGGGTGGTATCTCGGTCAGGAAGGCGGTACCGCCATGGCCGATGTCCTCTTCGGGAAAACCAATCCCGGCGGCAAACTCACCGTGACCGTGCCGCGCTCAGTGGGCTTCGTGCCCTACAACTACGATGAGAAGCCGAGCGCCCACCGGGGCTATCAGTTCGCCGACAACTCGCCCCTCTTCCCCTTCGGCTACGGTCTTTCCTACACCACTTTCGACGTGGGTCCGCCGGTACTCGACGAGTCCAGCATTCCCTCGAATGGCACCGTGACCGTCAAGGTGAGCGTCCGCAACACCGGGAAGGTAGCGGGCGATGAGGTCGTGCAGCTCTATCTGCACGAGCTCGTCACCTCCGTGACGGAGCCCACGAAGGTGCTGCGCGGATTCAAGCGAGTATCGCTCGCGCCCGGTGCCTCGACCCAGGTTCGGTTCAAGCTCGGCTGGGACGACTTCGCCATCTGGGACGAGAGCCTGCATCACGTCGTCGAGCCCGGAACCTTCCAGATCATGACCGGCCCGGACTCCGTCAGTCTCAAGACCGCCACCCTCGAGGTCACACACTGAGCCGACGTCGAGCGCTCCGATCCCGGTGCGGGACGCTCCGGCCGATGGCCATTGTGCCACCGGTGGCACACGAGCCCTCGTGCGTTCGATTCCGCCTACCCGTGGCCTTGACGTCGCGAAGCTCGCGGCAATATAGTTCGCGATAACTACTATATCGAGCCCATGCCCAGGCGGCGGCGCCGTGCGTGCAAGGACGCCACACCCCCTCCACGGCGCCGCCGGCTTGCGGCAGAGCTACGCTCTGCGTTGGAACACCAGGGCGGCAGCGCCGCGCAGCCTCGCGAGGTCGCCGTCCGGTATCGGCACCACTCGCGGAGGACTCCCCGCGATCGTGACATCCTTGACCTCCCTCTCGATGATCGGCCGGTACCGGTGCCAGGCGGAGGTCACCTCACCGGCGATGTAGATGACCGCCGGCGAGAGTGCCGCAATGATCAGACGCAGCCCCTGACCGATCTCCCGCGCCTGTCGCTCCAGGGCCGCACCGGCCTGAGCGCTCCCCTCCTCGGCGAGGTTCAGCAGCTCGCCGAAGGTGACCGCCCGGTGCTGTGGCTGCAGCTCCCGGAAGTACCGCAGCGCCGCACGGCAGGATGCAAATACTTCCCAACAGCCGCGCCGCCCGCAGGCGCATTCCGGCCCTTCCGAGTCGATGGAGATGTGGCCGAACTCTCCGGCCATCCCGTCGTGCCCCGTGATGATGCTGCCGTTGGCAAAGATGGCCCCCCCGACTCCCTCGGAGGTAGTGATGAGGACGGCATCGCAGCTGCCTTCATCATGGTGAAAGGTGAGCTGCGCGAGCAGGCATGCGATCGCCGCGTTGGCGACATGCACGGGTAGCCTCATCCGCTTCTCGAGGGTCCCTTTGAGGTCGAAATCGCGCCAGTGCAGGTTCGGCGCGAAGAGATACTGATCGGTCTGCGGATCCGTGCGGCCCGGGAAGCTGACACCGACGCCCTCGATGGAGACGGCCCCGAGCCCTGCCTTCATTCTCGCCATGGCATCGAGGATCAGCTCGGTGGATGCGGCGGCATCTCTGCTGAGCGGCGCCATGGAGCGCGACAGCAGCCGTCCGTTGAGATCGACCATGGCGATCGTGGCCTGGCGCGGATGAATGTCGACCGCGAGCGCCACGCGGGCCTCGTTCAGGCGGATGAGTGTCGGTCGCCGCCCGCGCTGCGAGACGGTTGTATGGCCTTCGCAGACCCACTCCTCCGCTAGGAGTTGCTCGATGATTTGCGAGACGGTGCTGCGCTGCAGCCCCGACTGCCTGGCGAGCTCTGCACGCGAGATGGGTTGCCGCGTCCGGATCAGCTCGAGCACGATGTCGCGATTGATGCGCCGCGCCGTGACGCTGGATGCCAGCTCGACGTCGGAGAGGTCGACGCGGCGAATCTCGCGCGCGCGTTGGCGCCTTTGCATGATCCTCGGGAAGCTCCGGCACTGAGACGCGCTCAGTCTAGCGTCTCAGTTCCTGAGCAACCAGTGGTCGGGATCGAGGATGACTCTCGATGGCGCCGCCGGGGTGCTCAACGTGAAGTCCTGCCGCCGCTGCCGCAGCCATACCGTCTGTCGCCCGGACCGGCCCGCTCCCGTCCATTCGACGTCGACCGGCATGGTGAATACCTGACCCGCCTGCGTCTGCTCGATGGTCACGTGGGACTGAAAACCACCCGTTTGCGGGATTGCGTTCCAACTCATCCGCAGCGCGGGACGACCCTGGCCGTAAACCCACTCGGCGAAAAACCAGCCGAGCGACTGCCCATAGGCGTGCTCGCACGCCGCCCGCCACGTCCCCGTATCCACGAGGCCACCGCTATTCGCCTGGACGTATCCATGCAGCGCCGCAAAGAAGCGCTCATCGCCCATGATGTGTCGCAACATATGCAGCACCCAGGCGCCCTTGTTGAAGGTGACGTAGGTCAGCAGCTCCTCAGCAGGACGGTCAGGCGCAATATAAACGGAGCCTGAGAAGGACCCCGCATCGAGGCTGCGCATGAACCGGCGATAAGCCGCCTCCCCGCCCCGTCTCTCGTGCCACAAGGCCACCGCGTAGTTTGCGAATGCCTCGTTCAGCCAGACGTCCGACCATCGGCGAGGTGTCAGACTGTCTCCGAACCATTGATGAGCCATGTCGTGAGCGATGACGTTACCGACCGAGTGCAGGTCCCAGGCCTCGGCGGTTCCCAGGATCAGGTCGCGCCCCAGGCTCGGCACGGTCTGATGCTCGCGGAAGCTCGGAAAAGGAACTTCCGCGATTCCATACTTCTCCCGCGCGAACGGATAGGGTCCGAACAATGACTCGTAGACTCGCAGAATGTCGGGAACGGCGGCGAATTCCGGCTCGGCCCGCGCCTTGTCGGCAGGATAGACGTAGTAGTGGAGCGCTATCGTCCGTCCGCTCTCGCTGCGATAGCGCGCATCGATGATGTCGTAAGGACCTATGGTGGCGGAGATGACGTCTGGATAGATCGGTGAGCGCTCGCGCCAATGGAAGCGGCGCCTGCCGTCGGGTAGGTATTCGGTGCCGATCAGGGTGCCGTTGGAAATGGCCATCGTGCCTTGGGGCGCAGTTAGGATGACATCCGCACCGGCTGCCTTGAAGAGCGGCTCATCGAGCGTCGGCCACCATCCCATGGCGGAGAACGGCAGCCCGTAGCTCGCAATCGCCGGCTCACCCGCCACGGTATGAAAGTGCAGATAGCGAGGATTCGGTTTCCCCCCGTAGCTGACCTCGAGGACGTGCTCTCGTCCTGTCGACAATGCGGGCGGCAGCGTGACGAGGAGCTTCGATCCCTGATGCTCGTAGCCAACGGGCTTGCCGTCCAACCTGACCGCGCGTGCGCTCAGAGAGTCGGCCATATCGACGGTGAGCCGTCCTTGCGGTGAGCGCTCCCAGCTCAGCGTCAGGACGGAGACCCCGGAGATAGTTTGTGCCACGGCATCGAAGGACACCTGCAGCCCGTAGTGCTCTACCTGCAGTCCCGGCTCTGCGGGCGGCAGTCCCGGCTCTGCGGGCGGCGCTGCGATGGCGAGCCGCAGGCCAGTGAAGAGCAGAAGTCCGCCAATACCGATGCCCCGGGTGATCATGTGATCAACCTGACCCGGCAATGGCTCCTGATTCGGTTACCGCGAGCCGCGTCGGCTCGACACGCCTGCCGTAGGAGGCGGCCAGCGCCCATGCGGCTGCGCTGAGCGCAGTCGAGATGAGGAGGTTGACCCAGTCCTCGCGGTTGGCCGGCGCCGTCGCGACGGCGCTCAGCCAGCAGATGAGGGTGAAGAGGCTCTCCATGATGGCCTCGAGCGTAGCCGCGAGCCGCGGCACCACCCCGAGCGCGATGGCCAGACCCGCGGCGATGTGACCCGCCCCACCCAGGCAGGTGAGCGGCTCGCGCAGCGGCATCCATGCCGGTATGAGAGTGGCGGCGAACTTCAGATAAAAGAAGTGAGACAGCCCGATCGGTATCAGCGCGAGACCGAAGAGAATGCGCGCTGCCCGGACACTGCCATCCTCCCGCCCCGCGATCGCGCAATAGATGAGCCACCCGCCCGCGACCAGCGTCGAGTCCTCACCTGCGCCGAGCCAACTCGCCTCCACCAGCGGATGCGCCAGCACTCGCGGGATCTGCAGTGCGACCACCCAGAGCGCCACGAACCCGGTCAGTATGAGCGCCGAGCGCCTTGCGGTGGCGGCAAACAGCATCCCGATGCCGGGAGCCAGCATCAACAGCGCGGAGATGCAGGCGAGCGTTTCCCGCCAGGGTATGTGCGGCGGCACCGGCTGCTGATTCAGCAGGAAATCGCGCGCCACGAGGCTGATCGCTCCGATCGCCGCGAAGCTCGCAGCGAAGAGCAGATGGCCAACACCGATCCTGCGCAAGTACATGATCGTCTCCTGAGCTCACGCCGGCGCAACCTGGCGGGCCGGCCGCTGCACTACATCCCGCTCAGCCGGCCGGCGCTTCACGCATCCCGAGTCGACTCCTCTCGACATGCGCGAGATATGACGCGGCCACCACGAACGCCGCTGCGGTCTCTGCCGTCGAGAGGAAGAGGCCGATCCAACTCTGGTGATCGCCGGGCTTCGTCGCGATGGCACTCACCCAGACGATGAGCGTGATCAGGGTTTCCATCCCCGCCTCCAGGATCGCCGCGAGCCGCGGCACGACCCCGCAGGCGATCGCCACACCCGCGGCAATGTGCCCGGCGCCGGCGATAATGGTGAGCGGGACGTGCAACGGCATCCAGGCCGGTATGAAGTTGGCGGCGGAATCGAGATAGAAGAAATGCGACAGGCCGATCGGCACCAGCGCGAGGCCGAATGCAAGCCGCGCAAGCCGCACGCTGCCGTCGCTGCGGCCCGAGACCTCGCAGTAGATGAGCCATCCACCCGTGGCGAGCACCGTGTCCTCGCCCACTCCCAGCCAATTCAACTCCACCGCGGGATGTGCCAAAACCTGCGGGAGCCACAGCGCGAAAATCCAGAGCGCAACGAACGCTGTCAGGATGAGCGCTGATTGCCTGGCAGTCCGCTCGAGGAGGAGCCCGACGCCGGGAAGCAGCAGCAGCGCGGCAGAGATGCAGGCGAGCGGCACTCGCCAGGGTATCCCGTGCGGCACCGGCTGCTGGAAGAGGACGAAGTCATGGAGGCCGAGGCTGATCGCCCCGATCAGGATGAAACTCGAGGCAAAGAGCAGATGCCCGATGCCCAATCTGCGCAAGTACATGCCGCCTCCGGAGAATCGACGGAGGCGAGATCGTAAGCCGATCGCGCCGGATGTATTGGACCACTGTCGAGGGTCGACTGGACCATTGTGCGCCGGCTACTGCAGCTCCACTCGCTCGGTGCTCCCCGGCGGACGGCTGCCGGCCGCGCTGCTTTTGGCTTTGAGTCCCCGCAGTATCGTGCCCAGCTGCTCGATGCCGCGTCGGATTCCTTTGGGATCGGTCGCGGCTGCGCCGAGCACTACCGCCGGTGGCATCGCTCGCTCGATGGTGAGCTTCGAGAGCGGCAGGGCCACGATGCCGTGCTCACCTGCGATGCGGCCGGCCTCGAGCTCCGGAATGCCCTCGGCGAGCCAGCCCACCGTCTGCAAGCCGGCGGTGACCGGCGAGAGTTGCAGCACGTCTGCGAGCTCACGCTTGGCGACTCTGAGCAGCGTCTCATGGCGCATGGTGTAGAGATCGCGCATGCGCCGCATGTGCTGCTCCATGTGGCCGGCGGCGATGAATTCCGCCAGCACCGCCTGGTCGAGCCCGGCGGGAAAGCGCTGCAATACCGACCTGGCCGCCTCCACTGCCCCGAGCAGCGTCTGCGGCACCACGAGGAATCCCAGCCGCAGCGACGGAAACAACATCTTGCTGAAGCTGTTGGAATAGATCACGCAGCCGGTGCGATCCAGGCTCTGCAGCGCGGCGAGCGGCCGGCCGCTGAAGCCGAGCTGGCTGTCATAGTCGTCCTCGAAGATCCAGGCGCCGACTTCCCGCGCCCACTCGAGCAGCGCCAGGCGCCGCTGCAGCGACAGCGTCATCCCGAGCGGAAAGTGGCAGCCCGGAGTGACGCAGGCGAGCTTCGCGAGCCGGGCGCGCCGCCGGCCCGCCTCACAATCGATCCCGGCCTCATCGACGGGCACGCCGATGACTTCGACTCCGGACCCGCGCAGCAACGAGGAGATGGCGGAGTAGCACGGATCCTCCACCCAGGCGCGATCCCTGGGATCGAGCACCAGCCGTGCGATCAGGTCGAGCGAGGACTGGGTGCCGGAGGTGATCACCACCTGTCCGGGCGTGCAGTGCACGCCCCGGGTCAACCCGACATAGTGGGCGATGGCCGCCCGTAGCGGCGCAAACCCCAGGGTATCGCCATGTTTGAGCAGGTCAGGCACCGCAGTGCGCAGGCAGCGCGCGGTGATCCGGCTCCAGGTCTTGATCGGAAATGCCTCGAGCGCCGCATGGTCCAGGCGGAAAGTATGCGGCTCCTTGTTGGGACGCAGCGGAAACGGATTGTTCGCCAACCGCTGTCCGCGCACGGAGAGCGACGGCACCGCGACGACGGTCCGCGGACGCCCTCGGGTGATTGCCGGTGCCGTGGGCGACATCGTCGCCATCTGCCGCACGAAGGTACCGCTTCCTACGCTTCCCTCGACATATCCTTCAGCGATCAGGTGATCAAAAGCGGCCACGACCGTCCCACGCGCCACACCATAGCGGCGCGCGATGCTGCGCGTCGAAGGCAAACGCGCACCGGGCGACAGCCGCCCCTCCACGATGGCCAACCGGATCTCATCGTAGAGCCAACGCAACAGAGTGGCGCCGGCGGCTCTGGGGCCGAGGGTGATGGTGATGGTGGCGGCTGTCTTCGACATGGGCGGGCAACCCTTGCACGCTGAAGTGGCCCAATGAGCTGCCGGCTGACAGCCCATGCGACCGATCCACCCGGAGCGTATCACAACCGGCGGACCGGTGGCTCAGGCCCGCGAGCAGCAATCATTTCGCCGCGGACCCGGGGCCGTTCCGCCGCCCGCATCCCGCCATTTCACCGTGCGGAACTGGCTCTCCCCGCAACGCGGCAGGCTGAATTGACACCTCCGCTCTGATACCGCTACCATCCAGCGCGGCTGTCCACCGGTCGGAGCACGACGCCTGTATCTCGGGATCGACATCGGCACCTCGAGCGTGAAAGCAGTGCTCCTCACCGAGCAAGGCGTCATCACGGGCTCGGCCTCGACCCCGCTCGATGTCAGCCGGCCGGCGCCGGGATTCTCGGAGCAGGATCCGCAGGCCTGGTGGCAGGCCACGGTGCGCGCCGTGAATGCTTTGCCGGGTGCCGCTCGCTCCGGTGTGCGGGCAGTCGGCCTCTCGGGCCAAATGCATGGCGCGACGCTGCTCGATGCGCAGGACCGCACGCTCAGGCCCGCCATCCTCTGGAACGATGGCCGCTCCGCCGAGGAGTGCCTCGAGCTCGAGCGCCGTGAGCCGGCCACTCGCGCCATCACCGGCAACATCATGATGCCGGGGTTCACCGCCCCGAAGCTACTCTGGGTGGCACGTCACGAGCCGGAGGTCTTCCGGCGGACCGCCACTGTCCTACTGCCCAAAGACTACGTCCGTCTGCGGCTGACCGGCGAGAAGGTCAGCGATATGTCCGATGCGGCCGGAACCGGCTGGTTGGACGTCGGCCGCCGCGAGTGGTCCGATGCGATGCTTGCGGCGACAGACCTCAGCCGCGCGCACATGCCGCGGCTCGTTGAAGGCTCGAGCCCTTCAGGAGCTCTGACGGCCGAAGCCGCGGCGGCGCTCGGCGTCCCCCGTGTCGTGGTCGCTGGCGGCGGCGGAGACAACGCAGCAAGTGCTGTAGGTCTCGGCGTAGTCCGTCCCGGTCAGGCGTTCCTCTCGCTTGGAACGTCTGGCGTGCTCTTTGTGGTAACGGACCGCTTCCGTCCGAATCCGGACCGCGCTGCACACGCTTTCTGCCACTGCCTGCCCGAGCGTTGGCACCAGATGTCCGTGATGCTGAGCGCAGCGAGCACTCTCGACTGGATCGCTCAGGTCGCCGGCTCCTCCGACCTCCCGCAGCTCGTTGCGCAGGCCGAAACGCTCGGCCTGAGCCGGCATGCAGCGCTCTTCCTGCCGTACCTCACGGGTGAGCGCACGCCTCACAACGACCCCAACTGCCGCGGTGTCTTCTTCGGTCTGCGGCCGGATACGACTGCGGCGGAGCTGACCGGAGCAGTCCTCGAAGGCGTCGCGTTCGCGTTCGCCGATGGTCTGGATGTCCTCACGGAAAAGAGCGATCGGGCCGGTCAGGAGATTGCGGACATCAGCGTCACGGGCGGCGGCGCACGGCTGCCTTATTGGGGCCGTCTGATCGCCGCAGCCCTGCGCCGGCCACTCACTTACCGCTCCGGCGGCGAGGTCGGCGCGGCTCTCGGCGCGGCACGGCTTGCACGGCTGGCGGCCGGCGAAGGGAGCGAGGTGGAAGTCTGCACGGCCCCGCCCGTGGAGCGGGTGGTCGAGCCCGATACGGCGCTCTCTGCGCTGCTCGCCAGCCGCCGCCGCACGTTCCAGCGGCTGTATCGGGATCTCAAGAACACGTTCCTGGAGTTTCGCTCATGACTTTGTTTTCCAGCATCGATCCGGTCCGCTACGAGGGTCCGGAAACGGCGAACGAGTTCGCCTACCGGGTCTACGACAAGGACCGCAAGGTTCTCGGCAAGCGCATGGAGGAATGGCTGCGATGCGCGGTCTGCTACTGGCACTCCTTCAACTGGCCCGGCCAGGACATCTTCGGTGGCGGCACCCTGCCCCGCCCGTGGCTCGCCCCGAAGATGACTCAGGAGATGGCCGACGAGAAGCTCGAGGCTGCTTTCGATTTCTTCAAGCGCCTCGGCATTCCCTACTTCACCTTCCACGACATCGATGCGATGGCGACGGCGGCCACGCTGAAAGAGCACGACCGCAACCTCAAGGCGATCGTGGAGAAGATGCAGCAGAAGATGGCTGCGACCGGCATGAAGCTCCTCTGGGGTACGGCAAACCTCTTCAGCCATCCGCGTTACGCCGGCGGTGCGGCCACGAGCCCCGATCCCGAGGTCTACGCCTGGGCCGCGGCGCAGGTGCGCTTCTGCCTCGAGGCCACTCACCGCCTGGGCGGTGAGAACTACGTGCTCTGGGGCGGGCGCGAGGGCTACGACTCCCTGCTCAATACCGACCTCAAGCGCGAGCTCGATCACTACGGCCGCTTCCTCTCGATGGTGGTCGAGCACAAGCATCGCATCGGCTTCAAAGGGACGATCCTCATCGAGCCCAAGCCCTTCGAGCCCACCAAACATCAGTACGACCGGGACGTCGCGGCGGTGTTCGCCTTCCTGCAGAAGTACGGCCTCACCCAGGAGGTACGAGTCAACATCGAGGTCAACCATGCGACCCTGGCGGGCCTCGATTTCGAGCACGAGGTCACGGCGGCGCGCGCCTACGGCATCTTCGGCTCGATCGACATCAACCGCGGCGATCCGCGCAACGGCTGGGACACCGATCAGTTTCCCAACAACGCCCAGGAGCTCGTGCCGGCTTTCATCCAGCTCCTCGAGGACAAGGGCTTCAGCACCGGCGGCTTCAACTTCGATGCGAAGCTGCGCCGCCAGTCGGTCGACCCGACCGATCTCTACATCGCACACATCGGCGGCATCGACACCCTGTCGCGCGCCTTGCTCGCGGCGGCCGACATCGTGACCGAGAGCAAGCTCGCACGTTTGCGGCAGGAGCGCTACCAGCGTTGGACCAGTGACCTGGGCGCGCGCATCGAAAGCGGTGCCATCGACCTCGCGACGCTCGCCGACCTCGCGGTGGAGAAAGGCCTCGATCCAGTGCCGAGGTCGGGCCGCCAGGAGCTGGCCGAGAGTATCATCGCGCGGCACTGCAAGTACTGAGGGGGTTCGCGCGACCGTGCCAGTCGATCCTATCCGCAGCATCGCCATTGTCGGCGGAGGGACGGCGGGCTGGATGACGGCTGCCACGCTGTCGCAGTTCTTCCCTCACCTCAGAGGCCGGATCCGCCTGATCGAATCGGCGGAGATCGGTACGGTCGGCGTCGGCGAAGCGACGATTCCGCCGATCATCGAGTACCTTCGGACGCTCGGAGTCGACGAGAACGAGGTCGTCCGCAGCACACAAGCGACCTTCAAGCTCGGGATCGTGTTCAACGACTGGACGCGGCCCGGACACTCTTATATCCACCCGTTCGGCCCCACCGGCGTTGCAAAAAGGGGAGTGCCATTCGGCGCCTACTGGCACAAGCGCCTGGAGCGCGGGGCGGCCGCTCCCCTCGAGGCGTACTCATTGCCGGCCGTCGCGGCGCGCCAAGGGAAATTCATGCGCCCGGCGCGCCGCGCGGGCTCCCCCCTGGAAACGATCACGTACGCTTTGCATCTGGATGCGAGTCTGTTTGCCGCCTATCTGCGCAATCACGCCGAGGCTCACGGCGTCATCCGGGTCGAAGGAAAAGTCCGGGATGTCGCCCTCAGGCCCGAGAATGGGTTCATCGAGTCGCTCACGCTGGCGAGCGGTGAGCGGATCGCGGCCGACCTCTACATCGACTGCACGGGCTTCCGCGGGCTGCTGATCGAAGGCGCTCTCGCGACAGGATACGACGACTGGAGCCATTGGCTGCCCTGCGATCGGGCGGTGGCCGTGCCCTGCGCGCGCTCGGGCCCGCTCTCTTCGCATACCCTCGCCACTGCACGCGAGGTCGGCTGGCAGTGGCGCATCCCCCTGCAGCATCGGGTAGGCAATGGCTATCTCTACAGCAGTCGGCTCGTGAGCGACGAGCAGGCGCACGACATCCTGATGTCGGGACTGGAGGGACCGCCGCTGCGGGATCCCCTGCGGCTGAAATTCACCACCGGCCGGCGCCGACTCTCCTGGAACAAGAACTGTGTCGCGATCGGCCTCTCCGCCGGATTCCTCGAGCCGCTGGAGTCGACCGGCATTCATCTGATCCAGCGCGGCATCTTCGTGCTGTTGACGTTCTTTCCCGACCGGCACTTCAGGCAGGCGGACATCGATCGATACAACAGGCAGCTTGCATTCGACTACGAGCATGCCCGCGATTTTCTGATCGCGCACTACCATCTGACGGAGCGTCCGGGCGAATTCTGGGAGAGTTGCCGGAATGTCGCCATTCCGGACAGCCTGAAGGAGCGTCTCGAGCTCTTCCGCAGTCACGGCCGCCTGCTGCGCGACGACCGGGAGCTGTTCACGGTTCAGAGTTGGCTGTATCTGCTCACCGGGCAGAACGTCCGACCCGCCGGCTACGACCCCATCGCGGACAGCCTGAGCGACGAGCAGGCCCAGCAGGCGCTCGACGAGATCCGCGAAGTCGTTGCGAATTGCGCTGCGACCATGCCGTTACACGAGGACTTCATCAACGGCAACTGTGCCGCTCGCGCCGGATAGCCGGCCCGTCAGCCGAGGAGCTGACCGCGTAACCTCGCTTGCAGCGGCTGCGCAGGCTGTGCGCTCGCGATCTCGAAGCGCAGCTCCTTGCGTCCGTAGTCGATCGACACACGCGAGAAACGCTGCAGGCAATCCATCCCCAGGAGCAGTGCCGGCTCCTCACGCAGACCCCATAGATCGAACACTTCGAGCGCGGCGACGACGAGCTCCGTGTAGGTCAGCTCCAGCCGATCGAGCCGAATCTCATCGACGTTGGTATCGAGACCGGTCACCTTGCCGCCCGTCACGCCGTACAGACCCACCTCCCCGTGCAACACCTGACGACTGGCGGCACGCCGCCGCAGGGCCGCGTAGAGCGCCGGGTTGCTCACGGAGACTTCCGCGCCAGTATCGACGAACGCCGCTGCCCGCACGCCATTGACGAGGCAGTTCGTCGCGCGCAGCCGTCCCGAAGTGCCGAGCGTGCGCACGACGGCCTCATCCCCGTGAGTCCAGAGGGATGAGAAGAATCCCTGCGCTCGAGTCACGGTCAAGGTTGCGGCCCTGAAATCGAAGATCACACGCCGCTGATCCAGGACATCGAGGCCGAGGTAGCCATCGACGGTCATCATTGCGCGCGGCAGCACCGGCACCTCGAGATGCGGACAGACGAGACCTCCCATCTCCAGCCGCTCTACGTTGACGAAGTGCGCAGCCTGGTCTCGGATGATGCCTTCGACCATCACATCGCGCCCACGCGGCAGCGACAGCCGCGTGGCGATGTCCTCCGCGATCAGGGTTCTCTCGGCACCGGTATCGACCAGAAAATGGTACGGCCCGGCGCCATTGATGAAGACCATGGTCGTCAGCCGGTTGTCGGTATCGCTCGCGGAGCGCACCGCGCCGGAGCCGGCGTATTTCCCCGGATCCGTAGCCGCCGCATTCCTGGTAGTGAGATCTGGCGGCGATTCGACGACGGGGGCAGTGACTGCCCGCGCGAGCGAAGGTAGGGTTGCGGCGATCGTGAGGAGCCCTTGGGCCACGAACCGCCGCCGCGACCAATCGGCAGACGCACCCTCCGTCCCCGACGGAGCCGTGCACCGGACTGAAGTAATGGGGTCCCCGTCCATGGCAGCTCTCTCGGCGCCTCTCGGTTGTCACCCTGCCGATAGCATGCGCCTTCGCCGGGGCGGTGTCACTGGCCCATTACGGGGGGACCCCCTTGCCCCCGTTTCAGGTACAGCCCCCGGAAGCCGCCGTCCCGCTGCTCAAACGCCTCGCAGCATGTGCATGACCCGCGCGCGTATCCGCGCGTAGTTCTCGGGCTTGAGCGGCCCGAGCAGCCCGTGCTGCTCCGGCGGCAGGTGCGCCAGGGGATGGCCTCCCGTGCGGAACACGTAGTGGTCGAAAAACGCCTTCCAGGCCTGGCGCTCCGCAGCCGGCCGTTCCGCGATTGCGATCATGCTGAGGAGCATCGTGATATAGGGCGCATCGGGCCCGGCGCTGAATGCGTCCCACCAGTAGTTGACGAGGCCGTTGATCGGCGCCAGCGACTCAACCTTGTGCCACCAGAGCTTCGGCAGATAAAGCGCATCTCCCGCCTCGAGTTCCACCCGCTGCGCCTGCTCGCGAATCTCCTGGAAGAGCGGAAAGTCCCCTTCCGCTGGATCCTCGGCCGAGGCGGCGAGACTCACCGGAGCGCCCGCCATGGTGTTGTCGATCGGACCGACATAGAGCTTGCCGATCAGCTGTGGCGCGAACAGCGTGAACCGCCGGCGACCCGCGATCACACAGGCGAGGTTGTCGAAGGTATCGTGATGGCAGGAAACGTTCGCGCGCGTGCCGAGCCAGATGCGCGGACTCACCCCCTGCCCGAGCAGCGCCATTGGATTGCTGGCCGCAAACCCCGGCAGGGAATCGCCCGTCGGCACCGAGCCGACGTAAATCGATGGCGCATCCGTGCGGTCGAGCGACTCCATCATGACCTGCAGGGCATCGAGGAGCTTCATCATCCGACGCTCGAAGTTGAATCCCTTGAGGTCGGATGCGTAGTAGTACTTGCCACCGATTGCCGGATTGCCCAGAAAGGCCTCCACCCGGCGGCCGACATCGAATGCCGACAGATAATCCTTCAATCGCCCGGAAGACTCCTGCCCCGCGCGCACGACCGGCCAGTCGGCGACGAGACCGCGCAGGACCACGGGTTGACAGCCCGCGACCACCTCGCGTTGGAAGCGCTCCGCATCGAGGTCCCGGCCGGCGATCTCTTTGAGTGAGAGAGTCATGGGGTCACCGCGGAGACCGCCGGGCGGGAGCGAGAGGGTTGGGGGTTCAGCCTTGCGTCGATGCGCGCACTACCGCCAGGTCTTCGGTGCTTCGCAGGATCCGTGCATTCTTCTTGCGCGCCAGCACTGGAAACTGCTTGAGCGAGGCGATCATGTAGTGACAGAGGCGCATGTAGCCCCGCCGGAAGAGCTCCACCACCGCCGCATCGGGCAGCCTGCTCAGAGTCTCCTGGTTGACGGTGTAGAGTCCCTCGCAGTTGATGATCCTGCCGTCGTCGAACTCTGCTTCGATGTCGACCGGCTCGATGAGCTTCAGCTCGAGGAGGCGGGCAATGAAGTGCCGGGTCACCTCGATCCCAGGCTTCAGGTCCTGGAAAGCCCAGATGATGCTCTGCAGGTACCGCGTGGGCTGACCATGCTCGGTGAAGAGCGCCTTGCCCTCCTCGACGCCTACCCGCGGGTGATCGAGGTCGATCGCGACATCGGGTCCATGCGCGTAGAACGGTACGCGCTGCAGGCTCAATGGCCGGTAGAACTGCAGGTCGCGCCACTCCTCGAGGAAGAGGTTCTCCCCCTCGTCGAATCCGAGCATGGCTCCGCAGTAGAACTCGCCGGTATTCCGGTCCTTCGAGAAGAGTATCGGGTAATGCACCAGGAGCTGCGGAAACTCGTTGACGATCACGAACGCGAAGCGCTGATTGTCACCATAGGCTGCTGACGCGCGCGCGTCGACCTTCAGCGACTTGTGGGCCTCTTTGTTGAGCGGAACGATCTGAGTCATCTGCGAAATCCGGTCCCCGGACGGCCTCAGACGGGCTGCAGTCCGTACTGATAGATTTTGTTCAAGAGCTCGCGGTTCTTCGGCAGACGCCCGCGCATCTCGCCCGTTACCCGCTCATTCTCCTGCAGAAGCCGCGAGGCGGCCAGTGCGGTCTCGGCCGTATCCTCCGCTGTGACCTGGGTCTCGAAACCCATGCCGTAGAGCACGTACTGGTAGCTCGCCGCGGGGAAGACCTCCTCCAGGCGATCGAGCTCGTCGAAGAACCACGGCGACTGGTACTTCCACAGCGTCAGCAGGTCCCGCAGCCGTTCCGGCACCGTCGCCGGATCCACGTTATCCCGCCAGAAAGCCGTATCGGTGCGCTTCGTGAGCACGTAGTGCAGCTTCAGGAAATCGACGATCCGGCCGAAGCGATACATCGTCACATCGTTGAAGCGCCTCGCAATGATGTCCATCACCTCGCGGCACGCCGGCATCTGCTCGGCGATGAGCTTGGCGGAGAGCTCGACGAGGACGATGGCCGAGGACTCGAGCGGCTCGAGAAAGCCGCTCGCGAGCCCAACCGCGACGCAGTTGTTCTTCCAGAACGTCTCGCGATGGCCGGCGCGGATCGGAATCTTGCGGACCGGCAGGTCCTTGTGCTGCTGCCCGATATACCCGAGCAACGTCTCGCGCGCCGACTCTTCGCTCTGGTGCCGGCTCGAGTAGACGTAGCCGATGCCGCGCCGGGTCGGCAGGCAGATATCCCAGGTCCAGCCGGCCTCCTGTGCCGTCGAGACGGTCTGGGAAGCCATGGGCGCATCCGGGGTGTCGAACGGCACCTGGACGGCAAGCGCGGTATCGCAGAAGAGAACATCGCCGCACCCCTTGAATCCGACACCGAGCGTCTTGCCGAGGAGCAGCGCCGAGAAGCCGCTGCAGTCGATGAAGAGATCCCCGAGGATCTCTCCCGCCTGTTTCGTCAGCACGCCCTCGATGTCGCCGGATTCCCTTTGGTTGACCTGCACGACATCCGCCAGCACGTGGCGCACGCCCAGCTTCTCGATGCAGTGTTTGGCCAGGAAGGGAGCGAACTTCCCGGCATCCAGGTGGTAGGCATAGTTGGCGAGCCCCCGGTACTCCGCGTGAGTGATCGTCTTCGGCGCCAACCCTTCGTCGCAAAGCCGTCCCTGCGGAGTGACGAAGTCGCAGAAGCTTCTGCCGTGCCCCGCGCGCACCCAGTGCGGCACGAGATTCACCTGCGAGAACCCCTGCGGAACCATCAGCGGATGATAGTAGGCGTCATTCTGCGCCCCGGTCGTCCAGCCCGTGAACTTTCCTCCCTGCTTGAACGCCGCGTCACACTCGCGAAAAAGAGCAGTCTCCGACACGCCGATCCGCTCCAGTGAAGAGCGCATGGTCGGCCACGTACCCTCCCCCACGCCGATGATCCTGATGTCCGGAGACTCGATCAGCGTTATGGAGAAGCCGCCCGCCTTCATCCGAGCCTGATGGCGGGCGGCGATGAGCCCTGCGGTGAGCCAGCCGGCGGTTCCTCCGCCGACGATGACCACCGCCTTGACGGCTTGCACCATCTTAGAACTTGGCGCGTACCCCCAGCGTGTAGGAGCGCCCGAAGTCCACCAGGTTCAGTGTCTGGTTCTTGAAGCGCCCGTAAGTGTGGTAAACGCTATCCGTGAGATTCAGCGCCTCGAAATAGGCGCTCAAGTGGCTGCTGAAGTCGTAGGTGGTGCTGAAGTCCAGATTGGTCGAGGACGCGAGATACACCGGCTCGTTGCCGAATGCGCCACCGCTCTGCTCCTGGCCCAGCGTGAGCAGCTCGCTGCCCTGCCACTGCAGCGCGAGCCGGGCCTGCAATCCGTGCGCCTGGTAGAAGGCGATGAGGTTCGCCGAGTTGCCGACACCCGGCAGCGCGAACTGGTTGCTGGTATAGACCGTGGCGTTGAAGTTCCTGTTGCTGTGCGCGTAGGTCCCGTTGACCTGGAACCCGAAGCCATACATCAGCATCTGCTGCCAGGTTGCCTCGATTCCGGTCACGTTGGCAGAGAGGCCGTTGATGATGGTGCTCTCCTGGAACACCGCCGTCTGGCCGGAGGTGTTCGACAGCGGCCCGCCCGTCAAGGGATTGATGGGCGGAGCAGGATCGGTGACGCCTGGAACCGTGATCGGCGTAATGTGCGAGACCGGGAACTGGGTGACGTGCTTGAAGAAGCCATCCACCGACACGTAGTCGTTCGAGGCGTAGTACCACTCGGCCCCGAGATCGAAGTTGTCCGCCAGATACGGCAGCAGCTTCGGGTTTTGGCCGGTCGCACTGAGCGCGTTGACCCGCCCGCTG
>Ga0070741_10001340_pt1 | contig 76418 bp, 84 predicted proteins | sample Coa_R1_4_FD_66440 | JGI IMG/M metagenome (GOLD analysis project Ga0070741, IMG submission 66440) | Surface soil microbial communities from Centralia Pennsylvania, which are recovering from an underground coalmine fire - Coalmine... | ecosystem: Environmental > Terrestrial > Soil > Unclassified ...
CACCGCGAGCCAGCAGCTGATCACCGCGATGATCCGGATCGCGTACGACGACCGCATGGCGCGTGTCGGCGCGTGGAACCTTCGCGACATCGCGGCGCACCTGGCCGCCAGCGACCGCGAAGCCTTCGAGCCGCGCATACGCGCAATCGCGAGCGGCTCGCGCCCGACGTTTGGCTTCTACAACAACGACGAGACGGACTTCAGCGGCGTGCAGCTCGACGACGCGCTCGCGGAGTGGGCCGCGACGCGCGCGCGGCTCGTCGACTTCGTGCGCGGGCTGACCGCGGAGCAGCGAGCACTGGTCGGCCTGCACGAGAAGTACGGCGAGGTCAGCATCGACCGCTACCTGCAGATCGCGCTGGACCACGACCGCGGCCACCTCCGCGACGTGGAACGGCTGGCCGGCGAGCTCGCCCGCTGAGGCGCCGCGCCTCGATGAGGCGGGGGTCGTTCTTCGATCGGACGTTGTCCGCCAGCGTGTTCGTCGCGGAGCGCGCCGCGGCCGCCGCGAGCTCTCTCGCCGCGGAAGCATCCGACCTGAGCTTCGGATTGCCGTGCTCGGCCAGCTCGCCGGCCAGCGTCACCACCTCGGCCGCCGCGCGCACGACCGCCAGCGGCGTCTCGATGATCCGCTCGCGCGCGGGCGCGAGGATCCGTTCGCGTTCGGCGGTGTGCAGGCCTCGCGCCGCGCGAAGCGCCTTCAGGTAGTCGCTGAACGCGGCCACGTCCGCGTCGATCAGGAGCGTCGCTACCCTGCGCACGACGGCCGCTCGTTTGGCGATGCTCGCCGCGCCGATCCAGTGCTCGCCGGATAGGCGCGCCGCCTTCTCGACCAGGCCCGCGGCCATCGCGACCGTTGCCGCCGCCGCGGATCCCCCGGCCGGCACCGGCCGGTCCGAGCCGAGCGCGGCAAGGAAGCTCGCTAGGCTTCGAGTTCCTTCTTTCGGCGTGTGATGAATTCCTTCAGCTGCTCGTCGACGCCGGGGTCGATGCCCGGGTCCGGGTAGTCGGCCAGGAGCTGCTTCCACTTCTCGGTCGCGACGCGGTCCACCGTGAGCGCGCCCTTCCGGTTCCAGCGGTCGAAGTTGTCGGTGCTGGAGATCCACGGCCGGTAGAACCCGGTGCGGTAGTGGCGCATCGTGTGCTCGGCACCGAGGAAGTGACCGCCGGGCCCGACCTCCCGCAGGGCGTCCATCGCCATCGCCTCGTCGTCGATCGGAAAGCCCTTGTCGAGGATCCACTCGAACATGCGCAGGGCCTCGACGTCGATGACGAACTTCTCATAGGACGCGAGAAGGGCGCTCTCGAGCCATCCCGCGGCGTGGAGGACGAAGTTGACGCGGCCCATCACGGTCGGCCACATGCACATCAGCGATTCGTACGCCGCCTGGGCGTCGGGCGTCTTCGACGACGTCAGCGCGCCGCCGCCGCGGAACGGGAGCTTGTAGTGGCGGGCCATCTGCGCGCTCGCGAGGATTCCCATCGCGGACTCGGGCGTGCCGAACGCCGGGCTTCCAGACTGCATATCGGTGTTGGTGAGGAACGAGCCGTACACGGCCGGCGTGCCGGGGCGGATGAGCTGCACGAGCGCGATGCCCGCGAGGGCCTCGGCGGTCTGCTGTGCGACCGTGCCGGCGAGGCCCATCGGCGACATCGCGCCCGCCATCAGGAAGGGCGTGACGATGCACGGCTGCCCGGCCTCGGAGTACTCGAGCAGCGCGCCGAGCATGCGGTCGTCGTAACGCAGCGGGCTGTTCACGTTGATCAGGCTCACGATGGCCGGCGTCTTCTCGATGCTCTCGCGGCCGCCGAAGACGATCGCGGCCATCTCGATGGTGTCACGCGCGTTCTCCGACGAGATGACGCTGCCCATGAACGGCTTGTCGGTCCAGCGGATGTGCGAGTAGACCATGTCGAGGTGGCGCGAGGAGAGCGGCAGGTCCTCGGGCTCGACGGTGGTGCCGCCCGCGCAGTGGATCTGCTCGACGGCCTGCGACATCTTGTCGAAGTTGTTGAAGTCCTCGATGACGGCGCCGCGGCGACCGCGCTCGAGGTCGGTGATGAAGGGCGGGCCGTAGACCGGCGCGGTGACCATGTTGTCGCCGCCGAGGGTCACGGTGTGTTTCGGGTTGCGGGCCTGGAGGTCGAAGATCTCGGGCGCCTTGCCGGCCATCTCGAGGACGAAGCCGGCGTCGAAGCGGACGCGGTTGTCCTCGACCTTCATGCCGGCCTGCTGGAAGAGCTCGCGGGCGCGCTCGTGGAGGAAGTCGATGCCGATCTCCTCGAGGATGAGCATCGCCTGCCTGTGGATCGCCTCGACCGCTTCGCCCGACAGGAGGTCGTACGGCTTGAGGCGGTTCTTCCACATGGCCGATGCGTATTGTGCAACAGGTTCGTGGGGCGCGACAGGCGGCTGGAGTGGATGCCGCGTCCCCTCCCGGCCTCCCCGCAAGCGGGGAGGTGTTTGCTGGAGTTACTGGTTCGTCCCCTCCCGGCCTCCCCGCGAGCGGGGAGGTGTTTGCTGGAGTTACTGGTTCGTCCCCTCCCGGCCTCCCCGCAAGCGGGGAGGTGACAGGTTCTCCCTTCCCCGATGGGGTTATCGCTGACCTTCTGGTAAGGTAGTACCTGCCCGTTGGGGTGCTAGGTCCCGCCAGGGGACCCCTTCTGAACTCACTTGATCCCCTATTCACGCCCAATCCACACGTGGACACACTGAGGTGAGCGCGCCTAATCCCGGCGACGTCCTGCCGCTCTGGAATCCGGACATCCCAGGCGAGGAAATCCAGGCCGGCCGCCTCGGCATCCGCATACGCCCAGGCAGCCCCGCGGCCGAGAAGGTGAAAGCCCTCGAGGCCTTCGGCGGCGCTGAGCGCCTGCGCGAGATGCTCGAGGAGGTCAAGCAGATCGACGGCACGTACAACATCACCAAGCCTGAGAAGCCGTTCGAGTTCATCGGCCAGGTCGCGACCACGCTCATCACCGGCAAGCTCGGCCGCACGCCGATGGGCCTCGCCCTAGAGCTCACCGACTGGCAGGACCTGGATGGCGAGTACGAGATGGAGAAGAACCGCCTCCGCCTCCGCTACCAGGAGCTACAGCTCGTCAACGAGTGGGACGGCGACCTCGAGGGCTTCACCGCCATCGTCCTGCGCGACAAGGCGAAGGCCGAGCCGATCCTCGACTCGACGATGCGCTTCATCGAGCACCTGCGCGACTTCCGCGAGAAGCTCGCCGAGGCTGCGGTCCGCAAGTACGAGGCGACCGAGCAGTGGCTCGAGTGCCCCAACTGCGAGACCGAGGTCCCGACCTCGAATGGAATCCACTGCCCCGAGTGCAGCCAGGACATGCGCGGCGGCGAGTACGTGCGCGCGGTGCTCCACCTCGTCGACGACGCCGACGGCCGTATCTATCGCGGCATCGACTCGCTCACGGTCCGCTCGGCCGGCTTCCCCGAGTACCGCGGCATGTCGCTGGACCGCATCCAGGGCTCGAACCTGTGGGTCACTTTCCGCCGCTACGACCCGCTCCCCGACGAGGGCATCGTGCTGCCGACCGCGAGCGTCGAGATGTTCGAGGCGCAGCGCTCGGTCATCCGCCAGCTCCAGATCGGCAGCCCGCGCACCGGCGCGCTGGCCGCCGAACTCGTCGACACCGGGTGGTTGGGCAGCCCGCCACGCGTCACGCTCGACGGCAAGAAGGCACACCACCTGCCCGACCCCAACGAGGAGCAATCGGAGGCGGTCGCGCGCGTGATGGGCATGCGCCCAGGCCAGCTCTACCTGATCCAGGGCCCGCCCGGAACCGGCAAGACGACCGCGATCGTGGAGTCGATCCGCCGCATCCTCGCGCGCAACCCCAACGCCTCGATCCTTCTCTCGTCGCACTCCAACGACGCCGTCGACACCGGCCAGGAGCGCCTGCTCGGCTTCTCGCACGTGCGGCAGGCGCGCATCGCCGAGCCGGGCAAGGTGCCGCGCCGCATCCGCCCGACGCTCGTCGAGGGCGACGACCTCGAGCCGTACAACCTGGTCGCCGGCACGTGCAACCGGCTCGCGATCGACTCGCGCCTTCGCTTCAAGGTGTTCGACTGGCTGATCCTCGACGAGGCCAACAAGGTGCGCTCCAACGAGGCGCTCGCGCTCATGCCGCTGGCGAAGCGGTGGGTGATGATCGGCGACCTCAACCAGCTGCCTCCCGTGATGGAGGAGGCCGCGCTGACCTTCAAGATCGAGCAGCCGCTGGACGAGGTTGTCCGCGACGACAGCTTCTACGGCTGGATCTGGGACAAGGTCCCGCCCGGCTCGCGGATCATGCTGCCGCGCCAGTACCGCATGCGCGAGCCGATTGGCCGCGTCGTCTCGGACCTCTTCTACGAGGGCAAGCTCATCCACGAGGCGCCGCACCCGCGCATGCCGCTGCCGTGGCCGTTTGACCGCGAGCTCGTGTGGGTCGACACCGGCGCGCAGGACGAGTACCGCGACGCGCAGCGGTCGGTGGCCAACGAGTTCGAGGTCGCGCTGTGCAAGGACATCACGTCGATCATTCGCCGGCGCGTGCGCAAGGCGAAGCTCGCCGTCATCGCGATGTACGCGTCGCAGGTCAGCCGGCTTACGTCCGCGCTGAAGGGCATCGTGCCGCCAGACGACATCGAGTCGGTGGACGCGTTCGAGGGCCGCGAGTCCGACGGCGTGATCCTCTCGCTCGTGCGGTCCAACGACCGCGCGGCGATCGGCTTCCTCAACGACCCCAACCGCGTCAACGTCGCGATCTCGCGGGCCAAAAAGCTGCTCGTGATCGTCGGCGACTCGAAGACCGTCATCGGCGGCGCGCCGGAGCTCTTCGGACCGCTGTTCGAGCACGCGAAGGAGGAGGGCCTGGTCGCCGGCGTCGGCGCGGTGGTCACGGCGTGCCAGCGGGTGGGCATCCGCTCGCAGGTGCAGCGCCTCTCCCGCCCTCACAGGGGGGACCGCCGAACCCGCCGCCGCCGCCGGCGAGGCGCGCCGCAGGATGGCGTGGCGACGAACGGCGAGGCGGCCATGGTCGACGCTACGACCGCGGCGGTCGACGGAGCGCCGGCCGCGAGCAACGGAGCGGAGCACGCGGAGCACGCCGCCGCGCCGCCTCCCGAGCCCGAGGTCGAGTCCGTCAGGCCCCCGACGACAGGCGAATAGACAGGCTCAAGGCGGCGACCCGGTCTATAAGCTTCTAGGCGGCGATGGCCGTCGAATGCGTCTTCTGCAAGATCATCCGAGGTGAGTCGGAGGCAAGCTTCGTCCACTCCGACGATTCGGTCGTCGCGTTCATGGACATCCAGCCGATCACGCAGGGACACATGCTGGTCGTGCCGCGCGAGCACCACGTGCTCATGAAGGACGTGCCGGACCAGGTCGCGATGCATACGTTCCGCGTCGCCCGCAACCTCGCCTCGACGTCGGAGCACGTGCTCGCCGCGGGCGGCGTGAACCTTTTCGTCGCCGACGGCGAGATCGCGTTCCAGGACGTGCCGCATTTCCACGTGCACGTGATCCCGCGCTACGCGCAGGACGGCTTCGGCCTGACGTTCCCGGACACCTACACCAACCCGCCTTCACGCGCGCAGCTGCACGCGATCGCAGCCGCGCTGCACGCCGCCGAACCGCAGTCCTAGCGGTTCGTTCCTAGACTCAAGGGCATGGAACAGCATGCCGTTGTGCTCGACGTGTCCCGGTACCGCCCCGCGGACGGAAAGCGAGACGAGATGCTCGCGGAGATGAAGAGGATCGCCGAACGCGCGAGCGCGGCCGACGGTTGCTTCGGCGCGCAGGTCTGCGTGTCGAGCTCCGACAAGGACGCGATCGTCGCCGTCTCACGCTGGAAGTCGCGGGCCGCCCTCGAGGCCTTCGCGAAGGAGGTCGAGGCGATCGGCTCCCGCGAGCGGCTGATGAGCCTGCTCAACGGCCGCGCCGAGCACGAGAACCTGATCCCGATCTAGGTCACCGTCACCCGCACCGAGAAGAGCATCGCGAACATCGGGCACGCCTGGCCGGGAGAGCAAAGCGCGGTCGCGTAAGAGGTGATGGTCGCCTCGCCGGCCTTGAGCGCCTGGAAGCCGGCGTAGGTCTGCCCGCTCGGCGCCGAGATGCCGGTCGGCACGGCCTCGAGCACGGTCTCGTCGTCGGCGCGGACGTCGCCCCAGCGCGTCATGCCGCTGCGCTGCACCAGCACGACCTCGATCCTCTGACCCACGTGGACTGACACCGCGGCGTCGTTCTGCGTCACGAGTACGTCAAAGCCGGCCGTCGGCGTGGTCGGAGGAGTCGGCGATGGGACGGCGCCTCCGCCCGACACCGCGCCGCACGCGCACAACGCCGCGGCACAGATTCCGGCGATCACCGCTCGCATATCAATTGAGCAACGACCGGAACCCATCCGCGGTAACCCACGTTAAACTCCCCGACTCCATGGCTGGAAGGTTGTTCCGCGCCCCGCTGGCGCTCGTCATCGCCGTCGTCCTGGGTGCGTGCGCCACGAGCACGACACCGGTCGCCTCCCACACGCCGACCCCGGTCGCGGGCGCGCTGTCGCGCGGGCTCATCGCGTACGGATCGAGCGCCGGCATCGGCGTCCTCGACCCGCAGACGGGCAAGACCGCGCCGATCGTCACGCTGCCTCCCGGGGCGTTTCGCATCGCCGGCCCGGTGTGGGCGCACGCGCCCGGTCTCGCGTACCCGGTCATCTACTTCGCGATCCACGACGACCGCCAGCTCGAGAGCCGGAACACGTCGGGCGTCATCCCGTACGACTGGCTCTTCCGCGCCGACCCGTTCACTGGCGAGCTGACGCCCCTGGCCGCGCAGGCCGATCTCGAGAGCGAGGGGCCGTTCGGGCTCGTCGCGAACGCGCATTTCCTCGCGCTCACGGTCGGCTGCTGCACCGACTACGAGGTTGATGTTCTCGACCTCACGCGGCCGAACGCGAAGGTTCGCGTCCTCACCAGCCCGCCGGACCATCCCGCGCTCTTCACCGAGGGCGCCGCGCCAGGACTGAACGGGCTCATCGCGGTGCGCGGGTCCGCCACTGGCGCGTGGTACTTCCTCAACCCGTCCCTCGGCGTGCTGCACAAGTTCCCGCTCGCTCCCGGCGCCGACGACGGCCCGATCGCATTCAACTCAGCGGGCACGATGGCGGCGGTCTCGCTGCTCGACCACGGCGCCGTGATCGAACCGGTCAACCTCGCCCGCATCCTCGAGACGCCGCCGGCATCGCCTGACGCGAGCCAGTCCCCCGCCGCAACGACCGCCGCGCCTGCCTCGCCGTCACCGTCGGCGAGCGTGGTGCCGCCCCGCCGCGTCAACAGCAAGCTGCCTCACGTCGATTCGCTCGCCTGGAGCGCGGATTCGACCCAGCTCGCGATCGCGGTCAACGGCGTGATCCAGCTCTACGCCGTCGCGGGAAAGGACGGCGACAAGCCCCTTGCCCAGTACGCCCCGGGCGGCGGCATCAGCGGCGTCGACTGGTCGCCGCCCCTGTTCGACCGCACGCTGGCGGACGTCAAGGCCGCGCCCAAGCCGCAGGCCCTCGTCGACGCGCTGCTCGCGTCCACCAGGCTGCCCCAGGCCGCAGACACGCCGCAGAACCGGCCCCTGACGCAGATCTACCTCTGGGCGTTCGACTCGAGCAAGCCCTCGCCGATCGCATCGATCACCGACGCGACGCCCGACGTGCTCGCTCGGTATCCGCCGCTCGCGGCGATCGTCGACTATCACCACTGGACGGCGCAGGATCCGTGGGCGCTGGCCGGCGGGTGCACCCGTTACCGCGTCGTGATCACCGGCAGCATTCCGCCGGTCGCCTCGACGTTCGGGCTCGCGACCAATGCGCTGTGCTCTGCGCCCGCGGCCTCGGCGTCGCCTTCCGCACCGGCCTCCAAATCGCCCTGACTACGATTGGCTGGTGGACTTCGTCGACGTCCTCGCGCTGCACGCCGCGTCGACACCTGACAAGCCGGCGGTAATCGAGGGCGACCGCTCGATCGACTTCGAGTCGCTGAACCGGCGCGCGAACCGGGCGGGCAATCTCTTCGTGGGGCTCGGGGTCGGGGTCCAGGATCGTGTCGCGTACATGTGGTTCAACTCGATGACCGGCTCGGAGATCCTCCACGGATTCCGCAAGACCGGCATCGTGGGCACGCCGATCAACTACCGGCTCAAGCCCGCGGAGGTCGCGTACGTCCTCATCGACTCGGGTGCGGTCGCGGTCCTGGCGGACGATGCACACGTCGACGTGGTCGACGCCGCGCGGGCAGACGTCACGCACGAGCTGCGCTGCATCGCCACGGGCGGCCGTATTCCGGCGGGCTGGCTCTCCTATGAGAACGCCGCCGCGGCGCAGCCGGAAACCGCGCCGGCGCCGCCGTCCGAAATCTCGGGCCTCGGCCCCTCAATGATCTACACGTCGGGCACGACGGGCCACCCGAAGGGGACATGGCGTCCCAATGGCGTGTCGATCGAGAACGTGCTGCAGACGATCTCGATCTTCGAGCTCTCGGCGGCCGACGTGCACCTGCTCTGCGGTCCTGGCTATCACAGCGGGGTCGCGTTCCTCTCGGCGCTGCACCACGTGCTCGGCGCGACGATCGTGGTCCAGCCCAAGTTCGAGGCGGACGGCGCGCTCGACCTAATCGAGCGATATCGCGTCACCGACACGTTCATGGCGCCGACGCTGCTGCAGCGCCTGGTCGACGCGCAGGAACGGCGGCCGCGCGACGTGTCGTCGCTGCGCGCGATCATCCTCGGCGCGGCGCCGTGCCCGTACGCGCTCAAGGTCCGCGCTGAGCACGTGCTCGGCCAGGTCCTCTGGGAGTTCTACGGCGCGACGGAGACCGGCATCAACACCGTGCTGCGGCCGGAGGACCAGCTGCGCAAGCCGGGCTCGTGCGGCCAGGCCGTGCCCGGCCAGGAGATCCGGCTGGTCGACGCGAGCGGCAACGACGTTCCCGTTGGCACCCCCGGGGAACTGCAGGTCCGGAACACCTGGATCGCCGAGTACTTCAACCGCCCCGACGCGACGAGCGCAAGCCTGCGCGACGGCTTCTTCTCCGTCGGCGACGTCGCGTATCGCGACGACGAGGGCTTCTACTTCATCTGCGACCGGCGGGTGGACATGATCATCTCGGGCGGCGCGAACATCTACCCGGCCGAGGTCGAGGCGGTGCTGCACGCGCACCCGGCGGTCGCGGACGCGGCGGTCATCGGGGTGCCGGATCCCGAGTGGGGCGAGTCGGTCAAGGCCGTCGTGCAGCGACGCCCGGAAACCACCGTCACCGCAGACGAGCTGATCGCCTTCTGCGGCGAGCGGCTCGCCGGATACAAGAAGCCGCGCACGGTCGACTTCGTCGACGCGCTTCCGCGTGACGCGGCGGGCAAGCTCTTGAAGCGCGCGATCCGCGCGCCGTACTGGGAAGGCGCCGGCCGGACCATCTAGCGATGTCATCGGGCTCGATCTCTTTCGACCGCGCCGCGCCGTACTACGACCGCACGCGCGGGCTCAGCGAGGAGGCGCTCTCGCGTCTCATCCCGATGGTCGCGGCCGAGCTGCCGCGAGGCGAGCGCATCCTCGAGGTCGGCGTCGGCACCGGCCGCATCGCGCTGCCGCTCGTGCGCGAGGGCGTGCGCATCGTCGGGATCGACATAGCGGCGGAGATGCTCTCGCGCCTGCGTGAGAAGGCGGATGGCGCCGGCCCGCCGCTCGCGATCGCCGACGCGACGCGCCTGCCGTTCGCGGACGATGCGTTCGGCGGCGCCGTGGCCGCGCACGTGCTGCACCTGCTCCCGGACTGGCGGAACGCCGTGTCAGAGATCTTTCGCGTGGTCCGGCCGCAGGGCGTCGTCATCGCCTCGCGCGGCGGACGCACGCAGAGCGGCGAGTGGTGGAACGCCATCCGGCGCGAGTTCTTCCGCGCCGCCGGCGACCGCCACTGGCCTCCGGGCATGGACCGCATCGAGGAGCTGGACGAGGAGATGGCGTCGCGCGGCGCCGTGGTGACGAAGCTTCCCGAGATCACCGAGACGAAGAGCGCGAGCGTTCGCGAGCTCCTCGCGCTGCTGGACGAGGGAGTGTGGTCGGCGTGCTGGTCGATCGACCCCGACACGCGGCGGCTCGCGGTCGAGTCGACCCGGCGGTGGGCGGTCGAGAAGTTCGGCGACCTCGACGAGCGGCGGCCGCTGACGGAGGTGCTGGGCTGGAGGTCCTACCGCCTGCCGTGAACGGCGGGCAGCATCGCGCGCAACCGCTCCAGGGATTCGCGCACCGCGGGGGCCGGATCGTCGGACGCTGAGCCCAACCGTGTCTCGATCTCGATCCCGTACCAGCCGACGTAGCGCTGCCGCAGCAGCGCCTCGACGACGTCAGCGACGCCCGCGTCGCCCCGGCCGATCGGCTTGAACAGCCCGCGCGCCACCGCCGTCGCGTAATCCACGTCGCGCGCGCGCAGCTGCTCGGCGAGACGCCGATCGACATCGGACACGCGCACGTGGTCGATCCGCCCGTCGGCAAGCTCGACGACCTCGACCGGGTCGGCGCCCGCGACCACGAGGTGCCCCACGTCGACGCACACGCCGACCTCGGACCCGACGAGGAGGCGCTCGATGTCGGCCGGTCCCTGCACCATGCTGCCGTAGCGCGGCTGCACCGCAAGCCGCAGGCGGCGGTTCATGCACACGTGCTGGACCGAACCGATCGCGCTCAGCAGGTGCGCCCACCCGGCGCTCGATAGCGCGAAGTCCGGATCGCCGTCGGACCGCGAACCGATGACGGTGAGGACGAGCGTGTCCGCACCCAGCGCGGCGAGCCACGCCGCATGACCGTCGATGTGCGCGAGCTCCTGCTGCCTCAGGTCGTGGTGGTGCAGCACCGCGCGCACCGGCCCGGCGACGACGCTGAGGTGGTGGCGCTTCACGAGCGATCGCGCGGCGTCGCTGCGGTCCGGCAGGAAGCCCGACGGCCCCGCCTCCATCGCGACCTCTCCCAGCGAGGCGATGTCGCGAAGTACGCGTTCGGGATCGAGCTGCGGCCCCCATCCGCGGAGCTCGCTCACGCCCCACGACACAGGAGAGATCGCGATCCCGACGCGAGGCTCGCGCCGGCGCCGTCGCGAGCGCTTCAGGCCGCCGGGCATGAGCCTCATGGCAGGCGAAATTATGCTTGAGCTTCCATGTCCTCCTCGCTGCTCGAGCTGCGCCTCGCCACGCTCGACGACGCGCCGCTCGTCGCAGACCTCGAGACCGCGATCCACCCCGACGACCCGCGCGACCCCGTGATGATGCGGTTCTGGTGGTCGCACCACGAGGCGAACGAGAAGGCGTACCGCCTCATCAGCATCCGCGACGGCGTCGCGCGCATGTTCGTGTACGGCGGCCACCACGGCTTCGAGGACGATCCGCGCGCGTTCGGCCAGATGCGCGTCAGGATCCATCCCGAGGACTGGTCGCGCGAAGCGTTCGCGGAGGGCATCGCGCGCGCGGAGGGGTGGTTAAGAAACGAAGGCGCGCGCACGCTCGTGATGAAGATCCGCGAGGACCTCCAGCACGAGCTCGCGGAACTTGCGCGGATGGGCTTCCAGGAGGTTCGCCGCCAGCAGTGGTCGCGACTCGACCTCGTCGCCGGGCGTGATCGCCTGCTCGCGACCGCGGCGAAGACGCGCGCGGAGATGGAGCGCGGGGGCATCGAGCTCATGACGCTCGCGGACGACCCGGACCCCGAGCGCTGGCGGAAGCTCTACGAGCTGGACATCGAGACGACGGAGGACGTGCCGACCACCGCGCCGTGGTCGACGCCGAGCTTCGAGGAGTGGCGCGTTTTCTGGTTTGAGAACCCGTCGCAGACGCCCGAACGATTCTGGATCGCGCGTCTGGGCGAGCGCATCGTCGGCCTGTCGGTGATGGGCTTTCCACCCACGCGCGGCATCCCGTGGACGGCGTACACGTGCACGGCTCGCGACGTGCGTGGTCGCGGCATCGCGCGCGCGCTGAAGTACGCGTCGGTCAAGCAGGCGATCGAGCTCGGCGCGCGCGAGGTCGAGACGCAGAACGACGCGGAGAACGCGCCGATCCTTCATCTCAACCAGGAGATGGGCTACCGGCGGGCCAAGGCGCAGGTCGAGCTGCACCGGCCGCTGTGAGCGACACCGAGCTTCCGTACGGCGCCGCGGTCCTGCCGAAGATCTATGCCGCCTGGACCGAGAGCGGCATGATCGCGAACATCGGCGCGCGGCTCGTCTCGGCCGAGAAGGGCTCGCTCGTGATCGAGGCCGACATGTCGGCGGAGCGGCACGGCTTTCCGACCGCGCGCGGCCTGATCGTGCACGGCGGCGCGATCGCGACGCTCGCCGACGAAGCGCTCGCGACGGTGGCCTTCACGCTGGCCGGCGAGGGCGAGGCCACGGCGACGTCGAGCCTCCACATCGACTACTACCGGCCGGCCGCGGTCGGCCGCCTCATCGCGCGGGCGACGGTCCGGCACCGCACGAAGCGCCTCGCCTACTGCCACGCGACCGTCGAGCAGGCGGACGGCCAGGTCGTGGCCGAGGGCCGAGCGACGATCGCCTACATCAGAGGTTGAGCGAGGGCAGGGCGACAGCTGTCCAGTGCGCGCCGCCGTCGACGGTCGTGTAGAGCAGCGTCGAGCCCCGCGCAGTGCCCGTCACCCACGCGTGCTCGGGGTCCAGGACGACGAGCGATCCCGAGCTCGGCTGCGGCAGGTCGATCGACTGAACCTGTGTCCACGAGAGGCCTCCGTCGTGGGTTGTCGAGAGGACGTTCGGACCGATCCACCACCAGTCACGCGGCCCGGCGAAGCCGAGCGTGCCGCCGGGCGACGGCGGCGTGACGACCGTCCACGAGTCGCCACCGTCCGTCGATCGCATGACGGTCTGGTTCGCGGCCTGGAGCGAACCGCCGTTGATGCCGGGCCGGTTGGCCGTGGTCACGCCTGAGAACGGCGTGTCAACGAGCGTCCCGTACTCGTACTCAACAGGAGCGCCACCGTCAAATGTGCGCACGGTGAGAGGCGGATACGCGAGCACGTCCAGGCCGGGGTTGCGGCCGCTCACCGCGACCGAATTCACGACCGAGGCGACGACGCCGTCCTGAGCAGTCGGCCGCAGGGCCACGAAGAACACGCCATTGGGAACGGGCCAGCCGTCGCGCGGCTTCGGAAGCGACACCGCGTGCCACGTGGCGCCGGCGTCGTCCGTCGCGTACGCGACCGGCGAGTGCGAGACGGTGTCAAGCCAGCCGTGGCGATCGTCCGAGAACGCGACCGCGAAGGGCTGGGCCTTCGCCGGCACAGCGCCGAGACGCGTCCAGGTTCGGCCGCCGTCCGCCGTCCGCACGAGGACAGGCGATGCAAGAGGCACGTCGGGACCGACGCCGATCAGCTCCCAGCCGTGAAGCGGGTCGGCAAACGAGGCGGAGATCCCGAAGCTGTTCGGGTCGTACACGACGTCGCGCCTCCAGGTCGCGCCGCCGTCCGCGGTCGCGTACACGAATGGCTCGCCGCCAACCGTCGCCACGACGCCGTGGCGCGCGTCGAAGAAGCGCATGTACTCGCCCTGCAGCACGGTCGGCTCGAGCAGCTGCGGTTTCCAGTGCCGGCCGCCATCGGTGGTGGCAAGCACCGCGAACTCGAAGTCGTCGAGGTCCTCCAGCACCCAGCCCGTGGTCGGGCTGACGAAATCGACCGCGTCAAGCTGGAACCGCGGCGCAGGCGCGGGCGCGGGAGCGCCGGTCGGAAGCGCGGGCCTCGCGTAGAGCACGGCCGCGACCGCGACGACCACAAGAGCGGCGCCGCTGAGCAGCTTCGCGCGCTGGGCTCGGGACGGGTTCGCACCGGGCAGGTCGTCGAGCTCGGCGTCCTCGCCCATCCCGGGTCAGCCTAGTGCGGGATGGGAACGACTGCACGTTTCCAGCTCAGCCCCCCATCCGACGTGATGAGGAGAACGTCCCCCACCGCGCTGGAATCCCCCTCGCCGAACGTGACCCAGGCGTGGTCGGAGTCGAGGATCGTGGGCTGACTGAGCGCGAAGGGAAGGCTTGACGAGACCACGGTCCAGCTCGCGCCTGCGTCCGCCGTCTTGAGGAGACGGTTGTCGTTGACCAACCACCAGTGCATCGAGTCCTGATAGCTGACCTGGTTCCAGTCTATGGCGCCCGGTGGCAGGGGAACCTGACGCCAGCCGAGGCCTCCGTTGAGGCTGATGAACACAACCTGCGGCTCGTAGGCGTAGTCCTCGGCCAGCAGCCCGCCGTCGGAAAGGAGCGTGAGGTTCACGCCGGCGCCGCCGGCGGCGCATTGGTGCGGAGCCTGAGTGCACTCTGCCCGAGGTAGGTCACCAAGCCGATGCCACGTCCGCCCCCCGTCGGTGGTCCTGTACACGCGCTGCCTGTCGGCGGCGAGCCACCCGTCGTTGGGGTTGTCAAAGACGACTGCGCCGTTGACCGGAAGGTCTGGGAGCCGAGCCCAGCTCGCGCCGCCGTCGGTGGTCGAGTAGATCTTCGCCGCGGATGAGGGCCCGGAATACGTGATCGCCCACAGGTCGTTGAAATCCGCGAAGACTGGAGGCCATGCGCCTTCAGGCAGAGACACCCTCGACCAGGACCTACCGCCGTCATTGGTCCTGAAGATGCTGCCGTCATTTCCCAGGCCGAGCACGCCGTGGGTCTCGTCGAAGAACCGGAATATGTGGGGCGGCGCGGCCACCGACACCGACATGGTGAGGGTGGCGGTCTGGCGCCAGGAGCGAGCGCCGTCGTCGGTGGCGAACACGAAGAGGGTGTGCTCGAGGGGCTCGACGGTCGCGGCGGCCCAGCCGATTCGCGGAGTGAGAAACGTGATGGCGACCTGCTCGCCCGGCACGGTGATCGTCGGAGGGCTGGCGGAAGCCGAGGTTCGAACGTGCTCGGGCAGGAGCACGGGGCGCAGGTAGGCAAAGGCGACGCCGGCGACGGCGGCCGCTGCCAGGCCGACGATCGCGATCGCTCGTCGCCGACGCCCGCTCATCCGCGTGCTTCTCAGAATGACATGCGTGACCGCGCCTGGGATCGCCGATCTCGAATGGGATCTCGTCCCGGCGTCCCCCCAGACCGCTCACATGCACATGGCCCTCGACGAGGTCCTGCTCGACCGTGTGATCGGCGGCGCGCGCCCGCCTGCAGTGCGGTTCTGGACCTGGACCGAGAAGGCGCTCGTCATCGGATCGCATCAGTCGGTGATGAACGAGGTCGACTGGGCGGCGGCGCGCCAGCTCGGGTTCGGCATCACGCGCCGGATGAGCGGTGGCGGGACGATGATCTGCGAGCCGGCCCGGACCATCACCTACTCGATGTACCTGCCGGCCGCGGCGGTCGCGGATATGACCTTCCGGCAGTCGTACGCGGCGCTCGATGCGTGGGCCGTGAGCGCGTTCGTCGCTCTCGGCGTGCCGGCGTCCTATCGCGAGATCAACGACATCATCTCGCCGCGCGGGAAGATCGCCGGCGCCGCGCAGGCGAGGCGCCGCGGCCACGTGCTGCACCACACGACGATCGCCCACTCAATGGACGTCTCGATCGTCCGGCGCCTCATCCGCATCGGACGCGAGCCGCTGTCCGAACGCGGCGCGCGCAGCGCCGAGAAGGACGTCTCGCCGCTCTCGTGGTTCACCGACCTCGACTGCGCGGCGGTCACCAAACACCTCGAGCGCTTCTTCGCCTCGACGTTCCGCGCCCGGGAGAGCGTCCTCTCGGGCGACGAGGTGCGCGACGCCGAGCAGCTCGTTGCGACCAAGTACGCGACGGCCGCGTGGATCGAGCGGCTACCTTAGGTCGCATGCTGAGCGACATGGAGCCGTACGCGACCATCCCCGTCACCGACATCGCCCGCGCGAAAGAGTTCTACGGCGAGACGCTTGGATTCAAGGCCGAGCGGGACACCGAGGGCGGAGTGATGTACCGCGCCGGGTCCGGCCGGTTCTTCGTCTATCCCAGCCGCTTCCGGGCCGGCGGCCACACCCAGATGTCGTGGATCGTGCCGGACATCAAGGCCGAGGTCCGAGCGCTCAAGGAGAAGGGCGTGCAGTTCGAGCAGTACGACAACATCCCCGGGCTGACGATGGTCGACAGCGTGGTCCAGAGCGGCCCGGGCGTCTGGACGGCCTGGTTCAAGGACCCGGACGGAAACCTCCTCGGCCTGACGCAGCTCGGCTAGGCCGGGTCTGGGAGCGGGGACGTGCGCTTGCGAGCAAGCGCGACCGCTTCATCGAGCGTCATCCTCTGGCCGGCGGCATGCGCAGCCGCTTCGTCCTCGGTGAGCGCCGCAGCCCGGTCACGCCAGCCCTCCCGCAGGCCGACGATCGAGTTGAGCCCGGCGCCGATGGCGACCTCGTGGGCCTTTGCCGCGCCCGCCAGCTTCGCGCCGCCGACCGGGTCTCCCTCCCGCCGCACGACCTCTGCGATCGAGTCGATGACGAGCACCTCGGCGGACACGTCGTCGGCCTCGGAGAAGATCTCGAGCGCTTCTGCAAGGTCGGCGCGCGCGGACGGAACCCTGTCGACCCTGAGCCAGAGCAGGGCGCGCACGAACAGCGCCCAGCCGAGCCCGAACCGGTCGCCGAGCTCCCGGAACAGGACGATCGCCTCGTCGAGCGAGGCGATGGCTTGCTCGGCCTGATCCGAGTAGATGTACGTCTGGCCCACCGCCCACAGGCAGCGCGCGATGCCCGCCTTGTCGTTGAGCGAGCGGAAGATCGGCAGCGCCTCGTTGAGCACCAGCTCGGCCTTGGGCAGGTCGATCTTGGTGACGTTGGCCGGGAAGGACGCGTTGTAGAGCGCGTTCGCGATCTTCCGCGGATCGCCGCCACGCCGAAAGAGCTCCAGCGACTCGTCGTAATGGGCCTGGCACGCCTCCATGTCGCCCTGCCAGTAGGCGATGCCGCCCGCGGCCTCGAGCGCGCGCGCGCGACCGTCGTCGTAGCTGTGCGTTCCCGGCATCGCCAGGATCGCATCGAGGCGGGCGCGACCTTCGCGCAGAAAGCCGCGCATCTGCCAGAACCTCCAGAAGGCCGCGCCGAGGCACAGCGCACGCTCGGCGTCGCCGTGAGCGACCACCCAGTCGAACGCCGCGCGGAAGTTGTCGTGGTCGAGCTCGAGGCGGTCGAGCCATTTCCTCTGCTCCGACCCGAACAGATGGGGCGCGGCGGCTTCGGCAAGCGCCTGGTAGGCGGCAGCGTGGCGATCGCGAATCGCATCCGCCTCGCCGGATTCGTGGAGCTTCTCCGCGGCGAACTCGCGGATGACGTGCAGCATGAGCACGCGCGGCTCGTCGAGGTCCGGCTGGCGGCGCAGCAGGCTCTGCTCGGCAAGCTCGTCGAGACCGGCGAGCACGTCGACCCCAAGCTCGTCCGCCGGCCCGCACACGGCCTCCGCCTGGTCGAGGCTCGCGCCGCGCGCGAAGACTGACAGCCGCGCGAACAGCCGGCGGTGCGGGGCGTCGAGCAGGTCGTAGCTCCAGGCGATCGCTCCCTTGAGCGTCTGCTGGCGACCGGGTAGGTCGCGGGAGCCGGAGCCCAGCACGCTGACGCTCGTCTCCAGGCGCGCCAGCAGCGCCTGAGGGCTGAAGAGCTTCACGCGCGCGGCCGCGAGCTCGATCGCGAGCGGCAGACCGTCGACGCGCTCGCAGATCCCCGCGATCGCGGGCGCGTTCTCGTTGGTCACCTGGAAGTCGTGGCGCGCCGCCATCGCGCGTTCGACGAACAGCTTCACGGCCTCGTACTGCGACAGCGCCGCGAGGGACGGGAGGGCCTTGACATCGGGAACGCGCAGCGGCTCGAGCGCGAGCTCCTGCTCGCCGTAGATGCGAAGAGCGGCGCGGCTGCTTACGATGACCTTCACGTTCGGCGCGGCTTGAAGGATCTGCGAGACGGTGGCCGCGCCGTCGGGGAGCAGCTGCTCGAAGTTGTCCATGACGAGCAGGACCGTGCGGTCGCGCAGGTGCTCGGCGACGGCGTCGAGCGGAGGGCGGTTGCCGAGGTTCCCGAGGCCGATTGACTCCGCGACCGCCGACGCGATCAGCTCCGGGTCGCGCACCGCCGAGAGCGCGACGAAGTAGACGCCGTCGGGAAACCTCTGGACCACGTCGGCCGCGGCCTGGAGGCTGAGGCGCGTCTTGCCGATCCCGCCGGGCCCCGTCAGCGTGAGCAGCCGCGCGCGCTCGAGGAGCCGCCGGGCTTCGACCACCATGTCCTCGCGGCCGACGAAGCTCGTGAGCTGCGTCGGCAGGTTGTTGGGCGTCGAGTCCAGCGTGCGCAGCGCGGGGAACGTGTCCGGCACGCCGTCGATGACGAGCTGGAAGAGGCGTTCGGGACGCGCAAGGTCCTTGAGGCGATGAAGGCCGAGGTCGCGCAGGCTCAGTCCCGGCGGCAGGCTCTCGGCGACGATCGAACGCGTTGCCTCGGAGATGACGACCTGCCCGCCATGAGCGGCCGACATGACGCGCGCGGCGTGGTGCACGTCGAGGCCGATGTACTCGTTGCCGACGAGTGGCGCCTCCCCCGTGTGCAGGCCCACGCGAACGCGTATGGCGGCTCCCTCCGGCCATTTCCGGGCGGCGAAGCCGCGCTGCGCCGTCGCCGCCGCCTCGCACGCGTCGACCGCGCTCTCGAACACGCAGAAGAACGAATCGCCCTCTGTGCGCAGCTCGCGGCCGCTGTTGCTCGTGAACGCGGCGCGGAGGATCTCGTGGTGCGCGACCTGAGCCTCGACGTAGCGCTCGCCGATCTCCTGCATCAGTCGCGTCGAGCCCTCGATGTCCGTGAAGAGGAACGTGACGGTGCCGGTCGGGAGGCTCACTTGGCCGGCGCGGAGACGGCGCGCGAGGACATCTCCCTGACGATGTCCGCCGCGTGGCGCTGGTACAGCTCCCCCTCGAAGTCGAGCAGCGGGTGCGGCGCCAGCAGGTGCTCCGTCACCTTGCCACCGGTGCGCGTGTAGATCGCGGGGTACGGGTCGTCTCGCCCGTTGTGCTCCAGCGCGACCGCGATGCCGTCGGCGATGTCCGCCCGCGAGTCGTCGACGAAACGAGCGAGCGGGTGGATGCCGATGTCCTCCATGCCGCCGTCCGGCGAGATGCAGACGACGCGCGCGAGGTACGACCGCTGGTGCCACAGCTCCGGCCCGCAGCTGGCCTCGCGCAGAAGGAACGGGCCGACCTCCTCCATGCGCAGGCGCCGGCCGTTGAAGCGCTTGCCGAGCCGCTCTGCGACGTGGCGCGCGAGCACGCGGGCGTTGTAGCGGTAGCCCTGCACGGCGCCGGAGTTGCTCGGGATGCCGTGCTTCAGCATGCCGCGCGAGGCCTGCATGATCGTCCCGGCGAAGAAGATGCCGGGCGCGGTCGCGCTCTCCCAGTACGGCGTCTGCGCCGGCAGGCGGCTCTGCCCGAAGGTCGCCACGCCGAGCTTCGGCAGGTCCTGGAGCGGGCACTCGAAACCCGTCGCGCCGATCACGTCGTCGACCGCGAAGTCCATGGCCACGCCGTCGGAGCTCTTGGTCTTGACGGTGAACACGTCGCCGTTGCGCTCGACCGCCTCGATCGACGCGTTGAGGATCACCACGCCGCCGGCGAGCGCCCAGTCCTCGTACGGCTGCACGTAGCGCGCGCGCACGCCGACCAGGCTCCGTGTGTCGACGGACAGCAGCGTCGGGCTCGGCGAGGCGAGGATGATCTGCCGCGCGTGCGGGAGCAGGCCGGTGGCGATCTCAAAGCCCGAGTTCTGCTTGCCGACAATGAAGACGCGGCGGTCCCGGTAGCCCTCGGCCGGCTTGAGTGCGCCGTACTGCTGGACGCCCTTGTCGCGAAGGATCGACGGCAGCCACGGCTCGGCGACGCCGACCGCGAAGATCGCGTTCTTCGTGCGGTACTCGCCGTCTGACGTGACGATCACAGTCTCGGCGTCGCCCTCGCGTCGTGTCGACAGCCACTCGCAGCCGTGACGGATGGTCAGCCGCGCGCGTTCGGCGAAGGTGACGAGGCCCTGCTCCATCTCCGGCCGCGATGGGAAATAGGACGTGCCGTCCATGACGGACGGCATGATCGCCCTCGTTTCGGGTTCGTCCCCGAGCAGGCTGTTCCAGTCGAACCGCTCGTACTCGGCGGTCCCGGGCGCGTGCTGCGCGTAGGGCTTGGTCCAGCTCAGCATGCGCTGGAAGATCGGCCACTTCCTGAACATCCCGCCGGGTGCTTCGTCGCGTGAGATCACGGCGTGCGACACGCCGAGCGCGCGCAGCGAGTAGGTCAGCTGCAGCGCGCCGGGGCCGCTGCCCACGACGACCGCGTCGTAGGTGCCCGGCGGGAATGGCTTGTCGGTCAGCTTAGCCACCTCGTCGTGTTCCGGACCTTGCGCGCCTCGCCCTGCAGTAGGCGGTACATCACCTTCGGATGCTTTTCGAGGAAGGACTCGAAGGTCGCGGTCGGCAGGATCAGGCAGCGCAGCGCGCGCTGGGCCACGATGTCAGCAACCGGCGGTTCGCCGAGCAGCGCGGAGATCTCGCCGAAGAAGTCGCCTGGCCGCAGCGTCGAGCGGTCGACGCCGTCGACGCGGATGCTCGCCGTGCCGTCGAGGATCACGTAGAACCCGCTCCCCGTCATGCCCTGCCGCACGACCCGCTCGCCCTCGTTGAACCACGCCTCCTCGAAGGTGAGCACCAGGCTCTCGAGCTCAGGCGTCGAGAGGTCGGCGAAGAGCGAGAACCCGGCGAGGATGTCGACCACTTCCTGCTGCACGTCCATTGCTAATCCGTCCCCTCGACCGCGCCCACCGGGGCCGCGGGCTGCTCAGCCGGCTTGCGGATCGCCTTGTCGACGATGCCCACGGCGTTGACCACGCCGCCGAGCACCAGGAGAGCCGCGCCCAGCACCATCGCGATGTGAAATGACGAGGTCGACGCGTCGCGCACGACGGCGACCAGGCTCGGGTCCGCCGGCGTGTTCAGCGGGCTCACGCTCGCGCGGAATGACGCGCTCGTGACGTCGACCGAAAGCCGCGACGCCAGGTACGAGTAGAAGTTAGCGGTCAGGAACACAAAGATCAGGGCGCCGGCGAGCTGCGGTCCGACGCGCGAGACGGCGTTGTTGATCGCCGACCCGACGCCCGCGTTCTGCACCGGCACCGACGTCATGAGCGCGGTCGTGAGCGGGGCCACCAGCATCATGATGCCGAGGCCGAACAGCAGCGATCCCGGCAGGAAGTCGATGAAGTAGGCGAGCGGCGGTAGGTACGAGGCCGGATCTCGCGGCTGCAGCCTCCACGGTGTGCTGTTCGCGGGCACGCGTGCAAACCACAGCACGCCGGCGGCCATGAGCAGCGGGCCGGCGGCCATGAACCAGCGGGCGCCGAAGCGCGCCGCGAGGGCGCCGAAGCGCGCCGAGAAAAAGATCAGGAAGAGCGTCCCCGGTATGCCCGCGATGCCCGCCGCCGTCGGCGAGTAGCCGATCGTCCCCTGCTGGAACAGGGCGAGGTAGTAGAAGGTCACGTAGAGCGCGCCGTAGATCAGCAGCGTCGAGATGTTGGTCACGGTGAAGTTGCGCGAACGGAAGAGCCCGGGCGGGATGAGCGGGTATTCGACGCGCGTCATGTAGAACGGCAGGACGACGGTCGCGACGACGCCCACGCCGAGCGCGATGAACCCGAGTGGGTCCTTCCAGTCGCGCTGCTGGCCGTAGATCGTTCCGAAGGCCAGGCCGCCGACCGCGAGCGCGACGATCGCGGCACCGAGCCAGTCGAAATGGCCGGTGGCGTGCTCGTCGCGGCTCTCGGGAACATGCGCCCACGTCGCCCAGATGGCGACGGCGACGAACGGCGCGTTGATCAGAAACGCGGCGCGCCACGAGACCGTGTCGACGAGCAGGCCGCCGACGACGGGGCCGAGGATCGTCGTTGCGCCAGACGCTCCCGCCCACACGCCGAAGGCGCGGCCCTGCTCCTCACCGCTGAAGTTCGCGGTCAGCAGCGCGAGCGAACCCGGCACCAGCATCGCGCCCGCTGTTCCCTGCAGCACGCGGAACAGGACGAGCAGCTCCATGTTCGGGGCGAGACCGCAGAGCACGGACGTGAGGCCGAAGCCCACGAGGCCGTAGATGAACATGCGCTTGCGTCCGAAGAAGTCGGTCAGCGCGCCGGCGAGGATCAGCAGCGCGCTGAGCGTCAGCAGGTAGGCGTTGTAGACGTACGACTGGCCCTCGAGAATGCCCAGGAACAGGCGCGGGAGGTCGCGGCCGATTCGTGGCAGGGCGACATTGACGACCGTCGAATCGAGGAAAACGATCCCGGAGCCGAGCACAGCGGCCGTGAGGATCCAGCGCTTTGTCACACCCTTCCTGAGCCGCCTAGCTTAAGCGGCTAATGCGTGGCCGGCAGGCCTGGCTTCGCCAGGCCGTCCCCAAGCGCCCCTGACTCAATCGGCTGCGTCGCCAGGAGTGATTGGGATGGAGTCTTCCTTAACGGAAGGTGAGCAGCATCGCGAAGCGATGCGATGAGAGGGAACCATCGGGTTCCCTCTCATAAGTCTTACTGCCCCCAGTTGTGGGACTGCAGCCAGGCCTTGGTCACGGCGTCCGGGTCCATGTGCTGCAGCTGGACCTGCGAGTTCAACCCGATCAGGTCGGACGTGGTCAGCTTCGCGCTGACGCCGTTGAGGATGTTCTTGATGTCATCGGTCAGCTTGTCCTTGCGGATGACCGGGGTCACGTTGTCAGCGTTCTGAAGGTGCTTGTCGTCGTCGAGCACCACGAGCCCGAGCGAGTCCAGGTCCGCGTCGCTGCTGAACACGAGACCGACCTGGATGTCGCCCTTGGCAAGGGCGGCGCGGGTCAGCGGACCGTCGGTGTCGAGCGCCTTGAACGACTTGAACTTGATGCCGTACACGCGCTGCAGTCCCGGGATGCAGAACGGGCGCGTCTGGCACTCGGGTCCGGCGCCCATTACGAGCTGGTTCGAGACCGCAGCGAGGTCCGAGAGCGTCTTCAGGTTGTACTTCTGGGCGGTCGCCTTGGTCACGGCGAACGCGTTCTGGTCCTGCGCCGGCGACGGCGTCAACGCCTGCAGGCCGTCGGCGTTGAGGTGCACGTTGAGCTTGTTGGCGTTTTCCTGCGCGTCTCCGCCCGCCTCGCCCGCTCCCTTGTTGTAGAACTCGAGGTCGGTCGCGGCGTAGCCGATGTACAGGTCGACCTGCCCGCTCTTGATCGCGGGTGCGACCACCTCGCGCGTGCCGAGGTTCAGGTCGAACTTCATCGTGTAGCCGGCGTGCTGCAGCGCCTGCCCGTAGAGCTCGGCCAGCACGCTGCCCTCCGAGAATTTGAAGCCGGCGATGGTGAGGTTGCCCTTTGACGTGGACGTTGGCGTGGTCGTGCTGCCACAAGCGGCGGCTACGACCACGAGCGCGATCGCCGCAGCGATTCGCGCCGAACGGACCTTCCAGTTCATCTGATATCTCTCCTTAGACCGGACGGATAGCGTTGGAACCGCCCGGTTACGCCCAATTCTTCCATTCACGCTGCTTTGAATACCGTGGCACGTGACGCCATGGGGGCGCGGAGCAACCGGATGCCGCGCGGCACCAGGAGGCGTTCGACGCCCGCGAGGACGGCCTCCGTGACGAGCGCGAGGGCGGCCACGAGGATGGCGCCCGCGGCGAGCTTCACGTAGTCCTGCTGGTCGAGCCCGTCGATGATGTAGCGCCCGAGACCGCCGCCGCCGATGAGCGCCGCGAGGGTGGCGGTCGCGACCACCTGCACCGCGGAGGTCCGGATCCCGGCCATCACCAGCGGCACCGCAAGTGGCAGCTCCACCTGGATCAGCCGCGCGAGGTCGCGGTACCCCATGCCGCGCGCGGCGTCCTTCACGTCCACGTCGACCTCGCGCATCGCGACGTAGCTGTTCGTGACCATGGGCGGAATCGCGAGCGCGACCAGCGCCAGGATGATTGGGGTCTGGCCGAGGCCGAAGATCTGAAACGCGATGACCAGGATCGCGAACGAGGGCACCGCGCGGCCCACGTTCGAGACGTTCATCGCGAGAACCCCGAGGCGCCCGTAGTGGCCGAGCAGGATGCCTATCGGCAGCGCGATGACGGCGCCGATGGCGACGGCCTCGGCGGATATCTGGATGTGCTCGACAAGCCGCGTCGGGATGCCGTCTTCGCCGCTCCAGTGCGCGGGGTCCGTGAACCAGTGGACGAGCGTCGAGAACGACATCAGCCGTTCCGCGCCCACGGGACGGCCAGGCGCTGGACCCCCGCCAGCAGCAGGTCGGCCACGAGCGCGAGCGCAATCGAGAGCAGAGTCGCCACCAGCAGCGGCGTGCGGAAGTTCTCGACGAGCCCGGTGAGGATGAGCTGCCCGAGGCCGCCGAGCCCGATGAGCGCCGTGACGGTGACCAGTCCGATGGTCGTCACGGTCGCGATGCGGACGCCGGCGAGGATCGCGGGCAGCGCGAGCGGGAGCTCGATGCGGATCAGCCTCGCGAACGGCCGGTAGCCCATCCCGTTGGCGGCGTCGATCACGTCGGGCGGCACGGCGTCGAGGCCGACGATGACGTTGCGCAGGACGATGAGCACGGCGTAGCCGACGAGCCCGATCTCCGCGGTGGTGAACGAGACGATGCCGGTGTACGGCACCAGGAACGCGAACAGCGCAAGCGACGGGATCGTGTAGATGATCCCGAACGTGGTCAGGATCGGGTTGCGAAACAGCGGCCGGCGCTGCGCCAACACGCCGAGGGGCAACGCGATCACGGTTGCGAGGACGACCGCGATCACCGTCAGCTGGATGTGCTGCACGAGCGCGTCGACGAAGAGCTGGACGTGGGTGGAGAGCCAGCTCCACAGGATCCACGGGTCTTCGACGGCCAGGAATAGGCGGCCCGGCATTCGATTACGGTAGTTCAGGCGCTGTGATCACGCTCGAGCACGTCACGAAGTCGTTCGCGGGCGGCTCGAACGCCGTCAAGGACCTGTCGCTGGAGATCGCGGGCGGCCAGACGTGCGTGCTCATCGGGCCCTCGGGATGCGGCAAGACCACGACGCTCCGCATGATCAACCGCCTGATCGAGCCCGACAGCGGGCGGATCCTCATCGACGGCGAGGATACGAAGGGCGTCGACCCGGTGGCGCTCCGCCTGAGGATGGGCTACGTCATCCAGCAGACGGGCCTCTTTCCCCATATGACGGTGGGGCAGAACGTCGCGACCGTGCCGCGCCTGTGGGACTGGGATTCGGCTCGCGTCAAGGCGCGGGTCGACGAGCTCCTCACGCTCGTCGGACTGGATCCGAAGCAGTACCGCGACCGCTACCCGCACCAGCTCTCGGGCGGACAGCGCCAGCGCGTCGGCTTCGCGAGGGCGCTCGGCGCGGACCCGCCGATCCTCCTCATGGACGAGCCGTTCGGCGCCGTCGACCGGATCACGCGCGAGCGGTTGCAGCAGGAGTTCATCAACATCCAGCGCTCGCTGCACAAGACGGTCGTTTTCGTCACGCACGACATCGACGAGGCCGTGATGGTCGGGGACCGGATCTGTCTTTTCCGCATGCAGGGCCAGGTCGCGCAGTACGACACGCCCGACGGCATCCTCACCAGGCCGGCCGACGACTACGTCGCGGAATTCCTCGGCCGCGAGCGGCTCGTGCGGCGCATGTCGGTCGTGAGGATCGACGCGGCCACGCTCGAGAAGTCCGGCGCTCCGCCCGACGGGCGCGAGCCGCGCGTGCCGCTTTCGAGCACGCTCAGCGAAGCTTTCGCAGCCGCGATCAGCAGCCCCGACGAGCGCGCGGCGGTGTACGACGGCGATCGCTACGCCGGCTCGTTCACGGCGACGAGCCTCCTGGAGTCGCTGCGTCGCGCCGGGACATCGGCATCGGATGGAGGAGGTGACCTTGGCGCAGGAGGTTGACGTCGTGGTCCTCGGCGGGGGCGTCGCGGGTGAGGCCATCGGGCACGCGCTCGCCGGTGAGATGTCGGTGCTCATCGTCGAGCGCGAGCTCGTCGGCGGCGAGTGCGCGTACTGGGGCTGCGTGCCCTCGAAGACGCTCCTGCGCTCGGGCGAGACGCTCGCCGAGGCCGGGCGAGCGCGCACGCTGGCCGCGTCGCGCGTCGACTGGGACCTCGACTTTCCGAAGGTCTCCAGGCGCGTGCTCTGGATGGCGCGAGACCTCGACGACGCGCGCCCCACGAAGGCCCTGGAGGACGCGGGCGCGAAGATCGTGCGCGGCTCGGGCACGCTCGTCGATGCGCGGACTGTCGAGGTCGCAGGCGAGCGCTACACCGCGCGCCGGGCGATGGTCGTGTCGAACGGCGGCACGGCGGCGATCCCGCCGATCCCCGGCCTCGACACCGTTGAGTACTGGACCAACCGCCAGGCGGCGGTGCCGCGCGAGAACCCGGAGACTTTGGCGGTCCTGGGCGGCGGCGCCATCGGGGTCGAGCTCGGCCAGGCGTTCGCGCGCCTGGGCAGCAAGGTCACCGTCATCGAGGGCGGCCCGGCGTTCCTCGGCCTCGAGGAGCCGGAGGCCGGCGCGGCGCTGAAGCCGCACCTGGAGGCCGACGGCATCACGTTCCACATCGGCGACGGATGCACGGGGGTCGAGCGCGCCGGCAACGGCGTCAAGGTCAACCTCAAGTCGGGCGCGTCGGTCACGGCCGACCGCCTCCTGGTCGCGACCGGGCGCCGGCCGAACGCGGACGCGTGGCAGAACGCCGGGCTGGCGAAGACGGAGCGCGGCTGGCTGAAGGTCGACCCGGCCACGCTCGAGGCGCAGCCTGGCCTATACGGCGCCGGCGACATCACAGGCATCGCCGGCTTCACGCACGTCGCGTACTACCACGGCCAGGTCGTCGCGCGGCGCATCCGCGGCGAGGACGCGCGCGCGGACCATTCCGCGATCCCCCGGGTCACGTACACCGACCCGGAGGTGGCGTCGGTCGGAGTCTCGGAGGCGGCCGCGCGGGCCGCCGGCATGGATGTCGTCGTCGCATCGACCGACCCCGGGGAGACCGCCCGCGGCTACATCGCGGACTTCCACAACGGCGTCGTGAAGCTCGTAGGTGACAGGGCGCACGGCATCTTGGTCGGCGCGACTCTGGTCACTCCGCGCGGCGGCGAGATGCTCGGCGAGCTCGTGCTCGCGATCAAAGCGCGCACGCCCCTCGACACGCTGGCCGACGTCATCCATCCGTATCCGGCGTTCAACCGCGTGCTCGGCGCGGCGCTGCAGGACCTCGCGGCGAAGGCGAGATGATCGACATCCACCTCAGCACCGACCAGGTGATCGTCTGGATCCTCGTCGGCCTGGTCGCGGGCTCGCTGGCGGGCCGCGTGGCCATGGGCCGGGACCTCGGCCTGCTCGGCGACCTCGTCGCCGGGATCATCGGGGCGTTCTTCGGCGGCGTGCTCGCCGAGATCCTGAAGATCCACATCTCGATAGCGGGCAGCACGATCCTCAGCGAGACCGTCGTGGCCTTCGCCGGAGCCGTTCTGCTGCTGCTCGTGCTGCGGGTCCTCGGTTTCGGACGCGGCGGAAAGTAGGCGCCAAAACCCTCTTTACATCCGTATACGCATCTTCGAGTACCCCGACCGGCCGGGGCGTTTTCGAGGTCAAAGGGGGTCTGATCCATACATGGCGGTGAATCTCGATTTCGATACGATCCTGATCTGGATTCTGGTCGGCCTGGTCGCCGGCTTCCTGGCGAGTCACCTGGCCCTCGGGCACGGTCTCGGCCTGGTCGGCGACGTGTTGATCGGCATCGTGGGCGCGTTCCTCGGAGGCTTTCTCGCGAGCGCGTTCCACTGGTCGATCCAGATCGTGGGGCACCCGATCATCAGCGCGATGCTGATCGCGTTCATCGGGGCCTTCCTTCTTCTGTTGATCGTCCGCCTCCTCGGGGGGTTGGGGCGGGGATCACGGCGCCGGGCTTACTGGAGCTAAGCGGGGAACTCCGTAGCCCGAAAGCGATGAATCCAGGCCTGGAGCTGCTATCCAGGCCGGATCATGGCGCGCCTGCCTGAACGACCTCGAAGCTCAACCGGGCCCTGAGCCGCGCCAGCGCGCCGAGGACCGGAGCGCCCAGCGCGAGCACCATCAACGCGTTGCCGGCGGCGCGGAACGTGTCGTAGGCGAGCGACGTGAGCAGGTAGTAGCGGCCGAAGTGCACCAGCGCCGTCGCCGGGTCCATGCCGGGCGACCAGCCGAGCGTCGGGTTGCCGCGGTACACCGGCACCCAGTCCTGGATGTCGAGCAGCGCGCCGACGACCCAGCCCATCACCGCCCCCACCGCCGCCAGCACGACGACGTCCCGCCGGCCTGGCAGCGGGGCGCGCCAGTGGCCGGCGACGCCCGCGGCGGCGCCGACCCAGCCGACGGCGAACACCTGGTACGGAACCCACGGTCCGACTCCGCCGCCGGCGAGCGCGGAGACCAGGATCGAGAGCGCGCCCGCAAGGAACCCGTACGACGGTCCGAGCGCGTAGCCCGCGCAGAGGACCAGGAAGTAGATCGGGCTGAATCCGCCGATGCCCTCGATGACCGCGAGCCGCAGCGCGGTGTCGATGGCGGCGATGGCGGCCAGGAGTGCGACGCCCCGCGCGTCCAGCTGTCGCGTCCCGCCCTCCACGAGGAAGAGCGCGGCCAGGCTCGCGAGGGTCAGGCCCCACGCGGGCGTCGAGGCCGGAAGGTCCGTGCCGGCGAACGGCCACGCGAACAACGCGACACCCACGAGAGATATGAGCGCGATTGGGAGCGAGCGTTTCACCGCGCGGCCTCGGTGACGCGACCGGCGGTCACGCAGAGCGATCGATCAGCGACCGCGTCGCGCAGCGCCGCGTCGTGTGTCGCGAGGACGACCGCCGCACCGCCATCGCGCAGACCCGCGATGACGTCGATCAGCGCGTCGCGAGCGCTCGTGTCCATGCCCCGCGTGGGTTCGTCGAGGAGCACGAGCGCCGGCCTGCCGGGCAGCACGGCCGCCGCGGCAGCGCGCTGGCGCTCGCCGCTGGACAGGTCGCGCGGGTAGCGCGTGGCGACGGCGCCCAGCCCGAGCCGGCCGAGGATCACGTCGGGGCTTTCGGTCGTTTCTCGCGCGCGTTCGAGCGTGAAGCGGACCTCGGCGCGCACGCTCGGTCGGTGGAGCAGGGCCGCCGGGTTCTGCGGCAGGTAGGCGATGCGGCCGGGCCGCCGCGTGGCCGTCCCGGACAGCGGCGCGAGGAGGCCGGCGATCGCGCGCAGCAGCGTCGTCTTGCCGCCGCCGTTCGGGCCGGTGAGCGCGATGACCTCGCCGGCGCATCCGCCCGCCTCGACGTCGTGCAGGACGGCGTCGCCGTTGAAGCCGAGCGTCGCGTTGCGCATGCACCACGCCTCCGGGTGAGGATCGCCGCTGGTGCCGACGCGTTCTGGCGGCATCGGTGCCATCCACCGCGATGGATCCGAGGTGCGCACGCGGCCGCGATCGACCGCGATCAGCGAGCCCGCGACCGCCGCGAGCTCGCCGACGCGGTGCTCGGACACCACCACGGTGCGGCCGGACGCGACGGCGGTGCGCAACGCGTCGAACACGAGCGCGGTGCCTTGGGGGTCGAGCTGCGAGGTTGGCTCGTCGAGGACCACCAGCCGCGGACGCGATGCGAGCGCCGACGCAAGCGCGACCCGCTGCCGCTCGCCTCCGCTCAGCGTGCGCAGCAACCGGCCGGCTAGGTGCTGCGCCCCCGCCGCGTGCAGCGCCTCCTCGACGCGGCCCGGGATATCGCGCGCCGGCACCGCGGCGTTCTCGAGCCCGAACGCGACCTCACGCTCGACGTTCTGGTAGACCGCCTGGAGCTCGGGGTCCTGGAACACGAAGCCGACCTCGCGCGCGAGGCGCCGCGTCGGCGTCCTGATGACGTCCATGCCCGCAACCCGCGCGCAGCCGGCGACGCGACCGCCGTGGAAGTGCGGCACGAGGCCGTTGAAGACGCGGAGCAGCGTCGACTTGCCGCCGCCCGACGGGCCCGTCACCAGGTGGAGGCCGTCGTCGATCGTGAGCGTGACGTCGTCCAGCGCGCGCGCGTTCGCGCCGGGGTAGCTGTACGTGAACCGCTCTAGCGACGCGAGCGCCACGCCACCACCGGGACGAAGAGGAGTGCGCAAGCAAGCAGCGGGCGCGGATCGATCGCCGGCGCGGTGAGCAGCGGGTACGGCGCCCACTGCTGCGCCCAGCCGGCCGCGGTCGAGGCGATGAAGACGCCGACCGCGGCGGCCGAGGATGTGATTACGAGCCAGTCCGTCGCGCTGATGCGAGGCGGCGCGACGTGCGTGCGAGCGCCCGCGCCGAAACCGCGCGCCTCCATCGATTCCGCGAGCTGCAGGGAAGACTCCACGCTCGTCAGCACGACGGGCACGACGACCTCGGCCCACGAGCGCGGCCCACGCGGCCGCCATCCGCGCATGCGCTGCGCCTCGCTGACCTGGACGAAGGTCGCGCCGACCGCGGGCACGAGGTTCAGCGAGGCCGCGATGACCGCGCCGCTGCGGGCGAGCGTGCTGGGGAGTGCGTCGACGATGTCGTTCGGGTCGAGAAGCAGCGAAAACGGCGCGACGGCGAGGATCGCCGCGGCGATCGTGAGGCCGCCCGCGGCGCCGAACGCGAGCGCCTCGACGGTGTAAGGACCGCCGAGCGCGGGGATCGCCGGCGGGAGCGAGAACAGCACCGTCTCGCCGAGGTGCGCGGACACGAAGTTCAGGAGCGCCGCGAACGAGGCGACCACCGTCACCGCGAGGAGCAGGCGCGTGATGCGCCGCGGACCCGCGCTCGCGGCAAGCGCGCAGAGCGCCGCCGCGAACACGAGTGCCTTGTACGCGGGATTCGTCGTCATGAGCACGATGAGCAGGCACGCGGCCGACCACGCGGCGACCGCGCGCGCGCTCGGGTGGTTCGGGTCAGGACTCATTCGCCAGCGGTGGAGGCGACGGCGTGGCGTCCGCTGCAGGCACGAAGCGCCAGCCGAGCGCGTCCTTGTCGTGCAGCGTGATCTGGTCGATGCCGCTCTCGGCGGCGGCCCAGGTACCGGACTGCTCGACGAAGAGGCTCCAGTACGGCTTGCCCGGGTCGAAGCACTTGGTGAACGTCGCGGGCTCGTTGTCGACCGCGCAGACCGCGAGGCCGAAGTTGAAGGTCTGCGACTGGTAGCTGATGCCCGACTGGTCCATCAGCTGCTTGCCGCCGATGCTGTCGGTGAACGCGACGCATCTCTGCAGCGACGCGCCGCTCAGGTGCTCGACAACCACGTATGCGTGCTGCGTGCCGGTGCCCGAGCAGGTCGGGCTCGGCGTGGTCGCGGTCGCCGCCGGCGATGACGAGGATCCACAGGCGGCCGTGAAGAGCGCCAGTATCGCGCTGGCGATGGCGAGGTGCTTGCGCACGTCGTTACCTCCCGGCGGCCTGCTGCCTCACCGAACGCGCTGTGTGAAAGCCGACCGCCAGGAGCTTTCCGTGCCGTTGCGCGCGGACGGTTTGCCTACGTCGGGCATTCAGGTCTCCTGGCTCGCGGATCCTCGTCCTGGCCCTGCCTTCCCGGGTCCTCACCCAGTGGCGTCGATTCGGCTCAGGGCTCCTCGCTCACAGTTGCGCGACAGCTCCGGCTTCTGGACCGGATTCCCTTGGTACCCGAAGAGATCTTAGCGTCGGGCGGTCAGGCGGACGTGTCCGTCGCGGCGGCTCGCGGGCATCGCGAAGTCGAAGCGGTCGGGCGTGAGCGACAGCTCGAGGTCGGTCTTCGGGAGGCCCGGCCACTGTCCGCTTGCGAACGTCTTGTAGCGTTCGGTCGCGTAGAGCGGCGCAAGCAGCTCGGCGAGGTTCGGCTCGCGTCCTTCTATGAGCGCCTCGATGTAGCTCGCGCAGGCGTGGTCCTCCGGAAAGTCGCCGGAGGCGACGAGCGTGACGGTGTCGGGCCGCCTTAACAGGCAGGCTTGTGCGGTCGACCGCGCGACCGCAAGACTGGCTGCATAGATGTCGAGGTCCTCGCGCACCGCGTTTATCGCCGGGGTCCCGGCGCTCGTGCGCTGCACGAGCGTGCGCCCGCGAAGGTCTGTGGCGTTGATCTGCGTGGGCGAGTTGCTGATCGCGATGCCCGGTATCGGCAGGCCGTCCACCTCGGCCGAGATGACCGAGTGCGGTATCGCGGCGCTGACCTCGCGCGCCTCGTCGACGGTCGGGACGAGGATGCACTCGCGCGCGCCGCCCGCGAGGGCGAATGCGCTGACGGTGAACGCGCGGATGACGTCGATGACGACCACGACGCCCGAGGTCGCGGCGCGCGCGCCGTCGATGCCGAGGCCGTGGGCGATCTTCATCGCGTGAGTGCTGCGCTCGAGCGGGCGGCCATCATATGTCCGTGTCCGAGGAGAGTGCGGGCGGGTCCAGGCGCGCGATCGGGTTCGAGCAGATCGCGGACTGCGGATCGATGCGCGTCGTCGGACTGCACCTCGAGCCGGGCCAGCACGTGCCCGAGCATCGCAACGCGATCCCGGTCGCGCTGATCGTGACCGACGGCTCGCTTCATTTCGACGATGGCACGAACGCCGGCGAGGTGGGCGCGGGACAGTTGCTGCTCATCAACCCCGGCGAACGCCACACCTACCGCGCCGAGGTCGCAACGTCGGCGTACCTGGTGTTCGCGGGGCTGCCGGGCGTGCGCTCGCGCCCGTGGACGCTTCGCAAGCGCTGATCAGGGCGCATTCCAGAGCGCCAGCTCGCGGCCGTGCGAATCCTCGATCAGGCGGTTGACCGTCGCGACGTCGAGCAGCAACCGTGACGCCGCCATGATGTCGAGCTGCATCCAGGCCACCGCGACCGCGCGAAGGATGTGACCGTGCGCGAACGCGAGCACCGGGCCGCCGCCTGACGCCGCGAGTGCGAGAAACTCCTGCGCGCGCCCGTATACCTCTGCCGGCGTTTCGCCGCCGGGACAGCCGTCGCGGTAGAGCTCCCAGTTCGGGTTCTTCAACTTGACCTGCTTGCTCGTGAGCCCCTCGTATTCGCCGTAGTCGAACTCCTTCAGCAGCGGCGTCACCTGCGGGTGCGGAAAGCCCGCGATCTCGGCGGTCCGGAGTGCGCGCTGCATCGGACTGCTGTAGACGCTCGCGAAGTTGATGCCCGCGAGCCTCGGCTTGAGCTTCGCCGCGTTCCCCTCGCCCTGGGACGTCAGAGGAAGGTCCGTGCGGCTGGTGTGCTGACCGCTGAGACTCCACTCGGTCTCGCCGTGCCGGACGAGGTAGATCTCGAGCGTCAGGCGGGCTTTCCGAGCATCTCCGGGCGCCCGGAGCGGAGCGATCGGCTTGCGCTCTCGATCACGGCGCCGGCGCGGACACGCTGACCCGGCCGGACGCAGACGAGCCCCACCGCGGCGCGGCCGTTCGCGGTCTTCAGCGCGTCGTTCACAGCCGCGAGGACTCGCGTCGCGGCGTGCGCGGTGCCGGCGACATCGGTGTCCGGAAGGATCGCGAGCAGCTGCGGCGGCGTACGGCTGAGGACGCCCGGCGTGTCGACGTCGCGGACGGTGCCCGCAAGCGCCGCGGCCATCGCCTTGAGCGTGTCGTCGACCGCGGGCGTCTCTCCGGCTTCGATGAGGAGCACACCGAGGTTGCGCTGGTAGCGATGCGCGCGCGCGAGCTCGTCCTCGAGCACCGGGCGAACGAAGCGCTCGTTGAAGAGGCCGGTGGCGCGGTCGACGATGTGCAGCGGCTCAGCGTGCGGATCGTCCGCGCGCACGCCGCAAGCGGGGCAGAAGATCGCGCCGGTGGGGAGCGGGGTTCCGCACGCCTGGCACGTCATCGCCTCCGGCCGGCGGCGCAGGAAGTCGCCAATCGGCATGGGCTACAGCCTATCAGCCGTGCTCGGGAAATCCTTTACAGGCGGGGTTGGCGCGGCGAGCGAACGACCGTAACGTGTGCGAACGGTACGGTGAGAATGGCTTTGGGGGAGGGAAGCCCACCGGGAGTGGGAGGGCCCGCGAAGCGGTGCGTCGAAGCGGCCGCGCGGCCTACCCGACGGCGACGGCCGCGGGCTCGAGCCAGCTCTCGGCCCACTCGAGAACCGCGGCGAGCACGGGCTCGAGCGCGTGCCCGCGCGACGTGAGTCGATAGCTCACACGCACGGGCGGACCCGGATCAACCAATCGCTCAACGATGCCTTCGGACTCGAGCTCTCGCAACCTCTCGGTGAGGACGCGATCGCTGATCCCAGGAATGCCCGCGAGCAGTTGATTGAATCGAGCGGGTGCGGGGAGGAGAGCCTTCACGACAGCGCCCGTCCAGCGCTTTCCGATCAGCTCAATCGCACGCTGAAACGGCGCGCTGTACTCAAGGCCCCCACCGACCATGGGGAGAGATTCTATTCGCTAACGAGTCCCGGCAACGGGCAGCTTTTTTCCTTTTTCCAAATTTTCTTGCGGTGGTCAGCGGCTTCACCGAAGAACCGCCGTCGGCGTCATCCATCCGCCCTTTGTGGAAAAGCTCCGCCATGCTGTGGATAGTCGGGGGACACGTCCGCCGGCGCTCGGATTTTCAAGCGTAGACTCGGCGCCGTGCCGGTCCCCGCGGTCTGGGTGGATAGATGACGCGCGCGATCCTCATCACGCTCGGCCTTCTGCTCGTCGCGGTCGCATTCATATCCGGCGCGCAGGTCGCCGACACGCGCGAAGGTCTCATCGCGGAGGTCGTCTCGCTCTTCGCCGGCCTGGGCGGAGTGATCCTCCTGCTCTCCGGGCTCGTGCCGCGGCGGCGGCCCCAACGACCCACTGCCGTGCGGACCGAACGCAGTTCGCACGTACCCGCGCGGCGCAACGCGAACGACCTCGTCCTCGGCGGCGCCGGGATCGTGATCGCCGCGGCACTGTTCGCAGGCCTTGCGTTGAGCGGTGGCTGGCTGTGGGCTGGGCTCGGCGGCCTGCTGCTGGTCCCCATGGTCGCCGGATCCGTCTACCTGCTCGTCGCTTTTTCCCGTGCGAAAGAGCGCGACTGGACCGTCGACCTGCCCCGGCTCTTCAGCCTCCGCGCCCGCGACTAGGACCCGCTGAGCGCCAGCACCTCGCCCGAGAGGTAGAGCGACCCGCATACCAGGACGGTTCCGTCCTCACCCGCGAGCTCGCGCGCCCGCGCGAGCGCATCCTCCGCGACCGGGCGTGCCTCTGCGCCCTCGCCATAGAGCTCGGCGAGCGCGCTCGCCGTAACGACGTGGCCCGCCGCGCTCGCAGGCTCCGTGAAAACGACCTCCGCCGGAGACATGGCGCGCACCACCGGCAGCAGGTCGTGCGGATCGCGCTCGCTCAGCATCCCAAAGACCACGATCAAGCGTCCCTCGCCGATCAGCGCTCGCAGCGAACGGCCGGCCCGCGTGAGCGCCGCGACGTTGTGCCCGCCGTCGACGACGACGCGCGGGCGTGACGAGATCGCCTGAAGGCGGCCCGGCCAGCGCGCTGATTCGAGACCGCGGCGGATCGCGGCGCCGTCTGTCACGCCGAGGAGATGAGCGGATGCCACCGCGAGTGCCGCGTTTGCCGGCTGGAAGTCACCTACCAAGGGAAGCGCGAGGTCGCGATGCTCAAAGCCCGGCCCGCTCACCGACATCACATGGCCGTCCCAGCCGCGCGATTGCGACTCGACGCGCACCTCGGTGCCGAGGCGCCACAGCGGCGCGCCGACCTCAGAGGCGCGCGCCGCGACGATGTCGAGGCTCACGCCCTGGCATCCGGTCACCACGCGGTCGCCGGGCTTGACGATCGCGGCCTTCTCGGCTGCAATCTTCTCGACCGTGTCGCCGAGGTACTTCTGGTGGTCGAGGTCGACGTTCGTGATCACGGCAACGCCGAGGTCCAGGGCGTTGGTCGCGTCGAGCCGGCCCCCGAGGCCGACCTCGCAGACGAGCAGGTCGATCCGCGGCGCGAGGTAAGCGACGGCAAGCACGGTCAACATCTCGAACTCGGTCGCCGCCCCGAGCCGCGCCCCGACGCGGTCCAGCGTCGGCCGCAATCTCTCGAACTCCTGCACAAAGTCCTCCTCGGAGATGCGAGTGCCGTTGAGCTCGATGCGCTCGGTGTACGAGATGAGGTGGGGCTTGGGCATGAACCCGACCGAGAGCCCGGCGGCACGCAGGATGGCCGCGAGGCAGGCGCCCGTCGAGCCCTTGCCGTTGGTGCCCGCGATGAGCGCCCCGCGCAGCCCGCGGTCGGCGTCGAGCTCGTCGAGCAGCGCGCGCGTCCGCTCCGTACCGAGCTTCATGCCGAAGCGGCCCATCTTGGAGATGTAGGCGAGCGTGTCGTCGTACGACGACGGCGTCGTCACGGTCGCCGCCTGACTTCAGCCTCGTAGGTGTTCTTGATCAGCACGGCGCGGGTCATCGGCCCGACGCCGCCGGGATTCGGCGTCAGCCATCCGGCCACGTCCTCGACACCTGGACCAAGATCGCCGACCTGCTTGCCGTCAACCCAGTTGACGCTTACGTCCACCACGGCCGCGCCGGGTTTGATCATGTCCGCGCCGATCAGGCCGGCCTTGCCCGCGGCGGCGATCAGGATGTCGGCGCGGGACGTGTGCTCGGCAAGGTCGCGAGTGCGCGTGTGGCAGACCGTCACCGTCGCGTTGCGCTTAAGCAGCAGAAACGCCGCGGGCTTGCCGACCAGGTTGCTGCGCCCGACGATGACGGCGCTCGCGCCGCTGATCTCCACGCCGGCGTCCTCGAGCAGGAGCAACACGCCGGCCGGCGTGCACGGTTCGACCGCGCCGGGCAGGCCGAGCGAGACCAGGCCCGCGTTGACGGGATGGAACCCGTCCACGTCCTTCACCGGGTCGAGCTCATAGATCACGCGCAGCATGTCGATCTGCGGCGGGACCGGCTGCTGGATCAGCACGCCGCTGACATCGGCGTCGGCGTTCAGCGATGCAACCAGCGCGCAGAGCTCGTCGGTGGTAGTGCTCGCAGGCAGGCGGTGATCGCGAGTCGCGATTCCGACGGCCTTCGCATTCTTCTGCTTCGAGCGCACGTACAGGTCGGACGACGGGTTCTCACCGACGAGCACCGTGGCCAGCGCGGGGGCCGGTTTGCCGGACTGGACACGAGCCGCGACAAGCGCCGCGACCTCGTCGAACACGCGCGCCGACAGCGCGCGTCCGTCCAGCTTCTTCGCCGTCACGGCAGTCATTGTCGCTACATGTGTAAGGCGACGTAGAGCAGGAAGAGAAGGGTGAGAAACGTCGCCCCCGACGACAGCCCGATTGCCGCGGACGCCTTCACTTCCTCGATGGTCGCGCGCTCCGAATCGCTGCGCCACATGAACAGGGAACGCGCGGGCGGGACGATCGACCGCTAGTCGAGCCCGAGCTCCCGCCGCGCCGCTGCGGCGACCACACGCATCACCTCGGCCACGTCGCGCCCGGCTTCGCGCGCGAGCTTCCTGCAGTCCTCGTACTCGGGCGAGAGGTCCACGGCCCTGCCGCCCATCTCCTTGACCTTCACCCGCGCGTCGCCGAGCTCGGTGTGCACGACCACGATGCGGCGGCCGGCAATGACGCGCTCCACCGGCCGCAGCCGGAGGCCGAGGGTCGTGCTGTGCCGCAACAGGTGGTCGGTGAGCTGCGCAACCTGGTCGGGGTTCGCCATGATCGCGACCTCGTGGCCAGCGCGGCCCTTCTTCATGAGCACCGGCGTGACCGTGACGTCCAGCGCGCCCGCAGCGAGAAGATCCTCGACCAGCGCCGCGAGCAGGTTGGGCGCCATGTCGTCGATGTTCGTCTCGATCACCGTGACCTCGGCGCGCGCGCCGGCCGCCTGGCCTATCCAGACGGCGAGCGCGTTGCCGGGCACGTCGCGCGTGCCGATGCCGTACCCGATCGCCGACAGCGACATCGCGGGGCGCTCGAACGTCGCGGCGGCGGCGAGGATCGCCGCCCCCGTCGGGGTGACGAGCTCACGTCCGGCGTCCGAGGCGACGAAGACGGCGCCGCGACCCTCGAGCACCCTCACGCTCGCCGGGGGCGGCAGCGGCATCTGCCCCGCGATGCCGCGCGGGGCGGGGAGCGGCGACGAGTAGACCTGCTCGACCGCGAGGTCGTCGAGCAGCCAGAACACGCCGACCAGGTCGACCAGCGTATCGGCGCCGCTGAGCTCGTGGAGGTGCGCCGCAGCCTCGTCGTGGTCGTGCAGCCGCGCCTCCACGCCGGCCAGGAGGTCGAGCGCGCGCCGAGCGCTGTCCCGAACCGTCGGGGGCACCTTCGCGTTGTCGATCACGGCGCGCAGGTCGGCGACCTTCCGGTCGACGCGATCCCGCACTTGCACGAGGACGCGCGTGCCGCCCACGTGACCGCGCTGCTCGCGCCGCACCTCGAGATGGACCTCGTCGCCGAGCTCGAGCGCGTTGACCGTCCGGCCGAGCACCTCCGATTTCGCGCCGGCGTCGATCAGCGCGCCGAGCGCCATGTCGCCGGAGATGCCCGAGAAGCAATCGAAGTAAGCGATGGTCACGCGCGCGTCCTCTTTATCTCGACGGCGGCGGCGTCGAGCGGCTCCATGCTCTTCGGGCGCTTGGCGACGCGCACCGCGACGCTCATCACGCCATCGATCGCGAGTGCGCTCGCCGCGATGCGCTCGGCCAGCGATTCGATCAGGTGCGCGGACTCGCCGGTGATCACGTCCTGGGCTGCATGGCGCAGCCGCCGGTAATCGATCGTGTCCTCGATCTGATCGCTGGCGCCGGATTTCGCGAGGTCCGCCTCGACGTCGATGTCCACCGTGAACGCCTGCGGGCGCGAACGCTCGGCCGCGCTGACGCCATGCCGGCCTTCGAAGACCATGCCCTCGAGGCGGATGTGGTCCATGGCCGTATTGTCGCGCCATGCAAGTCGAGGTCCGGGCGGCGCGTCTCGAGGACCTGACGGCTCTGAACGAGATCTACAACGAGTACGTCGTCACGGCCCACTACACGTTCGATGTCGAGCCGATGTCGCTTGACGCTCGGCGCGAGTGGTTCTCTCATTACGCCGAGCGAGGCAGGCACCGGGTGCTGGTCGCGACGCGCGACGGCGCGGTCGTCGGCTACGCGACGAGCAGCCGGTACCGGCCGAAAGCCGCGTACGAGACGTCGGTCGAGACGAGCATCTACCTCGCGTCGGACGCGACGGGCGCCGGGATCGGGACGCGCCTCTACGACGAGCTGTTCCGAGCGCTGGAAGACGAGGACGTGCACCGCGCGTACGCCGGCATCGCGTTGCCAAACCCGGCGTCGATCGCGCTGCACGAGCGCTTCGGCTTCAAGAAGGTCGCGCACTTCACCGAGCAGGGCCGCAAGTTCGGCCGCTACTGGGACGTCGCCTGGTTCGAACGACCTCTGGGGCCCGGCGCCCCCTAGCCCCCGCCGCCAGAAAGCGGCCCCGTCGCCGGGCCCTCCCTCCTCCGTGGCGTCCCTCCCCCGCGCCTTCACACCGAATTCGCAGCCTAGTTCGATTTTGGGCCCGTGCCAACGGGTCCTGTTAAGACGTTCGGCGGGAAGTACTTGACCGCGTATATCCGTGGCGTTATACTCCATATGAAATATATGCCTGAGGTAGAGAAGCTGGTCGGCTCGGCGCTCGCTCTGTCGATCCTCGAGCTGCTGGACGAGGAGCCGATCCACCCGTACGAGATGGCCACCCGCATGCGGATCCGCCACCACGACGAGTTCATCCGCCTGAACTTCGGCACTCTCTACCACACGGTCGAGGTGCTCGAGCGCAACGGCTGGATCGTGCCGCTGGAGCGCGAGAAGGAAGGGCGGCGCCCCGAGCGGACCGTGTACCAGCTCACCGACGAAGGTCGCGAGAAGCTCACGCGCACGCTCGGCGAGATCATCCGCACGCCGCAGAAGGAATACCCGCAGTTCGCGGCCGGCCTGATGTTCATGCACCACCTGACGGCGCATGACGCCGCCGCTCAGCTGAAGGAGAGGGCCGAGGCCCTCGACCGGATCATCGAAAAGTTCGAAACGGTCCTGCGCGAGCTGCTGCACGAGGGCGTGTCACGGCTTGCGCTGATCGAGGTCGAGCACAAGATCGCGATGCTCGACGCCGAGCGCCGATGGGTGCGGCAGCTCGAACAGGAAATCGAAAGCGGAAGGCTGGAGTGGAAGGTCGGAATCAGCTCCGGCCATGAAGTGTTGAGGAGGAGACATGGCGCAAGCACGAACTAATCCCTGGGTGGTCCTGGTGGTCCTCACCCTGGGCTTTTTCATGATTCTTCTGGACACCACGATCGTGAACGTCGCGATCCCCGCGATGAGCAGCAACACGAACGACGGGCTCAACACGACGCTCGATCAGATCCTGTGGGTGCTCAACGCGTACATCCTCGTCTACGCCGTCCTCCTCATCACCGCGGGCCGGCTCGGCGACCTGTACGGGCAGCGCAACCTTTTCGCGATCGGTCTCTTCGTGTTCACGCTCGCGTCCGCACTCTGCGGCCTTTCGCAGAACGCGACCGAGCTGATCATCGCGCGCATCATCCAGGGCGTCGGTGGCGCGCTTCTGACGCCGCAGACGCTGGCCATCATCACGACCCTGTTCCCGCCCGAGCGGCGCGGCGCGGCCTTCGGCATCTGGGGCGCCGTCGCCGGCCTCGCGACGATCACCGGGCCGACGCTCGGCGGCGCGATCATCACCTACATCAACTGGCGGTGGATCTTCTTCGTCAACGTGCCGATCGGCATCGGCGCGCTGGTCGCGACCTTCCTGATCATCCCCGACCTTCGCATGGCGCGCCGCCACGGCTGGGACATCGTCGGCGTGCTGCTCTCGACCGCCGGTCTGTTCGGCGTCGTGTTTGGGCTGATCGAAGGCCAGAAGTACAGCTGGGGTCAGATCACATCGACCGTCTTCACGATCCCCGAGGTCATCGGCGCGGGCGTCGTGCTCCTGGTGCTCTTCATGATCTGGGAACGGTTCCAGACCGAGCCTCTCATCCCGCTCTCGCTGTTCGCGGACCGCAACTTCGCGGTGGCGAACTGGATCGCCGCGGCCATCAGCTTCGGCATGCTGAGCCTCTTCTTCCCGATCACCATCTACCTGCAGTCTGTGCGCGGCTTCTCGGCGCTGCACGCGGGCCTCACCCTCGCGCCGATGTCACTGACCTCCGCCGTGGTCGCGCCCTTCGCGGGACGTCTCGCGGACAGGATCGGCGGCAAATACATCCTCATGGCCGGCATCGCGATCTTCGCGACCGGCACCGCGCTGATCACGTGGGTGGCGGCACCGGATTCCGACTGGTACAACTTCCTGGTTCCCGCGATCATCGCCGGCGCCGGCATGGGCATGACCTTCGCCCCGATGACCACGGTCGCGATGCGCAACATCCAGCCGCGAATGGCGGGCGCCGCGTCCGGAGTCCTGAACACGATCCGCCAGCTCGGCGCCGCGATCGGAAGCGCCGTGGTCGGCGCGCTCCTGCAGAACCATCTAGCGACCGCGCTGCACGACCAGGCCGTCAGTCAGTCCGGGTCACTGCCCGCCGCGTTCCGCGACCGCTTCGTCTCGGCGTTCAGCTCGGTGGCGTCAAGCGGCTTCCAGATCGGCACCGGGGAGAACGGCGCACAGCTGCCGGCAGGCATACCGCCCGCCGTAGCGCACCAGATCGCCGAGCTTGCGCACAGCGTCTTCGTGAGCGCTTTCATCGACGCGATGAAGCCGACGCTCGCGGTGCCCATCGCGTTCCTGTTCTTCACCGCGGCGACGACGGTCTTGATCCGCAGCCAGCGCCCGCCGGCGCAGCAGGCGCAGCGGGTCGAGCGCGAGGAGCTGAAGGCCGCCGCCGGCTAGTAAGTAGGCTTTCGTCGGTGACGGGGCCGGCCGACGGATGGCTCGACAGGGACGGGATCAGCATCCATTACCTCGAGTGGAACGCTGATCCCGCACCGCGTCCCGGACGTCCCATTCTTCTCCTCCACGGTCTTAGCTCCAACGCCCATTACTGGGACCGCGTCGCGCGCCACCTGTCGCCGGCCGGCCCGCGGATCGTCGCCCTGGACCAGCGCGGCCACGGCCTGACCGGGCGTCCGCCCCACGCGCCGCCCGTGCCGGACGGCTATGCGATGGAGCGCCTCATCGACGACGCGGCGTTCGCGATCGAGAGCCTCGGCCTGGACCATCCGGTCATCGCCGGCCATTCCTGGGGTGCGACTGTGTCGCTCGAGACCGCGGCCCGCCTCGGCGACGCGATATCGGCGCTTGTCTTCATCGACGGCCCGATCGAGGGCTTCGCGAACTGGTTCAGCTGGGACGAGGCGCAGCAGTTCATGCAGCCGCCGCTGCCGCGCTACACGAGCTTCGCGCAGGCGGTCGACGACGTCCGGCGCGACTTCGACGGCGCGTGGGGTGACGACCTCGAACCGTTCGTGATGTCGCGCCTGGTGCAGGACGGCTCGGACTTGGTGCTCACGCTCACGGCGCCCATCCGGCTCGAGCTGCTTCGAGGGCTCTTTGAGTCGCCGGTCGACCACCTGTGGACCGTGCTCGACGCGCCGGCCGCGGTGCTCCTTGCGAAACAGGGGCCGGCGGCGATCACGAGCCGGCGCGAGGGCGGCGCGAAGGCGCTCGCCAAGGCGGCGCCCGGGGTCGAGGTCAGATGGTTCGACACGCCTCACGACATCCCGGTGTTCGAGCCCGAAGCGATCGCGCGCGAGCTCGCGCGTTTCAGCGGCTCAGACCCGGCCGCCGCTCAGAAGCTTCAGGACTGAGAGAAGCAGGGCCGCGCCGATGAACGCGACGATGATCGACCCGATGAAACCCACCGTGCCGCTGATCCCGAACAGCGCGCCGAGGAGCCAGCCGCCGATCAGCGCGCCGACGATGCCGACGATGATGTCGGCGAGGCACCCGAAGCCGCGTCCGGTCACGACCCGCGCCGCGACAGCGCCGGCGATCAGGCCGACGACGATCCAGGCCAGCCACGACCCCGGATCCGGGACGAGGCGGCCGGCCAGCACCAGGAGCGCCACCGGCTAGGCCCTCGCGAGCCAGGCGGCGATCAGGTCGAACACCTCGTCGCTGCCCAGGTCGTTGAACGGCTCGTGGTAGCGGCCGGCGAGGACGGCCAGCTCGCTCCTGTTGGCGGCGCGGCGGTGCAGCTCCTCGGCGCCCTGCGGGTCGATGAGCTTGTCGTCGGCGCCCGCGGTGATCAGGAACGGAAGCTGGATGCTGCCGGCGCGCGCCAGGATGTCGCGCGTCGCCTTCTGCCACTCGGTGTACATGCGGCTCGAGATCTTCGGGTGCACAAGCGGGTCGGTCCGGTACGCAGTGACGACGTCCGGGATGCGGGACAGCGTGCCGGCGTCGACCTCATTGCTGAGCGCAAAGCGCGGAGCTACGCTCGACATGACACCGCCAAGTGCGGTCTTCCACCGCGGCACGGCGACCTTCGCCTTCAGCGCGGGGCTCGAGACGATGAACCGGCGCGCGCCGCGGAGCCGGTCGTCGAGCGCAGCCGACAGCATTGCGGCGCCGCCGAAGGAATGTCCGAGCGGGACCACCTCGCCGCTGACGTGGGTCTCGACGACGCCGAGGAACGCGCCGATGTCGTCGAGCCAGTCGGTCCAGGAATCGACGTGGCCGCGCTGGCCGCCGCTGAGGCCATGACCGCGCAGGTCCATCGCGAAGGTCCCCATGCCGCGCTTCGCCATCGATTCGGCGAACGCTGCGTAGCGGCCCGAGTGCTCGCCGAGCCCGTGGGCGACCGCCAGCGTGATCGTCGCGCCGCTCTTCGGCCACGCGCGGTACGCGATGCGCGTGCCGTCCCGCGACGCTACGAACGAAGCGGCGCTCTCGGTCTCAGCCGGCAAGGTGGCCGAAGCCTCGCAACATCTTCAGGGCCTCCTGCTCCGCCTCGAGGAGGCTCGGCGCATAGGCGCGGATGCCGTAGAGCGCGAACGCCCACTCGGGCGACGCGGGGCCCTGCGAGTGCAGGCGATAGGCCGGTGGATAGAAAAGGATGCGTTCGCCCGCGACCTTCTTGATCACGGGCCGGCGGGCGAGCATGTCCTCGAGCGAGTCGCCGGTCGGCAAGCGCCCTTGCACGAACTCGAGGCGGCGCAGCTTGGAGATGGGGTGGTCCTCGTCCACGAGCAGGACGCGGGCGCCGTGCTCGGCGCTGAGGTCGCGAAGGAAGATCGTGATGATGAGGGCGTCGGTCTCGTCGCCGGCCATCTTCACGAACCCGGCGGCGACCGGCGCCGCCTCGTCGGCGCTCGCGACGTGGCGGAAGTACTCCATCTCGAAGAGCCCGCGTGACAGCGCGCTCGCGATCCAGGGGCGGTCGCACCGCCACGTGCGCGCTGAACCGAGGGCCTCGAACTGCTCGTGGAGACGTTCCAGCCGGTGCTCCGGCAGGCCGTGGACGCGGTAATGAAGTACTCGCTGCACGGGCGACTACAGCCTACCGGTTCGCCCCCGGACCCGGGCCTCGCGCCCGCGCCATGACGTCGTCCTGCCACGGCGGCGCCTGGACGTCGACCAGCACCCGTTCGCGCCCCGCGATGACGAGGAATTCGCCACGCCTCGCCGCCTCGAGCGCAGCACGCTGGCGCTCGCTCAGATCGAAGTGGTGCTGGAGCTTCGCTGCCTCACCCGGACGCTGCGCACCGAGAAATGCGATCGCCGGGTTCGTCGCGACGACGGAGCCCTGCTCCGTAGCGAGGAGGTCGCCCGGGTTCTGAGTCGCGAACACGAGCGAGCCCTGGTACTTGCGGACGCGGCGCGCGAGGTTGACGACGAATTTGCGGATGGTCGGGTCCTCGAAGAGGAGCCCGAGCTCGTCGACCACCAGCATCCGGCGCCGGTCGCGGCGCTTGATGCGCGTCCAGAGAGCCTCCGCGAGGAGGAAGTGAACCGGCGCGACCATCTCGTCGCGGAGCTCGCGCATGCCGAAAGTGACGATCGGCGCCTCGAGGTCGATGTTGGTCGGGGCGCTGAAGATGCGGCCGAGGCTGCCCTCACACCACCGTCGGAGGACGGCCGAGATTCGCGTCGATTCCGGTACCTGCCGCGCGACGTCGCCGAGCAGTGGCTGCTCGTGCGCTCGATACGCCGCGCGGACGGCGCGCTCGACAAGCGCGCGCTCCGGCTCGTCGAGGCCACCGCAGAGCACCGCGCAGAGATCGACGGCGTCGGCGGTTGCGGGGCCGATCCACGACTCGTCGTTGCTGCCGGCCGGGCGAAGGTCAAGGACGTTCAGCGCGTGGCCTGACCCGAGCGCGAGCTGCACGTCCACGCCGCCGAGCTCTCGCGCGAGGCTGCCGTACTCGTGCTCGGGATCGATGACGTAGACCTGGACGCCGCGACCGAGCGCGCCGAGCGCGAGAGCAGAGAGCAGGTAGGTCTTTCCCGCCCCGGAGTGGCCGAAGACCGCGATGTTCGCGTTCGCGTACCGGGTCGCGTCGAACGGGTCGATCGCGACCGGCGTGCCGCTCGCCTTGTTGCGGCCGACGACAAGACCGTCCGGCTCGCGCACCTCGGGATCGCGCCACGGAAAGAAGGTGACGAGCGAGGAGGTGTCGAGCACCCGGCGCCTCCCGAGGCGGTCGAGCCCGAGCGGCAGCGTGGCGAGATGACCGTCGAGCATCCGGAACGTGCACGGCTCCAGGCGGCAGAGAACCGCGGCCGCGGCCGCGTTGATGGCCTCGGCTCCGCGATCCAGTTCGGCTCCGCTCGCGCACCGGAGCGTGAGGTACACCGAGACGTGAAACGCCTTCTCCTGGCTTGCCGCCAGCCGCTGCTGCAGGCTTTCGGCCGCAGGCACGGCGCCGGCGAGAACGGGATCGGCTGCCGCGCTGTCTTTCTGCATGCGGGTCGCGCGCATGGTCACGAGCTGGCGCTGCAGGTAGTCGACGATCCAACCGGTCGGCAGCTGGACGGCGTGCCACGCCAGGGTCAGCCGGAGCCCGGGCGGCATGAGGCTGTGCAGCCACCCCGGCTCGAGCTCGGTGCCGGGCAGCCGGTCGACGTACCAGGTGCGCGTGCATTCATCGCGAGCGTCGAAGCGGTCGGACACCTCGCGGCCGAACACCTCGCGCGGTTCGGAGAGGTCGCGCTCTGCGACCGCTCCCATGTCGCGCAGCGCCGCGGCGACGCGGTGTGCGCCGCCCTCCTGGGTCACGAACCGGACAGAACGCCGTCCCGCGCTCTTCAGTCCGCCAATCTGATCGACGAACCACGCGTCCGCCGCGCGCATGTCGTCAAAATCGACCGGCGTCGGGTGGTCCGCCGGAAACGAATCTCGAGTGCCGGGCTCGACCTCGATCAGCACCTGGAGCGGCGACTCGAGACCGTCCAGGAGTCGGCGAAATCCACCGAGCCATCGCATCCGGTCGGTCTCGGACGCGTCCGCGAAGCCGAGATGCCCAGCGTCGAAGACCGCGACGCGCGAGTCGCCCGTTCGATGCGTGGCCGCTTCTCGCTGCTCGAGCACTAGCGGAAGCCGCGAGAGGTCGGGACGCGGGATCTTCAAGGTTCACAGCCCGCGCCACCTCAAGCGCCGCGTGCTCCACACGTAGAACGCAAAGTCATATAACCAGCCGTCGAGCGGTCGCGAGCGCCAGCGACCCCAGGCGAGCGCAGCGCCGATCGCCAGGATCGCCGCCGCCAGTGGGACGCGCACCGCGCCCGGGATTCCGTCCTGCGACCAGGCGGTCATGGCGGCGAGGCCGGACAGCACCGCGTACGCGAGCCGGATGGGTGTCAGGCCGTAGACGATTCGGTCCTCGAGGTCGACGTCGAGCGGGATGCGCGCGGGCATGCATCGCACGCTACGGACGCGGCGCGGCGGTGGGAACCCCGCCTGTTAAGCCGCGGCTTCCTTAGAATCGACGTTCGGCACCCCGGCAGGCGGCTTGCTCGCGTAGCTCAACTGGCAGAGCAGGGGACTCTTAATCCCAAGGTTCAGGGTTCGACTCCCTGCGCGAGCACCACCCGGCGATTTTTCGAGATTGTGTGACCTAGCCGGCACGGCACAAACACCTCGTGGGGCGCGTCTATCCGACGGCACGAATCATGTCCCTCTCCGCTGGGTCGGATCATGTTCGTCACTTGACCGCATCCGCGACGGCCACAATCGCGACGATGATCGCGAACATCAGCGGGCAGGCTATAACCACGGTCCACACTGGATGCGCCTCCATGAACACGGCCCATGCCGGCAGGGCGCCGGGAAACTCCGACTGCAGCTGTGCTGCGGTCATCGGATCTGTCGACGAGTCTCCGCCAATTGCTTTCTGCAGTAATCGGAGGTCGTGATCGGACCACAATGCAGCGCTGAGCGAGAACAGAGCTCGGCGGTCCTTTCCGTAAACGACAGCTTGCCGCGTGGGTCGACGCGCGTAGTTGCTCCACACCAGGCTCAGGCGTCGAAGTGCGAGACCGCCGACTTGATCGATCGGAAAGCGGCGCCGTAACACGAAGCGCCGGTAGCTGAGCACGCCGCTCTCAAGAGAAATCTCTGCGCGGCCGAAAAAGAGCATTGCCAGCAGGACCAGCCCACCAAGGGTTACGGGAAGAGCGGTGTCGGCGCCCCGAACCGTCATCCATCTGTAAGCGCTGAAAACGAAGATGATCCCGACGAGAACGAAGCTAACGATGGCCACGCCCGGCATGCGGACACTTCGAAGCCATTTGTTCGTGTAGGCGCCGAACGACGGATGTAGAACCAGTCTGGTGCCGGGTCTTATCGGGCCGTCGGGAGTAGACACTCCCGGGTTATTCCGCGCCATTTGAGTTCATTTGTCAGCCTATTCGGCTCGTCACCCTCCCCGCTGAGACCGGGCTGAACTCGCGTTCCGGGCAATTAACCTGTGCCCGCAGCGTCAGCGCAAGTGATCAGTCGATGACCGCCTTCCTCGTCGTCGCCGGGGCCCTGGCCCTGACGTTTGTGCTCGCCCGGCTTGGGCGAGGCTCGATCGCGGCCACCGACGGCGAAGGCCTTCGCTTCCGCGGCTACAACGCCTTGCGTGCCCTGGCCGCGCTTGGCGTCGTCGCCGCCCACACGCTGACCACATCGCCGCTGACGTCGCTCCCCAAGGTCGTCGTCGAGAACCTGGCCACCGGAGTGGCCCTGTTCTTCGTGATTTCGGGCTTCCTGCTCTGGCGCCCGTTTGCGGCGTCGCTCGGCGATCGCAATAAGGTGAGCGTGAAGCGCTTCTTCGCCAACCGCGCGCTGCGCATCGTGCCCCTCTACACGGTGGTGGTCCTGGTGGTCTTCTTCGCCACCGAGGCCCACCCCGCCGAAGCGCTAGTCAGGTTGCTCCGCGCGCTTTCCTTCACCGGCGTGTACGCCGGCGACGACCTGCTTCCGGTGGCGTGGTCGCTTGACGACGAGGTGGCCTTCTACCTGCTGCTGCCGGTCCTCTTCGTGGTGCTCATGGCATGGCGTCGTCCGCAGCAGAGGCTGATGCTGGGAGTCGCCATCATCGGGGCGCTGAGCGCGGTGTCGCTGGTTGCGCTCGCGCTGACGCCGCAGGATCAGGCCATCACCGGAAATCCGCTCACAAAGTTCCACCTTTTCGGCCTGGGCATGCTGCTCGCGAGCCTCCATGTGAAATGGCCTCGATACGATCTGTCGCCTCGAATGCTGGCGCTCGGCGGCGCGGCCGTGATCGTCGCCTTCTCGCTATCGGGGTTCGCGTATGCGCAGCACCAGTACGTCTTCAATCCGATCTGTGGTGTGGCGTCCTTCCTCCTCGTCGGCATCGCCGCATTCAGCGGACCGCAGGCGCGGCTGACACGCGTGCTGTCAGTGAGTCCGCTCGTGTTCCTGGGTGAGATTTCGTACGGGATTTACCTTTGGCACGAGCCGATCCACCACGTGCTCTTCAACGAAGGCGTTCTCTCCTCGAGCTACGTGCCTGGATTCCTCGAGCTCGCCATGTGCACGATCGCGCTTGCGACGGGCACGTACTACCTGGTCGAGAAGCCGGCGCTCCGTTTGAAGAACCGATGGGCGGTGCCGAGATCGACCAGGTCACCGGTGTCGGAAGCCGTTCCGATTGCGGTCGCGCAGGCTCGGCCCTAGAAGGACGCGGATGTCTGGATCAGCCGAGACCGGTCCGATGGCGGCAATTCGCCAGTTCGTCGAGGCGTTCAATAACGACAACGTCGATCTACTCCATGCGGCCTGCACGGATGAGACCTCGATCGTCGATGACTTTCCGCCGCACGTGTGGACCGGGCCCGGAGCGACGACGAGGTGGTATCGCGACATGGCCCGAATGGCCACGCAGTACCGCATGTCAAATCCGTCGGTGGCCCTTGGCGAGCCGCGCCACGTCACCGTGTCCGATCAGGGCGCATATGTCGTGGTTCCGATCGAGGTGCGATGGCTGCAGGACGGAACGCCGACAGAGGCGACGGGCTTCATGACGGTGGGGCTCCGCCAGGTGAACGAAGAGTGGTGCATCTCCGCGTGCGCATGGACCTGGAACTAAAGGCTCCGCGTTGCCGCTTACGCTGGAGCACCTGCGCGTGATTGGTCGCCCCGCCCGCAGAGATGGACCGCCGCGTTGAGGTAGGCCTTCACGCACAGCTCCAGCGATGCGGAGTCCACCCACTCGACGTCCGCGTGCTCTCCCTCGCCGGACGGCCCGAACGCCACCGTCGGTATGCCCGCCTCATTGAGAAGCGCCATGTCCATCCAGTAAGGGACGCCCACCACCTCGGGCACTCTCCCGAGAGCGTCCGCCGCGGCCGCGCCGACGGCGCGCCCCACGTCGCTGTCTGGTCGGACCTCCGAAGGGTTGCGCTCGAGGGTGACGCGGACCGACGCCTCGAGTCGTGGGTCGCGCCGGCCGGCGGCGGCGATGACCTCCTGCAGCTCGGCCAGCACCGAACGGCCGTCCTCTCCAGGGACCGTCCGCCGTTCGAGGCGCAAGAGGCACCTGGCGGGGTACGTGCTCATCTCCTGGCCACCCTCGATGAGCGAGGCGTGGATCGAACCGGTTCCAAGGAGCGGATGGCGAGGCCCGCCGCGCAGCCGTTGGTCAAGCTCGGCGACCTGCGAGAGGATCGGGCCGGCCGCCGCGATCGCGTCGACACCGAGATCCGGTCTCGACCCGTGGGCCGCAACGCCGCGCACCTCCAGCTCGAGCCAGACGAAGCCCTTGTGGGCCGCGCACAGGCGCAGCTCGGTGGGCTCGGTGACGATCGCGGCGTCGGCCGTGAAGCGCTCGAGGACTGCGCTCGTGCCGAAGCTCGCAACCTCCTCGTCCGCGACCGCCGTGACGATCAGGTCGCCCGCCAGGTCAAGGCGCCTTGCCTCGGCGGCCGCGACCATGATGGCTGCGAGGCTGCCCTTCATGTCGTAGGCGCCACGACCGTAGACAAGCCCAGATTCGACGCGAGGGTTGAACGCATCGTGCATGCCTCCCTCTCCGACGGTGTCCATGTGAGCGTTGAGCATCAAGCTCCGCCCACCGCCACGTCCCTGTAGAACGCCGACGACACTCGGCCGGCCCGGCACGGGCTCGACGGTCTCGACCCTCAGGCCGCGCTCACGCAGCCATGACGCGACAAAGGTCGCGATCGCCGACTCGCCGCTGCCGGTCGGCACGAGATCCGGATTCACGGACTCGATTGCGACCAGGTCGCAGGCCAGCTTGGTAACTTCATCGAGGATCGTCACGACGCGCCCATCATCCTCGCACCACCCAGTGCGGGCGCCGTCGCGGGCGGATGGTGCACCCCGGCCGTACCCTTTCCACGTGCCGACCGTCGAGGATGACGATGGAACTTCGAGCTGCCAAGGGGTGCCGCCTCGCCTGACGACCGCCGCACCCTAGCCGACTACTACTTCGTGCTTGGCGTCCCACCCGACGCGACGCAGGAAGAATTGCACACAGCCTGGCGCCGCCAGCTCAAGTACTGGCACCCGGACCGCGGCAATCATCCCGACGCGCTCGAGCACGCAAAGCTCATCAACCTCGCGCACGACGTTCTCACGAACCCAACCAAGCGGGCCGCGTACGACCGGCAGCGCGCCGCCACCGGATGGCGTCCCTCGGCAGCGCCGCCCGCATACAGCCGGCCCGTCCAGTGGAGGTCGGTGAGCCGCGAGGGGCCACCGCGCGCCCCCGCGGGATTCGACCGCCACGGCTTCGTCGCCCGCCTCGAGGACCTGATGAACCGCGCCCGCCTGATGATCGAGAAGCGCAAGGACATCGCGTCCGCGTCGAAGTGGGAAGCCCAGGCGCAGGCCTTCCTGCGCGACGAGCTCGGCGAGCACCCGTACACCAAGAAATTCGCCACCGCCCTCACGAAGCCGCGTCCGGAAGGCTGGGTTGAGGCGTATGGAGTGCTGTGGGCGGCCTACGAGGACGCGCTGAAGGGCGACCTCAGGCCGGTGGCGAAGGAAAAGCGGTCGTCCTGACGCGCACCACCGTTACGACGGGACCGCGCGCCGCCCCTGCTGCTGGTACATCTCCTCGATCTCCTTGACCGACGTCGCGTCCTCCGGCCGCTTGTCCCCGTCCCGGAACGACACGATGCGCGGAAAGCGCAGCGCGTAACCGGGCCCGTCGCCGACCTTGCCCGCGGTGTGATTCGTGCCCGGCGTTATCTCGTCCGCGAGCACCTCGACGACCACTTCCGGTTCAAGCCACACATCCGGCGTCAGCAGCGAGCGCACGCGCGCCGGCCGCTCCGCCACCTGCAGCGGGTCTGCGCGCTTGCGAATCTCACGCCACCCGTCGTCCGAAAGACCCGTTCCGATCTTCGTGATCGTCTCGAACCGATCGTTCGCCGCGTCGTAGACGCCCGCCAGCAGCGCGCCCACGCCGAACTCCGTCCGCTTCCCCTTGCCGAAGTAGTAACCGAGCAGCACGAGGTCGACCGTGTCGTTCAGCCGGCCGCTCGTCGTCCTCTTGAGCTTCACCCAGTTGAAGTTGCGCGCGCCGGCCTGGTACGGCGAGTCCATCCGCTTCACGACAACGCCCTCCAGGCCTCTGCCGATGTTGTCGAGCAGGATCGTGGTCAGCTCCTCCGCGGACTGCGCCTGCGCCAACGATGTGCGGAGCAGCACCCGCGAGTCGCCGACGATCTCGTCCACCATCGCGTAGCGCTTGTCGTACGGAAGCGGCGTCAGGTCCTTGCCGTTTCGGTAGAGCACGTCGAAGACGAACGCCACCAGCGGCGTGCTGGCCGCGGCCTGCTCGATCCCATGCTGCCGGCGCCGCGACGCCGTCTGCACGAACGTGAGGTACTCCTCCGACTCCGCGTTGAAGCCGATCGCCTCGCCGTCGAGGATTAGCGAGCGGTCCCTCAGTGATCGCGCCGCGTCGACGATCTCGGTGAACATCGGCGTGTAGTCCTCGAGGTTGCGCGAGAACACGCGCACCTCCGAGCCGTTCTTGTGGATCTGCACGCGGACGCCGTCGTACTTCGGCTGCACGGCGACCGGACCGAGCTTCGCGATGACAGCCTCGGGGTTCGGCAGCCGCTCTGCAAGCTGCGGCCGCAGCGGCCGTCCGACCGTGATCTTCAGCGCTGCGACGCCCTCCTCGCCATCGGTCCAGAACGTCTTTGCGATCAGCCCGAGGTCGGACGTGCGGTTGTACGCGGCCTCGAGCACGGGCCGCAGCGAGCGGTCGCCCTTCCGCGCGAAGGACAGCGCCTCGAGCACCGTCGGGTCGCCGATGCCCAGGCGCAGCCGCCCGAGCGCGATGCGCACGAGGTGCTTCACGGCCGTCGCGTCGAGCGCGCGCAGCAGAGATGCGAAGGTCGAACGCTTCTTCTCGACCGATCCCGCACCGGACGCCGCCGCGATCTCCGACAGCGCCCCATGAACGTCGTTGATCGAGGGGGCGGCGCCCTCCGGCTCGGCAGCGACCCGCGCCGCGACGAGGCCTAGGTCGCCGAGCTCGTCGTACAGCCGCGCGACCTCCGCCGGCGCTCGCCCGCTCGACTGCGCGATCGCCGCCATCACGAGCTTCTCGCCCATGCCGATCTCGACCGGCTCGAAGAACGGCGCGAGGCGTCCCTGGATCAGGTACGTCATCGGCTGGATCTCTTCGGGCGATGCCTCTCGGTACAGGTCCGCGAGCGTCCCGACCAGCTCCTTGCGGCTGCGCGTGCTCTCCGTGCGCTCGAGGTAGCCGCTGAGCTCGGCGAACGTCACCTCAGCGCGGCACCAGGCGGATCGTCGTCGCCTTCGCCTCGCGGCTCACGCACGGCTCGACGATCTTCTTCGCGTACTTGCCGTACTTCGTCCAGTAGGCGGCGTCGACCTCCTCCGTCTTCTCGCGCTCCGCGGCGACGAAGGCGACGTCCTTCTCGACGCCGCCCGCGGAAATGTGTCCTGTGCGCGACACCTTGGTCGCGCGATACCAGAGGGCCTTCGCGAACGTGACCGCCGACCGTACGTAGAGGTCGTCGCCGCAGCGCACCACCCAGATCGTCACCGGCTTCGTGAGCGAGCCGTCGCCTCGCGCCGACGAGATCTCGAGCTCCTCGGCGCGACCGATCGCATCGAGCTCCGACGGCGTCCATGTCGTCATCCGCCGTACTCCTCATCGGTTACGTGCGGACCCCACGCCGCGGGATGGCCGGCGTCATCGACCTGCTGCATGGCGATGTGCGTCATGAACCGCTCCGGCGTCGCGCCGTGCCAGTCCTCTTCGCCAGCCTCGAAGAAGACGCGATCCCCCGCGCGGATCTCCTCGATCGGTCCGCCGCGTCGCTGCGCGCGCCCGATCCCTTCGAGGACGAAGATCGTCTGCCCGTTCGGATGCCTGTGCCAGGCGGTCCGCGCGCCCGGGGCGAAGTGGACGACGCTCGCGGCCAGGCGCGACGGCCCGGACGGCGACGCGATGGTGTCGATGAAGACCGCACCGGTGAACCAATCCGTGGGGCCGGGCGTGGTCGCGGGTCCGCTGCGCGTCAGTTGCATGCATCGAACGTTACCCGGGTCGGATTCGCGAAGCCGAACCCTATAGTTGGGCGGCCCAATCGTGTCCGCCATCACCCGCCTCTCGCTCCACCTCGGCGTCGTCGTGCTGCTCGCGGTCGTGCTCCTGTTCGGCGGCGGGATCTACGCGGCTACGCAGGTGCAGCAGGATCTGCTGCCGGACATCTCGATCCCGGCCGTGATCGTCATCACCCCCGACCCCGGCGCCTCGCCGCAAGTCGTGGACACGCAGGTCAGCGTGCCTCTGGTCAACGCCCTTGCCGGCGTGAGCGGTGTCGACACCGTGCAGTCGACCTCGAGCCAGGGCGCATCGCTCGTCGTCGTCCTCTTCAAGGACGGCGTCGACCTCAAGTCCGCGCAGCAGGACGTGAACACAGCGGTCGCCAACGCGCGCACGTTCCTGCCCCCGCAGACTCCGGCGTCCACCATCCAGACGTTCTCGACGAACAGCATCCCGATCCTCGTCTACGCCGTGTCCGCGGACGAGAGTCTTGGCGACCTCGCCGGCCAGCTCCGCAGCCAGGCGCTGCCGAAGCTCAAGGGCCTCGCCGGCGTCTCCTCCGTCGTGATCACCGGCGCACCGACCGACGAGGTCGACGTGACGCTCGACCCCATCCGCGAGCTGGCCGCCGGCGTGAGCCCGGCGCAGGTGGCCGCCGCGCTGCAGCAGGCCTCGGTAGTGCAGTCGATCGGATCGCTGCGCAGCGGCACCGCGACGATCCCGCTGCAGATCAGCGGCTCACTCACGAGCCTCGACCAGATCACGAGCATCGTCGTCGCGCCGGCGACCAAGCTGTCGAAGAAACCGGTCACGGTGGGCGACGTCGCGACCGTGCAGGTCGTGTCGGTGCCGGCCGACACGATCACGCGCACCGACGGCAAGCCGACGATCGGCCTCCGGGTCACGAAGGGCCCGAACGCGAACACCGTGGTGGTCGCGAACGAGGTGAAGGACGCGCTCCCGGGCATCGAAGGCGCGGTCGGGCACGGCGTTCACCTGCAGTCGATCTCCGACCAGGCGACGCCGATCACACAATCGATCCGCGACATCCTCCAGGAGGGGCTGCTCGGCGCGGTCTTCGCGGTCGGTGTGATCCTCCTGTTCCTGCGCAGCGCGCGCGCGACCGTCGTTGCGGCGATCTCGATCCCCCTCTCGCTGCTCGTCGCGCTCATCGTGTTGTGGTCGCAGGGCATCACGCTGAACATCCTCACGCTCGGCGGCATGATGGTCGCGATCGGGCGCGTGGTGGACGACTCGATCGTCGTGCTCGAGAACATCAGCAGGCATGTGAGCGAGGGTGAGAAACCGCTCGTCGCCGCGTTCACGGGCGCGCGAGAGATCACGACCGCGGTCGCGTCGTCGACGCTGACGACCGTCGCGGTCTTCCTGCCCATCGCATTCCTCACGGGCATCGCCGGAAGCTTCTTCCGCCCGTTCGCGCTGACCGTCGTGGTCGCGCTCTTCGCGTCGCTCGTCGTCGCCGTGACCGTCGTGCCTCTGCTCGCCGGCCGGCTGCTTCCGCCGGTGAACGCGAAGGGCGCCGACCGCCGCCTCGCCTACAACTGGATGCAGCGCATCTACGTGCCGACGATCCGCTGGGCCACCGGCCACCGGCTCGTGACGCTCGGCATCGCGGGCGCCCTGTTCGTCAGCTCCATGGCACTGATCCCCCTGCTGCGCGTGAACCTGCTCGACCAGTCGTCGAGCCCGCAGTTCCCGATCGCGATCACGATGCCGGACAACTCGACGCTCGCCGACACCGACGCGCAGACGCAGCAGGTCGAGACCCTCATCCGCGGCGTGCCCGGGATCACCGCGTTTCAGGCGACGGTCGGCGGAATCAGCGACCCGTTCGCGCCTCCAGGCACGATCCCCGCCAACCCGACGCAGGCGCAGGTGCTCGTGCTCGTCGGCAACGGCCAGTACGACGAGGCACTGAGCGGAGTGAAGAGAGCGCTCGGCGGCTACAGCGGCCCGGCGAAGGTCGAGGTCGGGCAGGCGGAGAACAGCTCGAACGCGAGCAGCAGCCAGATGCAGGTCGACGTGCGCGCGAGCGACCCGAGCTCGCTGCAGAGCGGGAACGATGCGGTGCTCGCCGCCCTCTCGAAGGTCAGCGGAGTCGCGGACCTCAAGTCGAACCTGGTCGCGTCGAAGCCGCAGTACCAGCTCGTCCCGACCGACAGGCTCGCAACGTCGGGCCTGACGATCGTCCAGCTCGGCATCATCGTGGCCCAGGCGGTGAACGGGATCGTCGCGACGCAGGCGATCCTGCCGCAGGGCCCGGTTTTCGTGCGCATCCAGCTGCCGCCCGGCACCGCGAACACCGCCGATTCGCTCGCGCGCCTGCCGATTCCGACCCCGGCCGGCGTGGTGCCCCTGTCCACCCTGGCGACGATCCAGCAGGTCAGCGGCCCGCAGGCCGTGAACCGCGTCAACGGCGACCGGGACGCGACGATCACGGGCACGATCACCGGCAACAACACGAGCGCCGTGCAGGCGAACGTCACCTCCGCGCTCGCCAACGTGCAGCTCCCGCCGGGCGTGACCGTCACCACGGGCGGCGTGTTCGCGCAGCTCTCGACGGTCCTGCAGCAGTTCGCGCTCGCGCTGCTGGCCGCCATCGCGCTCGTCTACCTGATCATGGTCGCGACCTTCCGCTCGCTGCTGAAGCCGCTCGTGCTCCTCGTCTCGATCCCGTTCGCCGCGACCGGCGCGATCGTCGCGCTCGTTGTGACTGACACCTCGCTTTCTCTCCCCGGGCTCATCGGCATCCTGATGCTCACCGGGATCGTCGTGACCAATGCCATCGTGCTGCTCGACCTCGTGGAGCAGTACCGAGACCGCGGCCTGAGCCTTCAGGACGCCCTCATCGAGGGTGGACGCCACCGGCTCCGCCCCATCCTCATGACCGCGTTCGCGACCATGCTCGCCCTCGTGCCGCTCGCGGTGACCGGCGGCGGTGGCGGCGTCGGCGGCGCCTTCATCAGCGCTCCGCTCGCGATCGTCGTCATCGGCGGGCTGTTCACGAGCACCGCGCTCACGCTCGTCCTCGTTCCCGTCCTTTACTCGCTGGCCTCTCGATTCGCCGGGCCCCGCACGGGCCAGGACCTCGACGCCCTGCTCGACGCCGCCGAGGACCGCCGGTTCAAGCCACTCGGGATGCGCGGTCCGTCGACGCTCGGCCTCCCCTCCGCTACGAAGCCGCCGGCCCCCCGCGACTACGACGTCAGCCTCGCGATCGAGCCGGAGCCCGGGCAGCAGGGCGACCCCGCGGTGCTGGACGCGCTGGTCGCGGCCGGCTTCGTGGTCGAGCCGATCGCCGGCACGCGGAAGATGCGCATCGCGGTGCCGAATGTGAGCGCGGCGTCGAACGCCGAGGCTTCGAACAAGGCTCTGTGGTCGGTGCGGCGGATCGTGCCGGAGAAGGGCTACCAGCTGACGGAGTACGACGTCACGCAGAAGGAGCTCGTCCCGGCCGGCTAGCGGCGGGCGGCGATCTCGTCCACGACCCGGCGGGTGACCGGAACCTCCACGTGGTACTTCTCGGCGCGCCGGATCAGCGCGCCACCGAGCGCGTCGAGCTCGAGCGCGCGGCCGGCCGCATCGTCCCGCTGCATCGACGATTCCATCGTCCCCGGCATCGAATCGATGAAACGCAGCACGCGTTCGCGTTCGGTTGGAGCGCCGTCCGCGGACGCGACCGCCGCGGCCTCGTCGACGAGCGCGAGCAGGTCGTCACGCCGGCTCGTCCGCACCGTCCCGATGTTCGCGCGCCCGAGGGTCGTCAGCAGCGCCATCGGCTCGAGCACGGTGAACTTGTCCCAGAGCATCGCGCGCTCGTCGTCGCGGACCTTCACGTCGACGCCCGCGGCCGCGAGGCGGCCGGCCAGGCGCTCGACGCGATCGCGGTTGGCTTCCCGAGCGGCCAGCTCGACCGCGGCGAACGGGCTGGTGTGCTGGATGACGCCAGGCCGCACGCGCGCGGTCTCGATGCGGATGGTGGCGGGCACGACGCTCGTCTCCGGGTACACGGCGCGTAGCCGGTCGACGTGCTCGAACCCGTTGAGGAACGGGACGGCGATCGCGTCGCCGAGGACGTCGCGCGGCACTCGGTGGAGCGCTGCGTCGAGCTGCGTCGCCTTCACCGTCACCAGGACCGCGTCGACGGGCTCGGTGAGCCGGGTCGTCGCGCGGACGCTGACGGCGAACGAGCCGTAGCGGCCGCTTTCCAGCCGCAGGCCGTCGCGCTCGAGCACCCTAGCCGTGTCCTCGCCGGCGAGGACGAGGACGCTGTCGCCGTTCCGCGTGAGCAGCGCGGCGAGAAACCCGCCCACGCCACCAGGCCCCAGAAGAGCTAAGTTCATGGACGCACCGTTTCCCATAGCTCTCAGTGGAGGTTAGATCGGATGGCTGGTTGGAAATGGCGCGGCATCGCGGCGATCGGGATCGCGGCCACGGCGCTGGCGCTCCCGGTGAGCGGCCTGGCGGCGAGCGCGACGTATTCGCGCGGTCCGATCGACAACATCACAGACACGTCGTGCAGCGGCTCCAACGCCGAGGTCGAGCAGGCGGCGGACCCGGCGCTCGGCTACGTCTACGAGGACTGGATGGGGTGCTCGAAGATCGCGTTCGCGCGCTCGACCGACGGCGGACGCACCTTCGGAAACGCATACACGCTCCCGGGCTCGATCGGCTCGAACCTCAACGCCTGGGATCCTGCCATCACCGTCGCTCCCGATGGCACTGTCTACGCGGCCTTCATGGTCAACCACGGCGCGCAGTGGTACCCGCGCGTCGACCGGTCGGTCGACCACGGCGCGACGTTCACGCAGGTCGGGGACGTGGTCCCGCCCGACGCGAAGAACTGGGGCGATCGCGTCTTCATCGCGGTGGGCCCGGACGGCGCCGTCTACGTGACGTGGGATTACGGACCGGAGCGCTCATCGGTGACGTTCATCTGCGCGACCAACGGCAGCTGCGCTTTTGCCACGGGCGACCTCAACGTCGTGCTGCAGAAGTCCGTCGACGGCGGCCGGACCTGGAGCCGCATGTCCTACATCAGCCCGGGATTCCCGGCGAGCGGCGGCGACAGCGCGCCGCTGGTCATCGAGCCGAGCGGCAAGATCGACGTGCTCTACCAGGGCTACCACATCACAGACACGACGACGTATTCGATGGACCCGGCGTTCAGCTACTTCACCTCGTCGACGGACGGCGGCGCGACGTGGTCGAAGCCGGTCGCGGTCGGGCCGCAGGGCGGAACGATGTCGCTCGCGGAGTGGTGGATCAACGGCGACATCGCGCGTGACGCCGCAGGAAACCTCTACGCCGTGTGGGACACGCAGGGCGACACAACGGACACGGGCTGGCTCGCGTTCTCGACCAACGGCGGGCGGACGTGGTCGGCGCCGATCCAGGCGCCCGCCGACACCCTGAACGTGCCGCACATCATGGAGGTCGTCGGCGGCGGCAGCGGCGTCGCCTACGTGAGCTGGCTCTCGAACAGCGACCCGCGCGGTTACGCGCTCTACCTCCGCGCGTACTCGATCACGCAGGGCTGGCTGTCGGCGCCGTTCCAGGTGTCGACGGACTTCGGCGACACCTCGGTCTGGCCGGGAGACACGACCGGGATCTCGACCCTCAGCCCGACGCAGGTGGTCGTGAGCTGGGGCAGCGCGACGGCCGCCACGAACAAGAAGTCGGACATCTTCGCGGCCTCCGTCGGGGTCACCGTGACGCGGTAGGAGTCGTGGTTCGCCTCGAGTCCGTACGGAGGAAATCGGGCGGCCGCATCCATCTGACGCCGCGCCTGCCGAAGACCGGCCCGGTCACCACGCTGTGCGGGCAGGTGCTCGGCGAGGGCGCATATGGCGCCACGGACGCGGTCGCCGACTGCGCCAACTGCATCCGCCGCTCGAAGGACCAGAGCCGCATCTCCTCCGCGTTCTTCGAGCAGGACGAAGGATCGGAGCTCCTCAAGCTTTCGCTGGAGCACGCGCGGCAACGGAGATCCGCGCCGGCGAGGGGCGATGCGCCCCCCGCGGCGGAGGGGCGACCCGTGCTCAAGGTCGTGAAACCGCCGCCGCCGCGCCCCGAACCGCCGCCGCAGCCGGACGAGGTCGGCGAGCTCGTGACGGACGGCTTCAAGGCCTCGGGCAACGGCGTCTGGCGGAGCCCTGCGGGCGTGATCGTCCGCATGTCCGGCGCGGCGCGCGACCGCTTCGCGGAGCTCGTCTACGACGGTGAGGTCATCGTGCGCCGCGACGGCGATGACGTGATCGTCCGCGCGGGCGACGTCGAGGTCCGCCACCACGACGACGGCGTGGAGGTGAGGTTCCGCCGCCGCTAGGTCACCTCTTGCACGGCGCCGCGCCGACGCCCGAGAGGGGCGCGACGTCGTCGAGGTTGGGCGCGACGAACTGCACCGTCACGGTGTTGCCCGAGGCGCCGATCTTCTTCGATCCGCTGTAGTCGACGAAGACGATCTGGCCCTGGTTGCTCGCGACGAAGACGTAGCCGTTCCCGTCGACCGTCCCCTGGTCGAGCGTCACGCCGGCCTTGATCTCGAGGTCGGACACGACCTTCATCGACCGCGGGTCGACCTGAGTCACGTGGTTCGAACCGAAGAGCAGAAGATCGCCGGTGAACCTGTCGAAGACCATCCCGTGCGCGGCCGGAACGTTCTCGAGCTTGCGCGTCGTCCTGAACGCCTTGAGGTCGATGACTCCGACCGAGCCACCTCCGCCAGAGCCGCTTGAGGTGTAGTAGGCGTGCCCGGCCGCGTCGAACGCGATGGACGTGATCTGCGCGTCGTCGCCGGTCAAGGCGTGAGGGATCCCGTCCGAGAACGGGCTGAGCGGGATCTCGGCGAGCGGGCCCGGGATCCCCGTCGCCCATGCCTTCTTGCCGCTCGGGTCCATCGAGAGGTGATACGCGACGGCATTCGCCTTGACGTCCTTCGACTTGCCGTTCGAGACGTTCAGCTTGTGAACGACGTTGCCCTGCCCGCCGACCAGGAGATCTCCATCGGGCGCGAACACCGCACCGTCGACGCCGTTCAGCGTCGCGACTTCCTTCGGCTTGTCGAGCGAGAACTTGCCGTTGCTGTAGTTGAAGTGAACCTTCTCGACGTTCGGCGTGCCGCCGAAGCGCGTGAAGTAAAGATCGCCGGCCGAGATCTGTCCGCCACAGCCGGGGCCGCCGCAGCCGCCGACGAGCAGCGGCACGAGGGCGGCCAGGACGAGCGCGATGCGCACCGGCGCAGAGGTTAGACCTTCGCGGGCGCGGCGACCACCGGGACCGAGAAGCTGATCACGGTCGAGGCGCCGGTCTCGAACCAGAGGCGCCCGCGGTGCATCTCGACGATCTGGCGCGCGAGCGGCAGCCCGACGCCGGTCGCGAGCGCGGTCACTCGGTCGAGGACGCCGTCGTACCCGCCGTGGCCGATCAGCTGCGCCTCGACGTCGGACCGGTTCGCGCGGCCGGTGTCGGCGACGCTGACGCGGACGTCTCCGTTCGAGCGCGCGGCGGTCACGTCGATGGTCGAGCCGAGGGGCGAGTACGAGAGCGCGCGTCCGAGCAGGCTTCGCAGCACGAGATGCAGCATCTGCGCATCTGCGGGGACCTTCGGCGCCGGCTCGAGATGGGTCGAGATCGTGTGCTGCTTCGTCGTGAGCTGGAACTCCGCGACGGTCTCCGCGACGAGCTGGACGACGTCGACGTCCTCCATGTGCAGGACCGTCTGCTGCGTCTGCCGCGCGTCCAGCTCAGTCATCTCGGTGATCGATTGATTGAGGCGCTCGGCGTCGGCGTACATGTCATTGGCCATCGCCTTGACCTCTTCGATATCGAGCGTCTCCGATTCGCGGATCACCTCGGCGAACCCCTGGATACCGACCAGCGCGGTCCTGAACTCGTGGCTGACCCGGGTGAGGAAATCGCTCTTCATCCGGTTCAACCGCTCGAGCACCTCGAGGTTGGCCGAGGCGACCGACTCCGCGGCGCGGCGAGCGGTCACGTCCTCGAACATGACGAGGAAGTAGTCCAACGAGCCGTCCGGCCGATGGACCGCCGAGGCCGTCCAGTGAAGCCACGGCGTGGCCGCATCCCCCGTCACCGCGAGGCTGTCGAACTCCGCCACGTCGTGGGTCCCCGAGGCGAGCCGGTCGAGCTTCTCGCGCGCCTGCGCGAGGGCTTCGGGCGTCAGGTACGGGGCGAGCGATGAGCCCGTGAGCCGGTCGGCGCTCGTCTTGAGCATCGCCGCGAAGCTGGGGTTTGCCTGCAGCACGGTGAAGTCGCGCGAGAGACGCACCACCCCGAGCGGCGCATGGACGATCGCGTCGTTGAACGTGGCCGCCAGCATTCGCGTCTCGTAGAGCAGCCGGTTCGCCCTGTAGTGAGCGATGAACTGGCTGATCATCAACAGCACGGCGAGCAGGCCGATGATCAGCGTGCCGACCCTGTCTATCGGGTGGTTGCGAAGGATCCCGACGACGAGGACGACAGCCGCGAAGAGGATCGCGAGCCACGGCAGGAGCAGCTGCCACGGGTCGATCGGCCTGTGCTCGGTCGTGCGATCGACGCGGCCTGAGGGCCACAGGGCGGCCAGCGCGATCATCAGGTAGCCGGCGACCCAGCCGGCGTCGAGGAGGCTGCCCACGCCGTACGTGTTGGTGGCGTTGAGATACGCGAAGGCGCTGTCGGCGATCGTGTTCGCCGCGACACCGGCCAGCAGGAGGAGCAGCCGTCCCTGGGTTTCATGGGTCGCGCGCCGGATGGCGAGCACGAGCACCGTGGCGATGGCGATGTCGCCGACGGGGTACGCGACGTTGAAGACCTTCTCCAGGAGGTTCGCGTCCTGTGACTGGACCACCGTGTCGAGGCCCAGGCTCCACGCAGCCCCGAGGAAAGCGAGACCGACGATTGCGCGGTCCAGCCAGAGGCGGAGGCCGACGCTCGTTCCGCGCGCGGTATCACCGAAAGTCAGGATCCCCGCGATCGTCAGCGGCACCGCGAGAAGGAAGCCGACGTCCGGCAGCCCCGGGTATGGGACGGCGACGCCGTATCCCACCTCGTACACGGTCCACGTGATCTCGCCGGCGCACCAACACGCGGCCGCGGCGGCGACGAGGACCCACGCGTGGCGCAGCCGGCCCTGCGCGCGGTGCGCGGCGCGCCCGCACGCTACGGCGGCGACCAGGGCGGCGACCGCCTCACCGATGTCGTCGAGCGCGATCGTGATGCTCGGGCCCGCGATGCCGAGCGCCTGCCAGGCCACGAACACGACAGTCGCGAGCGCGAAGACGAACGCGGCGACGGCGAACCGCCGCCACTCACGGGGCGCTGCGTGGACGTTGATGGTGGCGGCCATGGGCGGCCTTTAAGCATTTGCTATGCGGGCCGCCGCGAACATACATCAGGGTCCCCTGAATGGATGTGCATTGCGTCACGGGGCCGCGGGGGCGATGATTCGGCACCGGGATGGAGATCGTCTACGCGGCGGCGGCCGTCGTGGTCGCCGTCATCGTCGTGGTTGGCGCCGTCTACAACGGGCTGGTGCGCCGCCGCAACCGCGTCGACGCCACGTGGAGCGACGTCGAGGTCCTGCTGCGCCGCCGCCATGACCTGGTTCCGAACCTCGTCTCAGCGGTCCAGGGCTACGCCGCCCACGAGTCCGCGACGTTCCAGGCGGTCACCGCCGCGCGCGCTGCGGCGACCGGCGCGTCAGGTCCGCGGGACGCGGGTTCGGCGGAGGCGCAGCTCACAGTCGGGGTCAGGCGCCTGTTCGCCGTGGCCGAGGCGTACCCCGACCTGAAGGCGAGCGCGGCGTTCGTCGACCTTCAGCAGAAGCTGACGGCGACCGAGGACGGCCTCGAGCACGCGCGCCAGTTCTACAACGACGCGGTGTTCGGGTACAACAACGCGATCCAGCGGTTGCCAGGCGCGCTGCTAGCCGGTCCGCTCGGATTTCACCCCCGGCCGTTCTTCCAGGCGAGCCCGGCGGAGCAGGCGCCGGTGACCGTCAAGCCGTGACAGCCGACGAGGCGCTGTTCTACGGGAGCGTCGCGTGCAGCGCGGCCTTCTACGTGCTGACGGCGCTCGTCTACGTGGTGCAGCGTCCGCCCGTCCCGCCGACTTTGCCTGCGATGTCGGACGTCGGACCCGAGGCCCCGGCCGTCGCCAACATGCTGGCCAACGCGGGCAAGGTCACGGCGGACGCCGTTCCCGCGACGCTCTTCGACCTCGCGGCCCGGAAGGCGGTGCAGATCGAGGAGACGGCGGACCGGCACTACCAGGTGCGTGTCGGCGCCGCGCCACCCGGGCTCACGCGATATGAGTCGCGCGTCATGCGTCTGCTCACATCGCGCGCGTCCGGCGGCGTCGTGCCGGCCGGCGCGCTGACGCTCGGCAGCGCGAACGAGGCACGTGGCTGGATGCGCGGCTTTCGCGGCGACGTCATCGCGGACGCCCGCTCGCTAGGGCTGTCGACGCCGCGCTGGCCCGCATGGGTTCTCACCCTCGAGGGCCTGTTCGTGTTCGGCGCCTTCGTGCTCGCTGCGATCGCGGGCAACGAGGATGACAAGAACCTCGCGAGGTGGGGCGTCGCGCTCGCCATCGCGCTCGTGACCGCGTGGGTGAGCAGCTACGCCTTTCGCGATGACACGCAGATGATCACGCCCGCCGGCGTGCAGGCCGCGGCGCGGTGGCTCTCGCTGCGGAAGTACCTCCACGACGACGAGCTGTTCCCCACCCTCCCGCCGACCGCGGTCACCGTGCGCGACCGCTACATCGGTTACGGCGCCGCGCTCGGCGTCGCCGCCGCGGCCGTGCGCGCCATTCCGATGGGGGCCGAGAGCGATCGCCGCGCGTGGAGCAGCGTCGGCGGGCGCTGGAGGCAGGTGACGGTTTCGTATCCGACCCTGTGGCCGCCCGCCTACGGCTACTCGCCGGGCGATGCCGCGTGGCTCGGCATCCGGCTGGCGGGCATCTCGGGCGCAGCGTTGTGGGGTATCTGGTTCATCCTCGGCCGGGCCGACATCTCGATCGCCTCGCCTGATCGCGCGCTTCGCGACGTGGCGGCCGGCGCGATCCTCGCCTCGGCCGTGCTCGTCGTGACGGCGGGCGCAGGGCTGTGGCTCCTGCTCGCCGCCGCCGTGTCGCTCTTCGGCGGCGCGACCATCACGGGCGACGCCATCCGCCTTCGTCAGTACGGCGGCGAGGACCTGACGTGCTACCTGGCGGTCGACGACGGCCGCGCCGATCGCGTGCGCGCGTGGAAGATCAGGGCGGCCCTGTACGACACGCTCACCGAGTACGAGACCGTGACGGTCACGATCACGCCGCTGCTCGGATACGTGCGCAGCGTGCAGCACGCGACCGCGGTCACCGCGCCCGCGCCCGTGGCGGCCAAAGCCTGAGCCCGATTGCGCGTTCGTTCGGCTGGCCGTTTCGCGGCCGGTGGCTCGGGCGGTTCGTGGCCGGGACGCTCGCGATCGCGCTGCTGCCGCTCGGTGTGATCCCGGTCCTCGGTTACGCGGTCGCATGCACGCGCAGCGCCACGGGCGACGCTCCGCCGTCCTGGAGGTTCAGCCGGCGCCTCCTTGCCGATGGCGTGAGCGTCCTGGCTGCGATCGCCGTCGTCGCTGCTCCGTTCATCCTGGTCGCAATCCCGATCGCGCGCGCACTCCACACGCCTTCGTTGTGGGGCTCGAGCGGTGCGGTCCTCGACGTCGAGGCAGCCACCTCTGCGGCGCTCGTCGTTGCGCTGCCATGGGGCGTCGCGATGCTGCTCGTGATGCCGCACGCGGTGGCGCGGTTCGCCGCGAGCGGCGCGCCCGCGACGCTCTTCGACTACCCCCGCTCGCTGCGCTCGGTGCGCCGCGATTTCGCCACCTGGAATGTGGCGGTCGCCGCGATTGTCACGGCGTGGGCCGTCGGCCTTGCGTGCGCGGCGCTCCTCTGCATCGGGCTCGCGCCCGGCGTCTTCTACGCGATCCTTGTGAGCGCGCATGCCACCAGCTCGCTCCACGCAGAGGATTCGGATCCATCCGCTCGGTGACACCGCCCTCGTAGCCGAGCTCGGATCTCGTCTCGACACCGCGCTGAACACACGCGCGATCGCGCTCGGGGCGGCGCTGCGCAAGCGCCGCGACGTTCGCCAGGCGGTCGCTGCGTACGCGAGCGTCACGGTGCATTTCGATCCCGAGCAAACGACGCACGAATCGCTGGGGGGCGCGATCAAGCGGCTCGCCGCGAAGCGCCCGAAGATGGAGATTCCCGGCCGCCTGCATCGCATCCCGGTCGTGTACGACGGGCCGGACCTACAGGACGTCGCTGACGCGACGCGCATGCCCGTCGCCGACGTGATCGCCCTGCACACGCGGCCCATCTACCGCGTGTTTCTCGTCGGATTCGTCCCCGGGTGGGCGTACCTCGGACCGCTGCCCGAGGAGCTCGAGCTCCCGCGACGGGCGACTCCGCGGGTGCAGGTGCCCGCGGGCTCGGTCGCTATCGCCGGCCGCCAGACGGGCATCTATCCGCTCGCGGTGCCGGGCGGATGGCATCTCATCGGCCGCTCGAGCGTGCGGCTGTTCCTCCCGGACTCTGACCCGCCTTCTCTCTTCCGCGCCGGCGACCGCGTGAAGTTCTTCGCGGCGCCCGCGAGATGACGGCGGTGCTGCGCGTCGTGAAGCCCGGCCTGCTGACGACGATCCAGGACCTGGGCCGGCCGGGCGCGATCGCGGGCGGCGTGCCGCCCGGCGGAGCGATGGACCGGCTCGCGCACCGCGCCGCGAACCTGCTCGCCGGCAACCCGGCCGGCGACGCGACCCTCGAGTGCACGCTCGTCGGGCCGTCGCTCGTCGCCGAGAGGTCGTGCGTCATCGCGATCGCCGGAGGCGATCTGTCGCCGAAGGTCGGTGGTCGCGACGCGCCGATGTGGACGGCGTTCACGCTGGCCGAGGGCGAAACGCTTTCGTTCGCAGGCCGGCGCGCCGGGGCGCGCGCATATCTCGCGGTGGCGGGCGGCTTCGAAGCCGGCCGCTGGCTCGGCTCGCGCTCCACCTACCTCCTGGCGCGGCGCGGCGGCATCGAGGGCCGGGCACTCGCCGAGGGCGACATGCTCGAGAGAGCCGTCGACCGAGACGTCGAGCCCGGGCGATCGCTCGAGGAGTCGCTGCGGCCCGACTACACGCGGCGCGTGCTGCGCGCGATGGCCGGCCCGCAAATCCGCCGCCTCGACACCGCGTCGCGGCGCGCATTCTTCGGTGAGGCCTGGACCGTCAGCACGCAATCCGACCGCATGGGCGCGCGTCTCGAGGGCCCCGAGCTCGCGATGTCCGGCGAGGACGTCCTCACCTTCGGGCTCGTCGCCGGAGCCATCCAGGTGCCGCGCTCGGGGCAGCCGATCCTGCTGCTCGCGGATCACCAGACGGCCGGCGGTTACCCGGTCGTCGCGACGGTCGTGTCGGCGTCGATGCCCATCGCCGGCCAGCTCGCGCCCGGAGACGACGTGCGCTTCGAGCTCATCACCGCGACGCAGGCGCGCGCCCTGCGGGTCGAGCAGGCGCAGAGGCTCGCTAGCCTATCTGCTCCTTGAGCCACTGCACGTGCTCGGCATAGTGGTCGTAGGTGTTTGCGGCGACGGCCACGAGCACGGGTTGCTCATCGGTTTCGGCGCCCGCGTCGAAGAACGCCCTGTACGGTCGCTCGAAGTCCTCGGTTGATTGCGTTCGCAGCACGGCCATGAGCGCTTTGTGCGCCTCGCGGAAGTAGGCGAGCGCGTCGTGCGCCGAGTCGTCGCGGTGGTTGCGATACACGACGTCGTTCACCGCGTCGATCTCTTTGCTCGCGCCCTCGGCACCCATCGCCGCGAGCTTGTCGCGATGCTCGAACAGCGCGAGCAGCCAGTGCTCCCACGCGGCCACGTGGACGAGGTGGTCCTTGACCGCCCAACCGTCGGGCGCGCGATGAAGCGAAAGTCCCTCGCCGTCCAGGCCGCGCGCCACGTTGTCGAGCTCGTGCCAGCCGGCCTCGATCTTGCCGATGACCTCCTCGGCGGTCACCCGGCCGCGACCTTCTTTGCCTCGGCGATCACCTCGTCGTAGTCCGGCAGCGGCTGCTCCTTCGTGCGCTCCCACGTCCAGCGGATCACCCCGTTGCGATCGATGATGAAGACGGAGCGCTTCGCCATCCCGGAGTAACCCTCCACGTCGTCGCGGCGCACGCCGTAGTCCGTCACCATCTTGCGTTCGAAGTCGCCGATGAGCTCGTAGGGAAGGCCGCCGAGCTCCGTGGCGAACGCCTGGTGCGAGAACACCGAGTCCACGCTGATCGCGTAGATGCCCACGCCCGCGCCGGTGGCCTCGTCGTACCTGGACCGAAACTCGGTCAGCTCGGTCCTTCAACCACCTGTGAAGTCGAGAACGTAGAAGAGGAAGACGAGCGACTTGTGCTTGGCGAGCGCATCCGCGAGCGTGATCTCGTGGTTGCCGGTGGTCGGCAGCTTGAAATCGGGCGCCTTGTCCCCAACGTGCAGCACGGAAAAAGTCTAGTTGGGTTCGAGCACGTACTCGAAGTCACGCGTGAAGCCCGCGACGCGATAGCCACGCGCCATTGCATCGCCGAGCGACTCGCGCACGCGCAGGCGCCAGCGGTGGCCCAGCTCGGCGTCGTGCCGCCGGATGGCGACGATGTCCTCTGGCACCTTGACGAGGATCGCGGCGGCGGTCGGCTTCGGTTCGAACGGACGGCCGGCTGCGGCGGCTCGCGCCTTCTCCGAATCGAGGGCCCAGCGGACCAGGATCCGATCCGATTCGTCGCCCGCGTTGATGCCGTCCTGCATCGTGCCGTAGAAGTCGACCAGGTAGCGCGCGGCGTCGGCGCCGAGCTTGGTCAGGTTGAAGTACGCGTTGCGCCGCACGAGCGGGTCGAACGTCCACTCGATCGTCGGGACTCCATGGTTGAGGCACCACGTGCGCTGGTGCTGCTTGAGCGCAAAGCCGAGCCCCTTCGCCTCGTCGCCGCCGAGCACGCCGAGGATGTGCGAATGCATGTGCAGCTCGCCCGGCTCGTGCATGCCGAGCCAGCCGACGATGCCGCCGATCAGCCGCCCGCCGGACCGCGCCCCGGCGATGTAGTTGCCCGAATGCGAGAGCGCGCGCAGGACGTCGCCGTTGATCGGCGGGTCGCCCGGCCGTTCCCACACGACCGCGAAGAGCTCCGCGACCTCATCGAGGTCCGCGAGCTCGGTGAGCTCCTCGATCGTCACGACGGGAGCCGCATCGCTCAGCGGCGGAGCGGGCCGGTCTCGATGCCGGCATCGGCAAGCGCCGCACGCACCGCGGCGGCAACGCCAGCCGCGCCCGCGGTGTCGCCGTGCACGCAGATGGTGTCGAACCGACCCGAGCGGGCTAGCTTCAGCGCCTGCGCCGCGGCCTGGTCGGCGCGCAGCACGGCGTCGGGCCGGCTGCGCGGCGCTAGGCTCCCGTCCGGGAGCAGCAACCGGTCGGCGAAGCCCTCGCGATAGACGGGGATGCCGGCGCGCTGCGCCGCCGCCGCGAGCTCGAAGCCCTCCTGGCACACCACGCCGACGCCATGCTTCGCGGCGACGCTGACGACCGCGTCCGCTGTCTGCGCGTCCTCCTGCGCGCGGTGGTACAGCGCGCCGTGCGGCTTCACGTACGCGACCGGGGCGACGGCTGCGAGCCCGCCGACCTGGAAGGCGACGAGCGCCTCGATCTCTCGCGGCGACAGCGATCGCTCCACGCGCCCGAAACCCGCCCGGTCCTCGTAGGCGGGGTGCGCGCCGACCTCGACGCCGCGCTCCCGGCACCGCCACGCGGTCGCGATCGCGATGGAGATCGATCCCGCGTGCGCGGCGCACGCGATGTTCGCGCTGTCCACGCAGGCGATGATGGCGTCGTCCGCGCCGACGCCCTCGCCGAGGTCCGCGTTGACGTTCATCTGTGCTCGGTGTCGCCCGCGAGGAGAGCGAGCGCGTGGTCGAGCACTGGCATCACGGCCTCGAGCGATTCGACTGCGCCCTTCGGCGATCCCGGGAGATTGATGACGAGCGCCCGCCCGCGCACACCCGCCATCGCGCGCGAGATCGCCGCCATCGGCGTGGCTTCGGCGCCCGCACGCCGCATCGTCTCCGCGAGTCCCGGCACGTCGTAGTCGACGGCGTCGCGCGTCGCCTGCGGCGTCACGTCGCGCGGCCCGAGCCCGGTGCCTCCCGTCGTCACGACGAGGCGAGCACCGCGGTCGACCGCGGCGACGATCGCGTTGGCGATCAGGTCGCGCTCGTCCGGCACGACCTCTGGCGGTCCCGGCTCGAATCGGTTCGCCTGGAGCAGGGCGACCACGGCGGCGCCGCTTCTGTCCTCGCGCTTGCCGTGAAAGGCGCCGTCGCTGACGGTGATGACGTGCACCGCCGCGCTCATGTCGCCGGCTTCCGGATCCAGCGGCCCGAGCGGCCGCCCGACTTCTCGAGGAGCTGCACGCGCTCGATGAACACGCCGCGCTCGATGCCCTTGGTCATGTCGATCAGCGTGAGCCCCGCCACTGCGGCCGCGGTGAGCGCCTCCATCTCGACGCCGGTCTGGCCCGTGACGCGCGCACGAGCGAGGATGCGGACGGATTCCTTCCCGACCTCGAAGTCGACCTGCACGCTCGTGAGCGGCAGGGGGTGCGCGAGCGGAACGAGGTCGGGCGTGCGCTTGGCCGCCATGATGCCCGCCACGCGCGCGACCGCGAGCGCGTCGCCCTTCGCCGTGCCGGCCTTCACGGCCTCGATCGTCGCGGCGGACATGCGGACGGTGCATTCGGCCAGCGCTTCGCGCACGGTGTGCGGCTTTGCGGCCACGTCCACCATGCGGGCCGCGCCCTTCGCGTCGAGGTGGGTCAGCCGCTTCGGCGACGGGCGCTTCGGCACGCGCTCAGGATATTCGGATGCCGTCGACGTCCGCCGTTCTATTCGACTACGGACGCACGCTCGTGACGTTCGAGTATCCGAGGGCAGAGCTGACCGAGGTCATCGAGCGATTCCGTCCCCGCATCGCGCGCGCCATAGGCGGCGACGCACCGCGTGCCGAGCAGATCGTCGCGACCGTCCTCCTTCCCCTCGAGGCGGTTATCGAGAGCCCGTCCGAGGATGAGTCGCCTTACCTCAGCGTCTACGCCACGGCGTGGCGCAACGCCGGCATCGAGCTTCCCGACGATCTCCTCCTCGAGATCCTCGACGCGGAGCAGCAGGTCTGGGACCGCGTCGCTAGGGTCGACGACGACGCGGTGTGGGCCCTCGAGTGGTTGCGCGCGCGGGGCGTCCGTCGGGCCATCTGCTCCAACGCACCGTTTCCGCCCGCGATGATGCGCCGGCAAATCGGGTCGAACGGGCTGGCGGAGCTGGTGGACGGCGTCGTGTTCTCCAGCGACGTCGGTCGCCGCAAGCCCGCGCGCGAGATCTACGCGGCGGCACTCGACGCGGTTGGCGTAGCCGCCGAGGAGGCGCTGTTCGTCGGCGACCGCCAGCGCGAGGACTACGACGGCCCGCGAGCGCTCGGGATGCGGGCGGTGATCCTGACCGCGCACGCGTCCACGAGGCCGGGGGCAGGAGTGCCTACGATCGAATCGTTGAGGGAGCTCCCGCGCGTCCTGTGAATCGAAAACCGAGGCCGGGCCTGCTCTGGATGCTGTTCTACGGCCGCAGGCGACGCGGGTTTCCGTGGCTCCTCGCCATCATCGTCATCGTCGTCGGCATCCTGAGCCTCACGTTCGCGATCCCCGGCGGCGCCGAGGTGTGGCGCGGCCTGGCGCCCATCTTCCTGGTCATGCTCATCGTCGCGGTGATCGTGTCCGTGTTCGCGATCGTCCGCGCGCGTCCGCGGCGGCGCTAGCCGCGCGCCCGGCAGCCGCCCTCGCCGCGACGAGCACCGCTGCCGTGCCGGCGCCGACGCCGTTGTCGATGTTCACGACCGTGAGCCCGGTCGAGCACGACTGGAGCATCGTGAGCAGCGCGGCCTCGCCCGCGCCGCCGCGCCCGTAACCCGTCGACACGGGAACGCCGATCACCGGCAGCGCCACGAGCCCGGCGACGAGGCCGGGCAGCACGCCATCCATGCCCGCCGCGACGACGAGCACGTCGGCGCCCCATTCGAGGAGCGCGGCGAGAGGCGCGACGAAGCGGTGCAGACCGGCGACGCCGAGGTCGGCCTCCATTCGCACCTCGACACCGGCGGCTTCGAGAACCATGCGCGCCTCGTTGGCCACCGGCAGGTCGGACGTGCCGGCCGTGAGGACACCCGCGCGCGCGTCTATAGATGTGGGCGCGTAGCCCGGCCGGACGACGCGAGCCGAGGTTGCGTATTCGACGATCTCGTACGCGCCCGCGGCCGCGACCTCGAGGGCTGCGCGGTGCTCGGGCGTCATGCGGCTGATCAGGCCCTGACCGTGGCGCTCCGCCATCGCAACCGCGAGCGCGGCCGCGTCGGCCGGCGACTTGCCCGCGGCGAGCACGACCTCCGGGATGCCGCGCCGCAGCCAGCGACCAAGGTCGAGGCGCGCCCGGCCTTCGAGCTCGTCGAGCTGGATGGCGCGCAGCTCGACAAGGGCCTCTTCCTCGGTGAGCTCACCCTCGACGAGGCGGCGGAGCACGTCCTTCACAGGCCTGCGAGCACCTTCTGCATGCGCTGCCAGTGCGTGCCGGCCCAGTAGATGCGCCCGCACGCAGTGCACTCGGAATACCGGGTCTGCGTCTGGCGCACGAAGGGCGGCACGCGCTCGGCGACGCTGTCCGCCTGCCGAGGCACGAGCTCGGAGTTGCACTCGATGCAGCGGGTGAGCGATTGCCGCACGTCGAGCGAGAGCTCGCTGAACACCTGCCGCAGCTGCGTGCGCACGTCGTCGTCCTTGATGAGGATCGCGCGCACGACGCCCGAGGTGATCACGCGGCGCTTGGTGAGGTCGCGATCGCGCGTGAGGACGACGCGTCCTTCGGCCGCGGCTTCGCGCACGAGCTCGGCGTCGCCGATCTGTGCGTGATAGACGGCGTCGTAGCCGAGCGCGCGCAGCCAGCGTGCGAGACGGCCGACGTTGCAGTCGGCGAGAAACCGGGGCGCCATTGGCCAATCTTAGAATCGGTCTGGTGGGCGCTCGCGCGAGCCGCATGGACGAGCTGATGACGAAGCTTCGGGGAGAGGCGAGCGGTTGCTACTCGTGGTCGAACGGACCTGGCGACGTCTATGCGCCACACACGCACGCGTACGAGAAGGTCCTCTACTGCGTCGAGGGATCGATCACCTTCGTGCTCGAGCGCGAGGGACGAAGCCTCGAGCTGCACGCCGGCGATCGGATGGTGCTGCCGCCTGGAACGGTCCATTCGGCGAGGGTCGGCGCCGGCGGATGCACATGCATCGAAGGGCGGCATTGACTCCTCTCACGCGAGCGTAATATTGGCCGGCGATGAGCATCATCGACTTGATTCGTGACCGGGCTCGTTTCTACAACTGCCCGGTGTGCGGTCGAAGTCTCAAGGGGTGCGACATCCAGGTCCTCTCGCACGAGGACGAGCGCTTCCACCTCCAGGTGACGTGCGCGCAGTGCCAGGTGACGTTCATCGTCGTGCTCGCCATCGCGGGCGGCGGCGTCGACGACCTCGAGAAGATCGCCGCCGACATCGAGCCCGTGGCGGAGACGGCCGCGATGGTCGAGGCGAGCGCGCGCGGTGAGCTGCTCCCGGACCCGGAGCCGATCACCATCGACGAGATCCTCGACGTTCATCTCTACCTCAAGGATTTCCAGGGCACGCTCAAGGACCTGCTGCTGCAGCAGCCCGATCACAGCCGGGGCTGAGCGGGCGCCGGCCAGGCGATTCTTAACAGGCGCCGTTGTCGCCGCGTTAACTTGAAGCTAAGTTGACCTCAGGCGTGTTCGGCTCGGGGGCACAGAACAATCCCAACCTGACCGCGCCTGGCGCGCAGGAGGGCCGCGGGAGAGGGAGGGCCCAGCCAAACCGCGTCTATCTCGACGACGCGGCCGCGGCGCCCGTGCTGCCCGAGGTCGTCGCCGCGCTCCGCGATCTCCCGACCGGCAACCCGTCCAGCCTCCACACCGAGGGCCGCGCCGCGCGCGCCGCCCTCGACCGCGCTCGCGACATGGTCGCCGAGGAGCTCCTGGCCGAGCGGGCCGACATCACCTTCACCTCGTCGGGCACCGAGGCAGTCAACTTGGCCATCTTCGGCGTCGCGCGGCGCCTCCCGAAGGACGCGCGCATCATCACCTGGGCGGCCGAGCACCAGTCCGTCCTCGGCGCGATGCGCAGGCTCGCCGCCGACGGCCACAACGTGACCATCGCGCCCGTCGACGACCACGCGCTCCCGGCGCTTGACGCGATCACCGATGGCACGGCGCTCGTTTCGATCGGCCTCGCCAACAACGAGGTGGGCACTATGATGCCGGTCGCCGACGTCATCGCGCGCGCACACAGCGTCGGCGCGCTCGTCCACGTCGACGCCTGCGCGGGCCCGCGCTGGATCCCGCCCCCACTCGACGCCGACCTCGTCTCCTTCAGCGGCCACAAGCTCGGCGCGGGCGCCGGCGGCGTGCTCTTCGTCCGCGACGGCGTGCGCCTCGATCCGCTCCTCTACGGCGGCCCGCAGGAGTGGGGCCGCCGCGCCGGCAGGGAGGACGTCGCGGCCGCAACGGCGGTCGCGGTCGCGATGAAGGCGTGCGCAAAGCAGCGCGCCGCCAGGTTGCGGACCGCCGCGTCCCACGCGGCCACGCTGCGCGACACCCTCGCGCGCTGCGGCGGCGTCATCACCGGTGCCGAGGGCCGCCTGCCGAACTTCGCGACCGCGACGTTCATCGCCAGGCGCGGCGAGGACATGCTCCTGGCTCTCGACCTCGCCGGCATCGCCGCGTCAAGCGGATCCGCATGCGCATCGGGCTCGCTCGATCCGTCCCACGTGCTGCTGGCGATGGGGCTCAGCCTCGACGCCGCGCTCGGCAGCCTGCGTCTCACCACGGGTTACGAGACCACCGACGAAGACATCGCCCGAGCCGTGGAGGTCCTGACCACCGTTCTCGCCCCAGCCGCGACGCATGCCTAGCGTCGAAGAGGAGCTCGCGCGGCGGCTCGAGCGCGGCGAGGAGGTCGTGCTTGCGACCGTCATCAGGCTCGATGGCGAGCCGCCGTCCCGGCCCGGCGCGAAGGTGCTGATGTCGCGCACGGCCACGCTTGCGGGGACGCTCGGCTGCAGCGAGTTCGATTCGGCCGCTCTGGACGACGCGCCGCGGGTCGCGGACGAGGGTACGCCGCAGCTACGCACGTACCGCCATGACCTCGGCTCGATCGAGGCTTACCTCGAGCCTCACGCCGCGGTCCCCACCCTGGTGATCTTCGCGGCCACACCGGTGGCGCAAGCGCTGGTCCGCTGGGCGCCCGACCTCGGTTTCCGGCCCGTGTTCGTGGAGACGCGGCCCGACCGGCTCAAGGGCCTCGACTGGCCGGAGGTGGTCGGCTCGCTGGACCGCCTCGGGACCTCGCTCGGCGCCGACGTCTACGCCGTCCACACCGACCACGACGCGCCCGACATCGTGGCCGCCCTCGACGTCCTCCTCGCCCACCACCCGAAGTTCATCGGGCTCGTCGGCAGCCGGCGCCACACCGGCCATCACCTCGAGGCGCTCAAGGCGAAGGGAGTGCCGGACGAGGTGCTGGCCCAGATCCAGACCCCGGTCGGCCTCGATCTCGGCGCGGTGACCCCGGCCGAGATCGCGCTTTCGATCCTGGCGGGCGTGGTGGCCAGGCGCCGGGGGCGCTCCGGAGGCTTCATCGAGCGGCGCTGAGGCCACGCCGATCAACGATCCGCAAACGCGGCTGAACTCGCGAACGCCGAACCGATAATCAGTTTTCGTGCCAATCTCGCAGGGCACCCGATTGGGGCCGTACCTCGTCCAGGAATCCGTCGGCCAGGGCGCCATGGGCGTCGTCTACCGCGCCTACCACGAGCAGCTCGAGCGCACCGGCGCGGTGAAGGTCCTGCAGGCCCTGTCCCCCGACGAGGAAACGACCGCCCGCTTCCGCCGCGAGGCCCAGGCCATCGCCCACCTGCGGCATCCGAATGTCCTCAACGTCTTCGACTTCGGCGAGTACGAAGGCGTGCCGTACATGATCGTCGAGTACGTCGAGGGCGGCAGCCTCGCCGGCCGCCTGAAGCGCGCGGACCTGACGCCGGCGCAGGCCCTGCACTATCTGCGCGGCATTGGCTCGGCCCTCGACTACGCGCACTCCCTCGGCATCGTGCACCGCGACGTCAAACCGGCGAACGTCCTTCTCGGCACCGCGGACACGCCGATCCTGGCCGACTTCGGCCTCGCCAAGCTGCTGCAGTCCTCCTCGATCAAGTCGATCACGGGCGTCACGACCGGGACGCCGGCG